>SDBT01005518.1_pt1 | contig 21199 bp, 28 predicted proteins | sample 2277101 | NCBI WGS metagenome assembly SDBT01 (sample SAMN10404973, study PRJNA504765) | marine sediment metagenome | isolation source: marine sediment core GS10_PC15, 103 cmbsf | place: Arctic Ocean: Southern Knipovich Ridge | collected 2010
TTTCTTGACACGTCTCTTCTTCTCCCTCGTATCCACCCAGAAGTCGCTCTCCTTCAAGACCTTGGCCTTGAACTTGTCAAAGGCATCAACGAGGGCGACAAGACTCTCCACATCCAAGGGGACAACTGCCCCGTCCGCCTGCTCAGGCAGAATTATCTCGTTTTTGTTTTTATCCATTTTCTTCTATCTCCTTGATTTTATCAAGAATCCACATATCTTGATTAGATGATTTGATCAACATCTCTGCCGCCTCCTCAGAGTCAACCCCAATCATTTTTTCAATATGCGCAAACGCGACGCCATTCGGGATTAATTCAAGAAGCCACAGCGTAGGCGTCACCCGGAACGCGACATCATCGCCCTCATCCTTTCCCTCCTTGCTTATTACAAGACCACCTAACTGGTCAAGTTCTATTTCGCCTTTCTTGACTCTTAGGAAAAACCGGGCAAAGGCTTCTTGCCGATCCTCGGCGTGAATAAATGCCGTTACATCACGGGACGTAAGCTGGAATAGCTGACTCACAGCACCCGCCTCACTCGCTTACGCTTGGCACTATCAGATGCAGCGTCACCCTTCCAGTTTGGACTATTGTCACCTATGTGATGCGAACTGGTATGACAAGAAATGTGGGTCGGCACCTTGTTGTTTGGGTCCCAATTCTCATGGGTTCTATCGAGACTATGAATGGCAAACGAGTCCCCACTCAACCCCATTAACTTCGTGACCTCCTCGCCACAGAAAAAGCATTTAATAATTCCATCAGGACTCCTCGCTCTGAATATCCCGACAAACTCGCTTGTCCTCTGTCTCCTCTCTTTCGTATATTCACGACTACATTTCTTACAGAGATTGCCGTATCCGTAAGCACTCGGTCTGTTCCTCACAAACGGGTCAAGTTCAGCCTCGGTATTGGCTTCAAGACCACACACTCGGCAGACTCTCAATGGCGTCGTCAGTCGCTGCACTCCTCAGCCTCCTCTTCCTTCTTTATGATTTTTTTGACAAGTTCCCGAAAATCTACGTTCTCGAGACGTGATAACTTATTCATCATCTTGTAGATGCGTTCCCGGGCTTCCCGTTTAGATGTCCTCCCCCCCAACGTTAACCACGCCCATTGAAGGGCATTATATTGGTCGATGCGAGTTTGACTGGGATCGCCCATCTAACCCTCACCCTCCTTGCACGGGTTGAACTTTACGGTCAGATTAACGGTAATAGTCTGGTTAGACGATACCTCGATCATGGTGGCGATGGATCGTAGAAACTCCGCCATCTGTTTCTTGTGAGGCGTTATGAGGTCCACCTTGATAGACACCTCAGACCTCAGCCTCCTCGGTCTCCTTGTAGTCCTTAACTGCTTGATTAACGCGCTTCAAGCACGTCGGCCCGATCCCTCGTTTGACGCTCTCGGGGACACTGAGGGCGCGGCCGCAGACACGGCACACCGTCGACACATGAAGCTCTACGGGAACCCCTCTCAGGGGCTCCCCCGTGTCGGCCCTAGTCAGCTTCCCGGTGATAGTTAACTCGATAGCGGTTGGGATTTTCTCGTTTGCATCCATTTACTTTTCCTCCCCAGTCTTCTTGTAAATGGGGGTTCTACAGAACGGGCAGCAAGGGAAGTACATATCCTCAACGCTCGCTCTTTGGTAAGTTTCTCCAGGTATACCTTTCTCCGTATACGGTGGACTTATAATGAGTGTCACCTGTCTCTTACGATATACTGGAAACTCAAAAGTTTCACGACATGCTTTACACTTCATTTTTTTTCCTTCTCCTCAGTCTCCTTTTTCGTATAACCCAGAGTTGTGAGAACCTTCACAAGCTGCTCCTCTGTTATCCAGCCAGTGGCACAGAGTCTCTTCAACTCGTGCTTGAGCTGGGGTTTGGTGATTGAGAAGGGGTGGTCCGCATCCTCCTTGAATGCCAAGGCTACAATCCGGTCTATAGCATCAGGGAGACTCTCCTCAGACAGCCTCTTGCCGCTGAAATATTCTAACTGCTCAGTGGTTAGACTTATCACCGTTCTATGTGAAGTCTCGGGAATAGCCTGATCTAACCAGAATTGGGGATCTAAGACATCCCAACTGATACCGTTAATCCTGATGCCCAAAGGTTTAAGGGCCCTCTCCGCGGCAGCTGCAAGTTTATCGAAAACCAGGTTCTTAAATTCCTGAGTAGGAAGTTCACCTCCTACTCTTACATTGACCTCAAACGCGAGCACCGCGTATTTCTTAACGTCATAATTAGGCTCGTCCATTTACTTTGCCTCCCTCACCTTTTCCTCAACGAGCTCTACGAGGGCGTCGTTAAGCGTCTTCGTCCGGGGAACCAGATTCTTGAACTTATTCCAAACCTTTTTGTCGATGATTAGGGGGTACTGAATCGTTTCCAAAACTTGCACCTTCAAAGACATAGAAAGACTTAGTATGTTAAAAGCCTATGTATTAACCTAGTATAACCTTTTGAGGGTATTTAGGCAGTTATTGGAGAGCCTCTCTTAGAAGCGCCATCGCGCGATTTAACGGTGCTGCCGGCACCTCCATTACCCAATATGGCTCATCATTCATGAAGCGTCGCGATCCAACATAGCCAGGACCATGAAGCCCCGTACCCAGATTCTCCAGTATGTCCAGCGCCTCTCGAACATTCTTCCTAGTGTTACTCATTTACTTTACCTCAATACCTACGTTAATACGAAGCATAAAAGTGTTGACATTCATGTGTCGAATGTCACCTCCCTGAACTTTTTTAAATCCTCAAGAGGAACCCCTAATATGGTTGAAGTAAGGTTCGCCTGCATACCCAGCGTCCCAGGGGTCAAGTGTACCCTCGACGGAGAGGTTCAGTATTCTAATGATATTGGGATCGCCAGTTTCTTCGATGTCTCCCAGGGCGAGCACACTTACTCAGTTGAGTCTCCCGAGGGGTGGGTGTTCGTCTCAGGTGAAGACGGTTTTGGTCGAAACTTACCGAGAAGCGGGACCACCATCATAGAATGGGTGCCCGACCCCTCAATTCCTTGGCCTGAGGCTAATCCCTGGATGATGTTACTCACCTTCGAGGAAGGCGAGGAGCCTCCTATTACTAAGGCAGCAAACACACTTGGAAAGGCGGGCGCGATATTAGCGGGTCTAGGTTTCCTAGGGGTCATCGTCGATTCCGTGAGGCGACGTTGATCACTGGTAGATGCTGACATATATCTGGGTACATCGAGCAGATTTCCTAAGTGCCACACCCGATATCAAATCATTGACCTCTTCCCGGGTCCACGGCTGATTCGTGTAGGGGTTGACGGTCCATGTTGTTGAGCGGCGTGTGTAGCCCGAGCCTCCCAATTGTATGGCTCCCTCGTATTGTACGCCGTGCGTCCTTATCACGTTCTTCACTTCCCCGTACTTGACATATGCATTGACTCGTATACTGGTTATATCTGTGACGTGGACGGGTAACACAATGTCATTGAATGTGAGTCGACTCGTGAACAGGTCATATTCCCAGCTTGTGCTAGTATTATAGATATAGTTATCATCCCCGTTGTGCTGCTCGTTTCCGCTCGGTTCATCATCAACTAACTTATAATGTCTAGTCTCGGTGGGTCTCATGCTGCACTCGATAACCCTGTCGCTTCTGGGCAGCATCATGAGGGGTCTCAACATCACCGTGTATTCAAGAGGGATCGCGTAAAGGGCATCCGAGTCCTCGGAGCTGGCCTTGCTCCACGACCAGTAGATAGATCCATCCGGTCTGATGAAGCCCCAGGTATATGTCTTCCAATTAAAGTCCCGAGGTCTAGTAGGGAAGGACCAGCCCATGGGGAACAAACCACTCCATGCGACACCCGACTCAGTTCCTTGTTTGCCGTAGTACTTACCTCCGATCCAAGAAAATATTTTGTGGCTATATGCTGGATGTTCATTCCAATCTAATTCACCAAAGAACGTGATGGTTCCTCCCTCTTCAATCTCAATGAAGACCACACCTCCCTCCTCATAGAGAACACCACTATTCAGCTGCCAGAGGGAAAACCTGAAAATACCCACCTCATGCTGGTGCTGCTCTGTCCACAACTCTGGAGAGGCGAGGGGATTCGTTAAGACCATCCTGCCTTGGAAAGTGTAGACACCCGAGGCCGTGATATTATACTCTAGGGTGTAGACTTGCCCGATGATTAACTCTGCGGCTGGCGTAGTGCCGGAGGCTACCCGGCTTCCGTTTCGGTAGATCTCAAGGAGCATATCGGGCTTAGGAGTACCGCCTGTACACCTTCCCGACACAACTACTTTTCCATACGTGACCACGGGGAACGCCTCCTACTAACCATAATTGACTCTACAATCTAAAAAGAACAGTTATAGTTTAAGAGTACTAGCCGAGCTCGAACGCCTCTGTTTCCGTCTCAAAGTAGAACGACCCCAATGCGTTACGCAGCCTCATCTTTCCATAGACTTGGTGATTACCCGCGCCGGTAACTATCTTCTCATACGTGTACCAGGATCCGATGGAGATTGAGGAGAAGTCTTTGTATCCCACCAATGCGCCGTTGTCGTAGATATACAGCCGCAGAGTTGGAATAGGATATCCTCCAGTAGCCTTCCCTTTGATGGTGACGGTGGCCGAGGATGGGAGCGCCTTGGTCACCCAGACCCTGAGGAAGCCAGGTCCTCCACTCTGGGTGGTTATCCCCGTGCTCGGGTTATTCGGGTTATCAATCAGAACCTCAACCCAGCTACCACCACTCTGACTATCCCAGTGATCAAAATCATAGCCAGGAACATCAACACTAATCGTGTGACCCCCCACCTCAATATTATGGAAGATCCCTAGACCACCCGAAGGGTCTTTAGCCACCCCGTCCAGGGTCACCTTTCCCCAATCCCCACCGAGATAACTCCCACTCGTCATGTCCCAGCAATACACAACGATCATCTCTGGCTCAGGTGCCGCTAATGTTATGGTGAAACTTCTGCTATCCGTCATGGTGGAGCCGTAGCCTGTCTCGGCTCTAAGACGCCAGTTCCGGTTCGGCATGGTAGGCCAAATCGTTGCCCCCGTCATGCCGCCTGGGGCTAGGGAGAAACCCACCTCACCTGGAGGTACTAACCCATCGGTATCCAAATCCCTGATCCTGAACCATTTTATAACGCCGTTACCGCCCTCATTTTTCAAGAACCAGGATATTTCAATCTCTTCCCCAGCCCTCGCCTCAGTGGGGTAGTTCAGGGTCGTGATCTTTATGTCGGGAGGAGGCGCCTCAACGGTGAAACTCGTCGTTTCCTCATCGAGAATCTCACCAGCATGACTTAGTGTCGCTTTGATCTGCCATGTTCCAGCCTCATTTAACAGGTGACCACTGAAGCCAACGAAGGTCCCACTATTAGGATTTTGAGTTCTATCCTGCCCTGAGTACGCATTAAGATCATATTTTGTACCAGAGGGAGAGGTCAACTCCAGATCTACATGCCCAGTAACAGCCACAGCTCCAGTGTTAAACCAAGCTATACTGAAGTACATGTCTTCACCGACTTGTGCAGGTCGATCAGAGTAGTTCGGCGGGCCAACGGGGACCGGACCCGTGGAGTCGCTCCATATAATCTCCCAGCTAGCCATTCCATCTATCCAGTAATCTATCTCAAAAATAAGCGCTGAAGCCACCTCTGGGGCAGCGAGAGTTATCGTTTTGTTTATGTAAGAGGTTCCTTCATAGTTTCTGGCGGTGAGATTAAAGTTCCAATTGGGCATTTTGTCATATCTGAAGTATATGTCTATCCACATCGAGTCGCCTGGGGCAACCGAGGTTGGAGAGGTGGTTCCCGTGTCCACGGTTATATAATCATCAGGGTTGTTAGGGTTGCCATCTATGACACAGAAAAGATAGCCCGATGTCCCGCCTGTATTCTTTAAGAGAACACTGACGGTTACGTCTGAGCCCTCAGGCAGAGAATCGGGGACGACGAAGTCAATTATAGTGTTAAATAGCGGTTCCGTTGCTAAGCCATCAATCCAGGCTCTCGCAGAGGTAACAGAACTTCTAAAAGAAGACTGTGAGTAGGCTACGCAGTCTGGTTTAGTTATTCCGTATACTGCGCCAACTTCGGCGAGGTGGTAGATGTTCCAGTTTTTGTAAGTCTCTTTCCAGATAGGGATAGCACCATCATACGGACCATCCTCTTCTGAGTACCAAGGCCAAATGTTCTCAGGGTTTGGGCACGGAGACATTTTAGCCTATTACCTCCTCGTATCTCCCTATTTCCATAGGGAAAACACCTACGTCACTTCACCGACGGGAACCTGGCCAATGCCTATCGTAACACTGTCCGTGTCGTAGGATATCGTGCCCTCGGCGTTGCTCAGAGTGACCCTACCTTGAAGCGTGTGCTCCCCCAGGTTCAACCCCGACGCGTTACCATTAACACTCCCTAACTCAACTGAGACAAAGTACTCCACCCCAAGAACCGCCGCAGGCTCATTAGCCGAACCCACGGGTACACCGTTATCGAGGATCTGCAAAGTCAAAGCTACTGGAGTGGTGCCCTTAGACGCCTTCCCCGAGATTTCTACCTTGACGTGGGTGTGCCATGGATATGACATAGAGGTTACTCCTACGTCAGGGTGACGTCTATGGTTACCACGCCAGGTGGCTCCGAGCCAATGTCGAAGTTCTGAGAGGCGCTGGTGAACGCAAACGAGCCCAGGGGGTTCGACAGCACCATTCTTGCGGAGACGACGTGGTCTCCCACATCCGCGACGGTCATCGTATCCGTCAGGGTGTAGGTTGTGCCCAGAACCGTGGAGGGAACCGTCATAGTCTTCCTGACGACCCCGTTATCGATGAGCTCCAGCAACATAGACGGCGCTGGAAAACCTGCGGTGGCCACGCCGTTAACGTTTATGGTTGCACCGACACCCCAGGCGCCCTGCACGTCATCCAAGGTGAAGCCCTGGCTACCAAGAGGCGTGATCACGATGGATACCTCGCCTTGAGGCGCACCCTCCTCTACAGGAGGAGCCTCTCCATCACGAAGGGCCACGACGGCACCGACTCCCAAGGCAACTAAGACCGCTGCACCAGCAACGACTTTCTTATCTACCATTCTAATCAAATAGAATTTACATATTCACAGTATTAAAGAGATTGCGTAGGGTCATTATGGTGACCTGGGGGATAGACTCTCATAGCGTCTGACCAGGGCCTCAATAAAGTGTACCCCCATATACCCCGAGACAAAACACATGATACTGTTCGGAACCGTCCAAGTGCTGTAGGCGATATGATAAAGGTAGCCGACTATGGCTCCTAAGATATACCGTCTGAAAGCAGAGAAGGTTAATAGATGTCCCCACTTCTGGGCTACTTCCACAAGTATGTATGTGAAGCCCCCGAGTAGACCGAGGAGTACGAAGACGACGACTTCAGGAACCTGCAAGACTATCCCTAAGAATATTTCCCGAGGCACTTATTAATTTATTTAGCGTACATCCTTAATTGATGGAAGGTGCCCCCGCAAGAGTGTCGAGTAGTCTTCTTTGGAGCCCTAAGAGTAGCCGAGGGCAACGGCATCATAGTTGAAAAAGGCCAGATTAGGGACTCAACAATACTGGCGACGAAGATAACCAATAACACCAAGGGCGGCACCTTCGTATCAGACGGAGTGATAAACCTAGGCGGGGTGGGGTGGGACTGGCCTCCTCTTGAGGAACCGGTCTGGGGCCGCGCCAAGGACATAGAGGTCAACCCCAGAACAACGCGGTTCACGCTGGAGATAGGTCTCTTTGGCATAATTAACATTGAAAGCGACGTCAGCGGCGGAAGTGAGCGAGTTAAAAACATTTATTGGGATGAAGAGACAGAGGAATTAGTGTATTTAACGGAGAAAGAAAAATGGTTGAAATAAGGTTCAAACCTGGAGACGTGGGAACCGTCGAAGATGGAGGCGTAACAGAGGCTAAATTAGCCGATGGAGCAGTAACAAACATCAAGGTCAATGCCGCAGCCGCCATTGCCAAGACCAAGCTGGCCGCCCTCGAGATCGCCAATGCCGACGTAGCCGCTGCAGCTGCCATTGACATGAGTAAACTCACTCTGGCGATTACGGACACTGAGGTCGCCGCAGCAGCGGGGATTGCCAAGGATAAGCTGGCAGCCCTCAATATCGTCGACGCCGACGTCAATGCTGCAGCTGCAATCGCTAAGAGCAAGTTAGGCGCTCTTAACATAGTCGACGCCGATGTAGACGCCGCAGCAGCTATAGTCAAGTCGAAGCTTGCGGCACTAGCCATAGTGGACGGCGACGTGAGCGACATTACCGTCACCAAAATCACAGGAGCAGTAGACGGCAGAGCAGCTTCAACCACAGGGGACAAGGGCATCACCGCGATAGGCTACGACGCCGTAACCGAAGAGGTAGTCATAGACCGCGAAGAGTAGGCTGGGCCAATGGTCGAGGTCAGGCTCCGGGCAGTACGAGTGATCCCTGACCCTGCTACTGATCACTCTGCCGAAGGAGGCAGGGAAAGGGTGGGCTACAGATGGTAGAGATACGCCTGACAACACTATCCCTGAAGATAGGGATATCACAACTTCCTACAACAGAGAATCCAGCTATCACTTGGTCCGTTACGACTGTAGATCGAAGTCTGGGTCCTAAGGACATAATCGTAGACCTTCCAGAAGGTGCAACCATCGTGAACGTCAAAGCCATTACTTTGATCAGTATAATGAATGACTCAGAAACGGAACAAGAGTTAGACCTGAAGCTGGCGGTGGAGGGTGTAACCCTCTTTAATCAATCAAATGTTATTGGCTTACCAGCAGTAAATAAGACCTCGGCGTCTTACTTGATTTCAGTGAATGCCTCGAACGAGGTTACAATAGACGAACAGGTTGTTACTTTAGAGGCGTTTGTGACTTTAAGCGAGGCTGCATCGGTCAGGTTCCAAGCACAATACTACCTAAGTATAACCTACTCCTCAGGCTAACGTATTTTTTCCCCTCACCCACCCCGCGAAGAAGACGGAAATATGAGTCCACTTAATTAATCAAATCACATCTGCAAGTAGAAGGTCTAGGATCAGAGACTTCGTACCCATTACGACAGCACCAGCTCCGCCGCCTCCTTCTACTGGCTCCGAGTAGTTGACGTAGATGCTGTAGTCCCGCGTCACGCCATCAGGGGTATCAACCCAAGGGTTCTCTGGGGCACCGTATGTCTGATTCTCGTCATATGAGTCGACTGCCCCATTTAGGTCAAATTTTATATTATAGTCGTCTTTGGTACCGTGCGGTTTTCCCATTACGCTCAAAATGTAGACGACTGCCTCAGTCAGGGTCTCGCCACTCAGGGTGAACTCCTCCCAGTGATATGCGGCTCCACAGAGCAGGTTTTCTTTAGTTGCTATCTGTCCGTGCTCACCTGCAGCCACGCTATCCTTCTGGTTTATGAAGACCCTACAATCGGTGACTACAACCCCTGCGGTACCGATATATGCCTTAATATAGTTGGCGGTTCCCCCCGGTGCGGGCATAGACCACGCTGAGCCCTTTCTATTGCATACGGCAGAATCTGCGATTGCTGAACCTCCTGCTGTTCCTATAGTGGTATACCCAAAGTCTGGGTCTATAGTCACGGGGTAGATGGCTTCATCTAGGAACTGCTGTGGAATCGTGACCCTCATACTTGTAGGATCAATATACCTATCAACTTCCATGTCACACCACGCCTTATTCCCTAAAGCGTCTATGGCGATAGGTCGATAGCGGTGAAGCATTTTACCCGTCATATATTGATTATTCTTCTTCGAGACATGATAGATTGCGTAGGAGCCCTCCACGTTAATAGGGCATACAACACCCCGTCCTATGTCTTCTTGAGTCAGAAACGGTTGTTTGCTCCATCGTGTATTTATACACACTAGGGACTCATCATAAAAATTGGTTGGAGGCTTCTCAAAGTATTCGACGTCATAGCGTAGTCCTCCATCATGGCACTGAATATCATCGGTAGTGTCACCGTAGAAGTCTTTTGTCGAGCGCGTGTCAAGGGGATAGACTCTTATCTTCTTCTTAGAGTCCTCAATTTCGATCTTATTATCTATGAATGTGTGTATATCAGCTTCAACCATGTCAAGGAATACTTCAACTGAGGCCTCCTTGTCCCACTTGTTTAGCTTGAACTTGAGTTTTTTATCTTTATGATCTATGTCTATGTGACTGTTATCCTTCGCCTTGAAATGATATTTGTCCTTTTTATCTTTGAAGATTTTTAGCTTTTCTAAGGCGGACATCTACGTCGGTCTCCAGTAATCCTTCACGGGGCTCCATTGCCCAGAATTAAACCAAGTCTCAGACTTATACTTACCCTCCATGGTTTCTAGGAGGTTCTTCTCCTCTTCTGTCAGTTCAGATTCATCAAAATCTACCTGAAACACACTCTGGAAACCCTGTTTCAGTGCATCCCAAAGCTCGTCAACAGAGACTTCCCGTTCCGCCTCCTTGTTTATAGTTGTGACCCATGCCCTCATATCCTTGGGGGAGATGAGTGCGCCCTGAGCCAGATCATAGTTGAAATCGAGTGGAAGGGAGCAAGATAATATTATTGCATTGTTGAACATTCCAATGGAGCTTACCGAGAGTTTCCGTTCACCGATCATTATGTTGTTTGAGTCTGGGGGGTGGGTGGCTTCCATGTCTAAGTTTTCCAGTGCCACTATTATTGCTCCGTAGAAGTGTGTTAGAATCTCTCTGCTGGAATAGGTTTCCTTATTGACTGCTAAAATACACCTGCATATATGGCTGTCATAAAACCCGTGTGATTTATGCGGTATTGATGTTCGGATTACAGGTATTTCCGCTTCTCTACAAAAGACAAGGTTTACGAGGTTATTCACGTTGGTTCTTGAACCAACCGTAATTAATGGTCCAGATGGCTGCGCTAGAATCAGAGTGTTAGGAGTTCCACGGTTAATGGATAATGTCAACACCTCCCGAAGGCTTTGAAAGGGGTAAGGAGCTATCTCCCTTAGCTTGATGGCTCTCCAAGTCTCCAATCCAAGACCTCCTTTTTCTCAAGTATTCTTAATATAGCAGGTGCGATGATAAAGACGGGTATGCAGGACATTGCAGCTTTAACTAAGGAGATAGGTAACCCAACTGTAAAAGGCAATAATCCTACTATATGCAGCAATAATGCACTTGTCACGTTAGCCGATAAGGTTCCCAAAACTGCTGATGTGATCTTCCACTTCCCCGTCAACAGCTTGCTACTGAAGAAAGCCACCTGTGAACCAACGAGGGTGCTGATAAAGGACTTCCAAGGAACCGTTGCGGTAATTGTACCCCCCAAAACGAAGAGAAAGGAATACGGCCAAGACAGAATCATTATTGCAGTGTAGGCAAAAGACCACGCAAAGTTCAGGGACAGCATAAACAAATCGATCTTGATGTATCTATTCACTATGAATAGAGCAAGAAACATGGCAGCTAACGCAGCTTCCTTCGTCCTGTTCTCCACGTAGCCCTCCAGCAGCGTCATATCTTCGCCACGCTCACTGGAAGTCATACTCCACGCTTAAGACGAATACCTGCGTGTAGTGAACATGACCAGCATTATCACTGTCCACCTGCCACCTAAACTGAACGGTCTGTCCAGTCGTTATAGCCAGACTCTCAACAATGGTAAGAGCATCTGAGACTCTATCTACTCCAGCAAGTGTCAGGTTCGGAGTGGCTGTCATATCTATAATATCAATCCATCCTCCAACTGCAACATTCTTCTGAAGCGTTAATCCTATGTTGTGTAGAAACTCAGCTTGACTATTCACCTTAATAGAAGCTACAACCTTCGCTTCTAGTAACGTGGCTCCTGTCGGGAAAGTCACAGTTACCACAGCAGGAGCTGCAAGACTTACCTCTGCTGCATCAGTTACACCTTCGACTGTTGTAGCAAAACGATAAGTGCGCCTGAAGGATCTGAGCTTACCCTCGGCAATATCAGCCAAGATAGTTGCCATATCGCCTGCTTGTATTTCTGCTAAAGTGGGGTGACTCTCGGACTCCGTAAGAATATTGATTAGTCTGGTTCTTATATCCTCAACGTAGGCCGCCAAGGTCGCGTAGCTAGCGGTGGGGAACACTCCGATGTCATTTACAATTCCAGTTATATCTCCCCAGACGATGGCCCCAGTATCTGCTACGATAGCGATTAGTCGAGTTCTGACATCCTCAACGTAGGCCGCCAAGGTCGCGTAGCTAGCGGTGGGGAACACTCCGATGTCATTTACAATGTCATCTATGAGTCCATCTACAGTTGCAAGATCATCATATACCTGCCTGAGAACTGCGGCGTAGTTTTCACCGTCTCCAGGAACTGCCGCTACGGGGAAGGATGGAATGCCAGCACCTGCAATCAGGTCAAAGAAAGATGTATTGTTCGGCATCTCCGTGCCGAGTCCCCCCGTGTTACCCGCTATGAAAGCCGCAAGAGGAACCGTGACACTGAACCGGGTCCTCAGATTCCCAAAGAGCTTCGTCTCAACTGCTCCGATGTCCCCCGCAATCGTCAAGATGCTGCCGATGGTAGCACTGTAAATCAAGACGCTGCCCAACAGATACAACAGGTCCTGTCCAAGGGTGTTCAGGGCGTTGAAGCTGTACGCCGGGCCGTAGAAGGCCATCGTTGCGGGGACCTCAGCTGCGTCAACGTCTATTCCCACTGTGCCATCTGGCTGGATTCGCCTTACCATGCCGAGAACGACATCGGTATTATTAGCAACAGATTCGTATGCTAGCCAGAGCTCCGTGAGATCGGCGTCACTCATGTCGAGCGTGCTGAAGGATGTTCCAGCAGCCGCAATAACGTTAGCTCCGACTGCCAAGCCTGGGGTTTCATGGAATCCGGCTCCCAGTATAGTTCCCTTGATATTAGCCCTGGCGTTGATGTCCGTCACTCCACCAGCTTCGAGGCCATCTACACCTATCGCCATGTAAGCCGCTGAACGGGCGTCACAGCATATGAGGGGGAGATCGGGGATTGACTTTATGTCAGCAAGATTCGCCGTGACCCAGGCGGTGGGATTGTCGGTTCCCAGCACGCAGAGTATGACGCTTCCAAAGTCTGGAAACTCCAGCGCATCGCCCTGAGTGATCGTGATGACTTCACCAAGTTTCTCAAGGGTGGTTCTGATGGCTGCGTTGTGATCGTTGATAGCGCCTACTGCTTCTGGGATCACAAAGAGGATAATAATTCCCCTGTGCTGACCATGCATGTACTGAAGAATACTCGCATGATCGTAGTAGTGACTGATCGGACCTGAACCGTCGGTTCCCAGTGCATCTGCAAGGGACTTGTCGGCTGCAATCTCAGTTCCACTTCCCTTCGCTACGAACAGCAAAAGTCTTGCAAGTTTCAGCGATGCTGCAGATGGCATACTACTCCCTCACCTTGTAACCAATCTTCACTTTAACCTCTCCTGGGACTCCAGCCGTCTTACCAGCCGCAGTACGGCAGAGAAGAGACACATGGAGTTCGTTTGTGGCGTCCTCGTCCTCATAGTTGAGATTTACATCAGTGACGTTTAGGTAATACTGGTTTGCTGCGCCTATCCTGAAGCCGTTGCTCGGAATATCCAGATCCACGAAGCCGAGGAAGGTGTCAACGTCTAGGTCAGCGTTCTCGAACGCATCCGTGCTCCAGAACAGAAGGTAGAAGGCCAGGTCTTCCTCACCTTCGATCATGACGTCGGTTATGACTATCTTGTTGGCCGCTAATCCGGTCAGGTTCTCATCTTCCTTGGCGTTCTGAGGAATGGCTCCGGTGAACTCAACGTCCTTGTCTGTGACCAGCCACTCAGGCTCCTCGAGCGATAATATGAGTAATCCCGCGCTGGTGTCCTGTGTCTTAATAGGCGTCATTAACAGGAATGACGTCCCAAGGGCAGCTGGCGGACCCACAACGGGTCCGAGAATCTGGGGGCTCACGCTGATGGCTGCGCCCACCGCAACGTTGTAACCACCCGCAGCTATTATGCCCGGCATCGATATCCTCAGCTGGTTCAGAGTCGTATCTACACCGAGGACCGTCACGGACTCCTCAGTGCCAATGACATCGAAGATGTACCCGTTATTCTGCATAGCGATAACGGCAGCATCAGCAACGGCGTAGCCCAAGACCGCTGTGATACCCGGGCCTATGAGGGTGAGCTGGTTGTTAACCGTGTCAACATTGACGATTACAACCATTTCCGCCGCCGGGGCGCCGTCCTCGATAATCGCTTGACCGACTCTGAAACCGGAGGCGTCAACCACGTTTACGACGAGGTCTCCGAAGGCGACGTCCGCAGTCAACAACGAGCCGCCGGTGAATAATGAGGCGTCAACGACGTCTATTATCTGGTCACCCGCTGGCGAGTTCACCGTCAGCAGGGATACATCTGGGTTGATGAACCGGTGGTCGAGGGTAAGCGTGCCCGTGGCCTGAACATAGTCCGTGACTTGCCGGAGCTGATTCTTCATGTCCCCTGTGAGTATGAGGACTTCGGCATCGTTCCAGAAGTCATCCGCCTCCCCTAGGCCGAACTCTCCGACCGCTGGCACCTGAGGAGCAACTATTGTGCTTCCGTCCCACGCACCGTTCGCGGTGGCCATCACCCTCTTCACGAAGGGGCGCATCAGCCTCTGCTGAATCTCAATATCGGACATTATTTATCCTCCAACTTTTCGAGTTTATCTGTATCAATGTCATTGATAGGCTTAGAGATCTCCGAGAAGGGCATACTCGGTACAGCGAAGGCTATGTACTGTCCTGGCTCTGGCGCTGGTCCCTCTATGATTATCGTCTTGTGTTTGTTCTTCCTGTCGAGCTCGATTATTACGCCTGTCTCAGGGTCCCTGTACCTCTCCAGCTTTTCAGCCTTGGGTGGTCTCCAGTAGATAAAGGGCTTCTTCCCGGGCTTGTACTTGACCTTTTCTGGCTTCATCTCGGGTTTCTCCGGCTTATCGGGTTTAACTGGTTTGTCTTTCTTAGGCACTTATATTCACCTCTAATAGGGAACCCCCGACAACCCCTTGGCCTGCTCTCTGATATAGACGTTGATGGGGTCTAGGAACACCCGTTTCATCATGTCCCAGGTCTCTGTGCTGATCACCGCAAACCTAGCGAGTATATGATATCTGTTGTCCTCCGTTGCGTGAGTATTTAGCCCCGTGAACTCCATGTAGTCCTTTATCGGGAAGTAGCCCACGGTCTCAAGCTCATAATGCCCAGGCACACTTGGATCCACCAGGACCGGAAAACCAGCGTATTGCAAGGTTGCAAATATGTACCAGGGTATACTGACATCGACGAAAAACTTCCACTGTAGATAAAAGAAACCATCTGGCACTGTGATTCGCTGCGTGCTGCTGGCAAGTGGAGCCAGTTCATCGTATATTACTATATTTGCTGTGCCCATGAAACCTGCGTCTGTGAGAACCGTGAACATCCTACCGACGTCCAGGCCAGCATCGAAGTTAGTTTGAAGTTTCGTCTCCTCAAGAAGTTTCTCTAGGAGAAGCTCCTGTGGATCCTTTGTCTCTCTTTTACTCATCGCGATACCCCTAAGCCTTCAACATATAGAGTAATTGGTAGATCCCTGCTGCGACTTTATCCTCCAAGTCGTACTCCGCTATTTTTGCTCTATCATCGTCGCTGGTATGTTTCTTGTTTTTTATCAAGCCCCAAGCGACCTTGTCGAACAGAGTCATCTTTCTCATCTCCATGTTGACCATGGTTTTGACGTTGGCGTGGCCAGTCGTTGTCTCGACGGTGACCCTCAGGTTATCTATCGCGGGGATCCAGAGATCCAGTGGCGGAGTGTATCGACCTACCGTAGCATAGTCGGCCATGCTGTAGGGGTAGATTTGAAGAAACAAACTCTTCTCGATGTATACGTTGATGGTAAGATCTCCGAAGTTAGCGGCTGGTTGGCGAGCCCATAGAAGCCTCAATATAGCCTTGTGCCCTGCGGGCACGGTCCTGTTGATCAGGTTAACCTCCGATACAGGCATAGGCGCAATTTCGTAGTTACCCACAAACGTCTCGAGGAGCTGCCCCTCCGGCATCTTCATGGGCAACTCGTTCGCCTTCACCCGGTCAAGTATCTGGAATTTATCCCTGAGCCTTACCTCCTCATCATCCATGGAAGCCTCGCTCACCCCTAGAGCTACTTTATCGGCGACGGTGTAATCATGTATCTCCCACACGGCCCTCGACTGGTAGTTAGCCCTAGGGACCGCCGTTGGGTTGATCAACTGTAGAAGGGCGTTATTGTCGAATGGAACCTTCCAGGGTATGTCATCATCCGGTACTTGTAGAGCCCCAGGGAAATAGATTCTGTTCTCAGTTCTTCGATCCGCAATCTCTCCCGTGAGTATTGGATAAACATCGGCGTCCAGCCCCGCAAGGATACCTCCTGACCAGCTGATGAACTTGATGAGAAAGGGATCTGGATCCGGAATCTCCCAGATGTTAGTTGGCCCAACTCCAAGGTTTGTAGGTACGGTTTCAGCGAGTCTAACCGGCAGATATTTGGCGTTTCCGAACGTGGTTGATGCTACCGACATAACTTATCACAGGATAATGGGGGGGTTAGACTTTTAAGAACTGTACCTGAATATACATATATGTCCCCTCGGGGCCTCGTTAAAGGCGATCCAACCGTCAAGGTAACCGTTTCAATACGTAAAAGCCAAAAGACGTGGATTGATGAAAACCACATAAATCTAAGCAGCGTGGTCCGTGAAAAAATAGACGAGATGAAGAGTAAGCGGTTGAACGTCATATAGACATTGTAATGAGGAATGTCAATGAAAACGCTGGGTCTTATCGAAGTTAAGCTACCGAATGGGATGGTACAGAGCATTCCCATTGAGGCCTCAAGTCAGTTCAGGGAGATCTACGTCTGGAAAGCCTATGAGAGGATAAGGGAAGTCAAGCCCGGCGACGTCGTCGTCGACGCTGGCGCCATGGTGGGAACCTTCACACTTAAAGCTGCGTCTCAGGGCGCCTCCAGAATCCTCGCGTTCGAGCCCTTTCCCTCTAGCTTTGAGCTCCTCAATGAGAACATCAAAAGGAACGAGTTGAATAACGTCGACGCCTTCGATGTGGCACTATCACAGTGTAATGGGGAGATGAAACTCTGGAGCCACGAGAACCCAGGCAGTCAGTCACTAACAGATATGAAGGATCCTAAGAAGTTCATAATGGTCCCCACCAAGAGACTTGACGACGTATTGAAGGAAGAGGATGTCGAACATGTAGACTTCATTAAGATAGATGTTGAGGGTGCCGAGACTCTCGTTCTCATGGGAGCCAAAGAGACGCTTAAACGGACTCCGATACACCTTGGAATAGCGGTCTACCACTACCCCAAACAGTTCGAGGAGATCAATACCATGCTAGAGGGTCTTGGATTCAAGACTCACACCCTCTGGAACCGATACCTATTTGCGGAGAAGAATTGAATTGAAAATCGCGGTAGTATCCCTGAATTTAACGGCGTTTGACGCAATCCTCAAAAGGATGGAGAAGAAGCACACCGTCCGATTCTGGACGTCCACCCAAGATCAGACTAGAAACTCCATTGAACTAGGTCGCCTATGCGAGTGGGCAGACCTAATCTGGTGTGAGTTCTGCCAGCACCCTGTTGAGTGGGTTATCAAAATGTTTCCAATGAAGAGGATAGTAGTCACCTTGCGACGAATAGAGATGTACACCCCTATCTACGAACTCAACTGGGCCGCGGTCGACTTACTCATATTCAGCTGCAACCACGTTAAGAGGCGGTTCTATGATTACCTAGAACAAAGCAATTCACTGAAGAAGACCCCAGCCAACTTGCCTCAAAGGGATTATGTCTTTCAGCGCTCGGTTTATGATGGGGATATATTCCAGTGGGTTCCAAGAAAGTTAGATCCCCCCTATAATATCTGCATCGTCGGTCATATCGTCCCCAAGAAAAGGGTCTATACCTTGGTTCAGATGTTCGCAGACCTTCCTATTCACTACCGACTTAACATCCTTGGGAAGCATATACATAAGAGAGGTTACGGAAATGCTGAGTATCTCCTGAACATAGAGGATCTTATAGAGACATTGAATCTGGGGGAGAGAGTTACTTTCCATGGCTGGAGGGATCGTAAGGAGGTCCCGGGATTCTTCTCGGAGCAACATATTATCGTATGCAATAGTAACGAGGAGTCCCGGGCGAGGATCCTCGCCGAGGCTATGGCCTGCGGGGTCTACCCTCTGATAAGCCACTTCCGGGGAGCGGAGGAACTCTACCCCGAGAAGTATATTTACGATACCCCCGCAGGCTTCATTGAAAGGGTCTTGGAGTGGGAGTCTCTCAGCCCAGAGAAGAAACTAGAGGAGTCAAAGAAACTATCTAAGTTGGTCTCAACGACGGCTAAGGAGGCCAAGGCTTACGTGAAGGCGATGGAGCTGATAAATTGAAGGTACTGTTTGTAGAACCGGCCAAGTTCTTCGCCGAGGAGTCCATGAACAAGATCATAAAGCAGACGCCTCACATAGGTCTAACCTATCTCGCCACAGTGACGAAGTTGAAGGGTCACGAGGTCAAGATTATCGATGTCCCGGCTGTAGGACTCGACCTTGGGTGGTACGTTGACTTCCTGAAATCTTGGAAGCCCGATTTTGTAGGCTTCTCGGCCATGACCCACAACATAATGGATGCCTACAAGTTTGCAAGTCACACGAAGGCCGTGGACTCAGATATTAGAACCGTCATTGGTGGACCCCACGCCAATGCTGTCCCCATTCAGACACTACAAGAGTGTAAAAACATGGACGTAGCCGTCTTTGGGGAGGGAGAGATCACCTTCCCCGAGCTCCTCGAGGCCAAGGACCTGTCAACCGTGGATGGCATAGCCTACCGAAGAGGAGATCAAGTGGTTAAGACCAGATCCCGCGAGCCCATACAACACCTAGATGATCTACCCTTCCCCGACTGGAGCCTCTTTAACTACGAAGAGGACTACGCCAAGGCCTACTCCTATAAGTTCCGTGAGATGAGGCATATCTATTCAATTAATACCATGCGAGGATGCCCCTACGACTGCGTCTTCTGCTCCCCCCATGGACTGGGTCCAGGAGTCCGTTTCCGAAGCGCGGAAAACATATTCACCGAACTCAAACGCAATATGGATGAATACGGAGCTACGTTCTTCTACCTAGCAGATAGCAACTCAACCCTCAAGAGAATGCAGACTGAAAGACTCTGCAATATGATATTAGACGAGGGGCTAGACATCGCTTGGAAGGGCGAGACCCACGTTAACGCAGTGGATAGGGATCTACTTAACCTTATGAGTGAGGCAGGATGTGAGCTTATCTTCTATGGAATAGAGTCTGGAAATGAGTATATTCAGAAGAAGATCAAGAAGAACCTTGACCTCCAGCGGGTGAGAAAGACGGTCAAAGAGTCGAATGAGGCCGGTATGAAGGTTCGTGCCGGCTTTATAATCGGTCTCCCCTACGAGACGAAGGAGACCGTCCGTGAGACGATAGATTACGCTAAAACCCTGGAGCTAGAGCAGGCCTCCTTCAGTCTTTTAGACGTTTACCCTGGTCCAGAGATAGAGCAGATGATTGAGAGCGGAGAGGGAGGTATGAGTTATCCCGGCGGGGTTAAGCTAAGCTGGGATCAAATAGAGCGAATCGACGTGAACGTAGAGGTCAACGACCTGACTAAGGAGGTTCTGCTCAAATTCTTCGATGAGGCGTACCATGTGATACCTGATGCAAGCCTAGACTCTAGGATGCACAAGTTCCTCACGGAGCACGCATACTACTACGAGAACTATCCCGATGTCATCATGAGGCACATAAAGAACAACCTAGCTGTGATCGAGGCTTTCAGAGATAGGCTAAATTAGACCAGATTATCGGCGATTTTCAGGAAGCCTTTAACTGTATCCTTTATGTTGTAGTGTTCTTCAGCTATTTTTCGAGCCTCTTCCCTGATTCCCTCAGGATCTTCCTGAACGCGGCTCCAGACTGTCTCTATGGCGTCTGCCATGCTCAGGGGGGTGTCATGGCACTTCATGGTTGCTACCTTCTCTCGTGCTCCCTCGAGGATTATCGTAGGGCATCCGCAAGCGAGAGCCTCGATTGCTACCCGGCTCATCAGCCCACCTTGACACGGCGACACCAGCAGATCCGAGGATCTAAAGTATCTCCAGGGTTGGGTGTGTACTCCTACAATATAGTCCGATAATATGGGGTCTATATCCAGCTTTGTGATTATTTGCATCCACAGAAGCTGGGCCTTTGACTCTACGTTTCCAAACTGGAATCTCATGTTCTCCATTCCAGGTCTTTGACTGACATACTTCACTGCTAAGAGAAACGTTAGAGGCCACTTCACAGGTCTCTGTATATCCAAAAAGGATATCTGAGGATGGAACCGTCGAGTAAATGTAGCATTTGGGTCTCCCTCGTCCCCCTCAGGCTTCCAGAAATCAAGGTCACACCCTCTTTCAAGGTACTCTACGTTTGGGGCGAAGCAGCTCCAAGCCTCGGCCTCCTGTTTACTCCAGCAAACGGAGTGATCGACCATGCGGGGCAAATTCATACTCGTCCCCATGGCAGCTCTCCTCTGATATAGTTCGATGAATACGCAGTGGCTCGGCATTCCATGTAGAATAGCTATCTTGTGAGGGAGCTTGTGAAATGTCTCATGAAGTCCCGTGCTTAATATACTTACACAGTCCTCTTCCAAGGCCCAGCTCCACGGCTTCGTCTTAACGGTTTTCCTCCTCAGCGGGATCTCCTTTCCACCCTTACTATCCTCAGGGCTGGATGCGTCACATATACCAGCATCAATACCCATCTCAAGTTCTGCCTCGACAAGCTCTCTCACCGTGCTGAGAAGACCCGAAATACCGGTGGGGGGATTAAAGTTACACCAATGAGCAATCCTCATAGATTAAACTAGGTCAATACGAATATAAAAAAGGGGGTTAAGGGGTTAGAATATTCCTGTTGCTTTTCCCATGTAGAGGACTCTTAACTCTAGGAAGTCGGTGCTTGCCAGTGCGTCACCCATGTGAATCTGCTTACGACCCGTCAATGCTACTGACCCCGCTGCGGGGTTAGTGTATGCTGCATTTAGGAAGCCGTTGTACACAACATCCTTCTGCGA
>SDBT01005519.1_pt1 | contig 21198 bp, 19 predicted proteins | sample 2277101 | NCBI WGS metagenome assembly SDBT01 (sample SAMN10404973, study PRJNA504765) | marine sediment metagenome | isolation source: marine sediment core GS10_PC15, 103 cmbsf | place: Arctic Ocean: Southern Knipovich Ridge | collected 2010
TCCTGTTTTAAACTGCCCTTCTGCTAAAAATACCCCTTGCAGTTCTGGTTTTGATTCATGAACAACACTTGCATTAACAAAGATATTTCCTTTATTTCCGCCTTCATCCTTGCCAACAATAACCATGAAGAAACCTTCGCCTTCCTTTTGCAAGGTTATTCTTCCGTTGATATATAGATCTGCCTCCTTAACCAAAAGAACAACTTTTCTGTCGCCAATAATATTCATATCGTCTGTAATGGTTAAATCTCCCAAAGTAGCTCCGTCAAAGTGATACCAAACAAAACCTCTTGAAGATGTCCCTCCTGAAGCAAAGAACCCTCCATTAACAGAAGGTGAACTAATCTCTGTTAGGACAACATCCGGGCGCACCAATCTACTAAAAAAGCTGTAATCATATATTTTCCTAAACGAGCTTTGAGTGTTAGCCAGCCAGCCGGTTGAAGAAACACTTCCTTCTCCAAAGCCTGCCGTAGACCCGCCATACGCCGGAACGCCGGGGAAACCACCAAGTCCCTCTAAACAAAGAAGCGGATTACACCCAGGCAAGGCACAACTTAAAGGAATTGAAGAAATTATATCTCCACTTGTAATAATGTCAGCATCCTTTACCTGCCACCAGGGGCCTGGGGAAACAACGTCAAGTGTTGCCGTATTACTACACCTTGTCACCCCACTCATGACCACATCTGAAGTTATCGTTGAACTACCAACCGCAAGGGTGCCTCCTACCGTTTGGTAGGGCTGACTAGAATCTGAGGCCGGATTTACGGTTGCAACAGAAGTGTTACTTGAAGAAAAGTCTATTTGGTCTACAGTACCATCCCCAATCGTAACCGTAGCTATATAATCAACATCTGTACCTTGACCAACGCTTATCGTAAAAGGGTCTAAGCTAACCGTACAGGAAGGCGTAGGTGGCGGCGTAGGTGTAGATGGTGGCGGCGTAGGTGTAGATGGTGGCGGCGTAGATCCTTCATCACAACTACCCTCTGCAGTGTAACACGTCGACGACCACCTTATCGTCGGCCATGTTGCAATCTGGCATCCACCTTCGGTAACTTCACAACTCTGATATCCACCCGGCTGGCCACAGCCGAAGTAACCAGGTGCTGGTGGAAGAAACGTCCAAATACAATTATGGTACGAATAGCTTGGTTCTTCAACACACTCAAAACCCATCGGGTTATATATATCCCAGGGACATGATGAGTAATCGGGAATATACTCCCAATTCCCGCCACAACATAAAGTCTGAGCATACACAGTCTTTGATCTAATAAAAACTGAAAAACCCAGTCCGAGGAGTAATAATAGAAGCACAAGTACAAAAGAGGCAATCTTTTGTGAAAAAATCATAAACATTGATAATTTCTTTCTCATAAAGTTATTTTATTGGCTCCTGGGTTTTGTATCTACTGAGTTTCACTATAGAAGTTGTCAATTTTCCAGAAGAAGCATGTGACAGCCAGTCATCATATGTTGCAAACCTACCGTCATATGCCTTAGTAATTACGATAAATGAATAACCTATCGGATTATAATAAATCCCACTTACTCCTCCCTCATCTAATTCAAAAATGGCCTGATTAGCAACTTCATTGCTTACAATTGCATCCTCCCCTTGCGTATGTAATTGAAATATGCTGCTCTTACGGGTTGGGGGGGCTCCCAAAGCCTGTATTATTAGAGGGCGATTAAGCTGTTCAACGACAGGGTCTTGGTTCACGGCTTGAATAAGGTCCATGATCGACTCTCCTGCCTGGGCCCGCGTATGATAATCATCGATTTTTTGTCGAGCTAACTCTTTTGGATCACCAGAAACCTGAATCTGTGTTGAGTCTGCTATTGAGGAAATTATAATATATCCGCCGCTTCTCCAAGTAACTTCCTTCTCGATAACTCCAGGTTGAAGGAACACAATCTTTTTAGCTTCAATGTCGAAGCTTTCGTAATTTTCAGGAAAGGCAATGTTGTTATCTAGATAATATTCTTCTAGAAGCCTCAGTTCTGTCTGAATATCTTCAGGCGTGATCACGCGCCCAGCAGGAGTGCTGGTTGGAGTACCGAGTTGAAGCTTCTCTTTACCCAAAAAGGGCCACAAGCGCACAATCAAAACTACCCCTACAACTATTAAAATGGTAAGTAAAAGAGAGCTTATAATAAGTGTCTTTTTGGACAGATCTTCCACCTTGTCTCAATCGTAACGAGTAGCTAGACGATTGTCAACAATGCTAAAGTTGGAGAAATTATTGCCCAATCGTGAACTGTTCACCATCAACTACAACGACAATTCCTTGCTTGGTCGCACTGAACTCTACCGACGCATCCGACGGAAACCCTGAAGGCAACACGCGCTCGACGAGGCCTGTTTGTTTGTGAACCAAAAGAAGGCTTGGATTACCAGTTGTATATGGTTGATCAGGATCTATTGAGCTTAGTTCTTTTGCAAAAATACAAGTCCACTCATTAGGAATATCAGAGGTTAAAGGTAAAGCCGTCAACCCTTGAAACGTTGCAATCCTTGTATTTCTATCACCATAGGGCATCAGCCCAAATTGATCTATACGTGCCAAAAAATAAAGTGTATTTTTTGGATTCTCAGGATCAGTAAAGGCATTATCTCGAGGAAACACGCACACTCTATTATTTCCTACTACAAACTCTATACTCAAATTATGTCGAGAATCGACAAATGGTGCCCATCCTTGCTGATTCAGGACTGAAAATAGCTCAGGCCGATAAAAAAATGTCATTTCAGGCTTTGTATCACCAAAAGCCTTCTTAACCTCAGGATCATTGAAAATAAACATATTCCCGTTTGCCCGAAAAACAACGGGTGATTTGTCCAGCGGAGATTCTTGATCAATTGGAATATCTACAGCTTCCAACACTTCGGGAGTTTTCAATGGAGGTGTCGGTAAATCATGAACAGTAGAAGGTACCGTTACGGCTTTTGTAGATATCGGCTCTAGAATAGGTGTCACTTCTGTTGCAGCAGGTTCGATTGGAGAAGACTCAATTGGTTTAGAGCCCCCAATACAGCCAGCCAGGGCAAAACCAGCCACTGTCAAAGCCTGTGCTATCCTCTTGGGATCCAGGCTCGTTATTGCTTCCTTAAACGAAACCTTTTTTAATTTTGTTCCCCCTATTGGCGCTGATGTAAGTTCTTCCATTTGCTCTCTAATCTGTTTTTCTCTTCTCTTGCTCTTTCCTATAATTCTTCGGGGTGCTAATTCTCGAATAATTTCCAACTTCGCCAAATAAAGAGCGTCTGCTTGTATGATCTGCCTCACTGGTGTATCTTTGGTAACCCTATTAGGCAGACTTATATCTGACTGTAGCAAAATTCCTCTCGATCCAATTCGAGCTTTTACAGGCGGCCTATCATCTTTAATTAGTTGTATTACAGGCATCCATTCCTCTAATCCCACCTTGTTTGTATGCTGAAGTCTTTGAAGCTCCTCTTCCGAGATGTGTAAGCGGTTTTTTAAAGCCTTAACATAAGCATCAATTCCGGGCAAAGGATATTCCTCTTTGGGTCTTGGCTTAACCGGCCCTATTGGTTCTTTTAGCTCAGCCATTTTCTCTTTCACCATAATATATTAAAAAACTCGCTTTTGTCATGGGTATAAATCAATCGTTTGTATCCCATAACCTGGTTAAGTATAGCACAAGGAACACTGTCTTAAAAATTATCTACTAATATGGGTTTGCCTCTGAGAGCAACTTGGACCCACATTATTTTGTCTTACTCAGGGATAATCCTAAACTCGCAAACCACAACCAAAGCATTGTGGGAATAAAATAGGTTGTATCAAAAAGGAAATTGACCCCCAAAACAACAAAAAGTGTTTGATAAATTATGTCATTTTTCTTGTTGTTGTGCCAAACATTTTTGAGAATTATTGCCAACCAGACGAGAAAGACAAATCCAAAAACACCCATCCCCGTCAATATTTCTAGAATAATGTTGTGGGCAATAGAAGAAAAAGCATCCATCCCAAACAAATGATTAGCCTGATCTGAAGAAATAATACTAAAATTACCCATTCCTACACCCAAGGGGCTCCTGACAAACCCGACTATTCCTTGTACAAAGTACGGTCGCGAAAACAAAGTAATTTTTTGAGCTCCGGCAAAAACAAAAAGGACAACAAAAACCAACGCAAATAATTTAAGTGCTTTTTTGTATCTTGCTGACCAGCTCTGTTTTGTAAACAGATATATTAGTCCAGCTGCCAAAGCTACATAGGCAGCTCTTGATAATGAAACCACTAGAAAATATACGCCCACGGAAGCTATTAACCAATACAAACGCTTTTGTGTTTTTATCAAAGAATACGCAATGACAACTAGCACCAGTGCCCATAAATCACCCAGGTGGTTATGATTTTTGTATATTGAAGCTTGCAGGTATAAACTTTTAGCATTAATTGAGTTGATACCCAAAAGGCTACTTGCAATAAACATCATTCCGAAAATAAGTCCCAAAATAATTATCAGCTTGGCAAACCCTCCTTCAAGCTCTTTTTTTAGATTATAAAAAGATACCCAAAATAAGCCACCGCCCGAAAATAAAACCAAATATTCAAAACTCGCCTGTCTATCCTTGCTCCAAGTTATGCTCAGCAACATAAGAGCTAGAAAAATTATGTAAGAGAGGCTTCCTGGAGGAAATTTTATCTTTTTTTGCCAAACAATAGATAAAACCAAAAGCAAGATGCCAAATACAACTCCCGCATACTGAACAATACTAATTTCAATTCCTAACCCAGCAAGAAACAGAAGATTTCCAACCAAGACCAATATAAATTTCCAGAAGTTTTTTTTATTAAATATCATTACCTTTCAATAGCTAGCAAATCTCTCACTTTGACATAAGTATCGTGATTACTATCGTTATACTTAAACCCTGAAACACCGTGTAATTAAAAAAGAGCGTAGATAAACGGACCAATAGGAGAAGTAGTAGAAAATGCAATAAGTAATCCAAAAAAAATAAATATTATTATCGGTGGAATAAGCCACCACTTTTTATTTTTCCATAAATATTCCAATATTTCTTGAACCATGCTTAATTTCCTTTAGCAACGACGAATCTATCAATTACTAAAACATCTATTCCTGTTCTTAAAAAACATTTTACCGCCTCTTCTGGGGTACATACAATAGGCTCCCCTCTTACATTGAATGAAGTATTTATAAGAATAGGCGTTCCAGTTTTTTTCTTATACATCTCAACTAGATCGTAATATAAAGGGTTATCTTTACGCACGAGTGTTTGTAGTCTACCACTACCATTCACATGAACCGTAGCTGGAGCTTTACGTTTTCCCCTAGGTTTAAAAGGGAGTACGACTGACATATATTTAGCTAGCCCCATCGGCTGTCTATCCGTTTCGAAATACTTATCTACATATTCCTCTAAAATAACAGGGGCAAAAGGTCTAAACATCTCTCGTCTTTTCACCTTTCTATTAATAATATCTCTCATTTCTTCTTTTGCGGCTGATGCAAGGATGCTCCTATTTCCTAAAGCTCTCGGCCCCCATTCCATTCGACCTTGAAACCAACCAACAACCTTTTGCTTTACCAGTAATGCCGCAACTTTATCTAAAAATTCTTGTCCATCGTTATAAAATTTGTAGTTAAGTTTATATTTGTCCAAAACTTTCTTAATGTCATACCAGGCATACTCGGGGCCTAAATCGGGGAAGAATTTTTTATTGCGATTAATGCTATTGTTTTGAAAATAAACATATAGGGCGGCTCCCATTGCCCCTCCGCCATCCCCTGGATCTGGAGGCACAAATATCTTCCTGAAAGGTGTGTTTTTAACAATTTTTCCATTCATCACCGAATTTAAAACAACGCCCCCTGCCAAACAAAGTTTTTTAGTTTTATGTCTTTTATAAGCTTCCCTTAAAATATTAAAAACCACCTCCTCAAATTTTTTCTGGAGCGAAGCAGCAATATCTCTGTGGTGTTTATATACTTTACTTTCTGGTTTTCGAATAGGATAACCAAACAGTTTCTCCATATGTTTTGACGGCATATGATCTGACCAAGTGTAATCAAAATATTTTGTATTCAGTGCGTAACTCGCATCGGGAAATTCCGTAATTAACTCATTCATCTTTGAAGTAAAGGGTTTCGGATCACCATATGCTGCCAACCCCATTACCTTATACTCACTGTTATTTACTCTAAAACCTAAATATGCAGTTATTGTGCTATAAAGAAGCCCCAAAGAATGAGGGAAATGGATTTCTTTATCAATTTTTATTTTTCCGTTTTCTCCTACCCCAATTGTTGTAGTTGCCCATTCTCCAACACCGTCAATGGTAACAATAGTTGATTTTTTAAATCCTGAGAGATAATAAGTACTGGCCGCGTGAGAAAGATGGTGTGGAACATATATAACTTTTCCGTGATAAAGAAACTCGTCCTGAAGTAGTTCCTTAATTCGAAATTTTTCAGTAAGCCATGAGCCCATGGTATCAACAAAAACTTTTCTGCTTTTAGGAAAATGTTGAAGGTGCTGGCTCATGATTCGTTCAAATTTAATAATTGGTTTTTCATAAAAAGCAACGACATCAACCTCGTTCATCGCTATACCTAAATAATCAAGGCAGAAAAGAATGGCATTTTTAGGGAAATTATTATCGTGTTTTTTTCTTGTAAATCGCTCTTCTGCAGCCGCTGCAATAATTTTGCCGTCTTTAAGAACACATGCCGCCGCATCGTGATAAAAGCAAGATATTCCTAGTATTATCATGTCTTGACCTTCACTTAAAACATTTTATTTAAGTCGCTACTTTCAGTGGGCTTACTCCATGCTGAATCTTTTGGGAATGAGCCAAGAAATCTCTTTCTCATCAATTTCGATATCAATGAAGTAATACCGAAACCAACTAAATAAATTAGATGAAGTAGAATCCAATTTACTAATGATTGAATCGCTTTTGAAAATTTATTGAAATAATTAATAATTACTCTCTTCATGGCGTAGTTTTACTTATTAGATTTCTGATTAATTTTGCCTTCCGCTGATTAACTTGCTCCAAGTATCTACCAACAATGAGCGAATTGTATATATTCTTTTTTAAAACCAATTGAATTTGGTCTTCCTTTTCTATAACCGTCACGAGTTTTTGCTTTTGCATAAAGTGGGCAAAGTATAGCTGGTGATCGTTGATATGTTCTTTACAACACCTCAGTCTCGGCATAACTATTGGTTTGGTAAATGCGTGCTGCAATGATTGCATTACAGTAGCATATCCGGCATGAACAATAAGTATTTCGGCTTTTTTTATATAACTTTTAAAAACAGCGGGTGTAGCAAAATTTATTACCTTGACTGTTTTTGGAAATGACTTTGTAACAACACAGGGGTTTTGAAAAATTATTTCTTTTCTTGGATATAGGCTTTGAAGCTTTAAAACCAGTTCCTCCAAGCGACGAAACGGAAAAACTGTTGTCCCGGCAGTTACGAAAATCATATCAGGGCTCCATGCATCTCTGCTTTCGGATAAAACTTTTTTGAAAACTTGTGTTGAACAAGAAAGGTGTCGCAGAAATGATATACCAGCTTCCCAGACAAAGTTGGAATTCCTATGTGACTGGCCGTTTCTAAAAATATTAGTTTTATTCCAAGTAATTTACCAATTAAATAAAACGGGGGCGCAATACCTGCTCCAGTGCTAAAAATGATATCCGGTCTTTCTTTCTTTAAAATCCGAATGGCCAAGAGCAAATTTTTTAGTGCATTCATTAAGTTTCGATTTTCTGGAAAATAACCATGATAAACTCTCCCGCCTTCTAATTTCCCTTTTGTATCAACCCGATTAGAAATAACCCAAAAATACTCGTACTTACTCCACCACTCTTTCAACTGCAATACCTGATAAAAATGTCCGCCAGCCGAACAAACAAGGCAGATTTTAATTTTGCTTTTTTTTGTCATTGATTAATAAGAACTTGCTCGTACTTTCTTATTTGATTTTTTATCGAGAACTTTTCAACAAATCTTTGAGCATTCTCCGATACACTAAAAAGTTTTTCTTTGTCACTAATAATATCAGTAATTTTATTTGCTAGCTCTCGCGATGTGATATTGAGAGGTACTAAATAACCATTTATCCCGTTTTTAACTAGCTCACTTGCTCCTGGATAATTGGTTACCACAACTGGTGTTCCCACCATCATACTTTCCAATATCAAGTTTGGGTGACCCTCGATTGCAGATGGAAGAACAACGATTGTTGCAGATGCAATTTCTTTCTCTATCTTTAGGGTAAAGTTTCGAAAATTGATATTTTTGCCTACACCAAATCTTTGAGACAAAGAAATAAGCTTTTCTTTCTCCGGTCCCTCTCCTATTATTACCAGCTCGACGTTGTCCAGTTTTTTCCTAATATACAAAAACGCCTTTATTATCAAATCAACTCTCTTCTGTTTAACTAATCTGCCGGCAAATAATATTGTACGAGTGCTTGTGTCTTTTTGAATCTGGCGACTATTCATTGTTGATAGAAAACCATTATCGATAAAATTATATATAACTTCAATCTTTTTTCTTGAAATTGAAAAGTTCTTAACCAGATCTTTTTTAACCGCTTTGCTGACAGCGACTATTTGATCTGCATTCGGATAAAGGGTTCTAACTTCAATTTTTCTAAGAAATTTATATCGTTGATACTTTATCCATTTACTCATAACATTTCCAACACCGATTATCACTCTTGGTTTTTGGGAACTCAAAAATCTTGTACCCAAAGAGACAGCGCTAGGCAAATCCCCGTAAGTTAAAATAACAGCTGGCTTCGTTCTTTCAATTAACTGCCTTAGGTTCGTTACAGCGTAATAAAGCCCGAAAATACCTGCTTTTTTTAAATCGTGTACCCTGATGTCTTGTGGTACTTGACTTAATAATTTCCCCTTCTTATGAAATAAGGCTAAATGAATTTTAAATCTTTTTCTGTCGATATGATTTAATATCTTAATTATCTTTTTTTCTACCCCCCCAGTCTTCAAATAATAATAAACAATGAGTATTGTTGTTTTTTTAGCTTTATGCACAATATTAATAAGAATATTAACCCAATCAGAATTTTACTTCATTCAACTTTTTCCTTAAATCATCTTTCATAAGGATACTTCTTGGTAGGTTTTTTATAGCCCCATCCTCACCAGAAACTATATATTATCAGGGTTTATATATTTAAGGAATTACTGAGGGAACTCAAAACTAGGGTTGCCCATTATTGCCTCATAAAGAAATTCAGCTTGAAGTTTGTGGGTTTCTTTTGATGCATGCCCCTCCCTCGTTGAAACTTGTGTGTACTGAAAATGTGGATTATCAAAGGGATCTATTATAATTCCTCCGCTCCTTCTAATTACCTCGGCATATTTATATATACTCAAGGCTTTTTTTCTCGCCTTCTCAGAACTGGTATTTAAATGGCTCACCTCACTTGGAATTTTTGTCGTGTTTAAGTTAATAAAAATGGTATTTTTCAATGCCAAGCGAAGAACAATATCCGAAAGTACACAAATATTTGCATAATTGTCAGAAAATGAAGGATATATCCCCTCGATAATTACTTGACTCCAATCTTTTCCTTTCTCTGGGCTATATCTAAATTCAATATTAGGACAACGAGATATAAAATCATCATGAATCTGCTCTTCCTCCGGATACCGTTTATTTAATCCAAAATACAATAAATCATCCTCAACCACACCAATAATATAAAGGTCGATATCTAAATATTCTTCTGCGAGTAGAAAAATAGAGTAATTGTTAATTACATTCGACCCAGGTAACCCGAAGTTATATACTTTAACGTCTTGTATTTTGCTTAGTTTGTTCTCTAGAATTTTTGGAAATGTTTCATTTTCTCTTACACCTGTGCCATAAACAAAGGAATCTCCTATTACTGCAATATTATATAAATCAGGATCTTTCGTTCCAAGAATTTTGTCTGGAAAAAGCTTGTTCTGTGCAATATTAATGAGAGATATCAGGTCGCCAAGTCTTGAAAATACTATCTTATTTCTCTTCCTTCCCTTGATAACCCCTAGGTAATCATCTTCATATCCGAACCTACTGGATTTATTATAATATAATTTATCGAAAAAAAATTGCTCCGCAATAACCATGGTGACGACCGTATAACTTAGTATTAAGGAAATTAAAAATAGCAATCCCTTGGTCCAATTTATAGGAAGTTTTTTCATTAAAAACGCAAAGAATCTAAATTAGCTCGTACACTATTTAATATAATTAAAATCTGTGTTTGTTGTAATTTCTTCAAATAACCTTTCCGCAAACATTTTATTGGCTAGGGAATTTGGATGTTTTTCTTTCTCAGAAATTGCCATAAAAGCTTTCCCCTCCCGTTCAATAGAAAGCTCCTTATACTTATTTCGATAAAGATCTTTTGCATCAATAACCCTTAAATCGTGATCTCTAAAAATAGAAAGGGTTTCTTCTAATTTTATATTGTATTCCCCATCTATATCTAAATAACCAAGTGAAATAATCAATACTTCTTTTTTGGGTAGAAGAGATGCAACATGTTTAGCCATTTCTATATTTGGACTTGCTTCATCATATGAAGCAAGTACTTTTTCAATATATTTCGATTCGTCTTCGCCAGTTCTAATATCCAAAACAACACCGTCGGATGACAGCTCTTGAGGAAAATTAAACAAACTATTCCAAACAAGCAAATCATTCTCAGAGAAGCTGATTATTATTAAATCTGGATTGAGAATTTCTTTGTATTTTGTAATTCTATTATAATGTTGATAAATATTTGTTCCGCAAATACCTAAATTTAAAACCCTTGTGGGTTGAATTTTTTCCAACTTCTTTTCAAGCAACTCGGAAAATCTTCGGTGTTTTAGAAGCCCTTGGCCATAAACCGTACTGTCACCAACAATCAATACAAGATATTCTTCCTCCTCTTTTGGGTAAAACTCATCATCCCTAAAACCCTCAGAGTTTAGCTGCGCTTTGCAGAGATTTCCATTCAACTTTCTATAGCCATACATTTCAGCTAAGTAGTTATTTTTACGATATATTAATTTATCAAAACAATAACGATCACAAACCATCCTTGCTCCATAATAAAGGGCAGCAATACTTGCGAACCAGATTAAAACAAATAATATTTTTAATTTATTGGAAGCTCCCTTCTTCATATTCTTGTTTTCCTTATATCGCAAGAGTCTTCTAACTAATAGTTAAATCCACGAATTTCTTAAGATTTCTTTCGCTATGGTGGATTTTTGTGTACTCTCTGGCTTGGGCACCCATTTTCTCCCGTTTCTCTACGTTTAATAACAATTGGAGTATTTTCGATGAGAATTCTGATTCTCTTTTGCAGACAAAGCCTGTTTTGCCTTGAACAACTAATTCATCAGCTCCAGGATAGTTAGTAGTTACAACCGGTAGGCCGTGAGCCATTGCCTCAAGAGCCGAGATCGGTAGGCCTTCAAAATCCGAGGTTAACAGGAATATTTTTGAAGATGCCAAGTATTTACTGACATCCTTCTGGGACCCAGCCAGCTCTATTTGCTTTTCTAATGATTTTTCGTTTATTAACTTACTAATCTTGTCTATTTCTTTGCCCCAGCCAACGATGCATGCCCGAACTTTTGGGTATTTTCTTTTAATTTCGCCAACTATTTCTACAAATTTACTTAGGTTTTTTACGGAGTCAATTCTCCCCGTATAGATCAGGTCATATTTTATTTTTTTATCTTTACGATTTGGAAATTCTAATACCCAATTCTTATTTGCAATAACCCTGTCTTGTGACACGCCAAAATTTTTTATCATATCCAATTTAGCGACATCGCTGGGAAGCACAATCCAATCTGCGTAAGGGTAAAAAAGGCGAATTATTAATTTCCATAAAATAATTTTGAAGCGACTATGATGCTGTGCGGGTATTAAAAGAGAAGGAATATTGTCATAACTAACGACAACTTTAATACCCCTCCATGAAAAAAGATATTTCATAATTATTGCGAGTACTGAATATCCCTTCATAAATGACAGTATGGCTTCCGGCTGAAGAATCGCAACCTTCCATACTAAATATATACTTAGGGGGAACTTAAATCGCCAGATTTTCTTTTGGGGTTTATAAAAAATAGTAACCTTATCTTTTTTAATCTCGTCTATAAATATATCCTCTTCAAGATCATAAGGTTTTTTGGTATTAAGTATTATGTATATTTTCGTATTCTTTAATTTTTTATTCGTAGATATCCAACGCGAGATATCAGCAATTTTTCTTTGGACACCTCCAATCCCGAGGTCATGAAAAATAATGAAGATTACCCTAGGCTTACTCAACTTTCTTTGGGACCTCATCTTTTAACTCCTTAATATTTATAATTCTTGCCTCACCTTCAATTATGCTTGTCTCAGACTGTGTCCAGATCCAATACCCGTTTTTTATTGGTATTACCTCATTAAAGTAACAAACTCCTTCTTGGCATCGAGCTCGCACAATTGCCTTTATATAAACATCTTTATAATAGGGATCTCTGCTTCGAACAATTGTTCCCCGATCTGTTTCAACAGATACCTCTGCCGCTACCGATTTTGCAGTAATAATCCGAAAAATCTCTATCCCCTCTGTATTTTTAACAACAAAAGTGCTGTTGTATGTTTGTGCAAGATAGGGTTCAACCAGCGGTACTTTGATTTCTATTTCTAATTGGCGATCTTGATACCCGGGGGGCTCTAAAGTTTCACCCACATAGCTAACTACTCCTTCGTATTTCGTACTGCCAATACTAAGGGAGATTGTGCTTCCAACCTGCAGGGCTTTATCTCTAAGTCTGTATTGCTTCGTTCGCTTGTCATATAAGGCGTGGATCTTTAGCTTCAGGCGCGAGGTGCGACGCTCGTTACCCCAGTCCATATTGTCTACACTTAGTACCTCTGCGACCTCTCTTCCAATCGAATCATAAGCAACGTCACCTTTCTTAATTGAATTCGATATCCAGTACATAGGAGGAAACGGTTTCGTTTCCCAGCCCTCAAAACTATTAACAGTGTAAACGTAAACCACACTTTTCTCTCTAGAAAAATACAGGATTGCAATTGTAATTGAAATAATAATTGCAAAAAACAAAAGGTAATCAAGGGCTGATAGTTTTTTAAGTAATTTCAACTTTATAAATTTTTTCATTTTTGAGACGAACTATATCCTGCCAAAATCCAGAAAAAGCTTGATAGCCTTGGATGCAAAAACCATGGAAAAACCATCATTAATAATGAAAAGGACAAAAACGCTAACAATATACTAAAATCAAATGAATTCTTCATAAATACTTGTTTTCCCCTGATTATACTACGTAATTTACTTCTCATTAAAAGGTACAGTACAACAATAAATGATATCAAACCAACAAACCCGACCTCCGCCCCAATTTGAGCAAAGATATTGTGTGCAAGCGTCGGCCTAAAACCACTTTCATCCATTGGAAAATCCTCTGCCATGGCAAAGGGGAAAAGACCGGGACCCACACCAAAAGGCTCCAATCTCAGATATTTTAAACTAACCTTAATATGCTCAAGACGATACGTACCCCCACCTTCTTTCTGAAAAACATCTACAAGGGTCATCAAGCGGCTACTTATAACCGAACCGGACAGAATTAAGAAAATCGCCACGAGTATTAACCAATATTTGCGTAGAAGGGCAGGAATATATATTCTCTTCTTTTTTCGAACATGCCAGACCCCAAAAATTGCAATTGCTGCCGTTACCACCCATGCCGCTCTACTTCCCGTAAACAAAAGGGCTAATATTATCACGCCTATTCCCACCCAAGAAGCGCGGGTCCATAATTTGTTCGAAACAAGTGTATTTATCAAAAAAATTGGGAAAAACGTAGAGAGCAAAGTAGCAACAATATTTGGGTCTGAAGAAAATCCTCCAGGCCTGTAAAAGTCAGGGTTTTCTCTAGCAAACCACCCATAAAGTGATGTACTCCCTTCAACACTTAGACCTATTGGTCCCCGATTTATATACTGTCCAATGACAAAAAGCGCACTTAATAAAACAAATAGACCTAAAACCTGAGTGGTTTTTTTTACCATAATTTTGTTAACAAAAATAATCTTCGAAACAATAAATATTAGTACTAGCTTGCAAACTTGTACATAAAAGTAGGCCGATGTCCAAAGAAACCGTGAATAATATACCGATATAGCTGCGACTACAATGAAGATTAATAGAAATAAATAGATCCGTAAATCGTGCTGCTGTGTTGGATACTTGTTCCTGTATTTCTTATACCGCGATAACAGTACGTATATCAAAAGGACTAAAAGAATGTCGCTGAATAGAATTGTAGCGTTAAACGATAAATCCCAATTACGTACCCAGTCTGCCTGGGGAATAACAACGTACTCAAAAAACCGCCCCCTGCCGAAAGGCAATGCCGCTAAAAAAGACAACCATAAAGCATCTAAAAAATTACCAGATATCTTATAAAGACCAATAACAAGAAGGGTTAGGATGATTAGATAAACTCGGTTCGGCCCAATCACCAGATGAAGCAGCATAAAACCCCCTATGACCCAAGTTTCTGCGTAAACTTGTGTAAGAAGAAAGGTGATTTTTCTCCTTGTTAGCTTTTTAAAAATATTGCGCATAGTGCATGCTTGGCGTGCAACTAATATTCATACTACAATATAATATACAGCATAGAAAAAAATCTTATTTGGGAAATTTCCTGTGGAATCGAAATATGAAAAGTAGAGCAAGCATTCCTCGCTTAATTTTAGAGTTCATTTGGCGCTTACAGGATAAAAGAAACAGTCTGCTTTCTCATAGAGTAAGCAGAAGGCTAATCGAAAAATATGGTGGCAATTCGGGACATAACTTAGAAGAAGATGGTGTTGGACTTGGCTATGGATTAATTCATTATGCCCTAATTGCTAATCTTCGACCCATAAGAGTGTTGTGTATCGGATCCACAAAAGGCTTTATTCCCGCAGTTTGCGCACTCGCTTGTAAGGAGAGCAAAAAAGGTCATGTTGATTTTGTAGATGCAGGATATAATAAAGGCCACCCCAAACACTGGGGCGGAGTTGGTTTCTGGAAAAAAGTTAATTCTAAGAAACACTTTTCTTTTCCCGCTCTTTCCTCTTGGATTACAACCTACGTAATGACCTCTGAACAATTTGCTCAATTAGGTATTAAAAGAAAATGGCAATATATCTATATCGACGCCGATCATTCATACGAGGGGGTAAAAAAAGATTACAAACTTTATTGGCCACGGCTTGACAAAAAAGGTCTTATGGTTTTCCATGACGTACTATTGAAAAAGCATCCGGAGCATAAAAATTTTGGCGTTTGGCGCTTTTGGAAGGAATTAGATGAAAAGAACAAAATTACCATACCGTTTACGCACTCAAAAGTGCTACCCTCAGGACTAGGGATATTACAAAAACGATGAAACTACTAACCAAACTCGGAGAATCTCCAGCTTTTACTTATATAAAATTTACTTTAATACTTGTTAAAAAATCTGTTTTTATATTAATTGGCTTGGTAGTATTTTTCTTTTCTAAAAATCTACTGCAACGTTTTCCCAAAATAAATCTTTTAATACCTCTTTTGTTTACATCAGCAATTCTTTTTATAACTTATGCTTTATACAAGAAGATTATACGAAAAACTATTCAAAAACGCACAGAATATGAATTTAAAGCAAAAAGTCAACACTTTCCAAAAATAAACCCCGGAAAAAGAACCATAGAAGGAATAAACATTCATAGCCTACTTGAAAAGTATGGTTCTCCTTTATTTGTAGTTAGCCATCAAAAGATTAAAGAAAAGTATTCTATACTTGATCACTCATTGCAGCAAAGCGGACTGAAATACTCTATTGCCTATTCCATAAAAACCAACAATGTTTCTGAAATCTGCAAAACATTTAAGCGCCTCGGAGCAATGGCGGAAGTGGTATCTGCCGCTGAATACTTATTTGCAAAAAAACTAGGCTACAAAGATAGTAATATTATCTTCAACGGACCCCTTAAAGAACGAGAGGTTCTTAAAAAAGCCTTAAAGGGAGGCGCTTTAGTCAATATCGATAATTTCCAAGAACTTCAATTGGTTTCTAAGTTATCAACAGACAGTAAAGTAAATATTGGAATACGGGTAAACAGTACAAAAACAGGTCTTAAGTCTCGATTTGGATTTAATATTGAAAATGGTCAAGCCCGTAAGGCCTGCAGGCAAATAGCGAGGAATAAGCGTCTCAGATTAATCGGCATTCACAATCATATCGGATCAAACATTTCTGACCCAAGATATTACAAGCTTTCGACAAAAGCTGTTTGTGAATTCGTAAAGGAAATCAGAAAAGAATACAGTATTAAACTGAATTATCTAGACCTTGGTGGCGGATTTCCAACAATTGGTAGTGGAGCATCTTACTCCTCTCTATTCTCTTACCCGATCGAACGTTACATTAAAGAAATTCTCCACCTAGTTAATAAATACCGATTGGGAAATATCCGATTGATTCTTGAACCTGGAAGATTTCTAGTTGACGAAGCGATTGTTTTGCTGGCCTCGGTCATTAATGTCGCTTCTGATGGAAATCGTTCTCTTGTTACTACCGATGCATCAATCAATATACTTCCACTAGCAAAATCGCGCTCTCAACTGACTACCGTGATACATGCTCCCAAGACGCTCAACAATAATCATCCAACAGTAAGCACCACCATTTACGGTGCCTCTTGTATAGAAGAAGACTGTTTAATAGACAACAAAGCTATGCCGCTTACTAATCCAGGTGATATAATTGTCTTTTATAACGCTGGGGCGTATAACATCTCTCAATCAAATCAGTTCATTTTTCCTCGACCTGCAATTGTTATGATTAAAAATAACAAAGTACAAGCTGTTCGGAAAAAAGAAAAATCTCTTGATATCTGGAGATACGATATCGTAACCTAATAGAAATTATGAAAATTCTTTCTAGTCAACCCGAAATTACATTTGATGATGTGCTTCTGCTTCCTAATAAATCTGATTTTGTAATCGATGATGATAAAAAAGAAACAAGTCTTCAAGCTAAACTTACTAAAAAACTAACTCTTGACATTCCGATTGTCTCAGCCCCAATGCCTTCTATTACTGAAACGGCTTTAGCCATTGCAATAGCCAAAGCTGGAGGAATTGGATTTATTCATTGCTTTCAATCTTTTGAAAGACAACTTGAGCAAGTAAATAGTGTAGCAAAAAGAAAACTTAAGGTAGCTGCATCAGTTAGTGATCTAACCCAAAGGGGCGTAAAACATGTTGGAAATCTGTTAAATGCGAGGGTTTCTCTTGTTGGAGTTGAAACAGGCCATGCACACAATGTTCAAACGATCAAGTTTATTAAAGAACTGAAACAAAGGTATAAAAATGTTCAAATATCTGTAGCTTTGGTTGTGACAGGTGAGGCAACAGCGGAGCTAATAAAGGCTGGTGCGGACAACATAAGGGTCGGAATTGGTGGAGGATCACATTGCACAACTCGTCTAGTCACAGGAGTCGGCAGGCCTCAATTAAGCGCAGTAAAGGAATGTTTTGAAATTGCCAAAAAATATAAAGTACCAATTATGTCTGACACGGGCATAAAAAATGCTGGCGATATTCCCAAAGCATTAGTATTTGGAGCCGATACAGTAATGATAGGGGGTTTGCTTGCAGGCACAAAGGAATGCCCGGGAAAAATTGTTACCAAGTGGGGCAAAAAATATAAATATTCATATGGAATGTGTACCGATGAAGCTATGACAAAAGATCAAAAAATACAACCTTTAAATAAAGGTTTGGTTAAAACGATAATAAGATCTAAGACTCGCTCCCTGTTTGATTACTTTAAATCTACGGTCAAAGAACCTAAATTCCAGGAGGGAATTGGGGGGGCAATTCCCTACCAGGGAAATGTTGCTCCTATTTTGAACAATCTTTCTTCGGGCATACAACGATCGATGTGGTATTTGGGAGCCAAAAACATTACCGAGTTGAGAAGGAAAGCGAGAGTGGTCATCATTTCTCCCAGCACTCGCCTAAAACCTAGGATATAACGATTATGAAAGCTTTTAATAGTTTATTGCTGTTGATGCCGATACGAAGAACGTTCATACGCTATATCGTTTGGGATTTTGATGGTACTTTGTGGCAAGACCCTAATCTCGGCAAAAAAATAAAGGATAAATATTCTGAGTTTATTAAAAGGCAATCCGCGCATTCTTATAAGGAAGACGAATTTGACATATTAGTTGAGAAGCTTGGCAACTGGAGTGCAGCCGCATCAAAACTAACTAACGTTCCAAAAAAGAATATTATTGATTGGGTCGAGGATAGTTTTGATAAAACAATCTATATAAAAAGAGATAAAAAGCTTGTTCGAACAATTGAGCAACTCAGTGACTATAAACACTTCATTTTGACAAATTCTACAAAGAAACAAGCAGAAAAAGGGTTAAAACGGATAGGTTTCAAAAATAAGGGAGGGCATAAATTTTTTCCATTTGAGAAGATATTTAGTCCAGAAACTCTACGAGCTCTTAAGCCCCACCCTGAGGCTTTTAAGGCGGTATGTAGCTATACGGGTGAACTTCCCATACGTCATTTAATGGTGGGCGACTCACTATTAGAAGATATCGAACCCGCACGTTTATTTGGCTTTCAGGCAGTACACATTGATAATATTTATAGTTATCTAAATATCTAGATAGAAAAGCTAATATATTTATTATCACTCTAGAGATGAAACAGATTAAACAAAATATCCGTTGGTTTGGACGAAGAAGTGCATTTTCGTATTTAGATATTGATCAGGATAATGTAACACGAATCCGCAAGGTAGAAAATTATTTAAGCAATTATATAAAGAAATCTACTGCACCAATTAAACTTCTCGACATTGGATGTGGTGACGGTTTCATCGGTAAAAAATTCCAAGACTTAGGATATACGGTTTATGGCATGGATATCTCAACTAAAAATGTAAAATTAGCCAAGAAAAAAGGTATAAAAGCAAAAACTGCTGATACCTCAAAAAAGCTACCATATAGGAATAACTATTTCGATGTCGTGTTTGCTGGCGAAATTATCGAGCATCTTTTTGATACAAGGGCTTTTCTTAATGAAATATATCGAGTTTTAAAATCCTCTGGTCAATTAATCATCACAACACCAAATTTAGTTCATTTACCAGATAGATTAAAGTTTTTGTGTGGAAAATCACCTCTACAAGTAAATCCACTACATGAACATCTTAGTCTCCACATTCGTCCTTTCACTCATGACACCCTTGTTTCAGCTTTAATAAAGTGCAGATTTGAAGTAAGAACGTTCGAAAGTACTCTAGTGGTTTTTGCAAGGGATCCGCAAGATCCCGAACAAATTACATCAAGTTCAAAATTGTTGGCAGAATTATTTCCTAAACTAGGTAGCTTCCTTATCGTCTATGCATTTAAAATGTAAATTAACACCATGGGAAATAAAAGAATCTACAAAGGACATAATCTAGTATTTATAGTAGCTTGTCCTCGAAGCGGAACTAGCTGGCTCCAAAGAATGTTAATCGCATATGATTCCAGAATTAAAACAGGTCCTGAATCATTTATTTTTAAAAATTATATTGCTCCACAAATCAAGGCGTGGGACAAGGGTATAAAAAATGACCGTCCGGACCTTCCCCATTATTTAACGAGAGATGAATTTATATCAAAACTCAGAAATTATACAGTCGATTTATTAGACCCAATGATTAATAAACTTAATAATGGAGATCTTTTTATTGAGAAGTCGAGCTCTCATGCAATTGTACTGAATACTATTCAAGAGATGTTACCGGAAAGTAAAATAATAAATATAATTAGAGATCCAAGAGATGTTGTCGCGTCTTGGCTGGCAGCGTCACGAACCTGGGCAAAGGGAAAAGAGGCAAAAAGCGCACGCGAATTAGCGACATTCTGGAAAGAGTGCATTCTATGTGCAGAAGAAGTCAAATCAAAATCTACCTCAAATAAATTTCTTGAATTACGCTATGAAATTCTCTTGATAGATACTTTTGAGACGCTCTCAGGCATATTAAGATTCCTAGGATTTTCTGTAGATAAGAAAAAGCTTAATAAAGTTATTCAAGACCATCAAATCGAAAAGATGAAAAAGGGAGTTGGTTATCAAAGGTTGGTAGTAAAAGGAGAAATTGGAGGTAAAAAAGGAAAAGTTTGGAATGAACCCGTAGGTTTTTTTCGAAAAGGAAAAATAGGTTCTTGGAAAGAAGATCTGACTCTTTGGGAAAAATATCAAGTATGGAAAGTAAGCAATAAACTGATGAAGAAGTTAAATTACAATTAATAGTTCTTAAAGCCAGTCCTCTGCCTCCATTGAGCATCTTGCAATCTAGAAATTCTTAACATTTCACTTCTTGATATCTTACTAATAGTCCCATGTTCTAATTTGTAGAAAATATCTGATAAAGACCAAACTAGAGCCGCTAAGTGCGAGGTGATTATTGTTGTTACGTTTTTGCTTTTTTGTATTTCCCTTATGGCAGAGAACGTCTTTTTTTGGAAGTCGTGATCACCCGAAACAAATATTTCATCCATAATTAAAATATCACAACGACTTGCTATCGCTAACGAAAAAGCCAGACGAAATTTCATTCCATCAGAGTATGTATAAAAAGGCGCATCTATAAATTTGCCAATATCTGCAAATTTAAGAATATTGAGATATTTCTTATTAATTTCAGATTTATTCATTCCAATTAACATTCCGTTTATGTAAATATTTTCTTCTCCTGTTAATTCAGAATGAAATCCTGCTTCTAAATTCATTATGGAAACAACCTTTCCATGTGTTATTATCTCGCCAGAGGAAGGTGTTGTAATTCCTGCAATAATTCTTAATAATGTGCTTTTGCCAGCACCATTTGGACCAATTATTCCGATTCTTTCTCCCCTTTTAATCTTTAAATTTATATCTTTAAGTGCCCAAAACTCTTCATTCACTTTTTTGCCTAAGATATTTTCCACTAGAGTAGGCTTCTGGTGACTAACCACATATTTTTTGCCGACGTCTGTTAGTTTTACTGCAAGATTAGACATATTAGAGCCAATCAACAAAATCTTTG
>SDBT01005520.1_pt1 | contig 21198 bp, 16 predicted proteins | sample 2277101 | NCBI WGS metagenome assembly SDBT01 (sample SAMN10404973, study PRJNA504765) | marine sediment metagenome | isolation source: marine sediment core GS10_PC15, 103 cmbsf | place: Arctic Ocean: Southern Knipovich Ridge | collected 2010
CTCATCTGTGTAGCGTTTATGTATTTGGTTCATAGATTCCTCCTTGAGATGACGGAGGAATCTACCATACAGTCTGATTTGTGTTAGGTTACACGGTGTCCACTTTTCAACTGTAAACAGTCCACTTTTCAGGTTTAAACTGTCCACTTTTGAACTTTAGATAACACAGGGAAGCCAGTTCCTTGACAAAGCTGGTCTTTTAGATATAATCCAACCCAATAAAATACAAAAAAACTTTGATAAGGACTAGTAGACGCTGAAACGATGGCACAGAGAGCGGGGGCAGGTGAGAATCCCGCCCGTACGACAGCGGCGAATGGACCTTGGAGTTGCAGGGCGAAAGAATACCACAGAGAGGTTTGTTGTCGAGTAGCCTGTGCCGGAGTTGCCACCGTTATCTGGGCAAAGGGTATAAGTGGTTTAGTCGGAAGTCGTTCGTCTTTTGCCGATATCAATTAATAAGTGACTATGAGGTTGCTGGGCGAAAAGACTATAAGATCAATAGACTTGTTTCTTAATCACCGTACTCGCAACGAGTGAGGCTGGTCTCTTTCCCCTGTCGCAGCACCGACAGGGTTTTTGGTTAAGGACGGTCTAACCGAGGTGGCACCACGGACAAAATGCGTTCGTCCTCAATAGGATGGGCGCATTTTAATTCTGTATGTGGAGGTCTTATGGAAGGTTGTACCTGGAACACCCCGTTTTCGGACTTGGAAACAAAATTCGAACAGGATTTTTTCGGAAGATGTTTTTAAGAACTATTAAATATAAACTAAGAAAGGAGTAAAAAAAATGAATACAAAAACTCGTTATTTGCTCGATGAATCTGACCTACCTGAGTTTTGGTACAACATCAATGCAGACATGCCAGTTCCACCAACGCCGGTCCTGCACCCACAAACGAAGGAACCGGTGACCCCAGAATTTCTCAACGTTCTCTTTCCAATGGAGCTCATCCAACAGGAAGTAAGCACGGAAAGGTACATCGAAATACCGGAAGAGGTGCGCGAGATCTATAAATTGTGGCGACCGACTCCCCTGATACGAGCCAGACGCCTGGAACAGGCATTAGATACTCCCGCCCATATTTACTTCAAAAACGAAGGTACATCTGCGGCAGGGAGTCACAAGCCGAATACGGCTATAGCTCAGGCGTATTACAATAAGAAAGAGGGCGTCAAGGCTCTGGCTACCGAAACTGGCGCTGGTCAATGGGGATCTGCTCTTTCATTAGCTTGTAATTTCTTCGACTTAGACCTGGAAGTCTATATGGTAAAGATTTCCTATAACCAGAAACCATACCGCCGGGTGATGATGGAGACTTATGGAGCCCAGGTTTTCGCCAGTCCATCAGACCGTACTAACTTCGGTCGCAGTATATTGGCAGAAGATCCTGACAGCCCCGGATCTTTGGGCATTGCTATCTCCGAAGCAGTGGAAACGGCTGCAACGTCTAACGGTAGGAAAAAATACAGTCTGGGTTCAGTGCTCAACCATGTCTTGTTGCACCAAACTGTGGTAGGTGAGGAGACCCTGAAGCAAATGGATCTGGCAGGAGAATATCCGGATGTGGTCATCGGATGTGTTGGGGGTGGTTCGAATTACTCCGGCTTGGCTTATCCATTTATGCGCCAGAATCTCTTAGAAGATCGACGTACACGTTTTGTGGCAGTTGAACCAACCGCTACGCCGACTCTAACTAAAGGCTTATACGCTTTCGACTATGGGGATACAGCCAAAATGGCTCCGATTGTAAAGATGTTTACGTTGGGTCACCGTTTTGTACCGCCGCCAATCCATGCAGGTGGGTTGAGGTACCATGGAATGGCGCCCAGCCTTTGTGCACTATTCGATGCCGGCTACATTGAAGCTGTTGCTGTTACCCAACTGCCAACATTTGAAGCTGCAATTCTATTCGCACGCAGCGAAGGTATCATCCCGGCGCCAGAAACTGCACACGCAATCCGGGTTGCGATTGATGAAGCCTTGGATGCCAAAGAAAAGGGTGAGGAAAGGGTGATCCTCTTCAACTTTTCAGGACATGGGCACTTTGACATGACAGCATATCAGACTTACTTGGCTGGGGAGCTGGTAGATTATGAGTATCCTGCCGAAGCTGTTAAAGAAGCCATGAAAGACCTGCCTGAAGTAGCATTTTAGACTGATCGTAATTACTACTATGCCTGCCATACTTTTTAAAGTAAAATGTATGGCAGGTTGTTTTTAACAATTGGAGGTGGAGTAATTATGAACGTGGCTACAAAGTACACTGTAATTGGTGCCGGACACGGTGGAAAAGCTATGACTGCCCATCTGGCTTTAATGGGATTTGAGGTCACTCATTACAACCGCACACCTGATCACATATCTGGAGAGCAAGCACGAGGTGGTATAGAGCTGGAAAGTTTTGAAGGCGGACCGCGTGGGTTTGCTGAATTGAAACTGGTTACTTCTGATATTGGTGAAGCGATTAAAGATGCTGAGGTTATCATGGTCGTCGTTCCTTCATCCGCTCATGCAGATATTGCAAGGACTGTAGCCCCGTATGTGCGCGCTGGACAGATAATTCTCTTGCATCCCGGTCGTACAGGCGGAGCTATTGAATTCGATAAGGTGCTCAGAGATTGTGGTGTAGATGTTGATGTGACAATAGCTGAAGCGGAGACCTTTATCTACGCCAGTCGTGCGGAAGGTCCAGCTCAGGCTCGTATCTTTCGTATAAAGGAAGCCGTACCATTAGCTGCGCTTCCTGCACTCCGCACTCAACAGGTTCTGGACGCGATAAGACCGGCTTACCCGCAGTATATTGATGGTATCAATGTGTTAAATACCGGGTTAAACAATATGGGCGCAATTTTCCATCCGAGTCTGACGTTATTAAATGCCGCCAGGATCGAATCCACCCACGGCGATTTTCAGTTTTATATTGATGGAGTGACTCCTAGTGTAGCACGCGTATTGGAGGTTCTTGATCGTGAGCGTGTAACAGTAGCTTCTTCGTTGGGTATCCGGGCACGGACCGCGACGGAGTGGTTGAAACTGGCGTACAACACTACCGGAGAGAATCTGTACGAAGCGATTCAAAACCAACCCGGATACCTTGGGATCATGGCTCCCAGAACGCTTAATCACCGCTACATCTTCGAAGATGTGCCTATGAGTCTGGTCCCGATTGCTTCGCTCGCTCAGCGTTATGGGGTTTCGGTGAGGGGGATTGACAGTATTATCCGTCTGGCTTGCATTATTCATAGGACGGATTATTGGCGGCGCGGTCGTACTCTCGATAAACTGGGGATTGCTCACTTGAGCGTGAGCGAAATAAAGCAATTTGTGAATGAAGGGGTGCGCGTTTAATTTGATCGCAACCCCTCATGTATATGCTGATTTTGTACTGGCGTTCAATCTTTTTGAAGAGATTTTGGAACCCGTCCGTAAAGGTACCAGTACTGTTCCTGGGGAAAACTGGCTGCAAGCGTAACATCCCAAATAAATTCACCTGAAACAAAAACGGTGTGCAGGAGCAAGTCCAGACTTGCGAGGAGATCGCGCTGGGCTTGGGGGATATTATCAGTCTCGGCACCCAATAAATGCAGCATTACACGTCTGGTCACTTCGTATTTATAGCGGTCATATTGGGTCTCGGGATTTGCGCGGTACTCTTCAAGGAAGTTCTTCCAGAGATTCAGGCGGGCGGGGAATTCCTTGGACGCTTTCCCTTCCCAGGCGACTTGCCAGAGCATACGGAGATCGTTCAAACGTCCGCTTAGTTCCTCAAGCTCTACCTGCTGGGTGGATGTCTTGATACTTGATCGAGCTCTCAGACGAGCTAACAACAATCCACCTATAGTTAATTGGGGGTATGGGGTTTCACCAGCCGGAGCTCTAGTACCAATAGACCAGTATACGTCGGATGACAACAGATATGATTCAAGCTGATCAATTCCAGCTTTCAAATAGCGCAGGTCGTATTCAGGAGATGGCATTTTATATTAATAACCTAATGGGATTTTCTATTTGTTGGGCCAATGTCTGCAAGTAGCGTGCGGCTTCGACGCCATCACTGACGCGGTGGTCAACGGATATGGTAGCTTTCATGCGCAGCCCGGGTTTTATCTCTCCGTTATCAACTACTGGTACTTCCACAGCTGAGCCTACAGCTAAAATTGCGGTTTCCGGAGGATTTATGATCGCGGCAAAGTTCTCGACATCAAACATCCCCATGTTGCTGACAGTAAAGGTTGAGCCTTCAATATCACTCATACGAACTTTGCCATCCCGTGCTCTACTCACCATTGCACGAATTTCTTGAGCAATTTGCCGCAATGGTTTCAGGTCAGCGTCGTTACACACGACTGTTAGCAGCCCTCCTTCTACTCCAACTGCGATACCTACGTTCACTGGTCCGTGGTGAATGACCTGATCGTTATCTAAGGAGGCATTCAGGTTCGGAAATTGGCGCAAGGACAATGCCACTGCCTTGACGATAAAGTCATTTATTGAAATTTTTTCTTCTTCAGGAAGCATTCCGTTGACTTGTTTACGTAACGAAATGATCGGTTCCATATCATACTCATGGGTGACATAAAAATGGGGGACACCCTGTTTGGCTTCGGTCATACGCTTGCCAATAGCCGTTCGTAAACGGTTAATTGGTACTGATACGGAAGACGGGGCAGATGTTGAGGGTAGGGGTGGAGCTGGAATACTTGCAGTTGTCGGTAGTGCACCCACAGTAGCATCGAGTGAGGGGGATTGAACTGCTGGTAATGTCAAATACGTTTCGACATCTTTTTTTGTAATACGACCACCTGAACCAGTACCTGCGACGGCTTTCAAATCTATTCCCATCTTCTGGGCAATGCGTCTGGCTAGAGGAGAAGCTTTTACACCTCCGGGTAAATGTGTGTCGGTTGAGGTAAGTTCTTCCTGCAAGATTGTCTCGGGGCTCACAGTTTGTATCTCTGGGATTATTTCGTCACTGACATCTCCCTTAGCTTCTACAGGTGCAATTTCTGCCAACAAATTATCGATATCTACCTCTTCCCCCGCAGCGCCAACAACCGCTATTGGAGTGTTGATAGGAACAATATCCCCGGTCGTAACCAGGTGTTGCAGTAGGATGCCCTCATGCTGCGCTTCCACTTCAACTGTGGCTTTATCAGTTTCGATCTCGGCAAGAATGGCGCCTTTGGTTATAGGTTCGCCTTCCAGAATCACCCAACGAACCAGGGTGCCTTCTGCCATATCAAATCCTAGTTTTGGCATATTGACAATTTCAGCCATTACAATACCTCCTTGACGGCTTGGATGACGTCATCTACTTGGGGTAGAGCCATCTGTTCAAGCTGCTGGTTGTAGGGTAAGGGGACTTCTTTTTGGGCAACCCGTTTTACTGGCGCGTCAACGTAGTCGAAGGCGTTTTCATAGATCCGGTTCGCGACTTCCGATCCAACGCCGTACGACTTCCAGCCCTCTTCCACAATTACTGCCCGGTTAGTTTTCTTGAAAGACTCAATCACAGGCTGCATGTCAAGTGGTCGTAGAGACCGAAGATCTACGATTTCTGCTTCAATCCCACTTTTCGCCAGTTGGTCTGCTGCCTTATAGGAAATTTCCAACATCTTACTATAAGTCACAATCGTTACATCCTTCCCGGGGCGCTGGATTTTTGATTTCCCCAGGGGAATTGTATACTCGCCTTCAGGCACTTCACCACGAACCTGGTATAGAGTTGCGTTTTCGATAAACAAAACTGGATCGTCGGACCGAATGGCGCTTTTGAGCAGTCCTTTCGCGTCCTCCGGGGTTCCAGGGGAGACAACTATCAATCCGGGAAAGTGAGCGAACACCGCATCCGGTGTTTGGGAGTGGGTCGCACCTAATTGGCGCCCGCCTCCGCTAACAGTGCGGATGACCATGGGAATTGTGAACTGACCGCCGAACATATACCGAAATTTTGCTGCTTCGTTGACAATGTGGTCCATGGCGGAAAATGCGAAGTTTATGGTCATTAATTCAGCAATCGGACGCAAACCTGTGAGCGCTGCACCGATGGCGGATCCGATAATTGCAGCCTCTGAAATGGGTGTATCACGAACGCGCTTAGCCCCAAAATGGTCGTAGAAGCCTTTAGTAACTGCATAAGTGCCACCCCATAAACCGACCTCCTCGCCCATGATGAATACATTTGGGTCGTGTTCCATTTCTTCCCACAACGCCTGGGAGATAGCTTCACGCATTGTAATTCTAGCCATCCGTATATTCTCCTGCGTAAACGTTTTCGAATAATGCCTCAGGTTCAGGATCTGGGCTGCTTTCAGCAAATTGAACCGCTGCCTGTACTTCTTCTTCCACTTGAGCATCGATGGCATCTAATTCGGCTTCTGAAACTATCTTTTCGTCGATGAGCATATTACGAAGGATGCCGATCGGATCATTCTCTTGCCACCTTTTTATCTCATCGGCTTGGCGGTAGCGCTCGGGATCGCCCATTGAGTGGCCGCGGTAGCGGTAAGTGAGGATCTCCAGGAAAAATGGACCTTCACCGCTGCGAATTTTATCGATTATTTTATCCGCATTTTTGCGCACCTCCAAAACATTCATGCCATCCACGCGACGGTTGGGTATCCCGTAGCCTTCCGCTTTTTGACGGATCTCCGAGACCGCTGAAGCCTTCTCGACAGCAGTTCCCATACCGTATTGATTGTTCTCGCAAACCCAAAGTACCGGCAGGTTCCAGACCTTGGATAAGTTTAGAGCCTCGTGGAAATAACCTATATTGGTGGCGCCATCACCAAACATACAGATCGTTACGCTGTCGTTTTCCTGGTAAAGGTCCCCTAAAGCCAACCCTGCAGCGATTGGGAGGTGGGCACCAACTATAGCGTGGCCTCCCCAGAAGTTCTTTTCGACATCGAGCATATGCATTGACCCACCCCTACCCTTTGAGCATCCGGTTGTCTTCCCTAGCAATTCAGCTATTACCTCGTTTGCTGATATACCGCAATTCAAAGCTGCACCGTGATCTCGATAGGCGGTGATGATGCGGTCTTGTGGCTTGCGTACCGAAATCAATCCGGTACTGACCGCTTCCTGTCCGATATATAAATGCAGGAAACCACCAATTTTACCTTGTTGGTATAACTGGGCGGCTCGCTCTTCAACCAGGCGAATAAGCACCATCTGATAATATAAGTCCAGGTATTCCTGTTTCTCCATAAAAATACCTCCCAGTAGGGGTCATACTAAATAACACCGGGGATATCCCGGCGTTACCGAATTTGCATTTTGAAATAATAATTGCTGCATGTAATTTTACCAGAAAGCTCTTGAAAACTTTGATCGTCTGGCATGCTGATTATCCGCTCATATCACTCCGCTCAGGTTTGAATAGTACTAACATCTCAGAGTTCATCCCTCTGGTTAGAATAACAAGAACGCAGTAAGTGATTGTGATTGTCACAGCACTATTAAATGAGTGGTGCCGTGTTATTGATATGGAGACAGTTTCTTAGTAGTATACTTTAACTCACGTGCTTATCGACTGGAGCCTTATATGATTGAAGAAACCTTGCCCGGAGATAACCCACCGTTTCCAAGGTTCCATGGATACGCTATATGATAGATAAAAAAAAGCCCATGTTAACCGCTGACGCTTTTGCAATATCTCTCAAGGAGTGTGATGAATGAGATTCTTGAAGCGATTATTGCCATTAATGGTAATTTCCTTATCCATTCTCTCATGTTCGTTACTGCAGACAGTGGAAACTTCCGTGCCAACTACCCTTGAGGTATCTCCGGTCGCTGCTGTAGAAATCACGACCATACAAGAATCAGAAATAAAAATGGTCCCAACGGGTACTTCGGAGGCTGAAAATACTATAGCAACCGAGAGCACTCCTCTGCAACCGGTAATTCCGTCCGGATTAAAAGTTGCTTACATCAAAGATGGTGATATCTGGTTGTGGTCTTCTGACGATACAAAATCCCAATTAACCTCCTCGGGTATGGTTTATGCTTTGAATATTTCCGATGACGGGCATGTAATAGCATTTCTTCGTCAAGTCGATGACTTTCACGCCGAACTCTGGGCGATCAACTCGGATGGGACGAACGAAAAACGCTTGATCAGTGTTTATGATCTGGACGAAATGACTGCTGACATTCGCGATCCAAACGCAGTTGCAATCAACCCTTACCATTTCGATTGGGTTCCAGGTTCCCATAAAGTGGCGTTTAATACCCAAAAGGTCTTTCAAGGACCGGGTCTGTTTCTATATGATGATCTGCGTATAATAGATGCGGATACAAATGTGTTTTTCACGCTCCTGGCTCCTGGGCAGGGGGGTGAATTTGATTATTCTCCCGATGGCAGTCAAATAGCAATATCTACACCGACCGATATAAGCCTGGTTGATAGCAATGGAGGGGACAGGCGAAGTGCCCTTCCTTATGATCAGGTGATCACTTACAGTGAATACCGGTACTATGCTAAGCCTGTCTGGGCACCCGATTCATTATCTTTGCGGGTTGCCATTCCCCCTGCCGATCCCTTGACTGAGCCACGACTGCCGACTTCCCTTTGGTATATTCCTGCCGATGGTTCGCTTTCATATCAGATGGGTAGTGTTATTGCTGAACCATTTTTCAGTTCAGAAGTCTCCTATTCTCCGGATTTGTCGCATATCATTTTCCTAAGGGAGACTGGCGCACCGTCAGAAAATAAATCCGAGTTGTATATCGCCAAACCTGATGGTTCGGGAGAATGGGTCTACCAGAAGGCTCTCCTGTTGCAATTCAAAGGGTGGAGTCCTGATGCGAGTCATTTTGTTTTAAGCAAAGGGGAAGATTGGGAGACGCAGCTCGGGCAGGTAGTCTCGGTACCAGAACCGTTCACAAGTGATCCATATGGCATTCATAACATACGCTGGGTTGATGCCAACTACTTCATTTACCTGAGGGAAAATATCGGCACTTTCGACTTGCTTCTGGAGTCATTGGACGGGGAGTTAATCCATATTGACAGTATTCCGGCACCCCCTGCTCAATACGATTTTTCAAGTTAACTTTGGACTCTTTTAGCCGGACGGTTCGGCTCACTGATCTACTCATTCCATATACCAATTTGGAGACACGCTTCATCCAGACTGGAAAGTTTCAGAGCCGGAGTGTTAAAAATCGAAGCCCAAACTACATCATGATTAAATAGGGCGTTCTGAGTATTAATAAATCCGAAAACAGTTATTTAGTAGAATTACGAATCTTTTTTTCTCCCCCAAATATTCAATCTCTATGAGATAATTAATGAAATTCATACAATAATAGGAACTGGGACACAACTGGAAGGTTCAGGAGGTATGATGGGATACTCAGAATTTGTGAAAATGGAATTCCACATTTCTCGCCAGGCGCGCGATTATTTCCAATTTGATCAATCCATCTTCAATATGAGTGGCAATGTGATATTTGCCAATTTTCATGCCGCACGCTTGTTCGCAAATAAAATGAACGAACGGCGTGATCTGGTTGCTTTTCCAGAAAAGGCGGTGAGAGCGGGTCAGATAAATGCGATGGGTTTGATCGATGAAATATTGCACCTTGTGATTGAAAGTTACAGAGAACAACGAAAAGCTGATGTGATGGAAGAGGCTTTGATGTGGGTGTATGGAACGGTCGGGGAAGATCAAGTCAAAGAAACATTACGACAATTTGGCGCAGAATTCCCTCCAATTGCTGTGTATCGAAATGAGATGTCTCTTGAAGAATGTCTCGCGGGAGAATCAATCCGGATGGACGGTAAGGTTATCCCAAACCAGGAGCTTCTTTTGGAGGAGATGTTGCTGCTGTGGCTTGCAAATGAAAATCCTGCCTTTTCCCCCTACTCAGAATTATTTGATGATGAAACGTTAGAGAGAAATACGAAATATACACAGATCATCACCTCAATGCACGACTTCTTTGACACCCAGCCTTTTTTTGGACCCGACAACCAGAATCTTGTTGATATGCTTCGCAGCCCTGCGATTAATTCCCCCCATTCGCTTACCGGTCAATTGGATTATACGCGCAGTCGTTGGGGATCTATTTTAGGTGACTTTATATACCGCTTATTGAGAAGTTTGGACCTCATAAAAGAAGAGGAGAAGGTCATTTTTGGGGTGGGCGGCGGGGGCCCATCTTATGTATATGATTTCACTGGATTGGACTTTGAATTGGAACGTTTCAGCCGCGATAAGGATTGGATGCCCAACCTTGTGCTGGTCGCCAAGAACATCTATGTCTGGTTGGATCAATTATCAAAGCAATACCAGCGATCGATTACGAAACTGGATCAAGTTCCCGATGAAGAGATCGATAAGTTAGCTCGGTGGGGCTTCACTGGTCTGTGGTTGATAGGCGTGTGGGAGCGCAGTCAGGCTTCAAGGACGATCAAGCAATTGTGCGGTAACCCCGAAGCAGTTGCCTCGGCTTATTCGCTGTTTGGATATGATATCGCTGCAGATCTGGGTGGCGACGAAGCCTATCAAAACCTGCGTGATCGAGCCTGGCAGCGCGGAATTCGGATGGCTTCCGATATGGTACCAAATCACATGGGCATTGACTCTCGTTGGGTCATCGAACATCCTGATTGGTTCATCTCGTTGGATTACAGCCCATTTCCGTCTTACAATTTTAATGGCCCGAATCTATCGTGGGATGAGCGCGTCGGTATCTTCATTGAAGATCATTATTTTGATAACAGCGATGCTGCTGTCGTTTTCAAGCGGGTTGATTTTTGGGCTGGCAGCGAAAAATACATCTACCATGGCAATGATGGCACCTCCATGCCCTGGAACGACACGGCTCAACTGAACTATCTAATACCCGAAGTGCGTGAAGCGGTAATCCAGACTATTCTGCATGTAGCTCGCCAGTTTCCAATTATCCGGTTTGACGCCGCAATGACCTTGGCGAAACGTCATTATCAGCGTTTGTGGTATCCAGAGCCGGGCAGTGGCGGAGATATCCCCTCTCGGGCAGAGCATGGTATGACGAAAGATCAATTCAATGCCGTGTTTCCAGAGGAATTCTGGCGTGAAGTAGTGGATCGTGTTGCGCAGGAAGTTCCGGATACACTTCTGCTGGCAGAAGCTTTTTGGTTGATGGAAGGATTTTTTGTGCGCACTCTCGGGATGCACCGGGTTTACAACAGCGCTTTCATGAATATGCTGCGAGATGAAAAAAACCAGGAATACAGGCTGGTGATTAAGAACACAATTGAGTTCGAACCTGAGATTTTGAAACGCTACGTCAACTTTATGAATAATCCTGACGAACGGACTGCGGTTGACCAATTCGGAAAGGATGACAAATATTTTGGAATTTGTACGATGATGGTAACAATGCCAGGACTGCCAATGTTTGGTCACGGTCAGGTTGAAGGGTTTACGGAAAAATACGGCATGGAATACCGCAAAGCATATTGGGATGAGCAGCCGGATTCATATCTGGTCGAACGTCATGAACGAGAGATATTCCCTTTAATGCACCAAAGATACCTGTTCGCTGAAGTAAAGAACTTCTTGCTTTACGACTTTTTCACGCCTGAAGGGAATGTAAACGAAGACGTATTTGTATATTCAAACCAGGCTGGGGATAAACGAGGCCTGGTCGTTTATCATAATAAATATGCAGAAGTGCAGGGCTGGATTCGAATTTCGGCAGCATATCCGCAAAAGACCGCAGATGGAGATAAAGCGCCGCGTGAGCTAATCCAAAAAAGTCTTGGCGAAGGGCTGGGCATTCACAATGAGGAGGAATATTTCACAATATTTCGTGACCATGTCGCTGGTCTGGAATATATTCACAATAGCCATGAGCTTCATACGCAAGGGCTGTACTTAGAATTAGCAGCATACCAATATCACGTATTCCTTGATTTCTACGAAGTCCAGGACAATGGGAGGGACCAATATGCACAATTAGCCGCTTATTTAGATGGTCGTGGTGTGCCATCAATTGAAGAAGCAGTAAAAGAAATTGCATTGCAGCCAGTCCGGAATCCTTATCAAGATTTGGTGAATGCCGGTATGTTCAATTGGCTTATTCAGAACAGGTATGCAGCCGAGACATATGATGAAAGGAAATTAGAAAAAACACTCTTTGAGGTGGATGTAAAGGCGCAGACTTTACTGAGAGAAGTCAAGCTCTTATCTGGGGGCAAAGGTGATGATAGGTTGGTCGCTTCACAAATCGTGAAAGAGACCGCAATCGTATTGACCTTATCAGATCTCATTGACAGTATTACGGAGTCGAAATCAAGTTTCAATCAAGCTGCGAAGGATTACTTGTCAGGTGGTCCGAAAGGAGATTCTTCATACGAAGGCGTAGATGTTGAAGTGTGGGGGACACTATTAAGTTGGCTGTTCACGAACAGACTTGGATTCGTGGTTGACGAATCTGGTGAAAAGCAATCCAATCAACAGATAACGGTTGACGCTTCCTGCCTGGAGCAAAGCCGCACATGGATAGATGAGTGGCTGCTTGGAAAGATTATTTCTGGAGCGCTAAAAGATATGGGGATCGATGAAGAAGCAGCATGGCGTAGTGTAGGTCTCATTAAATCGCTCACCAGCCATCAAGATTGGTTTTCGTGTATTGAATCAGGTACAAAGAATGTATATCAAACACTGAAGTCCTGGCTGCAGGACGTTGAAGTGCAGAGATACATCCAGGTGCATCGCTACAAGGGTGTACTTTGGTTCAATAAAGAGGCTTTCGAGGAATTATTGTGGTGGATGTTTGCGGTTGGGGTTATTGACATTGTTCTTGAAGCTCAGGATATTTGGGACGAGGGTGAGGTAGGTGAATTGGTTCTAAATGAATCAGCAATAAAATCGATAATATCCTGCTTTGATCAAATAAAGAAACTGGAAAGGGCAGAGCGAGAATCCGATTACCAATTAGAAAAATTGTTAGATGCCGCAGGGAACAAATAAATCGTGGACATGTTATGGATAATATCGACGATCACAAACGAACCAGTTTGAAGATCCTGTTCATGGCGGCAGAAGCCACTCCGTTTGTAAAGGTCGGTGGTCTGGGTGATGTTGCTGGTTCACTCCCACCAGCGCTTCTGGCACTTTCAAACTCAAATAACAACAGACAGATTGAAATTGATGTACGGTTGGTGATTCCTTTTCACGGTGACATTCAACACCAGGACTATCCCATACACAGCGCAGCTAAATTTTCAATCCCATACAGGGGGGAAATGGTCTCGACAGAAGTCTTTACAATGGAGTTGGATGGTCTACCGATTTATTTCATTTCTGGACCTTTGATCCCACCTGACGCGCCAGTATATTCGTCGAACAGCCTCGCCGACGGATTGAAATATACATATTTCTCACTGGCGGCTTTAGAAATGGCGCGTGCTTTAAAATGGCAGCCCGATATCATCCATGCCAATGATTGGCATTCCGCCCCATCTGTCTATAAAGTCAGTCTTACGAGAACAAAGGATGTTTTTTTTGCAGATAGTGCAACACTGCTAGGTGTACATAATTTGCCATATTTAGGTGCTGGAGCCGGACCAGCGTTAAACGCTTTTGGTTTGCGACCAGCGTTAGGATCATCTTTGCCCTGGTGGTCGCAGGATATGCCACTCCCTTTAGGACTTCTCAGTGCGGATCATATTGTGGCAGTGTCGCCAACTTACGCAAAAGAGATATTGAGTCCAGAATTTGGGGTTGGTTTAGATGGCTTTTTGCGTTCGCGCGCCGATAGTATCTCGGGAATTCTAAATGGAATTGATACGACGAAATGGGATCCGGAAAATGACGATCATTTGATAGTCAGATATAGTTCCAAAAATCTGGATTTGAGAACCCAAAATAAATTAAGGTTACAACGGGAGTTTGATCTAGAAGAAGATACACAATCGCCGCTGCTGGCAATGGTTACCAGGTTGGATTACCAGAAAGGTGTAGACCTTGTTATTGAAGCCGTTCACCAATTACTGATCACACCCGGGTACGCAAGTAAATTGTGGCAGCTTATCATTTTGGGAACAGGTGATCCGACATTAGAAGAGGCTGTCGGGGCATTAGTGGAAAAATTACCCAGCAGACTAAGAGCGGTGATTCGCTTTGATGCCGCTCTCAGCCATCGTATCTATGCTGGAGCTGATATGCTGCTTATACCTTCACGATACGAGCCTTGTGGATTGACTCAAATGATCGCCATGCGTTATGGTTGCGTTCCTATTGCCAGATCTACAGGTGGTCTGCGGGATACGATAAAAGATTATGGTTTTAGTCGCAATAGCACGGGGTTCTTGTTCGACGAACCAAGCCCTGAAGCGCTTTCAGAAGCTATCGGAAGAGCTATCCGAATCTATGAGGACAGGGAATCTTGGGTAAAAATTCAACAGCGTGGTATGGGACAAGATTTCTCCTGGATTCGATCAGCACGGCAGTATTTAAACCTGTATATGTCCCTGGTTGAGAAATGGGCATTCAAGTCACAGGGGATGTGAAGCGGTTTTCAGTTATTTCTATTTCGAAATGAAATTGGATTACAACAGGTTGATGTAGTCAACGGAAGGAATATAATCTTAAGGGTAACTTATGAAGTTGAAACGTTCTTCGGGAATTATTTTGCATCCAACCAGCCTGCCGGGACCTTATGGGATTGGCGATCTTGGTCCTGAAGCATACCAGTGGATTGACTTTTTGACAGATGCAGGTTGTGCATTATGGCAGGTGCTGCCGCTGGGACCGACAGGATATGGAGATTCACCATATCAATGTTTTTCCGCTTTTGCCGGTAATCCATTGTTAATCAGCCCTCAGATGCTTCTTTCTGAGGATTTACTGCACCCAAATGACCTTGTGGATGCACCGAAGTTTCCTGTGGATTATGTTGATTACGGGGCTGTAATAGATTGGAAATTGGGGGTACTGGATCGCGCTTACATCCGGTTTCAGCAATCCCCACCAATAGATCTCCAAACTGGATTTGCTGATTTTTGCACTGCAGAACAGGACTGGTTGGATGACTTTACGCTCTTTATGGCACTGAAAGAAACACATGGGGGCGCGCCGTGGATGTCATGGGAGCAGGAATTAAGGGACCGCAACCCTCAAGCGCTTGCAGCAGCAAGTCAGAAATTAGAAGTTGCAGTCCAGCGCCAGGCTTTCCGCCAGTTCTTATTCACCCGTCAATGGCAAGAACTTCGAAGCTATGGTCGTGATAAAGGGCTTCAAATCATAGGAGATGTGCCGATTTTCGTCGCGCATGACAGTTCTGACGTATGGGCAAACCCTGACCTCTTCTACCTGGATAAGACCGGTCATCCAACGGTAATCGCAGGTGTGCCGCCTGATTATTTCTCACCCACAGGGCAACTTTGGGGCAATCCTTTGTATCGTTGGGATGTCCACAAAGAGAGCAATTATATATGGTGGATTGACCGAATCAGATCCGTATTGGAGATGGTTGATATCATCCGCCTAGATCATTTTCGTGGATTTGCTGGTTATTGGGAAATACCTGGCGATGCAAAGACTGCAGAAACAGGTCGCTGGGTGCCCGCACAGGGTATGGATTTTTTTGAAACTCTACTAGATAGTCTCGAAGAACTTCCGTTTATCGCCGAAGACTTGGGGGTGATCACTCCAGATGTAGTGGAGTTGCGCGCTCATTATGGTTTACCGGGCATGAGAATCCTTCAGTTCGGCTTTGAAGGTGGTCCGCACGATTCCTTCTTACCCCACAATTATCCAGTTAATTGTGTCGTGTACACTGGAACTCACGACAACGATACGGCTCGAGGTTGGTACGAAAGAGTGGCACAGAATTCAAAAAAGTTCTGCCGGGGTTATCTGGACAGTGATGGGTGCAATGTGGCTTGGGATATGATCCGCGCTTGCTGGGCGTCGGTGGCGTTTCTTTCCCTGGCGCCGATGCAAGATTTTTTAGACCTGGGAAACGAGGCTCGTATGAATTATCCTGGAAATCCGAGCGGCAATTGGAAGTGGCGTATGCAGGACGGCGCCTTTGATTCACAGTTGCGAAAGAAGATCAAGGAGATAAACTTCCTTTACAGCCGCACGGATCCAAAAATATGGGATGAAAATAACACCCCAAATTCAACGTAATAGTCTTCTTTATTCTTTTTCGCCGGTGGGTTCTTCCCAATTGGGAGCCGCTCGCCGCAGTTCTTTTGGTGATACACGGTTTACCCGGCGGCAGTGAGGGCATGAAACATCATAGTGGGTTAAGTTTTCAGCCGTGACCTTATCTAGAGCAGCATAAATTGCATCTCTGCTCAAAGAGAACGATCTATGGCAGTTATAGCATCGAAGTTGCATTTTTTTGCTCCTTGATCAATCCTTTTCGATTCGATTTACAGTCTTTCTGTAATCTCTCAGATGAAGATAATTCCAAGTCTTCCTGACCCTATAGATTGTAATTATTATACAACGTATAGTGGACAAGTCCAGGTTATAATGTTTGACAGGTTATAATGTTTATATGAAGAATTTCTACACACGCAGTGGTGATGATGGCTTCACCGGTCTGATTGGTGAGGGGCGAGTTCCTAAATACCACCAACGTCTGGAAGCTGTCGGCACAATTGACGAAGCTGCCGCCGCATTAGGGATCGCACGTGCGGCTTGCAAAGCTGAACAAAGTGCCCAGATCGTAGTAATTATCCAAAAGGATCTCTACAGTCTGATGGCTGAAATTGCAGCCACGCCTGAAAATGCGCCTCGATTTCGAGGGATCGATAATGCCCGGGTTCGCTGGCTTGAAGCACGAACAGATAAAATTGGAGCGCAGGTAGAACTGCCCAAGGGTTTTATCCTCCCAGGGGATTCGCCGGCAGGAGCGGCTTTCGCTCTCGCTCGTACTATTGTACGAAGAGCGGAGCGGCTGGTGGCGAAATTACTTCACGAAGAGGAGTTGGAAAACGCAGAACTCCTGCGCTACCTTAACCGTCTTTCTTCACTTTGTTTTGTACTGGAATTACTGGAAAACCAGGTAGGGGGTAAAGGTTCACCCACATTAGCGAATGGCTGAGAAAAGGGTGAAAATCAGCGTTTTTAGTAATTAATCTAATTTCCGATTCGCTAACTTCCAGATGATGCCACTGCGCTTTCAATCGCAGCTTTGATTTCTTCATATGATGGCACATATCCAGGTTTGATAATTATCCCGTTAACTAAGACTGTAGGTGTGCCAGTAATGCCAATTTCTTTTCCTTTAGCTAAATCCTTATTGATTTCATCCTGGACATCTTTGGTTTTCACACAATTGTTAAATTCTCCCATATCCAGGTCCAGTTCTTCAGCAAAAGCCGCCAGACGCTTTTCGTTGAACTCGTTCGCAGTATGATTTAAATTTGCATATAGGATTCTATGATAATCCCAAAAGCGGTTTTGTTCTGCTGCGCACATACTTGCAACTGCAGCCCGGTCTGAGTCTTTGATTGGGCTGTTATCATCCAAGAAGGGGTAGTTGTAAAAAACGTAATAAATCTCTCCAACAGCAGCATGATTTGTTATGATGAGAGGCTCGATATTTTCAGTGTAATTCTTACATGCGCTGCAAGTAAAATCTTCAAATACTTCAACCAAGACCGGGGCATCGGGATCGCCGATGGCTATACCATCCGCGAGTGGCCAATCCTGAGGGGTAACTTTTACATAATCACCAACCGGAGCGAGCGCTGCCTGTATTGATGGCGCCATAATTAATCCAATAAGGACTAAAGCGATGCCTATAATGCCAACGATTGTCAGTATTCGACGTTGGCGTTCTTTCTGACGGCGTTCTTCCCTGATTGCTTGGCGTTTGCTTTTTGATGACTTTTTTATCTTTTTGCTCATATACATTCCTTAAATTAAAAAAAAATTATGCCGAATTTTGCCATGTTAGTGCGATTTTGTCCAGAGCTGAGGGGATTCTAAGAGATTGCTAATTGAAATATTGGATATTCTTCACCTGTAAGTTGAAATCCTGCATTCTGATATAGCGACAAGGAGATCAGATTATCCTTTTGTGTGTTAACGGTGATCGTGCGGGTGCCTCTGCGAGTAAAAACGGAAAGTACGTCGTGCAGAAGCGCATATCCTACCCCTTGACCTTGAGCTTGAGGATGGACGGCCAGCCGAGCAATGTGCCCACCAATGGGAGTCGAAGTACTGATTTGATATCCGACGATTATCCCCTCTTCTTCCACTACTGTTGCTACAACAGATTGTCTGAAAGCAAGTTCTAACGCTTCAGGAGAATATTGCCATAGTGGAACGAATGACTCAGCATCGATAACATGAATATAGCTGAGATCATCCTGTGTCATTGGGCGGATTTGTGCTGGAATCCTGATGTTCCCGGTCGGTATATTTTGTCTTTCCCAACTCAACATAACGACGCGTTGGGCTAATCGAAAACTGCTCTCTCGAAGTAATGTCTGGAACCAAGCGTGAATTGGGATTGCAGCAACCCATTTAATATCATTTTCCTTCTTTAGTAATGAGAGGGCTTCATTCCACAAAGCATTCCATGTGTTCTCTACCTTCATTTCGGAGGAAACAGCGAACATTCGAATCCACGCAATCGAGGGGAGATCTGGTGGACATGCTAGTGAAGCGACAATCTCATCATCTTTTTCTGCAATTAAAAATGGATGACAGCCTACCCAATCCAACGGAGGTTTCCAATCCAGGTGGCGATGAACATAGACTTCGAAATGGATTAGGTTCGCAAGCTCTTTATGATCCTTATTTGTCGCTGTACGGATTGTGAAATCTGATTGGGTCATTACAAATAGCTAATTATTCTTGAAAAATCCGAAAAGAGATTTCAAGATTTATGATTGAATTAGAGGCATGGTATAGCCAAGACCCGAACGTGTAACGATATGCTGAGGATGTTTAGGATCAGTTTCCAGTTTCTGACGCATACGAGAGATACTGACCCAAAAAATTTCTTTATCGTCTCGGTATTCAGGTCCCCAAACAGCCTCTAACAATTGTTCTGCTGTCAGTACATCACCGACATTATGAGCGAATTGCAGCAACAGGCGATATTCGGTTGCTGATAAATAGACAGGATTGTCATCTCGATAAACTTCCGCGCGCGTGAAATCAATACGCAGATTTCCATGGATGAAAGTCCCTTGTTGAAAGGTAGTCTCTTGACTCTGAGCCCGGCGCAGCACTGCTCGAACCCGTGCCAGCAGTTCATTGATTGAGAACGGCTTGACTATGTAATCATCTGCACCGAGGTCAAATCCATGTACTCGATCATTTTCCTTTCCAAAGACAGTCACCATAATAATCGGGACACTTGAGAATTCACGTATTCGTTCACAGGCAGTAAATCCATCTAGAACTGGCATCCTGATATCAAGTAAAACTAAATCCGGATGTTCCTTTACTGCGATGTCGACGGCTTCTTGACCATTAGATGCTTTCAACACGTTGTAACCTTCGGCTGCCAGGTTACACTCCATCAGTCGTAAGTAACGATCTTCGTCGTCAACAATTAAAATGCTGGTACTCATGTTGACCTCGCGAACCTGATATTTATTGAGTGGGTTGCTCATATGGCAAGAAAATGTGGACCGTAGTTCCTGCTCCGATCTCGGAACGCGCGTAGATTCTGCCATTATGGGCTTCAATTATTTTGCGACAAATGAACAAACCTAGACCAGCGCCTGGAATAGATTTGTTTGATTGGGACGGGACGCGATAGAAGCGATCGAATATCTGCTCGAGGTGATCGGGATGAATTCCTGGACCTTCATCTGTGATAGTGATGTGTACTAATTGGTCGTTAGTTGTCCTGACGGCGATCGAAACTACAGAGTTGGTGGCGTGTTTGGAAGTGTTATTAAATATATTATCAAAAACTTGAACCAATCGGATCGGGTCTGCAGGTATTTCAATATCAGTGACTGTTTGGTTAAAATTAATCTTCAGGGTTTCATCCCTTGCTCTAGCTCGTTGAATGGCTTCTTGAATTAATATTTCGATCTTCACCGGTTGAAATGTCATATCAAAAGTTCCGGTCTGAAGATGGGAGGCATCCATAAAAGATTCGATTAATAATGTTAACCGGTCAGATTCATCGCTAATTATTTGTAAAAATTCGAGCCGTTCATGCTCACTCCACGAAACGTCATCGCGCAACAATGTAGTTGTGTACCCCTTAATGTAGCCTAGAGGGGTTAATAATTCGTGTGATATCGTGGACGTGAAATCATCTCGTAGCATTTCAAGGCGGTATTTGGCTTCAAGGCTGGCTACCTTGTTCACCAAATTTTGGTGCTCCAAGAGTCGGGCGACGTTTTCGGAAAAAAATTTAGCCATACGGACTTGGCTTTCTGTGTATGGAGGACCCCCGAAGCGGATAAATACGAGGGATCCAATTATGTTGACATCCGTTATTATGAGAGGAAAACCAAGATAATGGCGAATACCTGTGCGGTCTGGAATACTATCTGTCAGATCCTCCACATATAAGATCGTTTTTTCTTCGGTGTAGGCTTTCTGTGCAACAGATTCTCCCCAAACTAGGTCGGCCTCGAGGAAACGACCACGACCTATAGCCTTGGGATGAACGGGTTCTAGTTGTGAATCGTGGCTTGGTCTATAAATTACGATGTTGTCAAAGATAAATACCCGCCGGGCTAATTGAATGATCTCTTCCAATGCACTATCAGTGTTTTCAGCTCCGGCGATTGTACTGCTGATTTCGTATACAACCTCCAATTCTTGAGGGCGAAGTGTACTGCTGGTGCTGCTCTCTTTTCGCATTATGGAGTATCCATATTAAAAGTAAAATGCTATAAAAATTGAGAATATCTGTCAAATCTTAATTTATGTAAATGCTGGAGCTTCTTGCAGATATCATACCATATCCCGCTTGCCCCGACCTGTTGAGGTGCAATAATCAGGTAGGGATTTGAAGGTAGAATAGATGGGCTGTGAGGTTTGGAAAAGGAGAATCGAGTATTAAATCGAATAAAATACAGATCAAAACGCTATAAAATTCTCGTATTCTGACAATCGACAAGTTATAATAGAACTAATTGAAACTTATGGATGAATAATATGACGCAAATTGATCAAAGCAAAGGCAATGAAGTGAGCGCCTAGAAAGAAAGCATCCTTGCGATCGAACCTTAACAACAAAGCTCTAAAT
>SDBT01005521.1_pt1 | contig 21198 bp, 13 predicted proteins | sample 2277101 | NCBI WGS metagenome assembly SDBT01 (sample SAMN10404973, study PRJNA504765) | marine sediment metagenome | isolation source: marine sediment core GS10_PC15, 103 cmbsf | place: Arctic Ocean: Southern Knipovich Ridge | collected 2010
TACGCACTCCTGTCACATTGAGAGACCTTGAGTTTTCCGATACACCTGTACAACGACAATTTGGGACGATGCGTAAAATGTCCTTCGCTGATTACATAGGGCAAGACGACATCGTAAAGCGCGCTCAGTGCGCCATTAAAGCCTCTCGAAGCCTGGCCTGCGCTATGCCGCACATGGCGTTTGTATCGGGTCCCGGCATGGGTAAGACAGCACTGGCGGCGTGTGTGGCGTCAGAGCGGGGTGTTAGAGCCATTAAAACGGTGGGTTCAGCTTTGCGTACAGTTGATGACATTGTGGCGTTGGTGGCGCAGACCGATGGGGGAATAGCCTTCATCGATGAAGCTCACGACCTTGAAGAGAAGATCGTAACAACTACAATGCTGCCCTTGCTGGAAGACTGGGAGATCCATACTGAAGAAAAAGTCATAACAGTGAAACCATTCACTTGCATTATGGCGACAACTTTATATGGACTTTTGGACGCGGCAATCCAAAGTCGAATGGGTATACCATACGAGTTGGAAGAATACAAGCTAGACGATATGGTAAATATTACTAATTATCACAAAACTCAATTGCAAAAAACAATACGAGTAAATATCGGCCTACCCGTAGAGGCGGCTAGAGCGATAGCGCAACGCAGCAGGGCCAACCCGCGACGTTGTGGATGGTTAGTAAAGGAGTGTCATACTGTCGCCGCAGCCAACAACAACCCTTACAATATAACCCCTAAGCATTGTGCCGAAACATTTACAATGCTGAAAATTGACGCACACGGCATTGGTGCGAAGGATCGATTATTATTACAACATTTGCTGACAGGCTCTTGTTCAGCATCGCGCTGTGCAAGGCTACTGCAAATGGACATCAAACTGTTTGAGAATACGGTAGTAGCGTTTTTAGAAAAAAAACAACTAATCTCAACCAGTAGCAAGGGTAAAAGTCTGACTGATAAAGGTCGAACATATATACAAGAGGTGAAAAAATGAACGAAAACACAAAAGAACTAGCTGAATTGCTGACATTACTAAATGATACACCATTCACAGTTTGGAATGATCGCGATGGAGAATATGTGGAAAGTAAATGGACGGGGAAAACGGAACACGGAAGAGTGTGCCTGCGCACTTTGGTCGAACAACTCAAGGAGAATATCGGTGCAGCGGAAGCCTATCTGGCTGGCGAAAGATCAGGAATGAATGAAACAACATACGTCGCGGCCCTATTGACAGCACTGGCCAATGAACACTATTGGACGTGTTTGAACAGCGAGATTACTGCCACCAAATGTGTCTACACAACAGGAGTACAGCATTCACGGCAAGGAAAATTCGGACTGCAATGTGCTGAACAGTTGCTACACCAAGCCATTGTAGACGCTGAAGAGAAGGTGAATCGTGTTGAAACTTACCTGGAGAATAAAATGAATAGAATAACTGAATTGGCGGGATTGTTGACAGCCGCGTTGGGGCGTGAATTCAAAGTAGTACCCAGACACTTCACTAGAGGGGAAAAATACGACACCGCAGTTATCCAGGAAAGTCGAAAAGAACTGCGACTCTTACCAACCACACATACATTAGAACAGGCGGATACATTGTTGTCGCAAACCATCGGAAGATTAAAAGAGAATATAACCGCGACAAGGACGTATTTAAGCGACCATGTAACGGGTTGTCCAACAGATGCGACGTTGCTCTGTACATTATTGACTGCGTTATCGGGTACGGTACATACAATGCAAATTGAAACCTTCTGTGGTGTAACCAGTCAAATGATACATACAAACGATAAAACTATCCACATCGGCAGTGCTCATGCAAAGTTGGAACTACTGCTAAAACAACGGACAAAAGACGTAATGGCGGTTGAACGTTATTTAGGTAACAACAACAAACTCACACACGGCAGATTCGACAAAACCCGTTATTGGGCTTATTTATCTATACGTAACCGGAAATTGGAAGACAGGCTGTTTACGTGCCTTCGAGGTAGCTCTCCCGATATTAGTGGTTATACAGAAGGCTGCGGATATGAATGGACAGGGACAAAACCGCCCTGGATAGTCTTTTATACGTGCTATAATGATGTCGAAAAAATTACAACCACATTAGATAATATCGTAAATGATTATACATAAGGAGGGGCGATGTTAATATGTAACTGCGGTTGGTATGGAGTCAATTTGCAACCTCGCGTTGAGGATGATACAGCGCTGTGTCCTGCATGTAACATTGCATTTCAGGGCATTACGGCGGCAAGGGCTGTGTGTTGTGCGGCGGAAGAGGAGGCTCAGGTTGTACTTGAGTCTGAGATCGTTAAAGTTACAGGCGAAGCACTAGGAGGGTGAATGAATGACTATTGATGAAGCGCAAGCTATAATCGATAAAACTAAAACGGTTTATACTGCCGGAGTTGATCGAATGTATGACGGATTGACCTTGATAAAGAAATACCATGATGGAATTTCGTACGCTGTCGGGCACGACCAAATATGGTGCGGAGTGGGTTTTGAGAAGAGTGTGTCAAAAATGAGTGTTAAAGATGTGCGAGCTATGGCGGAAATGGGGTGGTTTGAGTCCGAGGGTTCGTGGTCACGTTTTGTATAATTTAGTGACGGGAGGTAAAGATGATGCAAGAAATTAGCAAGCAACGCTTAGGGGAAGTGGCGGATTTTTTGGAAACTGCGGGCAAGATGGACGGCATAGAGTCGCTTGTCGCTGCCACTGACATAGCAAAAAAGTGGGGACTGAAAGTGATCAATGGATATAGAATCGATGTTGACGTTAATATTGTTGAAGTTGATACTGGTAAGAATGTTTATCATTATGGTTCAACCGTCCAGGAAGATAATGGCGGAGCGCGCAATTTTGGTTCTGTATCAGAAGCAGGGGAAGAGGTTAGCTCAATCATAAAACGGTTGCAAGCACAGGGAAGTGACTGAATGATATTATATCGAGCTATGTGTCGTGAACTACCACCGCATGAATGCGGGGGCTTCCGGTTTCACAGAGGGTATAACTTCTACCGTTCTCCGCCGGCTTAAGTTCGGGCAGTCCCTGCCCTACTGTCAACAGTATAAATTATTCGTAAACAATGCCATCAGGAGCGTCAGTCATGCGCTTTAGTTCTCTACGCGGCAACCAATCGTCGGAGCCTTTAAGTTTCGTTGATTTGTTGCCGCGTTTTCTAGGTCTGTTTTTCGCCCGGTCGCCACGCTCTATACGTCGGATCTTCCGCTCTCGTTCCTTGCCTCTGTCTTGTTCGTACTTCATTTTATTTTCCTTCTTCAGATAAAGCCTCGATTATATCTCTATCCACAGTTAATCCCCTGTCAGACATATTTTGCCACACCCCCTGAAGTTAGTTTTTTTAATAGGGAGCATGGATTATGGTGCTATAGAATCCTTAACCCTCTCCCACGCGTCAATCGTTGTTTGAGCTTCAATCAACAAATCCGATATATCTACATAACCTCGACTTGGCAACCCTGGACCGCCATTGGTATATGCCTGTTTTGTAAATTCATCTGTCCTATTTACACTATTCAAGTATCCCATATCCACAATAATGGCATCCTGCTTGCTAGTAATCAGTGTCATACTAACTGAACGGAGCGCATCAACCTCAGAGTGCAAATCAGTGACCAGTTGCTGCAACTCAGTTATCCCCGGAGTGGGTACTGATGGGCTATAATGGGGAACAACTGGTGGGTCTTGAGCCTGAACAAAACGAAAGAGAAACATTCCCATGAGTAGGACTATACACAACGATGTTCCGATTAGAAACAATTTTCGCATCTTCTATCTCCTCTATTAAAATACCATTGCTATCTTCTACGGATTAGCATCCGCCTGTAACATTTGAAAGTCACCACTGTCGTCATATACAGCTATAACGACAGATCCTGCTTCGATATAATCGTCCGGTGGGTCCTGATCGTTAAAAGCTTTCAAATCCGTCGGCCCCAAACCATTCACATTGACGGTACATGCACCGAGATTAGCTGTGTTGGCAGTGAACACAATCATCATGCCGACAACGTAACCCGCAGCCGCGGGATCTAAAGCTATAACATAAGTATCGTTAGCTTCGCCATCAGCAGCAAAATTATATGTATCAGCGACGATGCTGCCTGGGACTAATATCCCGCCATCATTGTCGATGGTCAGGCGTAAGGTGGGGGAATCCCCGTCATTCGTATCGTTAGTGTAGAATTTTAGCTGACCTTTCTCGTCATCCCCTGCGCCTACGTGCGACCCCTCGATTTTGGCAAGCGTGGTAACCTCATTACCCGACTGCTCTCCCTCGAAGCTCAATGCTGATTCTCGCCCACCATCACTATCTTCATTGGCGGTGTTCTGAAGCACCACATTGTTTAACACAACGGGATCTTCCGTTGCACTCTGGTCGACAATATTATCAGCGCAAGCAATAAATCTATTATCGTGTATGGTGTAGTCAGTAACCCCTGCACCGCCTGTCAAAATTCCGATGCCGTAACTGGATGCGCTGTTAATGGTGTTGCCTGTAATGTCAAGATATTGCACCCCTTGACAATTTATGCCAATAGTACAGTCAGTAAATATATTGTTTTCAATTCTCACAAACTGCACTTGACCAGCAACGCCATTATCATTAAGGTTTATACCGACCGCAGTCGATAAAAAAACATTATCAGTTATAAGCACAAAATTGATGTCAGAAGTATACACTCTGAATCTAATACAATTTGTACTCGAATCAATAACGTTATTAGAAATAAGTATGCGTTCGGTCGTGCCATCGGAAGCACCATTTAAACAATAAATTCCACTATCGTTACTGACGTAAATGTAATTGTCAGATATAAGTATATCGTGGTTGTCCCGCGATAACTGTATACCAATATTCTGTGTATCGTATATAGTATTACCCGTAACAACAACACGATCAGTGTATTGCCCAAATAGGATGGCTGGATTACCCGCAACGTCTTGATAACATTTGTTGCCAGATACGGTCAAATCCGTCCCCAACAGCGTGGCGAGGCCGTCTCCCCACACAACATTATCGGAAAGCACAATGCCTTGACAAGTATTATGCCACGTAAACGGGTTCAAGCGAACGGCTAGGTCTGTATACCGCACAGTATTGCCGTCGATTACAATATTACGCACAACACCATAAGTGCCAGTTGCGCCCATAGTAACACTGTGCCTGTTATTAACGAAATTATTACCGTTAATAACACCGTCGCGAGACGAATCGCCAACAACAACGCCGTATCCAAGCCCGACTTTGAAACTGTTTTCAAAAACACAGCCACTGACACTGAATGACACGCAATCCAAAAGCGTCAACGCTGTCGAATAGCAGTCAATAAACCAACAATCTCTTACAATGACATTTTGCGCTTGCTTGATGTCTACACCGAGCCATGCCGAAGTATCGCCCACGCCTCGGCCTATGAACTTCAGGCCTTCAACCCTGACGCTCTCCAGCATAGTAACGAGGTCGATGGTGGCGGTGTCCGCTACATTATATGTATCAGCTAAATTTTGCGTACAAGTAATCGCGTTTACAGCTATCCCTTCGATAACCTGCAACTCTCCAAGTTTAGTCTCGGTTTCGTTATTGAATCCAGCCGCACTTCTTACGCGGATCCAATCATCCGCTGAAAAACTAGATGCGTCAGTAACATCAACAACAGCTTGCCCTGTAGCGGCATTACCCGTGAGTGTTGTATTAGTACCAGTTATCGCCCCGTCAATAACGAGGATTCTGCCCGGACCCGCGATCCCAGAACCGTCAATAATGCTGGCATTCATTCCTGAACCCACTAACGAAATAGATTTGTCTATATCTATTGTGGTACCCACGACGTAAGTACCAGGCGGGAACAAAATAACGTCACCAGAAGACGCTGCTGTAATGGCCGCCTCTATAGCCGCGGTGTCGTCCGTTACACCGTCACCCGTCGCTCCATACGCCCGAACATCAAACCCTAAAGCGCTGTTACTGAAAAATAACGTATCAGCAGTTTCGTCCCAGGTAATTACTGCGTCGTCACCACTGGACCCGCGGTTGAATATGAACGAAGTATCCGCCCCGGCCCCGGCGTTGTCGCTGTCGAGCATAAAATCAGGTGACTGTGTGCCCCGGATATACGTCCCTGCGGAATCAAACTCTTCAGGGTTGAAAAGTTCAAACTCTGCCTCACTAAAGGGTTCAAATGAAAGTTCGGATGAACGCCCCCCGCAACCACTAAAAACCACTAACAAACAAGCCAATAATACATATAGTAAAACAAATCGTTTAATATTGTTCTGCATTTAATACCCCTCCATCAAATATCACTTGAACACTTATAAGCATAAACTGCATTCTCAACCACTTGCAAGTCCGAAAAACTACCCGAAACAAGAACTGAATCGCAGACAGCGCGTTTAACATCAGGCATATCCCAGTCGTGACAGATTAACAAGCCTCCGTCGATCAGCTTGGTTTGCCATTTATTTATATCATTTAAACAGTTTTGATAACTATGACCTGCGTCAACGTGCAACAACCTGATAGGCATATCTAAAAGAAGATAGGCATCGTCGCTGGTGCACCCCATAGTGATAACCCAGTCATACACACCGGCTAACAATAAATTCAATTGCAACCGGCTTTGACGCATAGGCGTCCTATCCCAAAAATTCCAATATCCATCTGCCGCAATATTCATACAAAACGATTGGTCAGACCCGGTATCACCATCAATAGTGATAACTTGTTCACGCCCAGCCGCCTTGCTGCCACCCGCTAAATAACAAGCGCTATGTCCATATTCTGTGCCCAATTCTACTATATACCCGTTGCCTGGAGTAGAAAAAGCCGCATCAAATAAAAATCTCTGATAAGTGTCGGGATAGCCTGCTGTTTCGCAAATTTTATAGGAACTCAATCGCTGGTGAAAAGCGTCGAAATCAGTCTCGAATTCAGTACCCCACGTAATGCTGGGAAATGGTTGTTGTCTACGCATATTATACTCCTAAAGACTCGAACCTGGAAGGCTCAAGAACGTAATTCCATTTTAGATGAAAATAATAAAAACTTAAAAACCTACGGACTCTTTGTTCCTGCGTATATGTAACAGGTTCTATAACGTCAGACGCAAAACAAGTATATTTTGGCTCAACACAGGCAGCAACTTTATACCCCGCCGCTTGTATAGCCAAGACAGTATCGTGGTCGTCCCACGCATTATATTGGAATTCATCAAATAAACCCGCTTGCACAAACGCCGCTTTGCGATATATTCTACAAGGTCCGGGCACGTAATAATCCCAAGCGGAACGATTGGGTTTGTCTAACTCGCAAGGTATAATAACAAAACCATCCGTCTCCACACCGCAATATTGCCATTCGCTATACCACCCGGCAACCATGCCCCAGTCAGGATGCCGCCGCAAGCCATCCAACATGTTTTGAATTAACTCTTCCGGTACAGCAACGTCGTTTTGGACGACACACACAAAGGTCGATTGCGATAATTTTATGCCAGTATTAGCCGCACAACAAATACCCTGTCGCGGGGTTAATACAGCCGTTCTGTCAGCGTGGCACCTGAACAGTTCCGCCGTTCCGTCTTGACTGCCATCGTCTACGCAGATCAATTCATATCTTACATTCCCAATATTAGACCGCAAGGACTGTAGACATGGTATAGTACGATCTTGCAACCGTCGATGGGCTATTACTATTACCGATAATTCTGGCTCTATAATAAGATTGTCATCAAATACTTGTATCTCGCCACTGTCGCCATATAAAGCGTCAGGATAAACTACATCCGTACCGAAAAAATCACTTGCTAACGCACCGAAGGCGTCCTTATCTAAAATGGCCGGCCTTTCAACCGCCGCAGTTAAGATATTCCGGTTACTGGAAACAGACAAAACATTAAATCCCGTTCTAGCGTATATAGACCTCAACCCACTGGACGTAGTAGTCTTAGTACCCCGCAATAATCCCAACATTTGGTCACCAGTAATTTTCCCATCTTGATATTGAGATATAAAATATGCAGCATTCTCATAATCCAACTGACGAGTACCGCCGGGCAACAGATCGTCCCACAAGCTAGGCGTTTCCGAATTGTCGCAAACTTGACCTACGTAAATAATGCCAGTATTGCCCAGTTTATCAGAAGAATAACTTTGCGCCACCTCGTTAAAGGCTGCCGTGCAAGGACACGATCCGTCAACATCATGGAACATTACCACAGCGTTCTCGCTCAAAAAAGGCAACATGTTATTCCAATCCGCAATGGCCTCCTCATATGAGTGTCCGCCATCTATGATAAGTAGATCAATCTTCCTGTCGCCTAGATAGTCACTGAATGCAGATAATATCTGCGGGTCTTGCGACCGTCCCTTGAAAAACTTAATATTATCGTTAGGGAAGAAGGGTAATACCCGCTCCATTTGGATACTACAACTAAGGTCGATACTAAAATCAATGCTTATCACTTCCCCATCACCTAAACGCGACAACATGCCTAGATTTGCGCCAAATCCGCTGCCGATTTCAACAATTACACCCAAATCAGTGCCAACACTGTTCCGTATACATTCCATAGCCCACAAGACTTCGTGACGATATTGCATGAAATCCTGAAATTGCGTCTTTATGTAATCGTATGCTGCACCATCATCTAGCGCATGAAAGTCCGGCCTGGTATAGCCTAATTCTTCGCGAAGATACTCGTTCCACTCTTGCGCTATAGCCTCCCAGTCCCAAAGACGCGTTCCGAATTTATTGGTTTGATTATATACGTTCTCTTCCGATAAAGCGCAGCGGCTTTTCCAGTAAACGTCATCAGTCAAAAGTCGCACCACTTCGCCGATAAACCTGCGGTCGTATTCCTCGCTCTCTGGGTGTCCCTGTAAAAGCGTCCCATACCTACCCACTGTAGTGTGCAACGCGGCTAAGTCGCTGGTCACAACAGCGCAACCCGCAGCACTGGCTTCCAATGCGGATAGACACATGGTTTCTTGAAAGTGAGTAGGGTACGCCCAGACAGCGGACTTCTGAAATTCTACCGCCAGTTGATCCTGTGGCACTCTATCGTAATACTCGACACCGGGCAAAGATTCCATGCGGTCCGTCAAAGCGGTTACCCACCGCTCCATTGCACATCCATTTTCCTCTGACACCGAACGGGCCGAAACTATAGCATTCAAAAAGCCATAAAAAACGTGCAATTCCGCTTGTGGCGCGCGCTCTTTAATCTCAGGCCAATATGATAGTAAATGTTCCAAGCCCCGGTCAGCCGAACTGGTATAAATTAACCTATGTCTATTCCGCGGTACCGCACCACTAAAGCGATCAACTTTTATACCGCTACGGGTTAAATAACCTTTCTCCTGCGGCAAATTATACGTTTTAATCAATAGGTCTTGTTGAGAAGGTGACATAAAGAAAAACTTGTCAACCTTTTCCCGTCGTTCGTCAGTCAAATAATCAGGCCACTCAGTAACGTTATTGCCCCAACCGATGTCGTGTATCCAAAAGACCTTCATTTTCGCGACAAAATCAAGGTCCAATACTGACGTTCTACCTGATGTAAACATAACGTCGGGCGGCTGACGAGTACACCAATCAGCGAAACGCGAATAATCAACATTCTCGACACCATCATAAGAGCCTTCCATGCCTTGACAGTCGGAAAACAAAACTACTTCCCACCCCAGTTTGCTAAACTCTTTAGCCATCCAGATGTTAGAAGTTTCCCGACCGCCGATACCAACAGTATTCACAGACTCAGAATTCCATCGTTCGCAAGATAGACCAACGTAAAAATACGCAACAGGCGAAGCTGAAGTATCCGGTATATAAGAACTGCGCAATCCGTCATTAAAGACAGTTACGTTGTGTTTCGCAAGAGTATTATCAGGATCGTATTCTAATATTTTACGAGTATAGCGCAGACCTTCCTGCATTTTACCCAAATGGTAACTGGGCAAAATTAACCACTCGTAAGGAAGTTGTCGGTAATGGTCGAAAGAAACTAATAAACGTTCGTTTTCAGGATAAGGTATATCTAATTCTTTAATAAGCCATTCATAAGCTTGTTGCCAGTCTTGCAATGCTGAGTAAATTTCCGCTACACGCTGACAAGGTTCCCGCCTATTGATGCGTTCGCCAAACGCCTGCTTCGCATATTTCAAGGCTTCCGATAAATCGCCCTTCAGTTGGAACATATGCGATAATTCGAGGCAGGTTTTCATACGCTCTTCATCCCAGCCACCCGTTGCCAAATAACGCTGGTAGATTTCAATGGCCGCGTCGTTCTGTCCCGCTCCATACAAGCTCTGACCTAAATAGTGCATAATCCGAGTGTCATCGAGACATTCCTGTAGATCTTTAGTAAGCCCTTCAATGTATCTTTCACCTCTACCCGGTTCGTTCTGTTGATATACATGCAAAATAGGCATTATGGTTTTGTAATACTCAGGCAATTCACGTTCAAATACAGCATACTCGTGTGCCCTTAAACGCCAAGTTACACCTTCAGGGGGAAACAACCGCAGCCGAAATAGCCGCATTGATTCCGCCCCCACGTCGTTCACGTAGACGTAAGGCATAAAATAACGTGCAGGTTCGGACGATGCCACGACCTGCTTAATCTTCTCACACGTAGTCAGCGGTATCATGTCGTCAGAATCTAGCCAAAGTTGCCACTTAGTACCGTCGGGAATGGTTTCTTGCAGAGCCGTTCGAGCCGGGCCAAATTCCCAAGACCACGGGCGAGTGAAAACCGTACAATTAAATTCATCTAACAATTTATGGCTTTCGTCATCGAGTAAGTCTACAAGCACATGTATAGCTTCGCAACCACAGTCCTTTAGACCTTGTAACGCACCTCTTAAGCCTTTTTCATTAGGCCCCACCAGCATTGTACCTATCAAGTCCAATTTTTTAGCCTCCCCGGATTATTCGTTTGACCAGTTTTCACCTTCCGCAATATCAAGATCAGTTTTGATTTGCTGAATAAACGGTTTCATAAAATTTTTAATTCCACTTTCTTGAGGGCCACTCAATGAGAATATTTTCTCCTTACCTTTGCGGTCGCCATCGTCATTTCTCATAATAAATTTAATCCGCAACGCCCATTGCGCTTCATGCGTCATAATCGGCAACCCATCATCATCGAGTTCGCCTGTCGGCACCTCCACCATTCTCTGAAACACCTCTGTAGAACGAACCGTTATTTTATTATACTCAACTTTATACGGCATTTTACCCTCCAAACTAATGTAACTTTGTTATTTGCAACCACGTGTCAGCAGCACCACCGTCTATAACGTCATCACTATCACTGTTTTCCACGACCACAACCACGCTTTGCCCGGCATTCAAATCTAACACCCCCATCAAATTAACCGACTGAAAATCTGTCGTTACTGTATTCCTTCTAGTACGCAATTTAGTAATCCCGCCAACATCCAATTCTACCCAAAGTTGATCGCCAGCACTAGGGTTCTCAAAAACAATTGAACACGACACCAAGTATTTACCATCCTCAACCGGGCTGAATATATGGGTTGACGTATTAAATTCACCCTGCACATCATATAATTCACTATTAAACTCAACAGTGGTAGCAACATTCGCCAAAATGTTCTGGTCGCTGCTCAAATAAACGCTAACAGCACTCTGACCGTCTAAAGTGACAATGCCGCCTGAAGGGGCTATAATGTAATTTCCATTACTATCAGTTTCAAGGTCGGTATAATCACCTGATGAATGGGTAAGACGCTCTTGCGGGCCACTTGAGTCTTCCACATCTAATGGTCTATCAGGGCTGGCCGTGTTGACGCCTACATTGCCGCCTAAAGTGTTGATGGTTAATACTGATGACGCAATAGTTAAAGGCCGGAACGTGAGAGGACGGGTCACGGAGGCAATGCCGCCTATACCACCACTATAAAATATTTCCACACCAGTACCCGAACTTGGCGGATCGCTGCCCGTGGCGCGGAAAGATCCATTTAAATCCAGTGTGGTTTCGGGCGTCATGTTTACCCCTACGCGAACATTATCAGGTTCTATGATTAAATTGCCATCGCTATCAGCCTCAAAGTCGGTGCGGTCCCCGCCCCCCCGATCAAGACGCAATTGGGGGCCGGAATTATCGTAAACATGCAGCTTTCTAGTCGGGGACGCAATGCCGCCTACCCCTACGTTACCACCTGAAAGGTAATTGAGTGAAATGTCTTTTGCGTCAATAAGTAAATCTTTATAAGTAGGGCCTGCACGGTCTATAGCTAATAATTGGCCATACTTATTAACCGAATCATAACCCAATTCCGTACCCGTTCCTGCCGACGGCGTTTCTACACCAAACGCTCTAATATGACCATCTACATCAAGAGTTACATCGGGAACATTGGTTTGAACGCCCACCCGTAAACCAGTGACATCTACAAACATGGGTGGGTAATCAGCAGACGAACCAGCCGGTCCCGTAATCGCAGCACCCGTAATGGCCACACCGGTCGCACCAGCAGGGCCGGTAATTGCGGCCCCTGTCGGACCAGCAACACCGGTAACAGCTACACCAGTAACAGCTACGCCGGTGGTTCCTGCCGCGCCCGTGATGGCTGCCCCCGTGATTGCAACGCCAGTCGAACCAGCCGGGCCAGTAACGGCAACGCCAGTTGTCCCTTTCGGGCCTGTTGCCCCAACCAAATCTGTATAGTCCCCCCAAGTTTCACCAGGTAACTGAAACCTGAGCAACGTCCCAAGCCATTCATGTAGCGGGGCTTCACCCACCACACCCGTAATAGCAGCCCCAGTCGGCCCAATCGGGCCAGTGACAGCGGGACCAGTGACGGCTGGACCTGTAACAACGGGACCTGTGATAGCTGCACCCGTTGGCCCAATCGGGCCAGTGACCGTCAAGCCAGTAGTTCCAGGTGGCCCCGTGATAGCAGGGCCGGTGATAGCGACACCTGTAATTGCCGCACCAGTAGCTCCGGGCGGGCCGGTAATCGTTAAACCTGTAGTCCCAGGAGGGCCTGTTATTGCGGCACCGGTAATAGCCGCACCCGTTATTGCGACGCCGGTAATGGCGGCACCTGTAGCTCCACGCGGGCCGGTAATCGTTAAGCCTGTTGCCCCAGGCGGCCCAGTGATGGCGGAACCCGTGATGGCCGCCCCGGTTATGGCCGCACCTGTAATGGCGGCTCCAGTATGTCCAATCGGGCCTGTGATTGTTAAGCCCGTAGGCCCTAACGGGCCGGTAATGGCAGCACCAGTAATTGCTGCGCCCGTGATGGCGGAACCAGTTATCGCAGCACCGGTATGTCCAATCGGGCCGGTAATGGCCGAACCTGTGATGGCGGAGCCGGTGATAGCTGTACCGGTAATCGCCGCACCTGTTATTGCCGCGCCAGTAGCTCCGGGCGGACCTGTGATTGTTAAGCCTGTAGGCCCTATCGGGCCTGTAGGCCCTAACAAATCCGTAAAATCACCCCAAGTGCCGCCAGGATTCCTGAAGCGCAGCAAGGTGGCACTCCACTCATGTTCGGGGGCTTCGCCTACTGCACCCGTGATAGCAGCGCCAGTCGGCCCAATCGATCCGGTAATTGCCGCACCGGTAATCGCAGCACCCGTAATAGCTGCGCCTGTGATGGCGGCACCCGTTATTGCAGCACCGGTAATTGCCGCACCCGTGATAGCCGCACCCGTTATCGCGACACCGGTCGGTCCGGGTGGTCCAGTAATGGCGGCACCAGTGATGGCCGCACCCGTAATGGCGGCACCTGTAATAGCGGCTCCGGTAATGGCAACGCCGGTATGTCCAATCGGGCCGGTAATTGTTAAGCCTGTAGGCCCTGGCAAACCAGTTGGCCCAATATCGCCGATTTGCGTCCAACTTAAAGATATATTATCATCAGAATCGAAAGTGCCATTACCAGATAAATATGTAACCCCCAACGTGTGATAAGTGCCGGTGTCCGTGGCGGCAGTAACCGCAAAAATATGCCAATTACTGGGCACGGAATCCTCAAATATCTTAATAGAATCACCAACATCAAATACATCTAATACACTATCGACATCAACGCCATTTCTGTCAGTATCGCTGGGATAGACTTTTGTAACATTCGCAAGTACTGCATGATTATACTCAAGATAAGTACTCGTAGGCGTGCCATCCGTATCAGTGCCGAACTTGTAAGGAATGGTCCAACCACCAACAGCGCCACGGGCGGTCCACGACAACGATATAGCCTGTTCATCAGCAAAAGTACCATTGCCCGCAGAATACGTTACGCCAAACGTATGGAACGCCCCCGAATCCGCAGCAGAAATAATAGTATAAATATGCCATATAGTCGAATCAATATCTGCAACGAGTTTAATTGAGTCACCAACATTAAACGTATCCAATAACGCGTCAACATCTACCCCCAATCTGTCATTGTCGTCTGCATAAATGGCAGTAACGCTGGCAGGTGTTGCATGGTCATATTCAAGGTACGTATCTTCCGGCGTGCCGCCTGTATCGGTAGAGAAATTGTAAGGAATAGTCCAGCCACCGGCCCCGCCTTGTCCTACGCTTCCCGAAGGGATGGCACAACTGCGCACACCCGTAAGGTCAACTGCGGCCTCTAGTCGCCGTCCCGTACTGCCAGCATAAGTCATTATGTGAACATCAGTAATGCCAAAATCTAATGGCAATATCAAACGCCTAACGATATTATCATCAGTACCTGTCGTATATACAGTAGTCTCTACACCGCCCTGTACTACAACAATAACAATTTGTTCAAAATAGTTTATTTGTATAGCTACAGACATATCTTGGTCAGTCGTTAAACGAACAGTATACATCTTATTACTATACTGCTCGTAATCGGCATCGATCATACTGCCCTTACCGGCAGTCAAAACGTGATGTTCCACAGAGGCGGGGGCTACTGGTAATGACGTAGTAAAATCTGTTATCGCTGGCTCGTATGCCCCTCCCCTGTCATAAACGTATTGCTGAACATGCCAGGCCAGTGGCGTGCGGATACCCATAACGGAAGAATTGGCACGCATCGTCTTGGCAGACCTGACGGGACGCACCGAACCTGGATTTCTATTCATTTGATTTACTAAATTATTATATAACACATGCACCCCTTACAACGGCATCGCAAACGACTGCACCCAAAAATAAGTCCAATGAGTTAATACATCAAAACGTTCAAACCTATGAGTTCCGACAGGATAAGTGTCTTCAGATGGCCCACCCCAAGTAAATTCATAACCACTGGGGAAAGATGCGGAAACATCACTATCCATTACTCGAACTTTCTGCCCAGCTTTATCAAAACAAACAATATCAGTAGCCAAATGGAAATTCCAGGCAACGTACCAATTACCGGCCACAGAAAGCGAATTGTCCAGAAAATAAGACCCACGGAAATCTAATAACTGCCCATCAACGATCAATTGGGTCGCAGGCCGAAAATAAAAAGAATAATCACCAGGGTCAAGGATGGGCGACTCATCGCCACGTATATGTATATCATACCAATTAGCTGCAAATTCTTCAGTAAGGTGGTTATTAGGTAGCCCGCCTGTAGATAGAGAGTATTTAACACGAATGGTGATAAAAACTTGGGCAGGGTTTTCCAATGTAACATCGATTTGCAAACCACGCCCGTCATTGCTGTCGTCGTATAAAAGGGGCGGAGTCGTATGGTTATCCACTCCATTCGTAAACGGCACAACACCCGTAACGACGTAACGGGGCGACGGGAATACAGACGAATCTAAAGCCGTAGTAATGCCATATAAACTGCCAGATGCAAAAATGCCTGGTATTTGCGAATCAGTGCGCATATAAAAACCATGCCCGGTCAAAGAACGTTCAGTTTCTATCTCAACATAATAATCACCATCGCCGGCAAAAAACCCTTCGTCCTGTCCGGTAGAAACCCAACCATCCCACCGATACTCATGTCGGCCCGCAGGAGTGAAGCCCGTATTTGCCACCAGAACATTTACCACTTGCCCGACGGCAAGGTCGTCTCGCGAATCAATCTCAACAAGTTCGCCTGCTATAATGCGTACCGCCAAAAAACGGGCGTGCCAATTAAGGTCGAATTTAATATTAACATATTTGCCTTCCAAATCGCTTAGGTATGGATTGTATATGTCTGGGTCGCCTGGATTGTCTTTGTCAATAGTTAAATCAATTTCAGATATAGCGGTCGTTACATTGCCTTGATCAGGCTCTACAACGGGTTCATACGCGGGCAATGGCGGTAAACTGCTGGACGTTATATCCATCGTGTACCGCGGTGCATCGCCACCGGAAGACATACTCTCCCGGATATTCCGTATCCAGTACCGCAAAAACGATGCTGTGCTAATGCCAGCAGAATCAGTTCCTAACCTCTGTGTTCGGGTTAAATCTCCGTCACTGTACATACCAATGAACGGGGAAAGCACGCCCGCCACACTGCGAAGGTCACTTATACTCACAGCATCACCATTTTCCAACCACGGCAAACCACTTGAGGTGACTACGGGATTCCTGATGCCGCGACTATACTGTTCTATAATATGACGCGCTAAATAATCAGCACGATCTTGACTGCTAATACGTTGACTCGAAATTAACCAAGTGCTGCGGCGTCCTGTGAAATTAGGCGAATTTTCATCACCAATGGAGCCTAGATCTACCGCTCGCGATAAAATATTATCACCAGCCACGCCTGTTGTCCGACCTGCAACAATAACATCATTAACCAGTGCGGCTGTAGTATTAGTTATATCTAAAACCATTATATCATTTTGCGTGAAATCATGGTGTGCCTTATCTACGTTGTGCTGTATGACCATCCACCCTTCCAAATAAACCTCACCTGAAGATACATCAATGTAGCATGTATGAGTACCATAAGTTAAATTATTACATATGGTAAAAATAGTTGGATTATAACCCAATTCTGGGAATATGCCATCCGAATAATACCAGTATTCGCGTGAACGACCAGACAACCCCGGCATGGCTACCGGTAAATGGAGCGGAACGGAATCATCAAAGCCTGGCTGTTGTACATTATCAGTCCAGTCAATGTGGCCGGTATCACCCGTACTGGCATCCAATATATTCATACTGCCTGTAGACGCATCAACCCCACCTACGTGCAAATCGGGGTCGTCGATAGAAACAACCGCCCAAGATTCTTCTGTGTTGTTTCTACGCGCAAAAATAAGTTTTATACCGATCCCTCGGAATTGAATTGACAACTGGCCTTTTGACTGGCCATCCCGTTCGGCAACAACGTTGCCAATGGCCCGCGAGTCCTCTGTCAATGTCCACGATGCTCCCACATTGATGTAATTATCTATATTATTACGTGAATCAAACGATTTTACTTCCGCACCGATATTGTGGTCGAAAATCAATGGCTCTTGTAAATAAAAAGTCGAATCTCCACCAACATGCTGAATAACGTTATCTTCAGAACTAACACTACTTGAACGTATAGTCACACGTTGACCTTGAAAAAAATTATCAACACTTGCGACATCCAGGACATGATTACCTGCCGTTTCCGATGAAGTTAGTGTAGTCGCCGCAGGCACTGTGCGGCAATGATACATCTGAGGATTGTCAGGATACCGCATATACACTTCTCCTAGTGTATTAAGCCCGAAGTCTAATCCGTAACTCTGGCACAACTCGCGCAATTCCTCCCATGCCCTAGCGGAAGCGTCTAACACAATCAGATATGGGTAATCAACAATATTTGCATTTTGCCGCCACAACTTCCTGTCCTCTTCATACAGCGTAGGATCGGCAATCGGTGGAATTTCGGAAAACAATCGCGTACTAGGAAAGGCGGCGCGCAAATCAACTTTAGGCGATGGCACCCAAACGTCGGTAGAGCTTGTCGCTCCCTCGCCTGTCAATTCAGACAAACTAACAAGCGGATACGCGCGTGTTCGCTCTAAATATATCACGCGGTCTTCGATAAGAAATCCCCCATTAACATCCTTAGCAAATAATTGAGATGAAGTAAAGCCGCGTTGGTATAACACAACCCTTATAACGCTAGCTAAATTCCAGCCATCGAAAGTAATCGGTCGAACGCTACCATTAGGCCCTATATCAGTCACATCATCGGTAAAGAAGCCGGCTATATCATATGATAATTCATTAGGCAGCCCCCCCATAGCAACATCTTCGATACCAACAAGCGGAGGGTCAGTGGCAAATACACGAGCATCGATACATTCGACATCTAATACTGCTTGCGTGCCATCACCAGCAACCGTATGACGCGGTTGGACATCGGTAACGACCCCCGTAAAGCGTTGAACTAATTCAGGCCTACTGTCTACTTGATAACCCAAGTGTGTCTTTACAAATCTATTTTTGCGCAATATGCCAAATGAATCAGTTGACAAATCATAAGTATACATATTGTCAGACGTAACGTTATTTTTGTCAAACGCCGCTGTAGTTACGGGCACAGTAAAGGTAAAGACGCTGGCGGCATCGTCAGGAGATTCTATTTGTATATCACTGACATGCTTCAACACATAAGGCTGCTCTTTACCAGCAACTAAAAATATTTCCACAACATCTTCATGATTAACGGTGTCACTCCACGCTAAGGTAACTTTATCACCATTGCCAACGCCTGGATTTAATTCTTCTGGATTAGTATCACCAGGCACAAAGGGGAACTCAGTTGCATCGCCAGCCTTGTGGAAATGATAAGCACTCCCAACTTTATGAACAGTTAGCCGATAAGAATTATTATCACTGTTAATGTGCGAAGCTATCGCTGTAACAGGCGCGCCTACAGTATTAACGTAACGGCCACCGGGCCGACAAGTAATATCACTGCCAACTACACGCCAAATGTTATCTACGTTATCTTTCCAGAATAAAGTGAACCGCTCCTCTTTTAACTGTCTATTAGATCCCCCATCACCGCGTTCAAACGTAACTGATATAGGCATCCATACTAATGTGCCGCCAACCCTAATATCACTGCCCATAATGTTTAGCCGGTTAGGACTGGAACCAACAAAGCTGTCATGAGTATCTGAAGAAGTCCGCCCCGAACCACCCAAATGAATGTTAATATAACCCGTGCTCACATAGGCTAACTTGAAGGTGACTGCTTGATTGTAATTCGGGGGCTTCTTAAATAATATATGCCCTGACCATTGCATTGTCCATGTAATGCCGTCAGTCAACATGGCTGGAGAAATGCCCAATGGGGGCGCATTACCCCAATTGAACGTCATCAACGTACTGGTATCACCCCACAACAAGTCATCGCTACCCACTGCCACCCCATCAAATATTTCACGCTTCAAACCTTTACTCTCAGAAATCACGCCTGCAACCGGAAACACTTCGATACGAGACAGAGGAATGCTGCCCGCGGTCGAAGTTGCGGCTGTTTTTAAGGCGTCGGATACTGGTAAAGCCATTATTTTTCCTTTAACTAAAAAAAGTCCTTGACAACTTAAAAGATCTACGATATAATTATACCATAAAAATTGTTTTTTGTCAAGCTACTGCATGACGTACTGTATGACAACATTCAAAAATCCACCTTCAGTGCCGCTGCCCACCTGAGTTACCTGTATAGACATTTTATCCGCAGCGTCAAAATCAAGATCGATAGCGCTATCCTCCACGAAAAAGTCGCCATCGGGCAAAGTTGCAGTATCGCTGGCCGGATCTGTAATGTTATGAAAAGTCAATATTAGATCTGCCCCTACGGGTGCTTCCAATGCCTGTATGGCAACCTTCTCTATAGTAACCGCCTTGCCAAAGGTGAAGCCCGCCGCGACTGCACCGAAATAATACCCGTCGTCATTAGGTCCGCCAGCGACAAATATAACGCCGGGTATATAAACTGATAAATGTCTTGTTATAGTCGTCGGATGCAACGCAAATGGTTCCCGCCGGTCAATTATATAGCCAAAACCACCGTCGCTGTTCTCTATCTTCGTAGTGTTTTGCGGTAAATATACAGCCGCTAATTTCATATTATCGGCGTCCGCACTTGGCTCAGAAGGCGATCCCGCTTCAGCACTGTCTTTGGTGGTTATTACCCCTGCATTGTTTACTTGTATAATTGTGTAACGATTGTTAGTTGTGGGGGCAACAATGGGTTTAGCGGACGCACTTTCATTACGTATTAACGCACCAGAAACAAAACCGTAACCTGCATTAACGTTTACTATCATATCGGCAGGCGTAGAGGCAATCGCCTTAAATTCAGTCGCAGTGGTCGGGTCGTCTATCACGCGGTCGTCACCGGCCATTTGACTCAACGCCTCGCCCGTCATTTCAAAACCGCTCTCTATATTAGCATCTAACGTATTCATTTTGGCACTGGTAGGCGTCTCCGCGTTCACCCACTCTGTTGGCACATAGTGCTCATTCGGCATTATTCCCTCCCGCGGCTAGTAAAACCGCTCCACAATAAACATTGTCTGAGTTATTGTATCGCTGGCGTGGGCGCATTCGCCTGTAAATTTTAATGTCAAGTCGGCTGTAGTATCCTCCGCCATAGTATCGTAACCCTGTAATAAAGTCGTTCCGTTATAGCCCTTCCAAGTCAACCGTTGTGCCGATGTCGATGTATTAAATATTTCAACCTCTACACGCCAGTCATTAGTGTCGTTCGCTGCTGCATGGACAGTCACCGATGTTGCTCCCAAGTAAAACTTGATGGTCTTATTTCCGTTAGCGTTAGTTTTGGTACCCGCGGCGGTTATTCTTAACCCCCCGGTCGTACCCAACGCATCTGCCGGTATTACCGTGGTTTGCAAGTCGTCCTCGCCTGTGCCCGATGTGCTGGCATCGCTATTATTCGCCAGTTCATGATCGCGTCGGTCGATTATATAACCGAATCCACCGCTTGCATCTTCTATCTTCGTAGTGTTCTGCGGAAGGTATATAGCCGCCAACGTGATGTTATCGGCATCGGGACTCGGCTCGGTCGGCGAACCTGCCTCCGCGCTATCTTTAGTATCTATAACTCCTTCGTTGTTCACCATGATAATCGTATAACGGTTACTGGAAGTAGGCGCAACAATAGCTTTAGCGGTAGAACTTTCGTTCCGCACTAACGCGCCCGAAACCACAGCATAACCCGCATTAACATTTACGATCATGTCCGC
>SDBT01005522.1_pt1 | contig 21197 bp, 18 predicted proteins | sample 2277101 | NCBI WGS metagenome assembly SDBT01 (sample SAMN10404973, study PRJNA504765) | marine sediment metagenome | isolation source: marine sediment core GS10_PC15, 103 cmbsf | place: Arctic Ocean: Southern Knipovich Ridge | collected 2010
CGCCGGCGGAGAGCGGATAGCCGTGGCGCTGGCCGACGGGTCGTGTGCGACTCTGAGCGCCGACGGCGCGACCGAGTACACATACGTCGGCGAAGAGTGGGTCCACAGCGTCTCACTCAGCACGGACGGCTCCCTGCTGGCTCTGGGACGGGGACTGAACCGGGTCGAACTGGTTGACCTGAGCGCGGAGGCAGAGGTCTGGGCCGGTGCGGACCCGTCGTGGGTGCACGAGGTCGTTGTTGCGGACGACGGCTCGGTCCTGTCGATCAGCGATGATGAAGCCGTCCTGCGCGGCCGAGATGGGGCCATCATCCTGCGGCAACCGGCCGACGAACGCTACATGGGCGGGCGGCTCGACGCTGGCGGGCGGTTCGTGCTGCTGCGCGCGGTGAAGGGGGGCCTGGAGAAGGTAGGCTTTGAGTCATGCAGGTCCAGGGCTGCCGTCAACTTCGAGAAGGCCGGCGAGTTTGCCGAAGCCGCCGGCGTGCATGAGGAGGCCGGCGACCACGATCGCGCGGCGGACCTGTTCCAACGGGCCGGCGACATGGTCGGGGCAGCCCGTAACACAGCGGCAAGCGGCAAGCCCCTGGAGGCCGCCGAGCTCTACTGGAGTGCCGGTATGGCGACCGAAGCCGGCGCCATATACGAGGAGCATGGAGAGCTGGAGACGGCGGCCAAGTGCTTCATCGACGCCGATGAGCACGAGCGGGCGGCCGTACTGGTCGAGCAGCTCGACCGGCGCTCGGAAGCGGCGGGCCTCTACCGGAAGGGCGAGCGCTACGACGAGGCCGCCAGGCTCTATGAGGCCGCCGGCGACGTGACCCAGGCCATCGAGATGCTGGAACTGCACCTGAAGGGCCACCCCCGCGACGCGGCCAGGCACCTGGCCCTGGGCCTGCACTACCAGGCAGAGGAGCGCTACGACACGGCCATCGAGCAGCTCCAGCAGGCGGCCTCTGACGAGAACCTGCGCAAGAGCGCGCTGCTGCACGTGGCCGAGTGCTTCGTCGCCGAGGACCGATATGACATCGCCATCAACCGCTACATGGCGTGCCTCGATGACGAGGAGCAGGCGACGACCGACAACCTGGGCGTCTTCTACGGGCTCGGCAAAGCCTATGAGATGGCGGGCCGCCACTCCGACGCGGCGCAGGCATACCAGAGCATCCTGGCCATCGACTACCAGTACCAGGACGTGCAGGACCGGCTCCAGCGAGCGGCGGCCCTCAGCGGCATCTTCGGCGAGCAACAGAGGACGATCGTCCCCGGCGGGGGCGCCGACGACCAGACCATCGTCGCCGACCGGCAATTCCAGCAGCTCTCAGCCGCAACCAAGGAGCGGTACGCCCTGCAGAGGAAGCTGGGCGAGGGCGGGATGGGCGCCGTCTACCTGGCCGAGGACACGGCCCTGAAGCGCATCGTCGCGCTGAAGGTCCTCTCTCCCCAACTGGCGTCGGACGACCGGCTCAGAATGCGGATGGTGCGCGAGGCGCAGGCCGTGGCCCAACTCACCCATCCGAACGTCGTCGGCGTCTTCGACGTCGGCGAAGAGAAGGGGCGTTCCTATATCAGCATGGAGTTCGTGGAGGGACAGGACGCCCGTCATCTCCTGGCGGAAAGGGGACCGCTCGATGTGGCTGAGTGCCTCGACCTGTTGGTCCAGATGACGGCGGGGCTCGGCTACGCGCACAGCAAAGGCGTCACGCACCGGGACATCAAGCCCGAGAACGTCATGGTCACCGAGGACGGCATCGTCAAGCTGATGGACTTCGGCTTGGCCATCGTGGAAGGCGCGACGCGCCTGACCAGGCCGGGCGGCATCACCGGGACGCTGCAATACATGGCCCCCGAGCAGGTCCGCGGCGAGCAGGCACTCAGCCCGGCCGTGGACGTCTACGCCACGGGGTGCATGGCCTATGAACTGCTGACCGGCGAGCCGCCTTTCACGGGGTCCATGTCCGAGGTCGGCATCAAGCACCTCAGCCAGCCGCCCAAGCCCATACAGGAGGCGCGGCCGGACGTCCCCGACGCGGTGGCCGCAGTGGTCATGCGATGCATGGAGAAGGAGCCCGCCGACCGTTACGCAGACGCGAATGAACTGAACAAGGCGCTGCGCGAAGTGGCGTCCTCGCTCTGAGGCCCGGCGCCGGTCAGGTCCTCTGCACCTCGACCGTCACCTGCCGCGGCCTGCCGTTGACCACCCCCTCGGCGACGATGGTCGCCGACGTGTCCCCCGACATCGTGATGCGGACGCTGTAGACCCCGTCGCCGAGCGGCTCGTCCAGGGCCAGTTGCGCGGGCACCCCCGCCCATGACTCGGCGACAGCCAACTCATAGAGCGCCCTCTGCACACCGGCCTCCGCCAGGAAGAAGGCCTTGCATCCGTCGGCGTCCTTGTTGGCCAGCGTCTCCTCCCGGTAGCCCAGCGACAGAGCGGCAAAGCCGAGCACCGTGGCTGCGACCAGCACGGCCATCGCCACAGGCATGAGGAACCCGCCGCGGGCGGCCGCCCGAGCGCGCTCACTGGAAGCTGAGGAACCTGACCTCATCCAATTCTCCCCGCCAGAAGGCGTCCGTTCCCTGATATGACCCCACGTAGGCAGTGCCCGACGTGACCGGCAGCATGGTGCCCGTGTATGAACTGCGCCCGACGACGGCGCCGTCGCGCAGGAAGCGGACCTCCCGCGCCGTGGCGGCGTGCTGGACGCCCACCTCGTACCACGTGTTCGGGGCCCAGTTCAACGGGTCTGAAGAGACCGTCACGACCATGCCCGTGCTGAAGGAGTATGAGATGCGTCCGCCCTGCACATAGACCCAGAAGAAGCCGGCGTCCGGCGCCTGCAGGCCGCGGTTGATGATGGTCCTCGGTGTTCCGGCTTCCCCCACTCCGACAAGGGCCCCATAGGCCACCTTGCCGCCGGAGTCCAGGTCGTCGTTGTCCGGCGTGTAGACGTAGTCGTCCAGGCCGTCGAAGGACAGCGCCGAACCGGCGGGCCCGCCCACCCACTCGGCGCCGACCACGGCAGCGTTGTTGTTGGAGGGGGAGTCGTCATAGGCGATGTCGCCCGATCCTTCGGAGAATCGCCAGAACCCGCGGTGGACCGTGTTGCGGAGCACCTTGGACGACACCAGAGGGTAGGGCTTTGTCGCGCGCGTGCCGACCAGTTCGTAGTCCACGCGGTCCAGGAACGGGCTGAAGGTGAGCGCCTGGATGCCGCCCACGACCGTCTCGGGCGTCCCGTCAGTCTCGACCACCAGGTCCGTGCCGTCCAGCAGTATCCGCTTGCGCCAGCCCTCGGAGGGATCCTCCACCACCAGGGGGCCATCCGGTCCGCCCTCTGTATAGGCCCAGCCGCCCCCGCGGACGGTCAACTCGATCCAGTATGCCCCGAGGTCGGCGGCGGACTGCTCATCGGCCACGGATCGTCCCCTGTCCGAGGCCGACCACAGGAAGCCCACTACGGCGTAGGCCGCCGCCATGATGACGGCCACGAGCGCGATGGCAATCACGAGCTCCATCAGTGATGCGCCGCGGTCGGTGCGCATCGGCTAGTGGCCTCCGACTTCGCTGCTGACGAACGTGACGACGCGCACGTGCTGCTGCCTGTCTCCGATGGTCCAGGAGATGGTCGCCGTCACCTGGCTGTATCCTGTGCCGCCAGGGCCGGAGGCAACGTTCTCCACCTCGGTGGTGATGGTCGCCTGCCGTTCGCCCAGGCTGGTGATGGTGACGTCGTCGGCCAGGGCGTCGTAGCCCAAGTGGATGAGGTGCTCGACGTGCTTGGTCAGCCGCTCAGTGGCTTGGCGCCTGATGCCGGCCCGGACGATCATGGCGCCGCTGACGGCAAAGAAAGAGGCTGCTCCGATCAAGACCATCCCGATCACGATGACGGCTACCAGCCCTTCGGTCAGGCTGTAACCGGCCCTGACGCGGGTATGGTCACGGATCTCAGGATCGCCTGCGGAGCACGTGTTGCAGAACATCACTCTCCGCCGCTGCTTGTCGGAGCAGCCCCTGCGCTATGTGTGTGGCCGGACTTGACGACGCCGGGCCTAGGGGACCTTGGTGCGGGTGACGTCGCCATCCCCGTCGATCTGGATCTGGCTCCACGGGAAGTCGGACGGCACCATACCGCTGACGTTCGTCCACCTTGAGACGGGCCGGTCTCCGGTAGCGATCACGGAGTAGTCCGTGTAGTCGCTGTAGGCCATCTCGTCGAAGTCGTCCGCCGAGATGAAAGCCTCGTTCTCCACGGCGGTCTTGCTCGCCGGCCACGCGTCTTCCTGGGCATGGTACAGGCGCTGGGCCGTCTGGACGGCGCCGAGCCCGGCCAGGATTTCCGCCTCGTACGCGCGGCTGACCAGCGAGCGGTAGATGGGCACCGCTGCCGCAGCCAAGATCGCCACGACGATAAGAACAATGACTAACTCAACGAGCGTAACGCCATCTCGCTTGCGCATTGCAAAACCCCTCCCACAACAGATAAATCAGGACAGAGAAGATGCCGCGCGTCCCTACCACAGACCACACCGCCGCGCCAACGCTTCATGGCACCGACGGGGACGCCCGGGACGCGAACCTACCTCCGGACGCGCTCCTGGCAAGGAGACGCCGGCGCGGCCGGATGTGATACATATCACATGCCATGCAACATGTCAACAGCTTGCCCTGTGCGAACTGGCAGAGACGCCGGCCCCCGACCGGCTACCGGATAGCTTTGGCCAGGTTGAAGATGGGCAGGTAGACGGCTATCACGGTGATGCCGATCACGATGCCGAGAACGGCCAGCAGCGCCGGCTCGAGCATCGACATCGCGACTTCGATGTTGGCCGATGCCTCGCGTGAGAAGTGCTCCGACGTCCTCTTCAGCATGTCGCCCAGTCTGCCGCTGGCCTCGCCGGCGGCCGTCATCCTGACCATCAGGCGCGGGAAGACGGTGCTCTTGGCCAATTCCTCAGCCATGGACGCTCCCATGACCACCTGCTCCCGCAGCCTGCGGGTCTGCTCGCGCAGCGTGGGGTCTGTGGGCACCGTTGCTGCCAACTGCAGGGCCTCCACAACGGGAACGCCGCTCTCGATCAGGAGCCCGAGGGCGCGGGTGAGCCGGGCGATGGCCAGTTGGCGCACGATCCGGCCTATGAAGGGAATCCGCTTGACAGTGGCATTGCGCACGCGCTGGCCCGCGCTCGAGTGCAGCCACGTCCGCATGCCGAAGACGAGCGCCACCAGCGCCGGCACCACGTATATCAGGTTGGCGGTGACGCCGCTGCTGATCCCCATAAGGATCCGTGTAAGCAGCGGGAGTTCGGCATCGAAGGACTTGAAGATGGCTGCGAACCTGGGCAGGACATAGAAGAACACCACCGACAGTGCGCAGCAGAAGAACACGGAGATCAGCATGGGGTAGCGGGTGCCGGTGCGGATCTTGCGCTGCAGGTCCACCTGGCTCTCCAGGTACTGGGCCAGGTCCTCGCAGACCTGCCGCAGGTTCCCGCTCTCTTCTCCCGCCCTGATCAGCGCGCAGGCAAGGGACGAGAACACCGAGCTGTGCCGGCCCATGGCCGCCGAGAGGGCCGTGCCCTTCCGGACGTCCGAGGCGACGGCGAGCATCGCCTGCCTGAAGCGGCGCTGCCCGGCCTGCTCGGCGACGTCTACCAGGCACTCGATGATGGGCAGTCCGCCCCCCAGCATCGTGGCCAGCGTGCGGAACGCGACGGCCAGTTCGGACAGCTTGACCTTGCCCGCCAGGAAACGGTCCGCCAGGGCGGCGCGCCGCAGCCGCATGGGGCCGGCCACCGCAGAACGCTGCACAGAGATGGGGACCATCCCCGCCGCACGCAACGAGTGGAGCAGGGCCTCGCGCGACGCGCCGTGCCGTGACTCCGTCACGGTCTCGCCGTCCGGTCCCCGGAAGACAACGTCGAACCTTGCCATCCGTGCGTTCTCCTGACTGCCTTGCGGCCCGCCGCTTGCCCTCGGGGCCCGGCGTCTACAGGCCCGACTCCGAGTCAAGCAGCAGCCTGAGTTCCTTCGGGTCAGTGCACCTGGCAAAGGCTGTTGCCTCCGTGATGCGGTGGGCCAACACCAGCTCCGCCAGGCTGTGGTTCATTGTCCTCATGCCGGCGTCCCTGCCCATCTGCAGGTGCGAGTACATCTGGCCCACGTCGCCCTCGCGGATCAGGTTCCGGATGGCGCCCGTAGCGATCATGATCTCGTAGGCCAACTCCAGGCTGTCGCCGTCCTAGCCGGGCAGCAGTTGCTGCGCGATGACGGCCTCCAGCACGAATGAAAGCTGCACGCGCACCTGCCTCTGCTGCTCGGCGGGGAAGACGTCGATGATGCGGTTGACGGCAGTGGTGGCGGTGTTGGTGTGCAGCGTCGATAACGTCAGGTGACCCGTCTCGGCAAGGGTCAACATGGTGCGCATCGTCTCCAGGTCCCGCATCTCGCCTATCTGGACAACATCGGGATCCTGTCGCAACGCGTGCCTGAGGGCCTCGGAGAAGCTCAGCGTGTCCTGGCCCACCTCCCTCTGGTTGACGATGCTCATGGCGTGCGAGTGCAGGTATTCGATGGGGTCTTCGATGCAGACGATGTGCTTTCGGAAGTGGGCGTTGATGTAGTTGATCATCGCGGCAAGCGTCGTCGACTTCCCGCAGCCGGTCGGGCCGGTGACGACGACCATGCCGCGGCGCTTCTGGCAGAGCTCGTGGATGGTTTTCACCGGCAGGCCAAGCTCCTCCAGGCCGGGTATGTCATACGGGAGCAGGCGCATGGCAACGGCCAGCGATCCGCGCTGGTAGAAGACGTTGAGCCTGAAGCGCCCGACTCCCTGCATCCCCACCGAGCAGTCGAGCTCCCTGCTGGAGTTCACCTTGGCCAACTGGTCGTCGGAGAGGACCTCCCTGACCATTCTCACCACGTCTTCGGGGGTCAGTTCCGGTCTGCCGACGTCCACGATCTGGCCGGAGATGCGGAAGCACGGGCCGGCCCCGACTGCCAGGTGCATATCGGTGGCCTGCCGCTCCTTCATCTCCCGCATCAACTGCTGAATGCTCCAGGACATCGCTACTCCGTCGTTGTCATGGCCACTTCCTCGGGGGCGGTGATGCCGCCGATCGCTTTCATTACTCCCACGCGGCGCAAGTCGAGCAGGTCCCTCTGCGCGACGGCCTCCCGCAGCTTCGTCTCGGAAGCGTCGTCGGTGATGAGGCGTCCCAGCTCCTCGTCTATCGGCACCAATTCGAACGCACCGATGCGGCCGTAGAAGCCCGTGTTGTTGCACGCGCTGCACCCGCGGCCGCGGTAGAACTCGGCCGGCGCCGTGATCCCCAGCTTCTCGACGACGGACTTGGGCGGGTCGTAGCGCTCCTTGCACCGGCCGCATATACGCCGGATCAGCCGCTGTGCCATAACCAGCGAGAGGCACGAGCCCAGCAGGTAGTGGGCGACGCCGATGTCCCTCAGGCGGCTGATCGTGGAGATGGCATCGTTGGTGTGCAGCGTTGAAAGGACCAAGTGGCCCGTCAGCGCGGCCCTGACGGCGATCTCAGCCGTCTCCAGGTCGCGTATCTCGCCCACCAGCAGCACGTCAGGGTCCTGGCGCAAGATGTGGCGCAACCCCTTGGCGAACGTCAGGCCGATCCCGGGCCTGACCTGCACTTGGCTGATGCCCGGCAGTTCGTACTCGACGGGGTCCTCGACGGTCACGATGTTCCTGCGTTCGGTGCCGATGTAGGATACGCCGGAGTAGAGGGTCGTCGTCTTTCCGCTCCCGGTGGGGCCGGTCACCAGGATGATGCCCTGCGGCTGGACCAAGGCGGCCTCGTAGGCGGCCCGCTGCTGGGGCTCGAAGCCCAGATCGCCCAGGTCCAGCACGAGCCCGCTGCCGTCCAGCAGCCGCAGGACCACCTTCTCGCCGTGCATGGTCGGCAGCGTCGAGGCGCGGATGTCGATGTGCTTCTCCTCGATCCGGCAGCGCCCGTCCTGGGGCAGTCGCCGTTCGCCGATGTCCATGCCGCAGAGCACCTTTATCCGCGTCACCACGGCCGGCAGCATCCGCCGGGTCGGCGGTGTCAGGTCCCGCAGGACGCCGTCGACGCGCACCCGCACGCGTACGCTATTCTTGCCGGGCTCGATGTGCAGGTCGCTGGCGCGGTTCTCGATCGCCTGGTGGATCAGCAGGTTCACGAACCGAACCACGGGGGCGTCGCTGGCTGCGGCCTCCAACTGCGCGACCCCGGCCGGCTCCGGTTCGTCGCGTGCCGCCTCGATCCGCACGATCTCCTGCAAGTCTTTCTCGATGGACTTCAGCTTGCTGTAGTGCAGGTCGATGGCCTCACGTATGCGCCGCCGCCCGCAGAGCACGGGGCTGATCTCGTAGCCCGTGTTGCTGGCGATGGTGTCCAGCGCGACCACGTCCAGATGGTCGGCCACGGCCACCGTGAGCACGCCGTCCTCAAGAGACAGCGGGACCATGGTGAACTTGCGCGCCAGATGCTCCGGCACCAACTGCAGCACGCCGGACGCGACCTCGCGCGTGGAGACGTCTACGTAGGGAATGCCGGCCTGGTCGGACAGGGCGCCGTAGAGCTCGGCTGCCGTGACGAAGCCCTCCTCCAGCAGCACCTCGCCCAGGTAGCGACCCGTCTCGGACTGCTTGCGGAGCGCTTGCCGTAACTGCTTGGAAGTGACTGCTTTGCGCTGGATGAGCGCTCGACCGAGCGCCTCGGCACCATAGACCCATGGCCCCCTGCGGTTAGGCTCCATCTGTCCCCCCTCCAGGGCCGGAAACAGGTCGCACGCTGCACAGCAGGTCCAGCCGGCCACGCGGCTAATCCTACCACCTGTGCCGCGCGTGTGCAATCTCAGGGGCATCGGGGCCGCGCATCCGTTGACAACCCGGCACGGCGCGCGTATCATTCTGCGGGGTCCGAGCCGGGCCTGGGCCCATTCTCGGCCGAGGGATGGCAGTATGGTGGGCGTGGACATTGGGCAGGACTCGGTCAAGCTGGCGCTGCTCTCAGGCCGGCGGCTAAGGCACGTTACCTTGGGCGCCATGGCTGGCCGTGCGGGCGGCGGCCCGGCCGAGCTGCTGCGTCAGATGGCGGAGGCGGCCGACTGCGTAGGCGAACCGGCATGGGGCAGCATACAGGGCCCGCCCGTCATCGCCCGCGTGACCACCTTCCCAAAGATGACCCCTGACCAACTCCGCAGCGCCGCGGCCCTGGAGGCCGAAGAGCTGGTCTCCCGTAACTGGTCGAGCATGGACTTCGACTGCGACGTGCTCCGCGAGGACGAAGATGACTCGACGGTGTTGTTCGTTGCGGCGCCGAAGGACCTAAGCGACAGGTGCGTCGAGTGCTTACGCAGCGCGGGGTTCCGGTGCGTGGGCATGACCACGTGCTCGCTGGCGCTGGTGGCGGCGTTCCGCAGTGCCGTGCCGCAGCATGGAGAGGGTCAGAGCGCCCTGCTGCTGGACATTGGCGCCGGGACCACGAACATCGTCCTCTTTGACGGCGCCGAGCCTGCGGTGTTTCGTGACATTCCGTTCGGCACGGTTTCGCTTGGTTTCCATCCGGGCGGTGCTGAGGCGCCGTCTCCGCCAGCGGCAGGGGACCTGCCATCGGGCGGGGGCAGCCCGGCCTCGCTGCCTCGCGCACTGGAGCCGCTCTGCGACCAGATCTCCCGGACCCTGGCCTATCGCGGGCGACACGCTCGCAGGACCAGCGGCCTGACCGTCTACCTGTCAGGGGGCGGGAGCCTGGTGCCCGGGCTGCGGGAAGACCTCTCATCGTGGCTGGACGTCCCGGTGGCCTTCATGGACCCGTTCGTGGGCCTTGACATGAGCTGCGAAGTCCCGGAAGCGCACAGTGAGAGGTCGCGGTTCGCCACATCCGTGGGCAATGCCCTGCTGGGAGAGGAGCAAGCGTGATACGGGTGAACCTGATCCGCGACCGAGTTCGGCGCCCGCCCAGCCTGGCGGAGAGAGGGATGCGAGCGCTTCCCTTCATCCTCCTGCTGCTCTACGCGCTCTGCGCCGCGGCCGCGTCCACGGTGGGGATCCGAGCCACAGCGGCCGCCTATGGACTGGAGCGCCAGATCGTGAGTGAGGAGCGTTTCCTGGCGGATGCCGGCAGCGGACGGGGCGGCTACACCCCCTCAGACGAAGCCGACATCTCGTCGCTGGAGCGCATAGTGAGGATGCATCGCCGCAAGCAGCACTGGAGCGTCAAGCTGGCCGCCCTGCAGCAGTCGCTGCCGGAGGGCATAACCGTCTCCTCCTTCGGCGGGGAGGTCATGAGGGCCGTGCGGGTCCGAGCGGTGGCGGACAACTCGGATGGGATGGGGCTGGAACGCATCCGCGACTTCGCCCAGGCACTCGAGGCCAACGAACTGTTCACCGAGGGCGTCACGGAAGTGAACCTTGCCCGCATCACGAACAGGGAAGAGGGCGATGCGGGCGGCGTGCTGGAATTCGTCATCGACTGCCCCATCGTCGTCGACGGGAACGGTGTCGGGCCCGGGCGACGGGCGCGGGGGCAGTGAGGATCGCGGCGCGCGCGTGCCGGGCCTGTCGGCCCGCACACGATCGCCCCAGGTTGGAGGACGAAGATGCGTAGGGTGCTCATCTGGCTGGCGGTGGCCCTGTTCCCCGTCTTCGCCGCCGCTCTCTATTTCGGCTTCCTGAACGAACCGTACCTGCGCATCGAGACGAAACAGATGGAGCTCAAGATGGTCAGGGAGAAGCGGGTCGTCTATTTGCGCGCTCGGGAGGTGGGGGAGGAGATTGCGCAGCAAAAGGAGCGCGTGCGAGGCCTGTTGGAACTCTTCGCGCTGAAGGCCGAGGGCATCGACAGGGCAGGAGTGCCCGTCTTCATCGGCGAGGTCGCTAAGGACGCTAATGTCGACATGGCCGAGATCGTCGTGCGCGGCGAAGCGGGCGTCGAAGGATGCACGTTCCTGACCTCCGACATCAGGATGAGCGGCAGGTTCGTCGAGTTGTTCTGGTTCTTGCGGAGCCTGGAGGAGGCCGAGGGGCGCTTCGTGTTCCTGGACCAACTCGATATTGCGCCGGGCCGGGCGGGCGAGGCCCACGAGTTGACGGCCCGTGTGAACGTCTTGCTGGGATCACCCCGAGCCACCCTACGGACCGAGGAGCAAGAGGGGCTCTCCCAGGACACGGGGCAGACCCCGGTGACGGCCATCTCTCCCATGGGATCTGGGGACTGATATGGCCATTCTACCGCGAAGGACCCGGTTGATCCTGCTGATCTTCGGCGGCCTGCTCCCGGTCCTGTGCTACGGCGCCGTGCGGATCGCCCTGAGGGTCAACATCCGCAACGCGCGGGCCGATACCGGAGTGGTCAAGGACTCAGGCAGCGCGCCAGGCGACCTCGACCCCGACTCGGACCTGCTGGGCGAGAAGGGACAACTGGACCGGAAGCGCGTCGACATGCTTCTGGAGGACGCGGAAGCCTGCCTGTTGGCCGAACGGGTCGCCGTCTCGGCCCTGGGCGGCCGCGATCCGTTCCGGCAGGCGGGCGAGGACAACGCCGGGGCTGTGGCCCCCAGCATGCTGCAGGTCGACGGACAGGAGACCGTGCTGGTGCCCAGGCTGCGCCTGGACGGGATCCTGTGGGACGAAGCCGGCGCCGTGGCCCTCATCAACGGGCTGGTCGTGCGGGAGGGAGACACCGTGGGTCAAGGCATGGCTGTGCAAACGATCGACCCGCAAAGCGTGACCGTGACTGTGACCCATGGCGGACAGGAGGTCACCACCGAACTTGTTCTCGATGCGAGGTAGGAGACTATGCTTCCGCTGAACTGCCGAACGTTCCTGCTGCTGGCCCTGGCCGTCGCCTGCGCGGCGCTGCCGGCGGATGCCGCCGACGCCCCGGCCGCCGCGCCGCCGGGGGCCAGCATGACGGCGGGCGCCGGCCCGGGCACCGTGACGCTCAACCTGAAGGACGTGCCCCTGCAGGAACTGCTGGACATGGTCGCCGCGGGCGTGGGCAAGCGCTACATCGTCAAGGGCGACGTGAAGGAACTGGAGGTCAGCGCCCACCTGCCGGACGTGCTGCTGGAAGACGCCCTGGCCGCGCTGCTGGAGGCGCACGACCTGGTCGCCACCGAGATGGGGTCAGGGATCGTGCTCGTATCGGCCGCTCCCACTGAAGTAGAACCCGACGAGACGGAAGACCAGCCCCCGCCGATCGAAGTCGGCATCGTGAAGCTCAAGCACGCGGACGCCTATGACGTGCGCGACGCGCTGTTTCCGCTGCTGACCCCCTACGGTCAGATTGACGTGGTGAAGCAGTCGGGCTTCACCGGGTGGGGCTTCGGCTCGGCCGGCAGCGACGACCGGTCCGGAGGAGGAGGAGGAGGAGGAGGCGGTGGCCGCGGCAGCAGCGGCGGCGACAGGTTCGGCCGGCCGTTCGAAGCGCGTGAGAGGACGCGGCGAGGCCTGAAGAGGGAGGTACGGTCGCAACTGCTGGTGCTGAAAGACACGGTCGAGAACATGGCGGTCCTCAGAGAGCTGATCGCGGTCATAGACGTCCGGCCGAAGCAGGTGCTCATCACCGCCAGCATCGTCGAAATCGACCGCAACGAACTCCTCGACCTGGGCGTTGACTTCTTCCTCGATATCGGGGGCGAGGTGTCGCTGGAGATCGATTCCGCGACGCTGCGGACTACCCCGGCGAACTTCGACTCCGTGGCCGACGTGTCCTCCGTCCTGCCGTTCGACGCGGGGGGCACCGCCGTGTTCCGCGTCTCTAACGACTTCCGGGCCGTGGTCCATGCCCTGGAGGAGCACGCCAACGCCAACGTCCTGTCGGCCCCCCGGCTCCTGACGCTGGACAACCAGGAGGCCTCCATACTGATCGGCACGAGGTTCCCGATCCTGGAGTCCGACACGACCGGGACCGATGTGGCGCAGGTCACCACGTCACTGGACTACTACGAGAACATCGGCATTCAGCTCAACGTCGTGCCCCAGATCCAGGACGGCCGCTACATCAACATGATCGTCCACCCGGTCGTGAGCCGGCAGGACGGGTCTGTGATCTCCAGGGGCGCCGAAGGGCAGGTCGTGGCCGAGTACCCCATCATCGATACGCGGGAGTCCGAATCCCAGATAATGATCGAGGACGGCCAGTTCATAGCCATCGGCGGGCTCCTCAAGGAGATCGCCATCGAGTCCGAGACCGGCATCCCCATCCTCATGCACATCCCCCTGTTCGGCAGGCTGTTCCGCCGGACTACCACGGGCACGAAGAAGGTCGACCTGATCGTCTTTCTGTCCGCCGCCATCATTGACGACCCCGCGGAGGCATCCGAGGAGAAGATGACCAGCATGCGGGCCCGCGGTGAGATCGGCACGTGGCACAGGGCCACCCCGGCGCCCGAATCGCCGGAGGCGGAAGCCCCCGACGAACAAGATGCGCCCGACGAGCCGGCCGGGGAGGCAGCGCCCGAGGAAGCGGCTGAGGAGGAGGCCACCCAGGAGCAGCCGGAGGAGCCCGTTGAGGGGTGACAAACGGGTCCTGAGCGGGTACCATAGGGGGCAAGTTGACGGGGGCCCGGCGGGCGCGGCGCGTTCACGTGCCGCCGGCGATGGACACTCCAGGTGAGGGACGGCAGGGGAGGTCGCGCCGGACATGTCACAGCGATTACGCCGGTCATCGACGCCACGCCGAATCCTCATCGCAGCCGCAGCCCTGCTCGTCTGTCTGCCTGCCGCGCACGTCTTCGCCGATCCTCCCTCGCACGGCGGGGAGATCTCCATCGCCCTGTCCGGCGAGGAATGGGGCGGCGCCCTGACGGTCGAGTCCATCCCGCCCGAGATCGTCGTGCACGTCCTGCTAGTGAACACGAACGATTTCGAGGCTGACTTCCGGTTCGCCGGGCCGGCCGCCAATGCCGACTACCAGGTCGTCTACCGTCACGCCGATGATGTCGTCCCCAGCAAGTTCGACTTCACGCTGCCAGCCAACGGATGGGCCATCCTGAGCGTCACCATCAGCGAGAACCCCGGCTGCTCGGCCTACTTGATCGGCGACTTCACGCTGGAGGGAGCACCGGGGGGAGGCCATCCCTGGGATCTGCCCGGCGGGCCGCCGCCCGGCGTGGGCCCGGGACCGCCTGACGGACTGCCCACCGGACCGCCGCCCGGCATCGGCCGGCCCGGTCGCCCGGTCACGGCATCCCTGTGCGTGATGCTGCCGGGCGACATGATGGGGCTGTTCGGCGGCCTGTCGGTCTGGGTGGGGCAGAGCAAACTGGCCACCGATCCGGATGTCTGGCTCTGCGACCAGCATGTGGCCGCCACGGCCGGGCGGCGCCAGTCGGCCGTCTGTGACGTGACGCTCCGCAATGTGACCAATGCGACGGTCGCCTACGTCCTGCGGCTCGAGCGGTCCGAGACCAGCGCGCAGATAGTGCACGTCTACCGCGACGGCGTGGACGTGACCGCGCAGTTGGAGTCCGAGGCCGGCTACATCACGCCGGCGCTCGCCCCGGACGAAGCGTTCCTGCTCATGGCGAAGGTGACCCCCGTCGGCACCAGCGAGACGTTGCAGCAGGTCGCCATCACCGCTCACGCGGCCGAGGTGACAACCCCGTCGCTCGGCGCCGTGGAGACGGTGCGCTTCGACGCCATCCTGCTCGGCACCCGCCTGCTCTCCAGCGGCAGGAAGGCGCGTGCGCGCAACTGGCGCGAGGTCCGCGGCGCGGACGGCTGACGGGGACTGGTCGCGCGTGCTACGCGTTCCGTGTCGGCAGCCGGGGGCGCGTTACCGCATCCGCCGGTGATCCACCCTCCCCTGCTGCTACGCGAACTGCGGCAGCCATTCGGCCTGGGCGGCCAGCATCTCCTCCATCATCGGCTGCGCCTCGGGCACCGAGTCCACCAGAGGGTCGGCCATGAGGGCGTAGAGCAGCGTGTCCTTGTCGCCGCTCAGTGCGGCGTCCACGGCCAGCTTGCGGCTGCGCGCGAGCATCTCCGTCATCGGCAGGACGGCGTCCGGCAGGTCGCCCACGGCGAAGGGCAGCGCCCCGAAGGCCCCCACCAGGGCCGACGACTCGACGATCTCCCCGCGCGGCATGTTCGTTATCTGCCCCTCGTTCGGCATGTTCACCGCGAACACCTTCCGCCCGTCGTTGGCGATGGCGATCACCAGGTCCACCGCCAGGTCACTGACCGTGCCGACGAGGTGGTGCATCCCGGGGATGGACATGTCGAACTGCGGATCGTCTGCCTTGGCGAGCTCCTCGTAGTGCTCCCAGACGACGGCGTGCCTTTGGCCGTGCGTGGTCAGCCCCCAGTGGCCCGCCTCCTTCGCATGGGCTACGGCCTCCCGCCTGAAGAAGTAATCCGCCATGTGGCCGCCGGGGATGGGCACGATGCCGTAGGTGCGGGCGATTTCCACGCTCCGCTGCCAGCCCCAGGAGGAGCCGCTCGTGTCCGAGTCGCACAGCTTGCGGACGAGCTCGGGCGCCACGTCCTTGCCGTCCACGTAGGCGTGCAGGAGCCAGGTGTAGTGGTTGACGCCGGCCGTGATGGGCACGACTTTCTCCGCCGGCAGGTCGAGAAACTGCCGGACGAGGTTGGCAACGCCCATGAACCCGCTGCAGATGCTCAACTCCGTGACGGAGCTGGTGCGGCGGACGGCGTCGGCGATGAACGAGGTGGGGTTGGCGTAGTTGACTAGGAAGGCGTCGGGGCAGAGCCGCTCCATGCGCTTGACGATGTCCACGACGACGGGGATCGTGCGGCAGGCGAAGAAGATGCCGCCCGGGCCGGAGGTCTCGTCGCCGTAGATGTCGTGCTTCAGTGGGATCGAGACGTCCAGGTTCAGGGCTTCGAAGCTGCCGATGCGGAAGCAGGTGACAACAAAGTCGGCGCCCGCCAGCGCCTCGTCCAGGTCCAGCGTAGCGCTGATCGCCACGTCGGCACCCCGCGCGCGGACCAGGTTCCGCCCCAGCGCGAGCATCGTCTCCTGCCGCTCGGGCCGGATGTCCTGAAGCACGAGCTGCGATCCGGCCATCTCGTCGGCACGCTCGACGAACGTGCGCACGATCCCGGCCACGTAGGCGCTTCCTCCTCCGATCACTGCGATCTTGCACTTCATCGTCCGTCCTCCAGCATGCTGAGGGCTTGCGTCGGGCGGCGAGTATAGCACTACAGGAAGCCCGACTCCAGTGGCTGTGTGACGTGTGGGGCCGTGCGACACCGACGGCCACAGGGACGAGCGGCACGGGGGGCCCAGGTGTCGCGGGTACCTAGACCAACGTGCCACCGCAGGAAGAGCCGCTTCCGGCAGTGCAGCCGAAACAGTGCTCGCCTGTGCAGATGCGCCTGCCCATCAGGGCCCTGCGGTCGAACTCGCGGATGCTCTTGGGAGCGTCACCATCAACGGGCTGGCCAGTGGCCAGGTTGAAGTCGCAGTCGTAGAGCGTGCCGTCCCAGCCCACGCTGACCTGATGCCGGCACATCAGGCCATCGAGCGTCGCCGGATTGAACGACGCGCGGAGCAGCGCCACGTACCGCTCGAGATCGCCGGCGCTGCGCAATCGCTGGCGGAACCGGCCGATGGGCATGTTGGTGATGGTCCGCACCCGAGAGAACTCCACTCCGGACCGGTCGCGCAGCTCCCTGCGATAGTCCACCTCGAGCCCGTCCTGGTCAGGCGGGAGCGATGCCGTGGCTGGGCTGTAGACCAGGTCCAGGGACAGGCCGCCGGGCATCCCATAGCCCACGGCATTGAGTCGCCTGAGTGCCTCGATGCTGCTTCGGTAGACACCGACCCCGCGCTGCCGGTCGACGTTCTGCTCAAGGTAGCACGGCAGGGATGCCACAAGCGCTACGGCATTGTCTCGCAGGAACTCGGGCAGATCCGCTGCATGGTTATCGAGGATCACAGTGAGGTTGGTGCGGACCTGGACGCAGTGTCCCCTTGCTCGCAGGGCGGCCACCAGTTTGCGGAAGTCGGGGTGGAGCTCCGGCGCCCCACCCGTCAGGTCCACAAGGCAATCGCAGCACTGGTCCGCCGCCGCCACAAGCAACTCCATCGTTTCCCAGGACATGCTCTCCTTACGGTCAGGTGACGCGCCAAGGTGGCAGTGCCAACACCGCTGGTTACACACTGGCCCAAGGTTGGCCTGGATGGTGCTGACGTCCACGGCAGTCAGGGACCGACCCGATGCCCGAGCGACAACGGCGTCGAAGGAAGCAGGCTCGGCGGTGCCGGCCCTGTCGGCTGTTGGCAGCGCATCCATCTGTAGTCTGTCCCTGGGAGTTCGTCGGACCATGGTGCAACCATGGTCCATGTTACGGGCCCTGGGCGGCCTTCGCCACTTCCAGCAGCCCAGGGCCGGTGAGTACGGCCATGCCAGGGAAGGCGGCCAATCGCCAAACCAAGCGCTCGTAAACGGCTGCTCCTTGAAAGGGCTCGTTGCCGCCATATAATCGCCGGGCAGCAGAGGACGAAGAACGCACGACTGAGGGAGCGACCTATGATGGCTTGCTGGTGGACAAGGGCGAGGTCACTGCCGATCGCTTGCGCGATGGTCCTGGCTGTCGCCGCCGGTGGGGGTGCTGGTCTCCGAAGGGCTCTGGGACAAGAAGGGATAGCGAGAATGGCGACAGCAGGAACGGTCTACTACGTCGACTTCCAGAGCGGCCAAGACGAGAACGACGGCCGCACGCCCGACTCGGCATTCAAGCACTGTCCCGGTGACGCCGAGGCCACGGGACGAGCCGAGAGCGCCGCCCTACTGCCCGGAGACAAGGTCGTCTTCAAGGGCGGCGTGGACTACAGAGGCACGGTCACAGTGCAATGGTCCGGCATCGAGGGCAACCCGATCGTCTACGACGGCAACACCGACGGGACGTTCGGCGAGGGCAAGGCGATCATCCAGGGAGGGGAGCCGGTCACCGGCTGGCAGAAGATCGCCTCCGCCGAAGAGGTGGAAGGCAACCCCCACTGGCAGGAGCTGTACTACACCTACCTGGACGAGACCTACAGCTTCTTCAACTTCAGCCTCTACGAGGGCGACACTTACCTGAACGCGGCCCAGGACCCCAAACCGGAGGACCCGTTCTTCCACGACCGCATCACGTCCTACCGGCGGACGAGCACGGCCGACCAGGAATCGCTGACCGATCCCGATTACTTCACCTCGCCGGACCCCGACTACTACGCGGGCGCCTATCTGGCCGTGCACATCCAGCCGAACTACATCGCCTATCAGCAGATCACCGGCTACTCCCCGGCCGAACACAAGGTGACCTTCAAGCCGCACGGACAGCGCACGTACGGGCGCCGCGGCCATCGCTATGCGCTCCTGAACAGCCTGAAGGTGCTGTCGGCGCCCGGCGAGTACTGCCTGGGCCCGCGGGACCCCGCCGACGGCAGGGCGCGGCTCGTGGTGTGGCCGCACCGTCCGGGCCCCGACGGGCCGGAGAACGTGGCGATCAGCACCCGCGTCCACGGCTTCTTCATCCCCGAGGCCAGCTACGTCGTCATCGACGGCTTCCGGATCATGCAGCAGGGCGGACGGCGCGGATCGGCCGCAGTCATGACGGCGTCCGACGTTCGGCACACGGGCATCGTCGTGCGCAACAACGAGGTCTGCCGCTGCTGGCCCACGCCGAACGTGGACATCACGAGGCCGCGCCTGATCCAGGGCGCCATCACGATGCACAACGTCTCCCAGAGCGTGGTCGAGCACAACTCCATCTACGAGAACCGCCGCATGGGGATCCTGGGGACGGGCTTTGATGACTCCGTCTGCCAGTACAACTTCCTGCGCCGGAACGGCTCGACCGCGGCCTCCTTCCACGGCTGCCACCGCAGCAAGCTCCTTTACAACATCGTCTGGGACAACCTCGGCATCCACGCGAACGGTCTGACCGTCTACCTCGGCTCCTCGGACATGCTGGTGGAAGGCAACGAGGTCTACAACTCCAACGACTGCCTTACGCTCAGCAGCAGCAGCAACATCATCGTACGTCGCAACATCCTTGACGCGCACGGCACCGAGGCATGCATCGCCGCGTGGCAGGGGCGACCGATGGAGAACGTCACCATCGAGAACAACGTGCTGCTCCGCGCCGGAGCGGGTTGGAAGGGGGGCATCTACGAGGACGCGGGGATACGGGGCTGCGTCATCAGGAACAACATCATTGACGGCATCTCCGGCGCCCGGGACGGCGTCCAGGGACAGATCAGCCACAACCTCTGGACCTCCAAGGGGAGAGACTTCCAGGGCGAGAAGCCGGGAGACCTCTTCGAGTCCGACTTGCGGAAGATATTCGTTGATCCGGACAACCACGACTACCGCTTGAAGCCGGGCAGCCCGGCCATAGACGCCGGCACCGAGACGGAGGGCAAGGAGGACATCGCGGGCACCACGGTCCCCCAGGGCGCCGGGCCGGACATCGGGGCCTATGAGTTCGTCCCCAACGGGCCGCGCTACCGGCCGGGGCATGCGGGCAGGCTGGCGCCGACGATTCGGCCTTCGCCCTCGCCGAAGGGACAGTCGCATTAGGCTTGAGTCGTCGAGCTCTGCCCGAAGGCGACGATGCCATCGCGACGCATCTCGGAGATCAAGGTGTCGAGGATAGCCCGGCGGGCCATGGGAGGATGAGATGCGCGCGACGATGACGTCCAAGGAGCGCCTGTGGGCGGCGGTCCGCCATGAAGAGGTGGACAGAATCCCGTGCTCGCTGTGGCTCGGGCAGGCGCTGCGCATCCTGTACGACGATTTCTCAACGGACCCCTTCGCCCTCGCCCTGAGGGCCGCCCGGTCGGACGAGATCGACCTGGACCCGCATTTCCTTACCGGCACGGGTGTGCCGAACGTGATCTGGAGCCTAACGCAAGACGGGCACGGCCTCAAGGACGTACGCATCCGCCTGGCCATCGAGGACGAAGGCGACTGCGAGATCATCGACCGGACCATCGACACGCCCGCGGGACAGCTCCACGACAGGCGCAAGAGACCCAAGCCCGGACGGACCGAGTACGGCCTCAGCCCCGACCCCGCGTTCATCGAGCGCTTGGTCAAGGGACCGGAAGACCTCGACGCCTTGCGCTATCTGGTGCCGGACCCGGCGGACTACGACGTAGGCAGGTCGTGGCACAACATGACGGAGAAGGTCGGCGACATGGGCATGGTGAAGGCCCTCGTGCGGAGCCCGCTGGACCACCAGGCCGGCTCCGCGCGGGCGATGCAAGACCTGATGGTGGACTACTACGTGCAGCGCGACTTCTTCGACCGACAGATGAAGATATGGTTCGACAAGATGATGGTGGAGACCAAGGCCCTGTTGGAGAGCGGGGTCAGCGTCATCTTCGGCAGTTGGTACTTCGCCTCGATGAGCGTCGGATGGGGGCCGGCGATCTACCGCGAGGTCTTCCTGCCCATGCTCAAGGCGCACGTGGACCTGACGCATTCCTACGATGCGATCTACAACCACTATGACGACGGCAAGTGCATGGGCATCGCCGACATGGTGAAGGAGGCAGGGGCAGACATCTTCGAGACCATCGGTCCGCCGCCGGTCGGTAACGTGGACCTCGCGGAACTCAAGCGGCGCATCGGCGACACCGTCTGCCTGATGGGCTACGGCGACATGCTCTACGTGATCAAACGGGGCACGCCCGAGGACGTCGAGCGCATGGTGAAGTACGCGATGGAGACCGCCGGGCCGCGCGGCTTTATCTTCGGCACGTGCGACAGCATCCGCGAAGGCACCCCCCGCGAGAACGTCAGGACCTACTTCGAGGCCGCGCGCAAATACGGGCGGCTCTGCGCCGCCGGGTAGCCCCCTTCGCGGGCCGGCGAGGCATGGACGCCCGGCCTTGGGGACAGGGCAGAGCTGGGGCCACACGTGCGGTTTTCACCTTCCCGAGATGTTAGGGAGCGGTCGGCAATGCTATACGTGATCATCCTGCTCGCACTGCTGCTGGCGGCGGTGCTCTGTTCCGACCTTGTTGACGCAGGCGGAGGGGTAGATCTGTGTGCCATGCGCGGATGGGACATCGTGGTGGGCGACGACGCCACTGCGAGCGAACGCTACGCCGCCGAGGAGTTCCGCGACTATCTCGGTCGTGCGACAGGCATCCGGCTGCCCTTGACTGGCGCTGCCCAGGCCCCCGCGGGGCATGTGCTGATAGGGCCTGGGGCC
>SDBT01005523.1_pt1 | contig 21188 bp, 17 predicted proteins | sample 2277101 | NCBI WGS metagenome assembly SDBT01 (sample SAMN10404973, study PRJNA504765) | marine sediment metagenome | isolation source: marine sediment core GS10_PC15, 103 cmbsf | place: Arctic Ocean: Southern Knipovich Ridge | collected 2010
CGTTTCTTTCAATATTTCTCCCTGCTTAACGCTTTCAAGGTAGATAATCCGATATCTTACGTTCCAACCTTGAAAGAGTCAATCCATTTGAAATCCTGAAAACGCTTCTTTCAATATTTCTCCCTACTTAACGCTTTCAGGGTTGATAACCTGATATCTTACATTCCAACCTTGAAAGGGTCAATCTGAAAGATTTTGTTGAAAGAGACCTTTTCAAGGTTTCTTACCATCTCCTTACAGAAAAAATAAATGGCTTGACGAAGATTTATACTTTTCATTTTTCACTTTTGTAGCAAAGGAAAGGAAATGGGATATTTACAAAAAGCTGAGAATGAATTAGTTTTACTGGGATATTCAAAAAATACTATCAGAACTTATTCATATTATCTGAGTCTTTTTTTCAAACACTTTCCAGATAAAAATGTTCCGGAACTTTCAAAAGAAAACATAAAATCTTATTTCTTAGATTTCATTGAACAGAAAGATCCATCATATTCTGCCAGGTCACAAAATATCAATGCCATAAAGTTCTTTTATGAAAAAGTGCTGAAAAGACCAAAAACCGTATTCGATTTGCCACGACCAAGAAAACCGAGGACTCTACCAAAAGTTATGAGCAGAAATGAAGTTTTCAAACTTCTATCTGTAGTATCCAATATAAAACATAAAGCAATTTTGCATATTATATATTCCGGTGGGTTACGCTTAGGAGAATTATTGAATTTAAAGATTGTGGACATTGATAGCGATCGAATGCTAATTCATATAAGAGGAGGTAAAGGGAAAAAAGATAGAACTACAATTTTAGGAAAAACCTGTTTATTGGTTTTAAGAGAATATTATCGAAGCTATAAACCATCTGTGTGGCTTTTTGAAAGCATAAAAAAAGGAAAACAATATTCTGCTAAATCTGTTCAGAATATTTTTAAGTCAAATCTGAAAAAAGCGGGAATAAACAAACCATTTACCGTTCATTCGTTAAGACATTCATTTGCTACTCATCTTTTGGAACAAGGTGTTGATCTTAGATATATCCAAGAACTACTCGGACATAGCAGTTCAAAAACTACTGAAATTTATACACATGTTTCTACAAAAAATCTTCAAAATATTATCTCACCAGCTGATTATATTTTTCAGATATATGAAAAATAAAAGAATAAATTTTTCGTTTAGGATACCAATAGGGCTTCATAAGCGACATATATCGTTTAGGAAGTAGTTATGTGAAATTTTGGCTTTACAAAATATAATAAAATTATGGAGATGATTGTTTATGGAAAAAATCAAAATCGGAATTGTAGGGATTGGCAACTGTGCAAGTTCATTGCTACAAGGTATCGAATACTATAAAAACAAGGATAGCAAAGAGGCTATAGGTTTGATGCATTGGGATATCGGTGGTTACAAACCATACGATATCGATGTAGTAGCTGCCTTCGACATAGACGGAAGGAAGGTTGGAAAGGATATCTCAGAGGCCATCTTTGAACTTCCAAACTGCACCACAGTATTCTGTAAAGATATGCCAAAGACAGGTGTCGAGGTAAAGATGGGCAGGATACTGGACGGCTTTGCCGAGCATATGAAGAATTACAAGGAGAAGTATAGATTTCTTCTCGCTGATGAGGTGGAGGCATCAAAAGAGGATATAATAGATACATTAAAGGCGTCTGGGGCTGAGATCCTTTTGAATTATCTCCCAGTGGGCTCTGAAGATGCTGTTAGATTTTATACAGAATGCGCCCTGGACGCGGGAGTGGCACTGATAAATAATATGCCTGTCTTCATCGCCAGCGATCCCGAATGGGGCCGGCGTTTTGAAAAGGAGGGAATACCCATTATTGGGGACGACATAAAATCCCAGCTCGGTGCAACCATAGTGCATCGAGTGTTAACCAACCTTTTTAAGATGAGGGGAGTGAGACTTGAGCGGACCTATCAGCTCAATACAGGGGGAAACACAGATTTTCTGAACATGCTCGACATAAACCGTTTGGCTCTCAAAAAAGAGTCCAAGACCGAATCTGTCCAATCCCAAACGGAAAGCCGATTGGAAGATGAAAACATTCACATCGGGCCCAGTGATTGGGTGGCATGGCAGAAAGACAACAAAATCTGTTTCATCAGGATGGAAGGTAAACTCTTCGGCGATATTCCCATGAACCTCGAATTGCGGCTTTCTGTGGAAGATTCCCCCAACTCTGGAGGAGTGGTGATAGATGCGATTAGGTGTTGCAAACTGGCACTTGAAAGAGGTAATGGGGGGATTCTGTATTCTCCGTCGGCCTATTTTATGAAGCATCCCCCAAAACAGTTTACCGATGAGGAGGCATATCGATTAACAGAAGATTTCATCAAAGGAAAAAGGGAAGATTAAATATGAAATGCTTAATCATCGCTGCTGGGCGGGGAACCAGACTGTCAGCTAAGGACGATTCAAAGCCTCTTATTTCGCTTCTGGGATTATCCCTCATTGAACGGGTGATATTAACCGCAAAGAAGGGTGGTCTAACAGATTTCTATGTGGTAACAGGGTACAATGGTGAAAAGGTGAGGCGTTTTCTGGACAGATTTAGCCAGAGAAGAGATATAAAGATAACCCATATCATAAATGATGATTGGGAAAAGGAAAATGGTATATCAGTTCTTAAAGCAAAAGACACGCTTAAAGAAAATTTTATCCTGTTAATGAGTGACCATATCTTTGACGAATCAATAATAGTGAAATTGAAGAATGAAAAGATAACAGATGATGAAGTTATGCTGGTTGTAGACTACAACATCAAGACAAACAAACTTGTTGATATTGATGATGTTACCAAGGTTCTTGTGGAAAACGATAGGATTTTAGACATTGGAAAGGACACCAAGAAATATAACGCCTATGATACAGGAATTTTCCTTTGTTCTCCGGCAATATTCAATGCCATCGAAAAAAGCTCAGGTAACGGCGACACCTCCCTCACGGGAGGGATAAGGATATTGGCTAAAAAGGGAAAGGCTAAAGCCCTTAATATTAAAGACGATTTCTGGATTGATGTAGATGATGAGAAGGCATTTAAGAAAGCCGAGGACAAGCTTTTAGCTACCTTAGAAAAGCCCTCTGATGGGCCTATATCAAGATACTTAAACAGACCCTTATCAATCAGGATTTCAAAGTATCTTGTAAAAACTAGTATTTCTCCAAATTTTATATCATTCCTTTCTTTTATCCTTTGTTGTATCGGAGCCTTTTTCTTCTTTTTAAGAGAATACCCTTATTTATTATTAGGAGCAATCCTGGCCCAAGTATCGTCTATTGTTGATGGTTGTGACGGTGAAATAGCAAGATTGAAATTCCAAGAAACAGAGTTTGGCGCATGGTTTGATGCTGTTTTAGACCGCTATGCAGATGCCTTCCTTCTTTTCGGTCTGACTTATTACGTCTATTTCCTAAGTGGAAACCTCCTATATCTCTTTATCGGATTTCTGGCAATCATCGGCACCTTCATGAATAGTTATACTGCTGACAAATATGATGGCTTGATGAAGAAAATAATCGGGTCAAAAGGACACTATTTCAGAATGGGTCGTGATGTTAGGATATTTATCATATTCCTTTTTGCAATGTTAAATATACGCTTTTTATTTCTGGGGGAAATAGTAAACCTACCGTTCTTAGCAATCCTTTTAATCGCTATTTTGATGAATACAGAAAATATAAGAAGGGTGGTGGTTCTATATAAAAATAGATAGTATTGACTGCGTAAAGAAGAAGATTGACGGGATTATCGAAAAATCGCTTGTTCCCGAAGACCCAATCCATGCAAAAAACACATTGGAGTGGCTGCTTAAATTAAAGCCTGATGCTGATGATGCCCTAAAAATAGCTGCTTTAGGTCATGACATTGAAAGAGCTATTGAAGAACGGAAAGTAAGATATAAGGATTACAAGAGCTATGATGAGTTTAAGAAAGCTCATGCTTTAAATAGCGCTAAGATTTTGAAAGAAATAATGACGGAGTGCAATATAAGAAAAGAATTAGTCGAGGATGTCTTTTTTCTTGTAAGCCGTCATGAAATAGGAGGCGATAAAAGAGTCGATGTTTTAAGAGATGCTGACAGCATCTCGTTTTTCCATGTAAACATGCCCTATTACTTTGTCCGAAATGGTGTGGAAGAGACGAAAAAGAGGTGTTCATGGGGATACAAGAAGTTATCCGATAACCTGAAAGGAGTGGTAGCTGAGTTCGATTACCAAAATAAAGAACTTGAGCTACTGTTAAAGATCTGTATTGGTGAGAGTGAACAATGATATTGCCAAAACTTCACGTAACACGGTGTAAAAGACTACGCTTCGCTCCGTCCAAATTCGGCTTCGCCGAACTTCTTTTACACCGGGAACGTTGGCTACAAAGAAAAGTAGTATGAAATTACATATATCAATCATATTAATCCTTTTCCTGAGTTTTCTAAAAGCACAATCTCAAGATACATTTCGGATAGGAGATTTGAAGGTGGTTGAAGTAGATAACTCTTTTTTCAGCCAAGATAAATTCTTCAGAGGAGCTGATGGCACAGCGAGTTAAATATCTCAAAGCAGACCCAGTTGAATTGCTTCGCATTCTACGGGTTAAAAGCTTTGAGTTATAAAATCACACTCTCTTTATATTCTACAAATTCTTTTCGCAGAACTCCACAAATCTCTTCCGAAATAACACAAATCCAAAGGAAAAAAATCAAATAACTTGACTCTTTAATATAATTTCATTTTGTTTAATGAGAATCAGGAAAATAAGATGAAAAAACGAATTCGAATTGTCATAAAAGGAAAAGATGAAAGCAACTTGTTATATTGGCTTTCTTTATCTAAAATCGAACGCATGACACAATTAGAAGAAATACGACAGGAAGTAATCAAGGAGAAATATGGTTCTGAACAAGGATTTCAGAGAGTTTGTCGAATTGTGAACAGGAAATCCGGTCAGATACTGTTTAATAGCACAGTAAATGAAAATAATAAAATAGGATAAAATGAGAAAATTGATCTACATAATAAGATCAAGAATTATTATTTAATAACTAACATTTCCCAGTTGGATTATTAGATTCATTAAACTGTTTTTAACCTCTGTTGAAATGATATTTATTACACACAGATCTTCAACAGAATATTTGAGAAACCCACGAGTTCAGTCGTGGGAACCTCCTTCCTCGTACATAATATGATTCCCACGACTGAACTCGTGGGTTTCTGTGACAAATGAAAAATTGTGTTTTATGGACTGTATAATGAGTTTGATAGGAGAATTGGCTATTATCCTTATTTCTCGCAAAATATGATCTATTACAATCCATATCTGTTTTCTATTCAATAAGATAGATGACTGAAAATGAAGTGGGAAATGTTATTTAATAACAATTAAAAATAGTTCAAGAGAAAGTAAGATAAAATATTATCCAATTGGGATATGAACCATATCGCATAGATTTACTGGTTGATGTTACAGGATTAATCTTTGAAAACTGCTATAAAAGAAAAGTTGAAATAGAATTAGATAAAACCAAAATTAATTTTTTACATCTTGATGATTTAATAGTTGCTAAAAAAAAAACAGGAAGGTTACAAGACTTAGCAGATGTAGAACAATTCGATAAGATTAAGAAAAAAGAGAATACCTAAATTTCACTCATAAAATATGTATTCAATAATTTACCCCCGTTAGATAATACGGTGTTGAGATAATTATTAAAATATTCATTCTCTATCTAACGGGGTGAATCCGTACAAATCCGCTTGCCAAGCCATAGTCTTGACGACGACTGATGAGCTACAAAACCACACTCTCTTTATATTCTCCAAATTCTTTTATTCATACAAGCCTTCTTTTTTATGTGTTAAATGAGTTCTGTAAAATTAGGGAAAATTTCAGAAACCATTGAAATGGTTGAAATTTTCTTTTGGTTATGGTTTTGTGACCCACAACTACTCCGTCTGAACCGGAGTAAACAGTTGTGGGTTAATTCAATACGTATTATAGCATTTCCGGCAACTGCCGGATTAACTGTGGATTAAAAAATAGCAAACCATACAATAACCGCTTCACTTGTCCCGCTTGCCCAGTGAAATCTTTTTTTCTATATTTCATTCGGGTTAAATCCTTTTTCATTTAACTGGGAGCGGTTTCCACTTCTATTTTGCAGAACTCATTCTAAATCATCATATCAAGAGGAACAAGTATAGAATTTGTATCTATTTCAGTTGCTTAATCTTTCAGCAGCTTCTTTGATTGTAATAACTTCAAAACCATTTAAATCGAGATATTCCAAAATTATTCTAAAATCATCAGGTTTACAATTATCCGGAGCGTTTCCTGTTTCTTCTTTTATTCTATGAAAACCTAAAACAACCAGACATTCCTGGTTTGAAATTCCTCTCTGAATTCGAGCAATTGCATCTTCAGCAGTATAAGAAGATTGATAGAAAAAATAGCCGATATATTTTCTATCAACCGGATATTTCATTTTAAAATCACGGCTATTCCTGATATTTTTGTAATATCTCAAAATGATTTCAAAATCTCGAGGAGTTGCATGACCACCGGGTAAAGCAAATGTTTCGTGACTCAAATTATGATTCACCAGGTTTTCCCAATCCTGTCCGATTTCATATTCAGCTTCTTCCAGGGTGCAATCCGGTAAATTTACATGATGCAATGTATGTCCAGCGGTTTCCCATCCATGTTCAAATTCCAGTTCTTCAACCTGGTTCCAATCGAGTAAATTTTCCTGACCGATTCGACCTGTATTTATCACATTTGTAGCTTTGAACCCGAATTCATTCATGATTGGTAAAGCATTAAAATAAATGCTGTTATCTTGATCATCAAAAGTAATTGTGATATAAGTTTTATCTATTTTTGAAGAAAGATTGAAATCACAGGAAATTAATAATATAAATAGAAAATTAATTATTTTCTTCATGAAAATTAACCTGAAAGCCAATTTGATAATAATCATCCCCTTCTGAGGGTATGAAATAAGAAGAGTTTAAACCGATTTTAAACTGAGGAGTTACATGCAAAAATAGTATTTGATTGATTGTTCTATTAAAGAAATTTTCCCAATTTTTATATAAATATGAGAAATAGATTGAAATCTCTTTGTAATCATAATTCATAAAGGATTGGCTTTGCCAGGTTTTTAATTGATTCCAATCATATCTTGAAAATAAATAATTTGTGCCGAATTCAAAACTTTTTACCGGTTGGACTATGAGTTCAGTTAGGGAAACGAGATTTTCTCTTTGTGGATTCCTCGTTCCTGAAGGTAAATACTGGTAAGTCATAGATTCATAAAGAGAAAAAACGCAGAAATCACGATATAAATCCAATCCGATTGAATGCATATTTATGTTAAAATTATTATCTCTTCCTGCAAAAAGATAGAAAAATGTATATTCACCATTTATTGAACTACGTTTTAATACTACATCAATGACGGGAGCATTGAAATTATTTCCTCCAATTTCAGAAATAAATTTAAAATCCTTGAAACAAAACGAAAACTCCAAACCCACAAAATCATACTCACCGAGAACCGGTGCATCAAAATAAACATCATTTACATTTATATTAAATATTTTTGAAAGTTTACCAAAACCAATCTCATCAAATTTGTATTTTAATTCCAAATTATTTTTTTTATATGAAACTCCTGTTCTTTCCAGGTTAACCTTTTTATCAAACAGATCTTCCGAATAAGAGAGTTCAATCCAAATCTGTAAATGCTTTGAAGGATTGATAATCCAACCTATATTTAAGAAATGATTATCAAAATAAGTAAATATTTTCTCTTCGCGTTGAGGAAAATAATCTGATCCAACAAAAGAATCGATAGAATAGTAGAATTCTGAATTCTGAAAAAAATTATCCTGTTGTTCAGCAACTAATCTTAGGGAGATAAACAAAATAAAACTTAATAAAATAGATCTTGCCTTCATTATTTCCCCTTTTTTTAAAAAATTATCAAATCATTCTATGAGTCCACTCTAAAAAACATTAATAATCAAATCCGTGTTTATCTGTGCAAATCCGCTTGCCAAGCCATAGTCTTGACGACGGCTGGTGAGTTACAAAATCACACTCTCCTTATACTCTCCAAATTCTTCCCGCATAATTCCGCAAATCTCACCCAGAGTGGCATATTCCTTTACTGCTTCCAGGATATGCGGCATCAAGTTTTCACCAGATTTAGCAGCTTCTTTAATTGCTTCCAATTTTTCATTAACTGTTTTATTATCTCTTGTATCTTTTATTTTTCGCAATTTTATTTTTTGATCCTCACCAATAACCGGATCAACTTTTAAGAGTTCAGGTTTAGTCTTTTCTTCTACTTTGAATTCATTCATGCCAACAACAATTCGCTTTTTATTTTCAATCGACTTCTGATAATCATAGGCGCTATTTTGAATTTGCTGCTGAACAAAACCTTTCTCGATAGCAGCAACCATTCCACCCATTTTCTCGATTTTCTCTATCATCTCCCCTGCTTCTTTTATCATTTCGGAAGTAAGTGATTCCACATAATATGAACCTGCTAATGGATCAATGGTATTTGTTATGCCACTTTCATGAGCTACAATCTGCTGTGTGCGAAGTGCTATCTGAACAGAATCTTCAGTTGGCAGGGCAAGGGCTTCATCACGGGAATTTGTATGTAAAGATTGTGTTCCACCCAGAACAGCAGCGAGTGTCTGGATTGTTACCCGGACGATATTGTTATCCGGTTGTTGAGCTGTGAGAGTGCAGCCTGCAGTTTGAGTGTGGAAACGCAGCATTAATGATTTCGGGTTTGTTGCTTTGAATTTTTCTTTCATAATTCTTGCCCACAGTAATCTTACAGCCCGGAATTTAGCTACCTCTTCCAGCAGATCATTGTGTGCATTGAAAAAGAAAGATAAACGAGGAGCGAAGTCATCTACATTCATGCCTCTTTTGATGGCAGCTTTCACATAAGCAATTCCATCTGCCAGTGTAAAAGCAATCTCCTGGGCTGCTGTGGAACCCGCTTCACGGATGTGGTAACCAGAGATGGAAATTGTATTCCAGTTGGGAACTTCTTTGGAGCAATATTCAAAGATATCTACGATCAATCTCATGGAAGGTTTAGGTGGAAAAATGTAAGTTCCGCGCGCAATGTATTCTTTCAGCACATCATTCTGGATCGTTCCTCGAAGTTGCTCCGGGTTTACTCCCTGTTTTTCTGCTACAGCGATGTACATTGCCAGCAAAACTGAAGCTGGAGCATTTATGGTCATGGAAGTGGAAACTTTATCAAGCGGAATGCCATCGAATAGAACTTCCATATCTGCCAGGGAATCTATCGCAACCCCAACTTTCCCCACTTCTCCTTCACTCATTGGATGGTCACTGTCATAACCCATTTGCGTGGGCAGATCAAAAGCAATGCTGAGACCTGTTTGTCCTTTTTGCAACAGGAATTTATATCTTTCATTGGATTCCTGTGCATTGCCAAAACCGGCATATTGTCTCATTGTCCATAAACGCCCGCGATACATCGTGGGTTGAACACCCCGTGTATAAGGATAAATTCCGGGAAACCCGAGAGATTCTTCATAGTTTATATTTTCAGTATCTTCTTTCGTGTAAATACGTTTAACATCTTTATCAGAACCAGTGAGGAATTTTTCCTTTCTTTCCGAGAATCTGCTGATCGTTTTCTCTACACTCTTTTCATAAGATTGTTTCAATTCTTCATAAGATTTCGCCATAAAAAGACTCCTGATAAATTTCTTTTGGAGATTCAATTCCGTTTTGCTTGATTTATGTCAAATACAAAAAAGCGGCATTTCTGCCGCTGAAAATAAATGATTGGAAACTATTAAATTATTCCAATCCGTTTACCGATTTTTTCAAATTTTTCCAAAGCTTCATCAAGTTGTTTTTTAGTATGTGTTGCCATGAAACTGGTTCTGATAAGTGTATCATTAGGAGGAACAGCAGGTGGTACAACCGGATTGATGAAAACTCCTTCATCATCGAGCTGTTTCCACATCTTAAAGGCATTCATCATATCACCTACATGAAGCGGAATTACGGGTGTACAGGAACTACCTGTATTATAACCCATTGCTTTGAAATTCTCTGCCATATAATGAGTATTTTCCCAGAGTTTATCTATACGTTCCGGTTCTTCTTTCATGATCTTACATGCTTCCAAAACCGTAGCAGCAGAGGCAGGTGGCAGCGAAGCACTGAAGATAAGAGGTCGAGCAAAATGTTTGATATAATGGATAATATCCTTACTGCCAGCAAGGAATCCACCCACAGAAGCAAGTGATTTGCTGAAAGTTCCCATAATTATTTCTACATCATCTGTACAACCAAAATGCATTGTAGCTCCAGCTCCGGTTTTGTGAAGAACACCCAGAGAATGAGCTTCATCCACCATCACGCTTACACCGTGCTTTTTGGCAATTTTGCAAATATTAGGAATATCTGCAATATCACCTTCCATACTGAAAACCCCATCGACAACAACCAAGGCATTTTTCCCAGCGACTTTCTTTTCCAGAACCGTATCTAGGTGCTTCATATTATTATGATTGAAGCGCACCATTTTTCCCATTGAAAGCATGCATCCATCCAAAATAGAAGCATGGTCGAATTTATCTGTTACGATGTATTCACCTCTTTCCACCATAGCAGAAATAGCTCCAAGATTCGCCATGTAACCTGCAGCAAAAGCAAGAGAAGCTTCTTTGCCTACCAGTTTTGCCAGTACATCTTCCAGTTCTATATGAATATCCAATGTCCCATTCAGAAAGCGAGAACCAGCACAACCAGTTCCATATTTGTCAGTAGCTTTTTTGGCTGCTTCTATCACGCGTGGATGATTGGTAAGACCCAGATAACTGTTCGAGCCCATCATGAGCATGCGTTTGCCATTGCACATAACTTCCGTATCCTGCTCAGAATCTATAATCCTGAAATATGGATAATGACCAAGAGCCATTATTTCCTTAGCTTTCGTAAATCCTTTGACCTTATCGAGTAAACTCATATATTCCCCTTCTTGCTTTGTAAACTAATTCTAAAACTAATTTGCAGAGTACAATGTCAATAAAATTAAATATGTCACTATTTTATTAAAAGCATTTTCCTCGTAAAAGTCTGATGATTCGCTTGCAATTTATACAAATATATTCCTGATGAGACGGGTTTGTTGCTATTGTCGGTGCCATCCCAAACAACTTTTCTCGTTCCCAAACCCCAGTTTGGGAATGAAAGAAAGGTCTTTATCTTCTGACCCTTCAGATTATAAATTTCAATCTTTGCGTTCTTTGCGTCTTTGCGAGAGATATTAAAAGAAATAGTCGTTTCCGGATTGAATGGGTTGGGATAATTTCCCAGTAATTTTGTTTCAAGAGTTAAAACATCGTCCGCTCCCACGAATAAGATATCAAATTCTATCGCATTGGATTCGATTCCATCAACATAATAGGCTGTTAATGCAATATTGTATGTTTGACCGCTCACAAGGTCGTACACATCATAAAATAATTCCGTTGTCGTTCCATCCAGGTTTCCATCCAAGTAGATACGATATTCCAATACATCCACATTACTTCCCACTGGTGGTTCCCAGGTCAGATGAATATGATCGGGAAAGAGTTCATAATTTGCATTGGAAGGAGGATTGTGAATAGGAAGTATCCAATTAGCCCAAATACGTTCAGATTCTCCAGCTTGATAAACTGCCGAAACTTCCGCTAAGTATGTTTGTCCCCAAACCAAACCGGTAAATTGCCAGAATAAATCTTCGGTATTTCCTACGGATTCACCATCAAGATATGCATTATAGTTTAATAATGGAGAAGTACTTCCCGGTTCAGGTTCTTCCCATGTCATCAAACATAAAGGTGATACTTCAGCATTTTGCGGAGGATTTAGAATGTGGGGAATGTAAATTGTTGTATCGGTTATTGCAGATTCATGATTTCCCTCATAAACATAACTAGCTCCAATAGTATGTGTCCCGTATGGTACGTTTGTAATAATTATAAACGTACTAGTTAGTAAACCTATCCATGATCCATCCAGATAAAGGTTACATCCTTCGATACTTAAAGGTAAGGTAGGATAAGCAGTACCTGTAGGACATTGCACATAAACATTAGTTCCATTTACTGTTACTGACAATTCATCCGGTGGTGCATAAGGCGTTAAAGTCGGTTCATAATCCACAATCCCATAAGCTGGATTATCATTACCGTCAATAATAGAAACATCGATTGGTGGAACGGTATCCCAAACAGTATTTTCAGCTTTCACATCCATGGCACTGGCATTGTAAACGCTATATTCTTCACCTGTATAAAAAATATTATCATAAATGCAATTATAGCCATCATCGTCTGAACTGGCGTTTTCCAGATCACCCAGATTGGCAGTAGCATCGGAAGCGAGATAGAACCCGGTATAATTACCGGTAACCTCGTTGTAAGTGAATGTTCCATTTGCTCCTGAACCGTATAGCATCACACCAGCCCCGGAATCTGGATTGTTCTCAACAAAATTGTGATGAATATAATTATTTTTGTAATAGCCTTTGGCATTGTAGAGATAGATGCCAGTGTAATTATAAGAAATTATGTTGTTCTCCACTGTTGGAGCCATCTCATCATAATTAAATAGATTTCCCATCGTAATACCTTGCTTACCATTGTGATGAATATAAGAATTGGAAATCGTGGGACTGCAATCGTGAGCACTGTTTTGCAATGCGAGCTGAATGGCTCCATAAAATGATGGACCCAAACCACATTGCGTAACTTCACAGGAATCGATGAGAACATTGGAATTATCCGTGATTAGGATTCCACTCTTCTCACAATATGCAACTTTTGAATTCTTAATTTCCATTAAGGATGGTGTAGTTCCTGTCAAAGCAGAAAAGTGTATTCCTTTCTGATGGTCATCAATGTAAGAATGATTGATAAGAACCGGACTGTTGATAGAATGAATTCCATAATCATTCATATCATCAGTATCCGAAATTCGGCAATAATAGAAAATACTTTGTACTGTTTCATTTTCTAGTCGAATTCCTCCCCAGTTCATTCCATTGTTTCCATGAAACCGAATCGAGTCGTTTTGTGTACCAGTAGACAGAATATTACCCAAAGCTGTGATCCTGTAATTTCCCATGGCAATTAATTCTACGCCAGCTTGAATTTCCAGGATTTCTCCTGCAGGAACGGTAATTTCTCCTATCATATTGTATGGATTATTATCCGGAGACCAAATCCCGGATTGGTTACCAGAAACATCTATCGCGATGAGGGAAATGCTGAAAATGAATACACAAAAAATAACTAATAATTTTTTCATGTTTTCTCCTTTTTTTCTCTCTCATTCTGAAGCTTCCGCTTCGGAATGCACTAATCCCGGAAGCTTCTGCTTCCACAAGGATGTGAAGTAGAAACTTCGCAAATCATTGCATTCCCATCCGGCAACTGCCGGATGGGAATGAGCAAAATTCATTTTTTGAATTTTTGTTCAATCAAATTAAAACCGTAAACAATCATAAAACCTACAAAAAATAAAATTACTGAAATCCAGAAATTTGAATTGATAACCGGAAATATATTATGTGAACTATGAAATAAATGCTCATTAATTTCGATCATTTTTTTAAATGGATATAGACTGTAAATGCTTGCAATCATGAGCCCTATGAGGAAAGCAATTGTTTGAGAATGATATTTTTTCAGAAGTAATTTCAATAATTTCGTAAAGAAAATAATACCGCAAAACATACCGAAGGCAAACACAGCCAAAAACAGATAATCTCTTGTATTGATAGCAGTTAAGACATTTTCATATTCACCCATTATTAACAAAATAAAAGAACCGCTAATCCCGGGGAGAATCATTGCGGAAATTGCCAGAGCACCGGAAAATGCGACGAAGATAAGATGTTGAGGTGTAAGTTCAACTAACTCAAAGTGATGTTCAGTTGTGGGCTCTTTTATCTCCAGTTTTCTATCTTTCAATTCACCGAAACCTACTGAAATAGAGACAAGAAAAATTATAGCCAACAAAAAACAGACAACTTCTCTAAAACCTCTTCTCTGCATCATTCTATAAGGAATAATGATCGAAGGAATAATTAATCCGATAAAGAATGAATAAGTTGGATCATGCTGGCTGACCAAAAAGTACTTTATTATTTTTGAAAGAATTACTATTGAAATTCCTGCTCCGATACAAATCCTCAGCAGGAAATAAAAATCGATCTTCCGTAAAGCATTTCTGAATTTTGATGATTTAAATCCTACTTTGAATATATCTGCCAATCCTGAGATAAAATCTCTGTCTATATTTGCTATCGCATTGATAAGACGCTCATATATTCCCAAGATCAAAGCAAAAGTTCCTCCACTGATACCGGGAATTATGTTTGCAATTCCAATAAAAAAACCTTTAATCAAATCTACAATTGTCTTTTTCAAAATTTCCATCCTTCTTCGCCAATCAGCGGAACAAATGCACATCCTCCATGATTTTTCTGAATATAACCTTTTTCTTTTTTTTCAATAACCAATAATTCCTGATAAAACCTATTTCCTGTTGGGATTATCAGCATTCCTCCAACAGCAAGTTGTTTAAGCAGACTTCTCGGGATATCAGGTGCTGCAGCGGAAACAATTATTTTATCGAATTCATCACATTTAGGAAATCCTTTTTTCCATCCTTTTGTTCCATCTCCAATTCTGAAAAAAATATTTTTGTACCCCATTTCCATCAGAATTCTCTCAGCTTCTTTAGATAAGATACCGATTCTTTCAACTGTATAAACTTCCAAAGCAAGTTCTGCTATAAGAGCAGTTTGATATCCCGAGCCAGTTCCGATTTCCAATACTTTATCTTCCGGTTGAATATCAATCAGGTCCATCATCAAAGCAACAATGTAAGGTTGTGAAATTGTCTGTCCTTTCCCGATACTAAGCGGAGAATCATTGTATGATAAATGCCTGTTCTCTATAGGAACAAACAGATGACGTTTTACTTTAAAGAAAACATCTAATATTTTCTTTGAATTTATCCCACGAGCTTCAATCTGGGAACGAACCATTATTTTTCGTTGGTCTTCAAATTTCATTTTTTCCTTTTTTTAGCCACGAAGAGTACGAAGAATCACGAAAAATCTATCAAAAAAAACACTTTAAAAATTAGCATTTCTTAGCGATCTTTGTGGCTTAATTCATCTATTTTTTGCTCACGGATGAACACTGATTAAACAGATATAATTTTTCAAAAAAAATCATAAAACTTCTAACTTAGTGTATCTAGCGTCCTTCGTGGCTTAATTCATTTTTCCTTTTTTAGCCGCTAAGTTCACGAAGAATCACGAAAATCAAATTCTATTAAAAAACTCTTTGAACATTAGTGCTTCTTAGCGTCCTTCGTGGCTTAATTCATTTTTCCTTTTTTAGCCGCTAAGTTCACGAAGAATCACGAAAATCAAATTCTAATAAAAGAACTCTTTGAACATTAGTGCTTCTTAGTGTCCTTCGTGGCTTAATTCATTTTCTTCTTTGCTCACAGATGAACACGGATTAAACAGATATTACTTTTCCAAAATAAACCGTAAAACATTTTATCTTAGTGTCCCTTAGCGTCCTTCGTGGCTAAATCCCTCAATCCAGTTTTCGATTTTCTTAAAAGATTCTTTTTTTGTAAAGCTTGGATAAATCGGTGTGATAGAAATATAATTCTGTGAAATAGCTTTGAAATCAGTATTCCCGATTTTTGACCACAAAGGAACAGCACCGCCAATCCAGTAAATTTTTCTTCCTCTAGGATCTTTTTGCTCCTTCACAAAATCCTGATATTTGCGATGACCGGTTTGAGTTATTTTAATTCCTTTAATATCTGAGATTCCTACATTGGGAACATTAATATTAAAAACTTCATTTTCCCCAATTAAATTATGAATACCGTTTTGCAGCATTTTTTTCATAAAGAAAGCAGCAGTTTCAAACTTCTGGTCAACCTTGGAAGCAAGGGATAATGAAATAGATTTAAAACCAAGAAACATCGCTTCCAATGCAGCAGCTACAGTACCGGAATAAAGGACATCTTCACCCATGTTTTGTCCACCATTTATCCCTGATATCACCAGATCGATCGGATGTTTCAAAATAATTTTTTCCGCCAATATCACACAATCTGCCGGACTACCGGTAATTGCATACCGGTTTTTATCTCTTTCCCAAATCCTCAAAGGTTGATGAAGAGTAATGGAATGTGAGGTTGCACTCTGCTCTTGAGCAGGAGCAACCATTATTATTTCATGTCCATTTTCTTTTAGCACATCAGCTAAAATATTTATTCCAGGTGCGTCGATTCCATCATCATTTGTTAGTAGGATTCTCATTTTCACTCCTATTAGCCACTAAGAACGCGAAGAAACGCTAAGTGTATTTTTTTTTGCTCACGGATAAACACAGATTAGACGGATATCACTTTTTCAAAATAAATCATAAAATATTTTAACTTAGTGTTTCTATTTATCTTCATATTTCTTTGGGAACTTTGCCTGCCTTGGCGTAGTCCCGCCATTCGGGACGAAGACAGGTGGCTAATCATCTTTATCTCATAACTTCTCATAAGTTATGTTACACTACCATGGAAAAATTCATATACAACAATTTTAATAAAATTCTTAATATCTCTCAAATGAGAAATATAACTTTTTTGCCCATCATAAATAGTTTCAATATCGATGAATCCTGTCTTTCCACCTGCTTTTGCCAGCTTCAGAATAACTTCAGTTTCAAATTGATAACGTTTGGTTCTAAATTTGAAATCTTTAATTGAATCCAAATTATACAATCTGAATCCACATTGGGAATCCAGGATTTTTTGCTTTGTAATAATCGAAACAATTTTACTGGTTATCGAGTTGCTACAAGTTCTGGCAAAAGGCATTTTATTGTTTGAGAAAATCCTTCTTCCAATTAATAAATCTATCTCATCTTTATTTTGTTTTTCCAAAAATCCCGGAAAATCTTCCGGTTTATGCTGCAGGTCGCTATCAATTGAAAACGCAAATTTAAATCCATCTGTAATTGCTTTTTCAAAACCGATATTTAGAGCATTTCCTTTGCCTTTATTTATCGGAATATTTATCAACTTCACACCTGACATTTCACAAATTCTGGCAGAATTATCTGTTGATGCATCATTAATCGCAAACACACTTTCAGCAGGAAAATATTCAAAAATCCTTCTAAACAATTCTTCCAAATACTTTGATGAATTGTATATTGGTACGATTACTGCTGTATTCTTCCAATCTGCTTTCATATTTTCACTCTAAAACTTGAGTTAGTTAAAAACCCAGAATTATTGTGTCAAGCAAATCATCAAATACTATTCAACTCACAGATTAGCACGGATGGATCGGATTGGGAACTTAAAAAATGAAACTTACCAACAAGTTGTCGTGGAATTACTAATTCATAACAAATCGAAGCATTAGCTCGTTTGTTATTTTAGTATTTGTATCGTGAACTTACCTGCCCCCGTGAAATTGCAAAGCAGTATTTCACAGGGTAAATTTTTTGGGATTTATTGTTTGTGATTTGTAGTTTGTGGTTTATTTGTTTTTTGTGATTTGTTATTTGATAAATATTTTTTCTTCGTGATTCTTCGTGTCCTTCCCCTACCCCGTAAGGAAGAATGACCCCAGTTGGACAAAAAATCCAACCCCAGTTAAATAGAAGAAAGTTTAACGGGGCAGGCGGGGTAAACTGTACCGGGGTGGCTAAATAATTTCAGAAATCGTTTGACATTCGCTGTCCAAAAAAAGAAAAGGATTCAAAAAATAATCGAGAAACCAGAGGAAAATATGAGTGAAAAATTAGTATTTGGAAACATCGGAACAGAAGAAGCGATGCACCTTGAAGAGACATTTGGTGCTCACAATTACCATCCGCTTCCAGTAGTAATTGCCAAAGGTAAAGGTGCAAAAGTTTGGGATCCGGAAGGAAATGAATATTACGATTTCCTGTCTGCTTATTCCGCAATCAATCAAGGTCATTGTCATCCCAAGATTGTAAATGCTCTCATTGAACAGGCAAAAACTTTAACTTTAACTTCTCGAGCTTTTTTCAATAACAAACTAGGTGAATATGAAAAATATATCACAGAATATTTCGGCTATGAAATGGTTCTTCCTATGAATACAGGTGCTGAAGCAGTGGAAACTGCCATGAAAATTTCACGCAAATGGGGATATGAAAAGAAAGGTATTTCTGAAAATAAGGCTATTATCGTGGTTGCTGAAGAAAATTTTCATGGTAGAACCATTGCTATAATTTCAGCTTCTACCAATCCTTTAGCCTTTAAAAATTTTGGACCATTCCTTCCGGGAATCATAAAAATTCCGTATAATGATCCTGAAGCTTTAGAAAATGTAATGAAAGAACATGGCAAAAATGTTTGTGCTTTTCTAGTTGAACCTATTCAGGGAGAAGCAGGTGTAAACGTACCTGATGATGATTATCTAAAAAGATGTTATGATATCTGTAAGAAATATAATGCACTTCTGGTTGCGGATGAAGTTCAAACCGGAATTGCCAGAACCGGCAAACTTCTCTGCAGCGAATTTTCCGGCATTAAACCCGATATCGTTATTCTCGGCAAAGCTATTTCCGGAGGAGTTCTTCCTGTTTCTGCTGTACTTTCTTCCAAAGAAATTATGATGGTTATCAAATCCGGAGAGCACGGCTCCACATTTGGTGGTTTTCCTCTTGCCTGCGCTGTGGCAAAAGCTGCTTTGGAAATTGTAAAAGAAGAAAATTTAACTGAAAAAGCAGAAAAACTCGGTGAAATTTTCCGCAAAGAATTAGCTAAAATCGATTCACCTCTTATTGAAAAAATTCGAGGTAAAGGTCTCCTCAATGCTGTTATCATCAAACCAATGAACGGCATACAAGCCTGGGATGTGTGCGTGAGACTCAAAGAAAACGGACTTCTGGCAAAACCCACACATGAGCATATTATTCGTTTCGCACCACCACTTGTTATAACAGAAAAACAACTGATGGAATGTATTGAAATAATCAAGAAAACATTTGCTGAATTAAGCTAAATTTAAAAAGTAAAGTTAAGCACTAGGTTTTTAATAAAGCCACCCTGACTGTTTAAAGCGGGGTGGCTTTTTGTTTATTTTATAAACTTGGCAAATTTTAGGAAAAAGGAAAAAGAAAAAGAAAAAAGGAAAAAGAAAAAAGCAAAAAGATTTATCAGCAGTTTTCTGCATAAATCAACGTCAAAAAAAGATTAAATAGAGTACATCCGTAAACTCACCCCCGACCACTCTCTTTGGAAAAGAGAGGGGGGAGAACTCGAATCCTCTGGATTCATCAATGTTTCCCCTCTTTTGCAAAGAGGGATTAGGGGAGTTAGAAATTAAAAAATCATACTTTGCGGACAGACTCTAAATAATAATCTGTGTAAATTCGTGGATAAAAAAAGTCAGAGCTAAGTCAGCCTGCCGTGTCGTAGTGTAACGAAGACAGGTGAAAGTCTGTGGCAAAATAGGAGGATTCATGAAAAAAATAATACCATTAATATTTTTGATGATTTTTCTTTTCAGTTGCAGTTCAAAGAAAGAAGATAAATTAATTGTAGGTTTGATTAAACCTTCATTAAATCATCTTCCTTTTGATTTTGGATTGGAAATCGGAACATTAGCTAAGCAAAATTATATTATCAAATATTTCTCTTCTGGCTGGGAAACGAACGAAGCTCTGGTCTCTGAAAAAATCGATGTAGCAATTATGCCTTTCACTTATATTTGGACGGATATTTCTAAAGGTAAAAAAGTAAAAATAATATCCTTTTTTGAAAGAGAAAGTGATGGCATAATCTGCAAAAAACAGATTAAAAATATCAGTGACCTCGATGGAAAAAAAATTGGTGTTCTAAGAGCTTCCACTTTAGATGTTTTTGCTGAAATGTTCGCTGAAGATAATAACATTGAAATGGAGTTGGTTTATCTTAGGACGCCAATGGACATGGCTGCTGCTCTCCAAGTTGAAGAAGTAGATGCTCTAAGTTTTTATGTTCCTTCCATATTTAAATTCGATGATAATTTCAAAATTATTTACTGGTATAGCGATGATTTTCCTCTTCATCCCTGTTGTGATATTGCAGCCACAGAATATGCGCTTCAAACCAAACTTCCCTTAATAAAGAAATTCCTGACAGGACTTAGAAAAAGCATATCTGAAATGGATAAAACTCCTGAAATGGCAATCAAAACAGCCTGTACTTTATTTTCTATTTCCAGAGAGAATTCAATTAAATCCTTAAAACATACAAAATATTTAATGAATCTCGATGAAGAGGATCAAGCATTTGAGCGCAAAGCGATTGATAAAATGATTGAAAAAAATTACATAGAAACCAAGGTGAAAGATGTTTACTTCAAAATTGAATAAATTCGATGTTCTTGGCATATTACTCGTTATTTTTCTTTTCATCTTATTAGGTTTGTCGCTCGGTATTCAAACCAGTAATTTATGGAAAATAAATCTACAAATCGAAACATTATTTGATGATATACTTTTTTCTTTTCTAAGAGTCAGTATCACCGCAATAATAGCCTGGATTTTGGGAATTTGTATGGGATATATTTTATTTCATCACCAATTATTAAACAGAATTTTCCTACCTTCAATAAATTTCATCAGACATATATCTCCTTTTGCCTGGCTGCCTTTTGCAATTCTCTGGTTTGGCTTGGGAGAAGCTCCGGTTGCTTTTATTATGTTCATTACTTTGTTTTTCCCCACTTTAATTGCAGCATCCGATAATTTTGCTAATATCCCTCATGAATATATCGATGAAGCGAAAGTTTCCGGTGCCAGCCAATTCCAACTCTGGAAATATATCGAACTTCCATTAACTCTCATCAACCTGTTGAGTTTATTCAGGATCATCTGGGGTCTGGGCTGGTCTGTGATTATTGCTGCTGAAATGCTGGGAGTTAATAAAGGACTTGGATTTCGGTTACTGGATTTTCGTTATCTTCTTAAGTACAAAGAGATGGTTATCTACCTTGTTGTTATGGGTTTTATGGGAATTGTTGTAGATTATCTTTTG
>SDBT01005524.1_pt1 | contig 21188 bp, 6 predicted proteins | sample 2277101 | NCBI WGS metagenome assembly SDBT01 (sample SAMN10404973, study PRJNA504765) | marine sediment metagenome | isolation source: marine sediment core GS10_PC15, 103 cmbsf | place: Arctic Ocean: Southern Knipovich Ridge | collected 2010
GGTGGAGAAGGTGGTGGAATTCTGTTCGGACTCAACAGTTTCATAGATGTCAGCGACTGTAATATTTCGGACAACTCCGGAACTCATGGCGCAGGTGTGTATTTCGATCCGAACTGCGGAGGTACGATTGACGACAGCGTGCTGGTTGGCAACAACGCTTCCGAAGAAGGTGGCGGCGCATACTTGGCGTATTCAAATGAACTGACAGTTGTCGATTGCAATGTTTCCGGCAACACAGCCCGCATTGGTGGTGGTTTGTACTGCTTCAAAACACCACAGGTTTCAATAATTGGGTGTTTGATTTCTGGTAATGAAGTTTCGAGCGTGGTGACAACGTACACATATGAGATTCCGGATCCCACATTCGTACCTGACCCGAACGATCCGAATGCTCCTGCTCCGTTGATTCCGATTCTGCCCAGCGATCCGAACTTCGATAGTACAGATCCCAATCTGGTTACTCACGAGCATCATGTTGTTGCTGGAACCGCTGATGGTGGTGGTATTTACTCCTGGGTTGGACCGATGCTGATTTCGGACACTGAACTGAGTTATAACATAGCTTATACTTCCGGTGGCGGAATCTATCTTTCAGGTAACGAGTCTCCTGAGTCTGATGACATACGACAGCTAAGAAACTGTTTGATTGCCAATAACACAGCAGGCAGAGACGGTGGTGGTGTCTCGATCAATTGGTACATGAATGCACTTTTGACTAACTGTACGATAGCGGACAACAAACTTAACATGGCACCGGCATTTGGCGGTGGTCTTTATTGTTCCTATTTGAGCGATGTCGAGGTTATTGATTCTATCATCTGGAACAACTCCAGTGCCTATGAAGGTTCACAGATTGCTGTCGGAAGCGGTGATCCTGCGTATCCTTTGCCTTCTACACTTACAATAACTTACTGTGATATCGAAGCTGATCCAGATGTGAATGATCTCGGGGAGAAGACTGCTCTGGATCTGGTCTTCTGTATTGATACAACAGGAAGTATGGGAGGCGATATCGCTGCCGTTCAGGAATCGATGCGCGATATTATTAATCGCGTATCAGTATCTGTTCCCGACTATCGAATTGCAATCGTGAATTATCAGGATTTCAACGTACCCTCATATGGGAGTACTACGAATTTCCCATATCGTGATGATGCCACATTTACCGACGATACTGATATTCTGTTAGCAGCAGTCGATACCCTGTCGGCTTCAGGTGGTGCTGATGGGCCCGAATCAGTTCTTGCCGCCCTGATGCATTCTATCGACCATAGTTTATTAGAATCGCGAATCGAACCAAACTACTACGGTGCCGATCCGAACGATAAAGGACCGGGAGACTGGCGAAGTGGTGCTCATGTCAGCCGTGCTATTATCCTGATGGGTGACGCACCCTCGCATCGTCCACCGTACGATCCCTGCGAGCCGTTCACAGGATATGTAATTGATGATATTATTCAGGCGGCAACGGATAGTGCCACACCTATAAGTATATTTACTATTCCCATTCGAGGCTGGGCTGAAACGGTTGAGGACTTTACGGCGCTGGCCGAAGGTACAGGTGGCGCAATGCTCGAAGCTACTTCGCCGGCCGAGGTTGTCGAGGCGATTATGACAGCGATCGGTATTGCGTCCAGGGCCAAAAGAGCACCGATGGTTTATGTTGATTCTGAGAATACTCTGACCGGGTGGGATAGCGATAGCAACAGTTGGGCACCCGAGAGCCACAATATCGAACTCGATCCCTGTTTTGTCAATATTGCAGGTGAGCCCAACGTCATTCCTGGTTACTATCTTAGCCACATTGCTGCCGGGCAAAAGTTTGATAGCCCGTGTATTGATATAGGTAGCGATCTGGCTGTTAATGTGGCTATGGATGTATATACAACAAGGACCGACGGTGTCAACGATGTGACTGACAGTAATGTTGATCTGGGCTATCATTACAGAGAGGGTCTAACAAGGTATGAGCTTACTGTTAATGTGAAAATTGATCCCAATGACGGCCTGACTCACGGAACAGCAGTACCCGATCCGGATCAAGATTTGTACTACGACGGTAGCAAGGTGATTTTGGTTGCTACACCGGACCAAGGCTACTATGTCAGGGGCTGGTACGACGATGCAAACGATCAGTTGATTGCCCTGACGAACAACCTTAAGGTTGTAATGGATTCTGACAAGAGTTTTTCGGTCATGTTCGGTCTTCCGAGTTCGATTGTACAAGTCCTTGATTCGCAAGGTCCTGGTGCTATTCGCACTGCGGTCGAGAATGCCAAAAACGGCGATCCCATAGTAGTCTATCAAGGTGAGTATGACGGTGATATTGATTTCCAGGGCAAGGATATTAAGCTCTTCGGTGTCAATCCGGATGATCCGGACACGATTGCTCAGGTAATAATTGATTGCACTTCGTCCGGCCGTGGTGTTATCTTTAGCGGTGGTGAGAGTTCCGAAGCGGTGCTCAACGGCTTTACGATAATCAACGGTAATATCGAAGATGACGATGGAGGTTCGATATATGTTGACGCCAATAGCAGTCCGACCATAGTAAATGTATTGATAAGCGACAGTACTGTGAATAACGGTGATGGCGGCGCGATATATGTGGGATCAAACAGCAGTCCGAGCTTTAGAAACATCATTATAGAAAATTGCGGTGTAACTAATGGACAAGGTGGCGCGATTTATGTCGATTGGCAAGGCAGTCCGAGGTTTGAAGATTGTATTTTCAGGGATTGCTTTGCTAATAACGGTTCTGGTGGTGCGGTATATTGTTATTCAGACAGTTCAGCGACTTTCGTTAATTGTGAAATTGTCCAGAACACAGCCGGTGATGACGGCGGCGGAATCTATTGTGGCATGGGAAGCACGCCTGTGCTTGAGAATTGCCAGTTAAACTCGAATACGTCGGGTGCGATGGGCGGTGGAGGGTATTTCGCTAAAAATAGTAACGCCGAGATTAGCGGCTGTAGCTTTAGTGACAACTCGGCATTGGATGACGGAGGTGGAATTTATTACGGTGTTGACAGTTTGGTGATGGTTGTCGAAAGTAGCATCAGCGACAACGGAGCCAACTACGGGGCCGGTATCTTCTTCGATCCTGGTTGTTCCGGAAGCGTTACAGAGACGGTTTTGATGGATAATGATGCTTCAGAGGACGGTGGTGCTGTGTATATGGCCGACTCGAATGATCTGGAGATTTCCGCTTGTGATATATCGGGCAATAACGCTGTCAGGGGTGGTGGTTTGTTCTGCCTTAATTCTCCCGATGCAAGTATCATCGACTGCTTTATAACTGATAATGAGGCATTGCGTGCTATTGTGACTTATGAGTACCGGATTCCGGATCCGAATTTCGAACCGGATGCTGACGATCCCAATGCTACGGCGCCTTACATTTTAGCTGATGCGAATGATCCTAATTTTGATCCGAACGATCCAAACGTTCAGACTATAACTCGTCAGGACAATACAGGATTAGCACAGGGTGGTGGTATATTCTCCTTTGCCGGTCCGATGTTGATAGCCGATTGTGTGTTAAGTGACAACAGGGCCAGGACATCCGGTGGTGGTGTGTATCTTGCCGGTGATGTCGATCCGAGCAGTGATATTGGTCCGGTCCTGAACAACTGTCTGATATACAAGAACCAATCCGGTAGAGACGGTGGCGGTGTTTCATGTAACTGGTATGTAGATGCAGCAATACGTAACTGTACGATAGCCGAGAACGAACTCTTTGAGTTAACCGGTCACGGGGGTGGTCTGTACGCCTCTTATATGAGCAATGTTGCTGTCGTCGATACGATAATATGGGAAAACTTCGGTCCCTACGGTTCACAAGTCGCCGTAGGAAGTGGAGACCTTCCTTATCCGTTACCTTCGACGGTTACTATTTCATATAGTGACGTTTCGCTTGGCTTTACCGGAGCCCAAAGTGCCTGGGGTAGCGATCCTAATGCGATTGAGAGTATTAACGAGTCCGTAAGAACGGGATTCACCGAATTTACTCTACCTGCGAATGACGATCTGTTCACAGGTTATATTCCGTTAGGTTTTGAGATGAATTTCTTTGGTACTACCTATCAAGGACTCTTTGTCAACAACAACGGTAACGTAACATTTGATACAGGCATGTACACATTTACTCCCTTTGGTCTTACCTCGAATATCGGAAGGGCAATAATTGCTCCATTCTTTGCAGATGTTGATACAAGTGCTGTTGATCCGTGTGATCCTAATAATGGTTCTAAGGAAGTTACCTATGGAACCGGCACAGTTGACGGAAGACCCGCGTTTGGTATCAATTGGGTTGACGTAGGTTACTTCAGTTCGAGAATCGACAAGCTAAACAGCTTCCAGTTGATTCTGATTGACCGCTCCGATCGCGGTGCCGGCGATTTCGACATGGAGTTCAACTACGACCGAATCCTCTGGGAAACCGGTGAAGCGAGCATGGGCGTTGACGGTCTTGGTGGTTCCTCGGCAAGGGCAGGTTTCTCGAATGGTAGTGGCGAACCGGGTACTTACTATGAGTTCCCAGGATCGGGAGTCAACGGTGCGTTCCTGGACCATAACATAGAGACTGGTCTTATCTACGGAAGCAGAAGCAATACGATAGGAGGTCGTTACATCTTTACAGTTGAAGCTGGCCGGCCTGAAATGCCGATTCCGGCTTCGGTACCTGTTTATGTTGAAGAGACTTGTACACTTGTCGGTCTGGAACCAAATGATCCTGGCCAGCCATACGATCCTAATTCAGGATGGTTGGCACTCGATGATAATATCAGCGAAGATCCAAACTTTGTTAACGGTTATTACCTAAGTCATATCGCCGCTCATCAGGATATTGACAGTCCTTGTATTGATATCGGAAGCGATCTGGCGATCAATGTCGGGATGGATGAGTACACAACACGTAAGGACGGAGAATTCGATACCGCAACCGTCGATATGGGTTATCACTACAGCGAAGGTCTGCCCGTTTTCGATCTGACCGTAAGGATAGTCGATGCCGATGGCAATACTGTCGATCCGAATCTTGCATATGGTTCGGTCGAACCGCTCAGTGGAAGATTCTACTACGACGACGTGGTGCATCTGGCTGCGTATCCGGATCCCAACTATCGAGTCAGACAGTGGACCGGAACCGACGATGATTCGAGTTACGATTCTGATAACGTGGTGACTATAACAGGTGATGTCAACGTGACCGTTGAGTTTGAGCCGATTCCGATTCGTGAGTTGACCGTGGAAATCGGAGATAACGGTACTATCTTAATCGATCCGATATATGAACCTAACTGGATCGATGCTAACACCGTGAAAATAATGGTCCTTGACCGTACGATGGTTGAAATGACAGCACAGGCTGACGAAGACTATTACATCCAAGGCTGGTACGATGATTCCGATCAGTTGCTGAGCATATACGAGACCGTTGAGGTGTATGTTGATTCCAACATGACCGTAACTGCCAGGTTCAAACTGCCCCAGACACATACTGTAGGTCCCGGTGGTAATTACGAAACGATTCAGGAAGGAATTGATGCGGCGCATCTGGGTGATAGAGTGCTTCTGTATCAGGCTACATATACCGTGCCATTTTTCCAGGGAATCGATTTTAAGGGAAAGAAAATTACACTTGAGAGTTTCAGAGAGGAAGTTCCGGCGGTGATTGACTGCCAGAAAAATGGACGTGCCTTCTGGTTCCGCAACGGCGAAGGCGCCGACACTGTGATAAAGAACATTGAAATTAGAAATGGTTTCATGCACGCAGAAGTGGGTGCCTATGGTGTTGACTATCAAGTCGAAGACACTGGAACTGATGCAAACGACCCGAACGATCCGAATGACCCCAACGGCCCAGTTGATACCAACGACGTTGTAATTGATCCGAACTACAGTACGGGTTTGAGTGCCAGTGGTAACTCATATGGTGGAGCTGTATTATGCGAAAACGGTAGTAGCCCAACATTCATAAACTGTACCTTCACAAATTGTATGGTCAGTGGAGCGATCGGTGGCCGAGGTGGTGGTGGTTTAGTGGCAGGAACTTCGATATATCGTGGTGGAATGGGTGGTATAGGAAGAGGTAACGGCTATGGCGGTGCGATTGCCTGCCGTGACAACAGTAATCCAAAGTTCATCAACTGCAACATTACGAAGAACCGTGCTGTCGGTGGTATAGGCGGAATGGGTGGCTACCCAGGTTATGCTCTTAATGTCTATGGTTCTTATGGCGTCCGAGGAACTGGTGTGGGTGACGGCTACGGAGGTGGTTCTTATGCCGAAGATTCGGCCCCCGCATTTATCGGATGTACCTTCAGCGATAACATCGCTTCTGACAGTGATGATATTCTCAGAGTAGTTGATACGGACTTTTTCAATGACTACATCTTCCTGGCTTACAATTATTACTACTATAGCGCCTACTATGATTTACTCTATGGTTACAGCAATGTCACAAGGGGAACAGGTTATGGCGCCGGTGCTTACCATGGAGCAAATTCTGACTCTAACTTTGTGGACTGCGATTTCGAGAACAACGTAATTCACGGTAGAAAGTGGGCTTACGATTTGAAATCGGGATATATCGAATTCGATACATATTTAGAGCTTATCTCCCAGGTTTCCAATATCTATTATTACGATTACTATTATTATTACAGCTATTACTATTACCCATGGTACTGGTATGATAGCTACTTTACCTATGACGGAAATAGTGTTGTTCCTCCTACTTGGGATCCTGTTATCTACGGTCCGGGAGAGTACTATAACGCGTCCGTTTTCTATGGACATGGAGCCGGCTTGTACAGTGAAGCGGGTAATGCCATTGTGCTAAGGGGATGTAAGTTTAACAAAAACGAGATCGGAAACGAGGACGAACAGAAAAACATAATTAGAAACCGTTATTACGGTTACTACGATTATGAAAGCAACGTTGGCAGCGGTTACGGTGGAGGTCTGTACTGCGGTGAAAATACCAACCTGATCATGGAAGACTGCACATTCGGTCATAACATCAACGGTATCAGGGATTACGTTACAAACCAGTATTATTCCTACGGTAATCTTAATAGCGAGGATGAACTCAGCGGTGACGGTGGTGGCATATATTGTGGTAGGAATTCCGATATAACCATGACCGGGTGCGTATTAAACGACAATGTTTCCACACACAACGGTGGAGGTATGTACTTCGATCCTAACTGCTCGCTGTCGATAAATTGGCTTGCCTGTGTACGTAACGATGCAAATGAATCCGGTGGAGGTCTTTTTGTCGATACTAACAGCATAATCGATATGAACAATTCCGCGTTCCTGGATAACGAGGCGTTTTCGGGTTCGGGTGGCGGTTTAAGTATGTATGCCGGCGATGCTGTGTTTGTAAATTCTGAGTTCAGCGATAATACCGCGCGTCGAGGTGGTGGTCTCTACTGGGTAGGCAGCGAAGTGAGCCTGACGAATTGTATAATCAGCGGGAATATTGCAAATGGCAGATTCGAGTCCGGTGGTGGTTTCTACAGTATGACCTCAAGCCCGGTATTCGAAAATTGCATTATCACAGAAAACTACGCCCAGTTTGGTTTTGGTGGTGGTGGTTATGTAGCAGGTCTGAATCTGGAACCGCTTCTGAAGAACTGTCAGGTGACTAAAAACAGGGCAGTTTACGACGGCGGCGGTCTTATGGTTGATTTGGAGTGTGTGCCGAGTATTTATAACTGTACCTTTGCTGATAACATTGCAAATGGTAACGGTGGTGGTATATTTGCCTCTGACAACACGAATACGACAATGACCAATAGTATCATCTGGGGCAACAAAGCAGATGTAAACGGACCTCAAATTGGATTGGTAAATGACCCCGAAGCAGTGATTGCAAACTACTGTGATGTCCAGGGTGGCTACGACGGAATAGGCAACATCGATGAACATCCTCTGTTTGAAGGTGATTATTTCCTGATCAGTGGTAGTCCATGTGTTAATATCGGAAGCGATCTATCCTCGAACCTTGGTTTCGATCATCTGAGCACAAGTATCGACGGGGCTTTAGATACCGGTCAGATTGATCTGGGTTATCATAATAATCCGGCGTACTTCGAAGTTGCCTCCATCTCAACCGGTGTAGGTGCGCATGGTGTTGTTGTACCTCGCAGAATGAAGTATCCTGTATCAAGCCAAGTGAGGCTCACAGCAATTCCGGAGCGAGGTTATAAGCTAAATAACTGGACTGGAACAGATGATGATTCATCTGTTTCGATCATTCAGTACTTAACAATGCATTCAGATCGACAGATTGAGGGTGAATTTAACTTTGCCCATAACCGTACGTTTGCTGTGCCAGGAGATTTCGGGGCATACCATTTTGAGAATCTTCAGAGTGCCATTAACGCGGCCCAGGACGGTGATGTAATCGAGCTCAAGAAGGGTATCTGGCCTTGGGGTGGATTCTACATCAACGATAAGGTGATCATGATAACAAGCACTTTCCCCGATGAGCCCGAGGAGGTTGCTCAGACCGTCATTGATTGTCGCCAGTCTAGCACTGTTGGCCAGTGGAGCGGTTCAGGAGGTTTCTATTTTGGGAGGGGTTCCGGAAGCTCGATCCTAAATGGTATTACTATCCTTGGTGGCCGCGGTGGTTACGGAGGACACTCAAGGAGCGATTTTGGTGAGGGTTTTGACTCTGTTTACTCGTACTACCGAGGACAATGGGGACGGGCCGGAGGTTCAATTTACATCAGCGATCGTACCAGCCCGGTAATTGCAAATTGTATAATCCGCGATTCCGGGATCTATGCAGGAAACGGTGCATCCTGGGGAACAGCATTTCCTGGCTACAATGGTGTACCCGGCCAGAACGGCGGTAGTGCATATGGTGGCGCTATCTACATTGGCGCCCGAAGCAGCCCCACGATTACAAACTGCGTGATTACAGACAGTAACGCCTATAGCGGTAGTGGTGGTAACGGTGAACCTGGTGGTGAGTTTGGAGACGGTGGTCGCGGCGGTTGGCCAGGACAGGCATACGGAGGTGGTATTTACTGTTCTACCGGCAGTACACCTACGATAATTGGATGTGTAATCAATAACTGCAGCGCAATAGGTGGTGACGGTGGTAACGGTGCCTCTGGTGGTAGCGGTGTTGGAGGATATGGTGGTGGATGGAGTACATCAGGAGTTTTTGACTACTGGTATCAAGGTGAAGCGAATAATCGATACTATGATTTGTACCGATATTCGTTCTACTGGTTCTACCGATGGCAAACGAAAACCTTCTCCATAGGTGGTGATCTTGAACTCTGGGAACACTGGGATTACGCTAATGGTCCATGGTACTACAGCGGTCATGGCGGTGGTGTATATTGTGCTCCAGGAAGTAAGCCTAAGTTTATTGATTGCACGATCAGTAATAGCGTTGCTGATGGTGGCAAAAATGGCGTCGGTGCCCAGGGTGAACGTCCTCTGCATCAGTGGGATATTCCGGGCTTTGGTGGTGGTGTGTATTGTGCTCCAACCTCTCAGTCTGAATTCATAGACTGTGAAATAATTAACAATTCAGTATATATGACCGAAGTAAACAATCCTCCCTACGATATGGTATGGGGCCAGGAGGCAGATGAACCAGGTGGCGAAGATGAACCCAATGATGTCAATCTCTCTATGCCGTTCAGTGGTTACGGTGGCGGAATGTGCCTGCGCGGTACATATGAGACGACTATCAGTGGCTGTGTTATAAATAACAACGAAGTAAGAACCGGTTACGGTGGTGCTATCCATGCGACCAGTTCGGATCTGTTGATAACTAATACACAGATGAAAGAGAACATCGCACAGAGCGGTGGTGCACTCTCAAGCTTTGATGGATATCTGTGGGTCAGCAACTGTGACGTGCGAGCGAACAAGGCCCTGATTCTCGGTGAGGGCGGTGGAATGTACCTGTATGTTACCGACGCACGGATATTCGATACTATGATCGAGGAAAACATCGCGGATTGGTCCGGTGGCGGTCTGCATATAGAGGGTAATCCGGATACGACCGATGATGGGGCTCAGAGCATATTCAAGAACTGCCTGATAGCTCAGAATATTGTAGGTAAACATGGTGGTGGTGCGTCCGTTATTTGGGGCTCGGAACCTGTCTTTATCAGTTGTACCATTGCCGACAACGAGGTAATAAGAGGGAAAACCCTCGGTGGTGGCGGTCGTGGTGGCGGTGTCTATAGTTCTTATGACAGTTCCGTGGATATCATTAACTCGATTATCTGGGGTAATGTAAGTCATTACAAAGGCTCACAGATTGCCGTTGGTAGTGGTAATCTGAGCTTCCCAATACCGTCGAGTGTTTCCGTGATAAACAGTGATGTTCAGATCGTATGGGATGATCCTGACAGGCCTCTTGCCGATGTGGGTTATCTGGAAGCTCCAGAGTACTCGGTATATTCTGTACTTGAAACTCCGCATCTCTCTGGTGGGGCATATGGTGTAGATGGATTCATAGGTCTCGATGGTATTGACAGGATCGTTTACTACAATGATGCCAATGCTCATGTCTATAGGGTTACTATCCCTGATTTTGCCGATCCGCACCAGCATCCGGATAATCCTGATGCAAGCGGAGTCATAGCTCCGAGAACATTCACTCTCGAACGAACCTTTGATTTAGGCGAAGAATTTGTTGGAGATACGGAGGAAGGGCAGATCAGCCACGAGTCTGAGTTCTTTGTAGATGAAGTAAACAATGTGATATATCTGGGTGCGTACAGAGGTATTTTAAGATATATCTTCGATCCGTCAGCGGCGAATTCGGCATTTGGTGGTGCTGTTGGAAACTATGTCTTTGATAGTGTAGCTGCTCCTCCGGCTCCGAATGTTGACTGGGTGCAGTCTCTGGCATTCGATACCGAAAACAACGTGTGGTACACTGCAAGCGGTCTAAGAGGAACAGTATGGAAATATGAAGCCTATCAAGGACCGGGCGGAATTTGGCGAAAAGCTTTTGCCTATGATCCTCTACCTGATAGTGATCACCATGAAGGAATGGAATTTAAGGACGGCTACCTCTTCCTGGCTGACCATTCAGGTAAACACGTAATGCAATTTACCACTGACGGGGAACTGGTTGATATTTACTTCAGTGACGCTCTTGATTATCGTATCGAGGGTATGGGGTATGGTGCACTCGATCACTTCTGGTCAGGTTCACACGACCGAGTAATTACAGAGTTCGGTGGTGGAAGTCTTCAGAGCATGATGCGAAAGGTCAGTCCCGCAATCAATGTCGAGGAAGGATGTACACTTTACGGATGGGAACCGGATGATCCTGTTGATTTCTATAGCTGGGATGTAACTGCATGGGATCCTGCCACAAACAATATTGACGATGACCCGTATTTCATCGAGGGTTACTATCTGAGCCAGACTGCTTCAGGCCAGGCTGTTGACACCATGTGTGTCGATGCCGGAAGTGTCCTTGTAAATGATTATGAATTAGGATTTGATCAGGACATATATACTACTCGAACCGATGGAACTACCGACGATGGTACTATTGATTTAGGCTACCATTATATGGTTGACACTATGCCACGACTCATAGTCAAGGTTGTGGATTCGAACGGCGATGAAGTTCCTCCGGAATTTGCAAATGGTTATGTTGATCCTACTGACAGATTGTGTCCAAGAGGCAATGAAATCATACTGAACGCTTACGCCGACGAAGGATTCTGGGTAAAGAAATGGACCGGAACTGACAATGACTTTTCGAGGAATGCAACTAATGTAGTCACTATGACCACAGACAAGATAGTGACCGTTGAGTTCTCAGATGTTGTAAAACATCAGCTTACGACTATAGTACTCGGCGGACATGGAAGCCTGTTACCGGCCAGTGGAGAGCAGTTGGAAGGAACTATAGAACTTCTTGCAGAACCTGATCCTGGATATGCGGTGAACAGATGGATCGGGACCGATAATGACAAATCCATTGATCCGAGCAATACTGTATATCTCGACTCGGATAAAGTTGTCTTGGTTGAGTTCGGACTACCACGAGTTACTGAGGTTTCTGGAGATCCTAACGCCATCATTGATGCAATCGCACTGGCAAAGAACGGGGACGTACTTGTGGTGGCACCGGGAACATATACAGGTGATATCGATACCGCAGGCAAAGCAATCAGGCTCACAAGTTCGAACCCGGATGATCCGAACGTGGTTGCAGCTACTATTATAGATGGCAATTCCACAGGCCGAGGATTTATCTTCGATAGCGGTGAAGGTCCAGACACTATTGTCGAGGGCTTCACTATTATTAACGGAGATGTTAACAGTCTTGGAGGTGGTGGAATATTTGTAGGCCACGGTACCAGCCCAACAATCAGGAATATAGTTATAAGAGATTGTAATGCCAGCGCGCCCTCGCCTGAATCAGAGGGGCGTGGTGGAGGTATCTATGTCAGTCGCAATAGTACTCCAAGGTTTGTAAACGTCACGGTTCAGACATGCAGCGCCGATGATAACGGTGGCGGTGCTTACTGCGACGCCAACAGTGCGGCTGTGTTTAAGCATTGTACTTTTGTCCAAAACACTGCAATCAATGGTGGTGGTATATACTACTACGATGTCAATCCGAATTCGGAAGTTAACGACTGCAACTTTACCGACAACATTGCCATCTACGGGGCCGGAATGTATAGTGGTTTCGATAGCGACGGAACCGTTACAGATACACTGTTCTTTAGCAACGATGCTAATCAAGACGGTGGAGGAATTTATATGGAACTATCCAATAGCCTGTTGATTACGGACTGCGACATCTTAGATAATACTGCACTGAGAGGAGCCGGGGTGTTCTGCATCGAATCTCGATCGCTTACGATTACAGACAGTTCGATAATGTACAATACTGCTCCCGCTAATGCCTTTGATTCAAACGATCTATTCGATCCACTCGATCCGAATGATTCGAACCTTGGTATCGTCGGACAGGGCGGTGGTATATTCTGCTGGAATACTCCTGCGGATATTAAAGGCAATCTCATTATGCAGAATATTGCCAATACCTCTGGAGGTGGCATATATGTGGTTGGCGATAAAGTTCGTATTATAAACAACCTGATAGCACACAACCTCTCAGGTAGAGACGGTGCGGGTATTTCTGCTAACTGGTTGGCTGAACCGGTTATCTCGAACTGTACCTTTGTGGGTAATGCCGCAGTAGGAACATGGGGGCAGCAGGGCAATACAGGTTTTGGCGGCGGATTGTACGTTGGCTACAAGAGTGACGTTAATGCCATAGACTGTATCTTCTGGGACAACTATGCTCTGGATGGACCTCAGATTGCGGTCGGTACAGGATTTGAGTTTGATGTAGGATGGGCAGCTACACTTAGCGTCTCATATTGTGACGTAAAGGGTGGAATAGCCATGGTCAAAGTGGATGACGAGTGTACACTAAACTGGGGTACAGGAAACATGGTGTCCGATCCGATGTTTGTGGCAGGTCCTCTGGGTGATTACTATCTTAGCCAGGTTACTGCCAGTCAGTCGCAGGACAGTCCATGCGTCAATACTGGAAGTACTGAGGCAAGTATATTGGACCTGGATACGTACACAACCAGGACTGACGAAGTATTTGACCGCGGTATAGTGGATATGGGTTATCACTATCCGTTGAGTATAACAGTAGAACCGTGCAAATTGTGCGATCTGATACGTGATGGTATCATCAACTTCAGAGACTTCGCAAAAATGGCTCTTGCATGGCTTGACGATGGTTGTTCATTCACAAATGGTTATTGTGATGGTGCTGACTTTACTTCTGATGGTTCAGTCAACAACAGGGACCTTGCCTTTATGGCAGAATGCTGGCTGCTTAGGGATACCCTGCCTCCGTTACCAGATCCGAGTGAATGGGAAATTGAGCCTTACGCATCGAGTTCGCAACCGTGCATATTCAGCATGACCGCAATAACCGCATATGATGCCTGGGGATGGGATGTCGAGTACTTCTTCGAGTGTACTTCCGATAATAGTAAAAACAGCAACTGGCAAACTGAATCTACTTATGTTGTATCGAATGTTCCTGATGGAGAAGGATTATGCTTCAGATTCAGAACCCGTGACGGTTTAGGTAATATGACAAGATGGTCGCAGAGAGCCTGTGCATCTTGTGGTATAGATACAACTGCGCCTACACCGGAACCGTATATAGTAATTGCTGAACCGAATTCGCCGAATTCGATCAGATTGGTGGCCAGTTATACGGATGACCCCAGTGGAGTTGAATACTACTTCAGATGTGTTTCCGGTATAGGTGGTCACGATAGCGGATGGCAGGATGAGCCTAACTTTGTTGATGTTGATCTCTTGCACTCTACAACATATTGTTACACTGTCATGGCCAGAGACAAGTCACCGCAACAGAACGAGACCAACGAGTCGGATCAAGTTTGTATCTCGACGCAGATACCGCAGGATAAGAAAGCTCCGACACCTGATCCGATGCTGTGGTCTGAGATAGTTGATGTCAATGGTATGGGCGGTAGGCCTTATGAATACAACGCCGGGGGCGACTGGGATAACTTTGTGGTTATGAGAGCTGATCCGAATACAACCGATGAAAGCGGTTCCTGGCAGTTCTACTTCCAGTGTTTGACTGAAGATGGTTTCAGCAGCAGGAATGATCCAAGGTATGAAAGTACACAAGGCTGGATATCCTTCCCGGCGGGAGGACCATATGAATACAAGGTCTGGGTCGGACTCTCTGGACTAAACCAGACGTTCCGCGTCAGGGCGCGTGACATGTACCTCAATGAGACCAAATGGTCAACTGTCGAGACAGCATACCCACTGTTCTAACTTGATCGGTCATCAGAAGTTAATGACGTAAAAAAAGCCCCGGATTATTCCGGGGCTTTTCATTTGTAGCGTTTACTTTTTGAAATAAGACTTACTTATTCTTCAGCGCCTGATAACCGTAATGCATCAGAAGATGATCGAGGATAACCATTGCACTGTAATTCTCAGCAACAGGCCATATCCGAGCGACTATCGTGGGGTCTCTTCGGGTGATCGCTGCCATTTGCTTATTCTCGAGAGTGTATTTATCGATTGTCTGCTGAGGTTTGTCTATTGTAGGCGTCGGTTTGACCGCAAGTCGTACAATTATAGATTGGCCGGTTGTGAGTCCACCGGTTATACCTCCGGCATTGTTTGAAAGAAATGTTACTTTTCCATTTTCGGCCTGCATCTGATCGTTGCTCTCGATACCGGTCATGTCTTTGACGCCGAAACCGGCTCCAACTTCAACACCTTTAACTGCGCCGATTCCAAGCATCCTTCCCAACTCGGCATCGAGTTTGCCGAATACCGGCTCTCCCAGACCAGCAGGTACGCCCGTGATAACCACCTCAACGGTACCTCCCGCTGAATCACCCGTTTGGGATATCTTATTGCAGGCATCGACCATGGCCTGGGCTGCTTCGATATCAGGGCAGTTCAAAATTGGATGAACGCCGTATTTGTCCTTTACTGCTTCGGCTTTCATTACAGGGGCCTTGTCACGAATCGCATCTATCTGCTGCTCAATCTCAGAAAGTACAAGCATCTTTTCAAGAAAACGCATGTCCATATTGATCCGATTGCTGATATAAACCTGCTGATAAAACGGATCAAGATCGCGCCGCATCTGCTTGTATCTTTGGGTGTACTCAAAAGCCTCGTCACTGGCAACATCCGGACACTTCACGCCCGCCAGTTCCTTCGCGTAAGAGAAAACTTCAATCCCGCATTCTTTGAGTATCTTCTTGGCGACATAACCAGCTGCTACGATCGTTGACGTATATCGACCACTAAAGATTCCAGCACCGATTGCATCGTCATCGGGACCATACTTTGCGAAAGAAGCATACGAAGCATGACCAGGACGAGGTGTACGGTTCGTATCCTGATACTGCTTAATATGAATGAAATGCCGATCAAGGTTCGGAATCAGTATCGAAAGCGGCGTTCCATTCGTATGGTTCTTATTACCCGCACCTTCGATGGTATCTGCAGAATTCAGACCGCTATAGATTACCGGTAAATCCGGTTCCTTACGCGGACTACTAAGCTCATCGGCTCCGGGTTTTCTCAATAGAAGATCGCCGTAAATCTCCTGTTCCGTTAAAACCATACCGGGCCTATGACCTTGAACTACTGAGGTCAAACCCTCCTGGTAAGAACCGCCGGCTACGGTTACCTGAAAAAAGCGCCCTAAGTGACATCCAATCATTTTTTTCAAAAGCTCCTGCTTAAATTCACAAACTGTTCAATTTTTACGTCAATATTAGCGCAAGTAATTGTACAATATTATGTTACAAAAATCCAAAAAATAATAAATAGTCTCGACACAAAGACCTTGAGTCCTGCGTCTTGTCTCTTGAGTCTTGAATCAGTTAATTTGCATATCTGCGCCAATACTTCTCATCAATCCCACAAAATCCGGGAAAGTTACATTCATCGCCTCGGCCGTATTAATTGTGCAAGAACCATCAATCACCAGACCAGCCAAGGCCAGAGCCATCACTATTCGATGATCGCCCCTTCCGTCGAAATCACAGGCGACGGGGCTACCGCCTTCTATTATAAGCCCATCTGCCAATTCCTCAACAGTTATCCCCATCTTTTTGAGTTCCTCGGCCATACATTTAATGCGGTCGGTTTCCTTGCCGCGGGCATGAGGAACGTTTACCAGCGAGGTCGTTCCCTTGGCAAATGCCGCCGTAACAGCCATCGCCGGCAGGGCGTCAGGTGTCGCGTTCAGGTCAATCTCAACACCATGGAGTTCACACGAACGCACCTTTACAGAATCACCCTCAACGCTAATATCTGCTCCCATGGCCGTCAGGTAATCGACGACAGCTTTGTCGGGTTGGCTGTCCGAAAAATCTAAACCACGTAAAATCACTTCTTCACCGCAAAGACAAGCACCGCACAAAAAGAAAGTCGCACTCGAAAAATCAGCCGGAATCGTCACATCGAACGCCGTATAACCTTGACCGCCTTTGACCATGACTTTTTTCAGCCCGTCATTCTCATATTCTATGCCTTGTTTATCGAGCCAATCGAGAGTTATCTGAACGTATCCGGGCTCGTTTAACAGTTCGACATCTATTTCGCTGTCATTCTCAGCCAGCGGTGTACACAACAGCAAACTGGAAAGGTACTGGCTTGTCGTCGCTGCGATGGATGTTTTACCGCCGGACAATCTGCCCGCAACTTCCACCGGGGCCTTTTGGTTATTACGCAGACTGACGCACTTGGCCCCAAGATCATTCAGAGATTGGATCAACGGCCCAATAGATCGTGACTGAATCTGATCGTCACCTGTGAAAGTCATAACTTTTCCGACAGGGGCCAGGGACGCCGAACCCAAAGCTACTCGTAGTGTCGTACCCGAATTGCCCACATCGACGATATCCAGCTGTGGGGATATTTGACCATGTGTTCCGGTTATTCTCCAGAGGTTCGGATCGGATATATCAATCTCAGCACCCATTGCACGGTAGCAGGCAACGGCAGACGTAGTATCACCGGATACCAGAGGACTGGCGATTGTACTGGTACCGCTAGCTAAAGAGCCGATTGCAACCGCACGTATCGTGTGCGATTTTGAACCGGGTATAACAACCTCACCACAAAGCCGGGATTTATGAACAATAAGTTTCATAATCGATTCTTAAGTCTTTACAGTAAATAACTCAGAGCAAGTTTTTTACCAGAAAATGGGCCAAATTGAAAGAAGTTTTTGCTTTAGGTTTCCCTGGCACTAAAATTAGCGTTGGCTTCTATAAATAAGGCTTTTAAAATGTACAAATCCGTTGTTTAAAGTCTTTTCTCTTAGTTAACCTTTATTGTATTATAAATTGTGAGTCCACTCTAAAAAGGGTTACATGCAAGAGGTTAAAGATATTGGGGTTTTGAGTTGTTTGTTCTTGATTTTCATGGTGAATGCGTATGCGATGGCGATTTGGATAAACTTTGTCCTGGTTTGGCGGTATATAGCCGAGAATCCGGAGTTTTTTGCATTATCGCACTTGCTTTGTGGCATTTCGCTTTGCTTCTTTGCCGAGAAGAGCCGAAATGAGCTTCGGCAAATAATTATTCGAGAGAAAAGCCGCTGTTGGCTTGAGCCTCGACAATATTCCAGACAAGCCGCCTAAAGGCGTGTTTTTAGAGTAGACTCAAGAATTAAAAGGAAAAAGGAAAAACGGTGGATTCGGCCTGCGGCCGAGAATGTTTTATTGTTTTTTGGCGATTGCTTTAACATAATATATTACAATCACTAACGTTAATATTGAAACAAAATTCGGTCAGAAAACAGCATGGGCAATAAGTTGCCCATCCAATGGTGGTGTATTGATTGTTGCGATGAGAATTTGATAGGTGTACGAGTGCAATACCTTCGTGTTTCGTTTACATGTTTGGTGTTTTTAGTCGGGTGCGGGGATGTTGAACGCCGGTCTGATTATGTTTATCCGGTTTGCGAAGGTCCATTTGAAGAGTGCTCCGTTGATGTTGGTTTTTATAAGGCTGTTCAGGGTCGCAATGGGCCTCAGGATGGTAATCTGGCGTTGGCGGTGGCAATTTCTGGCGGGGGGCATCGAGCGGGTAATTTTGGTGCTGGAGTGCTGCTTGGATTAGAGGGAATTGTCGTTGAGGACGGCAGGGTGGTTAATGTTTTGTCTGAGATTGATTATTTTTCGACGGTCTCGGGTGGGGGATTTGCTGCGGGTGCTTATTTTAGTAGTCTGCACGATTATTTGAGTTTTGGTGGCGGCTATGAAGATTACTCGTTTGGCGAGGTTCTTGGTGGTTCCGGTTGCGGTGGATTGGAGGTTGAGTGTCCAGCTATGAAAGTTTGGTCGGACGATGAGTTTACGGATCCTTGTATTCGTCGTCATTTGGAAGGTTTTTATTCGGATATTTATGGTGATGTGATAGGTGATCTTTTTTCGTGGTTGACATTTGGAGTTTTTAACAAGGGTGGGCATTACGAGGAAAATATTGACGATGATGTTTTGGGTCGAAACTGGCGCAAGCTCAAGCATGGATCTAAGCGGCCGGAGGCGAGTCTTTTGTTGAGTGACATATTTGTGCGTCTTGAAGATCAAAGGGAAGTAAATTTGCCTTACTGGGTGGCGAATTCGACTGTTTATGAGAACGGTTCAATTTTTGCGTTTACTCCCGATTTTCTTGAGCTGTATGAGATTTGCGGATACCAACATCGCGGGAGAGATGTTAAATATGACGAGAACAAAAGCTACGAGTCATTTATCGACCAGGTGCCGGTTTCTATTGGTGCAACTGGTAGTGCGAGTTTTCCGGTTGCGACCAAGCCTATTACTTTGATGAGTATGATGGACGACGAAGACAGGCCTTACGTTCATTTGTTCGATGGTGGTGTGGCGGATAATCTTGGAGTTATAACTGCGGTGCGTTTGTTGGATAAAGAACCGAGTGAGAAGGTTCGTCGCAAGGCGCTGATCGTGATCGATGCTTACAAAGGTAATTATGCACCGTTTTCAGAGAAGCGAAATCCGCCATCGATAGGCAAAACCGCGTTGCGGGTTATGAATATATCGCTTGACTCATGGCGCGGGCGTCACAGGGAAATTATTCGAGGGCTTTGTTTGCAAAAAGGAATTGAAGTGGTTTTTCTTAGCTTTGACGATCTTGCGGGTATGGTTGATTTTGAAGAGCTTTTTGGTTATGGTCTTTGTGCGGATGATGTTGAGGAAATCCTGGAGCAATCGGAAGGTGAAGGGACAATTTTTGAGTTGCTTCGTAGAATACCAACTATTGATTTTAAGAATAAAGGGCGATTGGGTCCAGCAAGGCAAAATCTTCTTTTGGCGGCAGGGCGACATGTGGTCGATCAAAAGAAAGAAGCGATAATAAAAGCTATCGGTTTGTAAGTCAGGAAAATGATTGAATGAAATGTAAACGTATTTTGCTGGTGTTGTTTATTTTGTTTTTTAGTTTGGTTCTGGTTGGATGTAACGGTTCGGCGGGTAAACTTAAGTTAGGTTCTTCGGGTCGATATTATATTGCGGGTCGGTCTGTTGAGGGTCGCGATATCTGGTGTATAGTTTTCGGCAGTGGTGAAGATGTAACTTTCGTATTAGCGAGTATTCATGGGGATGAGTATGTCGGTACGCCCTTGGTGAGGCGGTTTGCGGGGTATCTGGAGGATCACCCCGAGTTTCTTGTCGGTCGAACTGTTGTTCTTTTGGATGAAGCGAATCCTGATGGCGTACTTTCAGGGACTCGTCATAATTCGCGGGGCGTTGATTTGAATCGTAATTATTATTCAGACAATCGCGTCAACGGGGCCAAATATGGTCTGGTTGCGATGTCTGAAGCTGAGACGCGGATTATTGCGGGTCTTATCTGGCAGTATGGACCTGATCGTATTGTAAGTATTCATCAGGTTAAAGATATGGGTCCGGGTGGGCTTGCTCGTCGGTATCCTGATGGATTGATAGATTATGACGGTCCAGGTAAGGAGCTTGCCGAGACTATGTCTAAAGAGTGCGAGCTTGGGGTGGCAAAGTTAGGTGCTTCTCCGGGTTCTTTGGGTTCTTATGGGGGTGTTTTGCTTCGTATTCCCACGATTACATTCGAGTTGGCTCGCGATGCCCATGAGATCGGTTCGGTGGATCTTTGGGATCGATACGGCGGTGGGCTTATTGCGGCGGTGGAGTATCTTCCAAACTGACCAGTTGGTTCCCGACGAGTCGGGACTTCGCCTTCGGCTCAGCACAAGATTATGGCGTGGATATTTGTGGATTCGGCCTGCGGCCGAGAGTGTTTTAGTGTTTTAGGAGAGAAGTGAGGGTCTTTTGGGGAGGAAATTGGGAGAATTTTACGAATAATTGTGGAAATTTTAAAAAAAAGCGATACAAAATCGGCTTTTGCGCATCATTCTTAATAGTAGAAGTTGTTCCGAATAAGGTAGATCAAAGTTCAGATTGGCCGAGGAGGCTATGGGCTCAATGACAGATGTGAGCGATTATGAGAAAATATGTCGTTATCGGTTCAAAAACTGTCTGCAAGCGTTAAGTGCGCGAAAATTCTTTTTTTTAGCTTGACAGATCAGAGGCGCGTGGATTAAACTGAGTTTATAGTGAAATGAG
>SDBT01005525.1_pt1 | contig 21187 bp, 12 predicted proteins | sample 2277101 | NCBI WGS metagenome assembly SDBT01 (sample SAMN10404973, study PRJNA504765) | marine sediment metagenome | isolation source: marine sediment core GS10_PC15, 103 cmbsf | place: Arctic Ocean: Southern Knipovich Ridge | collected 2010
TGGGGAATGACATCATAAAGCCAGGAATCAATCGGACTGGAACTCTCGATGATCTGGATAGTAATTCCGTAGTTGCTGAAGGTTTCCCCTCCTACCCAATCGTGGGCGATGTTGTGCCAGGAGGCGAATTCTTCTGAGCTGTTATTGATCACCACCAGGACCTGATTCTCAAGGTCAGCCTGGAATAAATCCCGCTGGACTTTAACTGAATCTGTTGAAATTTCAAAAATAGCAGCCCCAAATTCATCCGGCCGATCGTGCCACCAGACAGCGATCTGGTTGTTTTCAAGGACCTGCCAATCGTAACGGTTATCGGCATACCGAAAAGTAACTTCCTGGCTGGAGATCTTGGAGCCATCTTCCAGCTCCAGGCGCCAATGGTAGCTGTAGGACATGAAGGGGGGGTTGGTGAAATGGCTGGTATCAAGAGTGTATTCCAGAAAGACCTCAGTTCCACTGGAGATCTCGATTTCTTCCACGGTGTAGCTTTCCGGGGAGTAAATATTCTCGCTGGTATAGGCAAATTCAGCCTGGGTGATTTCCCCACCAGAGCTCGAGACATGAGCTTGGAAGATCAGCTGATCCGGAAAGTGGTTTTCAACTTCAAAATCGGAGAAAGTGACGGTTGCCTGGGCATTGGCGGGGGTCGGACTGCCCGTCGATAATCCCACGATTAGCAGCAGGATCAGGATTAATTTATAGTGGTCAGATTGAATTTTCATTATCAATTTGTCTTTTTATATTTTTTATACGGCAACATGATTATAACAAGCACAAATCCCCCGGACCGATATCCAGGGGATTTGATGAAAAATTAATACAACCTATCTGAATTACCTCATCGGCCAAGCAGATCAGACATCCTTATCCAGGTTTTTTTTGCCCTTTTTTTCCTGATCTGGATCAGTGATAACATCTCCGGTGATATCAGCCCAATCAGGATTAATTTGGCCTCCACCTCCGCCATCTTCTTCTTCGGAAGTCATCACCTGGCTGATGCCGGAGCCAGCTACGGTGGAAGCTCCCCCGCCCATGTCATCCTGGTCGGGATTGGAAATATCACCGCCGGTAATATGACTCATTTTTTCAGAGGTCATCTGGCCGCGTCCGCCGCCACCACCCTCTTCAGACTGGCTGGTTTCATCGGTATCATCGTCATCTGGAGGATCCTCCTGCTCGACGGTGCCATCGCTTCCGCTCTCATCCTCCTCTTCTCCACCACCTTCTTCGCCTCCACTTTCACCACCTTCTTCGCCTCCACTATCGTTTTCATCAACTGGCTCTTGTACGATCTCTCCCATTTCACCACCCTCTTCACCTTCACCGCCTTCGCCACCTTCACTGCCGCCACCACCCCCTATTCCCAGGCCAGCAAGTGCACCGAGATCGATCCCCCCGCCTTCGGTTTCACCTTCCGAATCTATTCCACCTCCATTATCTCCTCCACCTTCACCACCGATCCCACCTCCACCTTCACCACCAATCTCTGTGGAGCCAATGCCTTCTCCTCCGTCACTGCCGATGCCTCCTTCACTTCCAATCCCACTTCCACCGTCAGAGCCTATACCCCCTTCACTTCCAATTTCGCCGCCACCGGAGCCAATTCCACCTTCACCCCCGATTTCTCCTCCCCCACCACCTATCTCTCCTCCTCCGCCGCCAATCTCGCCGCCCATACCACCCAGCTCTCCCCCTCCACCAATTTCACCTCCACCTCCGAAATCCTGGCCGCCGGAATCAACTCCCCCGGCACCACCTATATCGCTGCCTCCTCCAATTTCGCCACCACCGCCAATATCCTGGCCACCAAATCCACCATCACTGCCGATATCTTGGCCGCCGGAATCCATTCCTCCACCGCCCATATCCGCCCCCGGACCGTCTCCTCCGATCTCACTTCCGCCCCCGCCCATTTCACCGCCGTCCATAACTTCTGACCTGCCGCCGCCCCCAATACCTCCCGGCATGCCACCACCCATTTCGCCCGTACCACCACCGTCGATCCCACCGGGGCTTCCCGACATACCGCCGTCGATGCCGCCCGGCATACCGCCGTCGATCCCACCGGGCATTTCTCCGCCCATCCCACCACCCATGCCGCCAGGGCTGTCATCTATTCCGCCAGGCATTCCTCCGCCCATTTCACCGCTCATGTCTCCTGGTAATCCGGATTTACCTCCCCCCATATCACCGGGCATGCCATCAGTACCTCCAGGCATACCCGACATACCGTCGCCGATTCCTCCAGGCATACCGCCTTTTCCGTCCATTCCACCGGGCATGTCGCCCTTGCCATCCAGGCCGGTGGGCGTTTCCGATCTTCCGCTATCCATATCTCCTGGTAATCCTCCGGATTCTGACGGGGAGGGCAGAGGGATGGGATTGGTCTCCACCTCACCTTCCCGCGCCTCCCCGGGTAAGGGAATGGGTGTAGCTGAGATTTCATCTTCCGGTCCTTCCCGCGCCTCCCCGGGTAAGGGAATGGGTGTAGCTGAGATTTGATCTTCCGGGCCTTCCTGCGTTTCCTTAGGTACGGGGATGGGCAAAACTGAAATTTCATCTTCCGGGCCTTCTCGCGTTTCCCCGGGTAAGGGAATGGGTGTAGCGGAAATTTCATCTTCCGGGCCTTCCCGCGCCTCACCAGGTAAGGGAATGGGTGTAGCGGAAATTTCATCTTCCGGTATTTCTCGTGCTTCCCCGGGTATGGGAACGGGCAATACAGAGATTTCATCTTTAGGATCTTCCAGCGCTTCTACGGGTAAGATGATAGGTTCGGCAGAGACCTCGTCCCTACTGGATGCGTCCACAGCCTGGACCAATTCTTTTTGAATTTCTTCGGATTCTTTAACGTCCCTTTCATGTTCCACCACCGCTTCCGGCTCTGTGGCGGCCTGTTCGATACGCTGGGTTTCCTCTTTTATTTCCTGGGCCTCCGGGGTGGTATCTCGTCCTTCCTGGGATTTTTCATTGGGTTCCTGGGTTTCAGATCCGCGTGGCATAAGTTTCTCCTGTTATTATTTAGAATTATTTGTCCAATATTTGAGTTGAGGTTTGTGATAAATGTTGTCACTTTGATTATCTCTATCTTAGATGGTTCTTGATCCTCAATTCAGCGAGGAATCAGTATCTCTTCCTGCTAATGATCCCGAATCATCAGAATCTTGGTTGGAATTCAGGTTTTGCTGTTTAACTGGTTGACCAAGCTCGGGTTGGTTTGACTCCCCAGACCCAGCATTTCCCCCAGTATAGGTTAGCTGGGGCGTGTTCTCACTGGAAGCTATCCCGGGTCCAGTTTGTTCGGAAACGTAGGATTCTGTATTACTTTTAACCATTACCAGGATCGACAATTGCAGATGTTCCAATTCTTGAATAATTTCGAAAAGACCATCAAAATTGACTGTACTGGTAACTTCGACAGGTTCGAAACTTAATTCACCCGTTTTTTCCAGAGTAGTATAGGTCACTTCTTGTCCTACTCCTGGCAGCATCTCTTTCATGACATTCAACAATCTTTTTATTTCATTTTCCAGCATCCGGGCCTGTTCAATTAATTCATTAACGCCCCCAACACCTTCTTGTTGGGAGCTGGATTCGGATGGGACTTCATCAGTTTGAATGATCGGGATATCAGCGCTGTCTACCAGGATTGATCCGGTATCCAGCTCAAACCGGTCGGCGTATTCCAGGATCGTTGATCCGCTGGAACTTCCTTCTGGTCCCCGATCGGAAAGATTCTCTTGCATCCTATCTAATAAGGTCTCTGCCTCTTCCTTGGTTAATTTGACGGTTATTTCCACCTTAACGTAGCTGCCGTCCGCCTGTTTTACCCAGTCGTTGTAGGTGATCTCGCGGGGTTCGCCGTCCGGCCAGTCGGAGAGTTCATCCTGCAAGGTTAAGATCTCCTCTCGGGTAGAGGCCTTCCTGTCGCTGCTTTCCTGCTGGTTTTCCCCGACCTTCTCAGGTTTAAGATCCGGATCATAAGCAGGTGGGTCCTCCTGCTGATTCATTTCAAGATCTGAGGCATCTCCGGGTGTTTCCAAGTATTCTCCACTTGGGTCCCTGTCGGGCAGTGGTTCGATCTTGGTGGGGTGTTTGGTCGGCACCCGGAAATCGCCTGTCTCTTCCTTAGTAACGGTTAATTTCCAGGTGAAGCTGTCGACTTTATTGACTTCCCGGACAGCGCCAGTAAAATCGATCTGGTTGTTCCCAGTAGGTATAACGATCTGGTTTTCACTATTCTCCCCGGTTTCCCCGGTGACTTCTAAAATATACGGATTATCCTCCTGGTCATTGACAAATCCCCGGACTTCGCCAGGTTTTGCCCCGACCATATCCTGACTGAAGTTTTCAGTATCGCTGCTGGAAGATACCTCTGTTAGCTTGACTGGTGAATCTTCGCTGTCAACTACAGGAATATCTGTCGCGGTATCATCCAGATCAGAGACCAACTCAGTAAATGGACTTTCAGGTGGAGACTCATCGGGTAATGCGGCTCCAGACGTTTCGCCCGCCTTTTCTTCAATTTGACTATCGGACTCTTTTTGGGCAGTCGACCCATCATGTTTGGTTAATTCGGTCTTGGCAGTATCTGTTTTTTCCTCTGAAATCCTTTCGGAGGACTTTTGATCAGGCTGCCCGACCTCTTGTACCTGGGCCGCCTGCTGGCTTGCGACATCGGTAGCTACGCTCTGAGAGGGACCCGCATTCAAATCGTTATCTTCCAAGACCTCCCCCTGGGTCATTTCCACACCGCTGTAATGGTCTCCGGGATCATGGGTTTTGCCGTCCAATGAGGTTTCAGTCGGCGGAGTTTTCACCACCTGCACGGCGGCCACAAAGGCTTCCCGAACATCCTCAGCCTGTTTAATATCGCTGAATCTTTCCGCGGCGGCTTCGGGTTCAAAGGCGGCCCGGTCGAGCTGTTCTTTTACTTCTGAAACTTCCCGTATTTCCTGGGGTGCTTCAGCTGCTTCCTGGAATTCCGTTCCGCCTGTCATATTTGTTTCCTATTTTGATGATTTTGAATATTCTGATAAACATCTCTTCATAAACCCCGTTGCTTTTTATTTATAATTTTGATTATGTTTTCTGTATCCTGGGACCTCGATCTTATTCAGTAAAAGTTGTTGGTTTACCACTAGATGTTAAGTTTCAGCTTACTTCATGTTGTTAACTACTGACATTTCCGCTCCATGTGAGCTTTTAGTCGCATTTGACATCGTCGCTATCATCTCTGCCGACCGATTTTCTTGAACTCCTTGGACGGAAATTCTACCGATGATCTCCCCACTTCCCTCATATCCTGGATCAGAGCCTTCCCCTTTAACTCCGTCATCACTCGAATCGGTTCCATCTTCGGTGGAATTTTCTCCCTTTGGCTTTTCGCCGCTGCTTCCATCATCGCCACCTTCATTGATACTTGATTCGTCTTGATTTGGATTAATCTGAACCATCCTGGTGAAGGCAATATTCCCATAGGACTCAAGGACATAAGATTTTGTTCCATCATCATTAACAACAACTTGAATATCAGATTTCCCTTCATCGGGTCTCAGACCAATATCATTCTCGACAGGCGGCAGGGTATCCTTTTCCTGCCCTGTTTTTTGATCTGAACTGGAATCATCCGTACCTGCAGCCTCATCGACTGCTCCTTCTTCGCCTTCTCCATCAATTCCACTCTCTTCCCCGAGATCCTCGCCGTCGGTGTCCCCTCCACTCAATCCGTCATAAGCGGGCTCGCCAGGGATATCCGCACCTGACCTGTCTTGGGGTCTCTCATCAGGTTGAGGTTCTGGGATAGGGATTTCCTCACCACCGTCGCCACCTTCCGGAGTAGCGTCATCGGTGATTTCGACATCGACTGCTCCTTCTTCGCCTTCTCCATCAATTCCACTCTCTTCCCCGAGATCCTCGCCGTCGGTGTCCCCTCCACCCAATCCTGCTTCCATAGTTGACATGTCTTGGGGTTTCTCCTCAGGTTCAAGAGGATCCTCCCACCCTTCACTGCCTTCATCTCCTCCACCGTCGCCACCTTCCGGAGTAGCGTCATCGGTGATTTCGACATCGACTGCTCCTTCTTCGCCTTTTCCATCAATTCCACTCTCTTCCCCGAGATCCTCGCCGTCGGTGTCCCCTCCACCCAATCCTGCTTCCATAGTTGACATGTCTTAGGGTTTCTCCTCAGGTTCAAGAGGATCCTCCCACCCTTCACTGCCTTCATCTCCTCCACCGTCGCCACCTTCCGGAGTAGCGTCATCGGTGATTTCGACATCGACTGCTCCTTCTTCGCCTTCTCCATCAATTCCACTCTCTTCCCCGAGATCCTCGCCGTCGGTGTCCCCTCCACTCAATCCTCCATCACTGTAATCAGGAATTTCTGTTGTGTCCTGCTCAGGTCCATGTTCTTCTGGGAGAGGGATTTCCTCACCACCTTCAGGAGGGATCTCCACATCATCTATAAACTCTTCGCTAAATCCTCCATCACTGTAATCAGGAATTTCTGTTGTGTCCTGCTCAGGTCCATGTTCTTCTGGGAGAGGGATTTCCTCACCACCTTCAGGAGGGATCTCCACATCATCCAAGTCATCTTTGTTCTCTTCGCTGGCGTGGGCTCTCTGCTCAGGTTCTGGAAGAGGATACTCCGACTCTTCACTGCCTTCATCTCCTCCACCTTCGTCAACATCCCCACCTTCAGCGGATGCTGCCTCTTCTGTTTCATCAGCTTCCCGAGAAGCGGCATCTATACCTTTACTTGTGGCTGTATCTGTGGAAAGGGAAGATTCCCTGCCAGAATCAGCCACCTGAACCTGCTGGACCAGCTGAACACTGTCCACAAAGGCTGTTTCAACCGCCTCAGCTTCCTTAAAATCACCCGTTTTTTCCACGGCCGCTTCAGGTTCAAAAGCTGCCCGGTCGAGCTGTTCTTTTACCTCGGTTACTTCCCGTGTTTCCTGGGGTGCTTCTGCCCCTTCCTGGAATTCGGTTCCGCCTGTCATGAGCTCTCCTGTTCTATGAAAAACTGTTTTCGATGTTAATTTCCTACGGATCAATGTCCTCAAAACCCTCACTGATGCCATCGCTGTCTTCGATACCTTCCCCGCCGCCAGCCATATCCGGTGGGTCCACCGGGGTGATGTCCACGTCAGGTTGACTCCCCACAAATTCCTCATCATCCTCGTCATGATCGTCACCCCAATTGATGAGGGGATCGACCTCGCTTTCCTTGATCTCCTCCATGGTCATGGGTAAAGGTCTTTCAACATTGGAGCTCTCTTCAGTTCCTCCTGGTTGTGTTAGAGATTCGAAATAATCGATGGAATCATCCTCTGGATTAAATTCAGGAATACCAGGCAGAGGTGTACTTCCTCCGGAACCACCTTCGGGATCGGGGGTGCCTCTGACGCCACCACCTCCGCCGCCTCCTGAATCTGCCGATCCTCCCCCCGTGATGGCACCCCATATTTTCCCAGTTATGGTCCTAATTGTGCTCAAACCCACTGTGTCATCTCCTCCGGGAGCGGCCATTTCAGCAAGATCACCTGCTGATACAAAATCAGTGTTGTCTGATTCTCCCCCGGGACTCCAACTTGGGTCATCAGTATTAAAAATTCCGCCAGTTTGGTCTCCATCCATTCTGCCAGGGAGGTCTCCATCCAATCCACCAGGCATGCCATCGATGCCACCAGGCATGCCATCGATGCCACCAGGGAGGTCTCCATCCAATCCACCAGGTATTTCAAGGCCATCCGCTGGCTCGCCGCCCTGGTAGCCGACGCTTTCGCCCCGCTCTGTATCGCCCATGCCGCCGGCATAGGCATCGCTTATTCCGGTGGGTTCGCGAATATCATCCGTTGTTTCCAGGCCTCCGAAATCAATCTCAGGGCTTCCATCGGACCCATCCGGATCGTGCAACACTAACCCGTCATCTGCCTGGGATTCGTCACCAAGGCTGTCCAGGCTTATCTCATCAGGGATGGTCTGGTTTTCCACAGCAGCTGCTCTAGCACCATCCGCCGCCTCACCTACATTTTCGGCAGCTGCTTCAGGTCTAAAAATTTCTTCATCAGAAGATGGGGAGCTTGAACTATCGTCGGGCGGTGTGCCCACGGGCGGTGTGCCCACGGGCGGTGTGCCCCCATCATCGGGGCCCCCACTAATTCGGCTCTTACTGTCCCCATCGCTCCCCCCATCACCTCCATCGCCACTGGACTGATTCTCGACACCATTGGCGTAGCCATTCATAAACTTCACATCTGCGGAGTTGTTTTCCAGAGCTGGATCTGCAGCCTCTTTGACCTCCGTTGTCCTTTCTTCTGGAATCTGACCTTCTTCAGCTGGTTCATCAGTCCCTTTTTCTATGGTCACTTTTCCAGTCTGATCGGATCCTTCGAGGGTGATGGCAGGGGGATTTTCAGCCTTTTCCACTACTGGGATAGCGTCTACAGACGCTTTTAAAGCATCCTGCAGCGTTTCGGATTCCTTAATTTCCCCCGTTTTTTCCACGACTTCTTCGGGCTCAAAAGCTGCCCGGTCGAGCTGTTCTTTTGCCTCGGTTACTTCCTGTATTTCCCGGGGTGCTTCGGCTGCTTCCTGGAATTCGGTTCCGCCAGTCATGATTTGCTCCTTTTCTGTCTATTCATACACTACCTTAAGTTGTTATCTTATCGGCATTCTGTTGTTGGCGTTCAATGGCCTCTTTGATTAGTTGCAGTGCCAATTTCAAAATCTTTTTAACATCACCTACCGGATCGTCTACTTGTTCGATATGATTTTTGGCAATTTGCTGCATGCTCTCTAGCTTCTTCGTATTCTCTGATCCGGATGCTGTATTAATCTCAGTGATTTGAAGATTGCCACCCGAGGAATCTCCTGCACTCGCCGAAGCTCCTGGGTTCGTACCGGGTAGATTGGGGCTGATCCCAGCTCCCATCCCGGAGTCGGGTGGTTGGACCAGACCCCCAGCTCTGTCGGAATTCAGTGCCTGTGCGGCTTTAAGCAGCGTCAAAGCTATTAATCCGTCTACTTGATCCTTGGAGATATTATTATATTGACCATGAACGTATTTCTCGGTCTGGGAAATATAATCTGCAGATTTGTCAGCTGTGACCAGCTGAACGATATCGGCTGCAGCCTGGCTGGAAAAGGTTTCCGCTCCCTCAGGAAGCTGATCCATGATCTGGGAAACGATCTCTGGATTGGTCAACTCCTGCACGGGTTCTTCCTCTTCCACCAGATGACTGTCAGTCATGCCCTGGACCGGTTCCTCATCGCCTTCTGTCATTTGACTAGAAGCAGTGCGGCTCTGAACCGGCTCTTCTTCCTCTTCCATGAGATGGCTGTCCCCGACCCTGCTCTGGACAGGCTCTTCTACCATTATTTGATTGTCTCCAGTCATACCCTGGACAGGCTCCTCGTCGCCTTCTATCAAATGATCCCCTGTTGGCCTTTCAATTGTGATCTTTCCTGTGTCCCCGAGTCCTTCCAGGGTTATCTCAGGAGCGGTGGATACCTCAGTTGCCTTCAAATCCGGTGTTATTTGAACCGAATCAACCGCGGCTACAAGTTCTTTTTGAAGGTCTTCGGCCCCCTTAAATTCCCCCGTTTTTTCCATGGTCGCTTCGGGTTCAAAGGCGGCCTGGTCGAGCTGTTGTTTTCCTTCTGAAACTTCCCGGCTTTCCGGGGGGAATTCTGGGACAGCTGAAAGTATAATTCCGTCAGCCATTTTTCACTCTCCCACGTGATTGATGAATGAACTGGGAATAACCTATATTCCAATCCAAGAAGCCAAGTTCTTGGGGTGGGTTGATGATCAGTTTCCACAAGAAACTGAATAAAAAACCGATTTGATTAGCAGAATCCGCATACTTTTGTAAGTCGTCTTTCATTTCTTTTGATTGACGAGAGATCAGTTCATCACAGTGGAAAGAAATGCAGGTCGCGGGTAGAGGCCCCGGAAGGAGTTCACATCCGTTTTTTCCAATATAGCAGCACTGCGATGGATCGTGATGGACGGGAAGAGGAATAAATCCATGTTGAATCCGAAAGGCAACTAAATCCAGTATTTTTAGATATTTAGGACGGCAACAGCTAATTATTTTGCATGAACCACAAGCAACTGATCCGAGCCTATGCAAAGTGGCCCGGTACCTGGATAAACGCCTTGTCCATTCATTGGTGAGAATCGTCCAAATCGGTTCTTGGACAAGGGGATTTTTATGAAATATATTCTCAAGTTCCAGAATATGGGCCGGGTATGTACTAGAATACCTGTGTTCGTTAACTTGATCCGATCTGGAATACGAAACATCTATCGCACTAGATGTGGTATGAACTCGCAATATCAATAATTCATCAGTGGAGTCTTTGGTCAATCTTATTTTAGTGTCAAGTGAAATTTGCCTCTCCCGATAAATCAATCTGTATGATTGATTGAGATATGTCCTTAAGAAGAGGACCCAGGGCCAGTAGGCCTTGTGTTTGGCTAGATCTAATGTGGATCGAAGTTTATCAGGTATAAATCTTTGGTTTGAGGATAGAGCTAAGAACAGGTCACTGATATTAATATTTTCCAGGAAGGTGGTTTGCTCCATTGTTGGACTTAAGACCAAGCTGATATATTCCATAAGTTTCCGGTCAAAGCCGTTTTCATCAACCAGACCATGTTTATTTTCAGGCCAAAGGATTTTTTCTGGATTGATTTCAATCGAACATGATGACATTATCTGCATAACCCCTACTTTAGGTTTTGGACTAAAAGGTCCTGAGTAGACGAGATCTTTTTCAAAATATTGGAGAGCGTGCTGATAAACTTAGATCTTCTATCCATTGTCATTTGCAACCTCAATGAAGTCATTTCTGACATCTCATTCATTCCGTCAAGCTTTCCTTTTAAATCATCTAGGAGACTTTTTAAGCTGTCAATAGTGACGCCATCGCCCAAATCATTAACTATCGATGAGCCTTCCACCAGGTCCGGGTTTTGGTCCCCTTGTCCTTGTTCAATCGTGTTGATGGAATTGACTACTTCAGCCGATTGCCCCTGAATAACCTGAAGATAGTGCTCTATTTCTACGACTGCAGAGTCCAGCAAATTTACTGCAGAGTTCATGGACAAAGCCAGCATAGAATTGGATTGATCCTGATCCAGATCAGGGAACTTTTCCTCGATCAATTTTTCCTGCTGGTCTATAACCTCAGTGATACTCAGTTCTTCACTGAGGGTTACCATATCGACTGCAGAAGTGTTCGTGAAGGCTGTGATCCCTTCAGGGAGCTGCTCTGTCAGCTGGCTGACAAACTCTGCATGGTTGGTTGTCCCGGGTCCGTCGTTGGAGTCGATGATCGCATCTCTGCTGATCCCATCATTTGAATCAATGATTCCCACTGTGCTAGTTACATCATTGGAGTCGATGATCACCTCTGTGCTGGTCCCGTCGTTGGAATCGATGATTGCCTCTCTGCTGGCCCCATCGTTGGAGTCGATGATCGCTTCTCGGCTGGCTCCATCGCTAGAATCGATGATGGAAACTCCGTCGTTGGAATCGATTATCGCTGCGGGCTCGTTTGCTTCAGCTGCTTTGGTGATCGTGACCTGGCCTTTCTCTCCTGCTGCTGCGGTGATCTCAATGCCGGGGGAGGGTATCGGAACGGGAAGTACCGCTGCCTGCTCTACTGACGGAACTGACTCTTTAAAGGCGGTTTCCAGGGCTTCGGATGTTTTATAATCCCCCTCGCTTTCGATCTTTGCTTCAGGATTCTCTGCGGCTCGATCCAATTTTTCAGTTTGATCGGCAATTTCCCTGATTTCCGCTTGTTGTTCGGGGTTTTCCTTAATGTCTTTAGATTCCTCGGGAACTTCAAAACTCGAGGGGCTCGAACCGTCAACCATGTTATGCTCCTTTTCCAGGTTTTAACCTGGTATATGCTAAAACGACAAAGATCGAGCTGCGCCAAACGCAAGAACTCGATCCTGAGGAGGTTTAGATTTGCTGTGGGGGGTGCCTCAAGGATAGTACTGAAACTTAGATATAAGTACTATACACAAATAACAACGAAAAGTCAAAAATATTTAAGAATAGGGAAATTGAATATTGAAAATATAAAATAAAAAATTATAGATAGCTGCGATTTTTTTCTTTTCCAATATATCTCCCATCGAATAAAGTCGAGGGCTGATAAAAACCAAGCCCCGCTTAAACGGGGCTTCTTGCAAAGACAGCGGATAAGGTCATCCATCTCCTGTCTTGGGTCATATCATAACTTCATCATTCTCAGATAGTCACCCCTTCACCAAGTCACCCGGTCTCAAATTCAACTTTCAATTTCATATTTTAGGTTGAAGAATCATTCTCCCACAACGTTTATCTGCGCCGGCTGCCAGTTCCGGATCGTATTCTGGCTCAATTCCTGGAAGCGGGTCAGCTGGGCTTCCGGCATTGCAAAACGTGACTTGGCTGTGCCCAGCATTAACAAACAATACGACAGGTTGCCCAGGTGATCGGCGCTGATAAATCCTTCCTGGGCACCCAGGGTTTTCCAGAGGTGGGTGGTGGTGTAGGTCCAGAGCACGTTGACCGGGTTGCGCTCCGCGGCCAGTTTTTTATTCTCCGCGCCCAGCATGGCCAGCAGTGCCTTAAAGTCCGGCTCGGATATTAAGGTAAAGAATCCGTACTGGCAGGGAGCCTGGCAGAATTGGCAGCCTTTTTTGCGGTGCAAACGGTTGGTTAGTTTAGCCCGGCCGGGATGGATAGCGATACCAGCCATCACTTTCTGATAGGCGGCTGCTTTTTCAGGGTTGGTATCTGCACTTTTTAGAACTTTTATTAGCTGGTCTACGGTCTCCTGGTCCGGTTCCCGGGTGGCACCCTGAAAAGCTGCCATGCGGTGGGCAACCTCAGGGAGGACCAGATCGGTCATTTCCTTGACTTTCAATCCATCCGCTTTTGCCAACGCCCTGCGGGTTTTCTGGCTGGCTTTTTTAAGCTGCTTGATATGAGCCGGGGGGCAAAATGCCACCAGGTAATAGTAGCTGATCATGCCTTTGATGGCAGTTGGGCTGGGTTGGGTTGTCATGGTGACCTCGTTAGTTAATTCTTCTTGGCTGCTTTTTTCTTTTTAAATTCCGGCAGGGGTGAATAAAAGACTTTCACCCAGGAGGCCATATCATCCTGGATGCCGCAGATGATGGTTTGGCCAACTTTCAGGCGGGCAATAATTTGGGGTTGATCTTCTTCCAGAGCCAGGGCGCTGGCCATGGCATCCCGGTCATCAGCGCTAACCAGCCGGTGCACAATCTTCAGGTTGGTATTTTTGAGAGCATCCGGCACCAGTTTGGAGGGCACCTGGTCGATAATGCCCAATCCCTGGCCGTAAGCCCGGATCTCGGCCAGGATATCGGCGAACATCTCTCCCATCTTGGCCTGGGGGCTGGCATCCCCGCCGCCGCCGGCTGAGGCTTTCCGCAGTACCCGGTGGGCTTCCTCAAAGATGGCCAGGTGCTTCAAACCGGCTGATTCCGGGGATCCGGCCACTTCATGCTGGGCCTGGCGGTACTCATACAGGAAGTTCAATATCAAAGCCATGGTAAAACATTTATCGGCGTCGTCGCCCATCTGGCTCAGGTTGATCACCACCGGGCGGTCAAAGAGCTCTGCCCAGGGGGTGGAAAAAGCATGGTCAAATAATTTTCCCTTCCAGCCCCGCATCAGGCTGCCGATACGGGTCTTCAAGGCTGCAGTGATATTGTTGGTGATGCGCTCCTCGTAGCCTTTAGCGCGCACCAGATCTCCAATGCGGGCATGCAGCTGGCTCAGGGTTGGTGCTCCCGCACCATCTGGAGGAAGTTCATCCTCTTCCAGCCAACCCTGGCTTTCATACAGGTCCACCAGACCCTCTTCCAGGATCACCGGCAGGATCTCATACATCGGGAAACTGGCATTGAAGATCGATTTCAGGCGGTCCAGGTGGGGCATCACACTGGTATGAGCACCCTTCAAACGTATGATGTCAAAAGGATTGATCTGCAGGTGGTCCAACTTCTCGCCGCCCCAGTCGTCCCGACCGGGCATATAAACCGCGATCTTTTGTTTATATTTCCCGGAAGCGTTGTAACCCAAAGCCAATTTGACATATTCATCCTTGGCGGGTTCAATGACCATGAAGTTGATCTTCTGATCCAGCATTTCTTCGATAAACCGGCGGCAGGTGTTGGATTTACCGCTGCCAGTGATGCCGGTGATGAAAACATGGCGGGTGAGGGCATCCAGGTCCACATTATAGGGCAGTTCACCGATCTCCTCTCCTCCATCCAGCACATTTCCGAGGGTCATGACCCGTTTCTTGCCTTCCAAATCAGGGGGGTTGAGGCTGAAGGTTGCAGTAGATTGGACTGACAATCCGGGTACTTCCCGCCGGGGCAGGTTGATAAACAGGGAGAGCTCCTCGGTATTAAGTGGAGTGGTCAGACCCTGGAACAGCTCTCCCAGAGGGTGTTCAATGAGTTCCCCATCATCCGGGGCAGCCAGCATCAGTCGGGGCTGGGTGAAGGCATCCAATGCCACCTGGACCTGGCCATCCCAGACCGGATCCAATTTGTGAATGCGGATCGGTTCAAAGGCGCTTTTGTGACCGCTGACCAGGGCTTTGAGCTGAGCCTGGGCCTGGGACACGGATTCAGCCTGGTCGCTTAATAAATAAACACCCACATTCCAGCAGCCCTGAGACCGGGCTACCTCAAAACGATTGACCGTCTCACCCAACAGCCGGGTGCATTCCTCGGCATGTTTATTGAGCACTTCCCGGCCGAAGGTCATGGACTCGCCGGTGGTGATGCCCTCGCTGGTGGAGGAGCTGATCGAGCGGCTGAGGCTTTCGCTTTCGGAGAGAGATTTACTTTTTGAGCTTGATCCGCTGGTGGAGGGTAAAAGCTGACCAAACATGCCCATCATGCCGGATAGCAGGAAAGGTCCGCCGGCCACGGTCAACAGGGCTGCGATACCGCCCATGCCGGCCAACTTCAATCCTTTAGCTGCGCCGCTGCTGCTTTCAAGTGCGGTTCCCAACACACCTTTGCTTTTGCTTTCAGAGTCGCTGGTAGACTCACTCTTGGAGGTTGAGCTTGAGGTAGATTCCGATTCCGAGCTGGAGACAGTATCTGAAGTCCCGCTGCTTTTACCCATGGAGAGGGTGGTTTTCATAAAACCGAAAATCTGGCCGGCCAGGGAGTTGCAGGCATCCACTGTATCGACCACCTGGGATTCTGGCACCGGTTCTGCCAGAACCAGGTAAAGGTAGGGTTTTCCGCGCATGCCCCGCATCAATTTATCCAGGGTTTGGGGGTGCTGGTTCTGGGTGTTTTCTGATTTAGGGGAGGGGATGCCGGTAAATGCCCGGGCATGGGAGAAAGTGCTCAGAGGGACGTGAATTTTGTCAGCGATTTCTTTATAATCTTCTACAAGCCGCACCCGTGTGCCGGGCCAGTTGGAGCATAAGAACTGTCCCAGTTGTTCGGCAAAAAGCTGGGGCTGGGTGCCGGGTGCTCTACCGGTGACACCAAAATAGATCCGGTTGCGCATCCCATCACTGCTGATGGCAAAGATCAGGGCGTAGCGGGGATCGTGACAGGCGGCCAGAGAAGTTTGAATGGCGCCAAAGTAATCCGCTTCACTTTCATTAATCGGTTTGCCAACCTGTTCCACTTCGAAAAAAGCCACATCAGGTGAGGAAGAGATCTTACTGTCGATGACCCGCATAACCTCATTTTCCAGGATGGGGCCATCCAGGTAATTGCGCCTTAAGGCAAACAGGGTTGAGCGGGAAAGGATCTCTCCGGCTGCAGTAAGCAGTTCCGGGGTGAGTTCCTCCGGGGAGTCGAGATTCACTAATGGGCTTTTAGATTGCGCGGACATTGGACCCTCCCCGTATTGATCTTATTTTGAGATTGTAAGTTGGAAGTTCTGGTCTCCAAAGCGTAGTTCATCACCCTCTTTTAGGGTTGAAGGTTGATTCTTTTCTAGGCGGGAATCGTTCAGAAAAGTCCCGTTGGTGCTTCCCAGGTCGATCAATTCCAGTTTTTCACCGGTGAGAAGCAGACGGGCATGATGGCGGGAAAGCTTCTCAGCCACAATGTGGACCTCGTTGCCTGCTGCCCGGCCAACCCGATTTTCTCCCTCGCTCAGCTCGTAAACCTTTCCAGCATCCGATTCCAGGCGGAAGGCGGGTTTGGTTTCTTCTTCGGGTTCAGGTTCTCCCGCTGCTGGATCCGCTGATAAATCAGCGAGGGCTTCGATATCACCCATAAATAGCAAACTGGGACGGGATTTTTCGCTGGCTGCGCCGTATTCCAGGCTGGTGCCCACTACCACGCTTTCATCGGGATTATCGGCCAGGATCAGGTCCTTGCCCGGGAAGCGCTTTTCGAGGTACTGGATCACCGAAAACAGCTGGGCGCCGCCGCCTACCAGCACCAGCTGGCCAATGTCATTTTCCTCCAAACCGATTTCTTTCAACCCGCATTCGATCAGGTTTTCAAATATGGATGATAGATTACCGGTCAACTCCCGGAATTTATCCTTATCCAATTTGACTATTCCCCGGAAGATCTCTCCATCCCTCATTACCAGAGTGACCGTTCGCTGAGGGACCCGTGAGGTATCGTTATCAAAAAGCAGCTGACGGCTGAGAGATTCCTTTAACCTTTTTGCCACGTTGCGCAGTGAAAGCATGGATCCGGGATCCTCAGCAATGGCAGAGGCCGGGATCAGCAATTCGTCGGCAATCGAGTTGGCTATCACGGTATCGTAATGGCCGCCTCCAAAAGCTTCACCGTAGCGGCCGATGAATATAAGCTCACCGCTGCTGGGATCGACTTCACCGGCTACCAGGTCGGTGGTGCTTCCGCCGACATCCACAATTAAGGTGGATTTGCCGGATGTGAGGTGCTGAAGGTGGCCCTGCCTTTTCAAGCTGAGAATAGCACCCTCAGGTTCGGAGACAAAACGGATATTCTGGTGGACTTCTTCAGGCAGGCAATCCTTGACCACACTCGAAAAATCATCAAATATGACACCCTTATGAGCTGTTTGCCAGTGGACTGGATAGGCAAAAGAGAACATAACCCGCTCATCAAAACTTCCCGTGCGCCATTTTTCTCTTAAAAGCTGGGCCAGGACCGCATCCAGCATCAAGTGAGTGAATCCCAAGGCTTGTTTATGGGTGTAGCGCAGTTGATGGGGTTCCGGGTCAGGATCCAGGTGGGCGCCTATACAGGGTTTGAAATAATCCCTGATGCGCAGCCGGTTGGCCTCATCATCTACCTGGGACTGGGCCATTTCGCCGTAACTTTCCAGATCGTTTCCGTCTGGAGTCAGCAGCAAGACTGCTGGCAGGCGGCGGTCAATGAAGCTGGTGAGGGGAGAGGGGGACGGCTCACCGATCAAGCTGGCTTTGTGGCCCACCAACTCATATTGGGAGCGGTATAGGCGCCAGTTGGTGGCGCCGCAGTCAAAAGCAAATAGGGTGCGCTGTTCTGTTTTCGCCATAATACCTCTAATAATGTAAGCCGTTGATCCTGAACTTCATCTGGACGAATTGTCGAAATGAAAATATTACGGTTCAGGAGTCGAATCGTTAATGTTCGCCAAGCCAGGTCTGAACATCTTGGCGGAGTTTCTCAAATTCACCGTTTCCTTCAGATAATTCCAGGAATCTTTCATAATCATGCCTCGCTGGATCATCTTGACCGAGATCCCGGTAACAGTCACCCCTTTCAAGCCAAGCCCAGGGGTTTTCTGGTTCCCGGGCAATGAATTCGCTGTAATCTTCGATGCATAATTCAAATTGGCCGGTTTGAAAATAGAATAATCCTCGAACATTATAAGGACGGGGATCATTCGGATCTGCATTTTCTACTGCGATATTAAAATCCTCCTGAGCACCTTCCGCATCACCAAAAAGTTTCCAGTTCAGCTCACCGCGCAGTATCCGGGATAGTGGGTCTTCAGGATCGATCCCGATGGCCCGGTCAAAAGCGAGAATGGCGTCATGATAATATTCTTCCCGCCCGCTGTAGAAATAGGTCTCCCCCAGACTGAACCAGGCAGCAAATGTGTCTGGATCGAGTTCAGTTGCCCGGACCAGATCTTCAATTGCTCCTTCGAAATCTCCCAGCTGATATTTGCTGGTTCCCCGATTGTAATAGGACCAATAATAATCTGGATTCAACTCTAAAGCCCGGTCTAATTGTTCAATGGCTTCCGGGAACATATCTAAACGCCGGAATAACCGTCCAAGTAGATTATAAACTTCAAAGGTTTCGTATCCAGCATCCAATGCCTGGAATGAGGTTTCAAGTGCCTGATCAATAAGTCCATCATCATAGTACTGTTGGGCCTGAAGGAATAATTCCTCTCCAGAACTTCCGGCACTAGATCCCTGGTCATCGGGTCCCTTCACTCCTTCAGAAGGAAGATAGATGACCGTCACACTGCTAATTACTTCTGCTCCATCGTTAAAATCAGAAATCCTGAAGTCGGTTCCATCATTTTGACGGTTGCCGAAAAAAGCATCAGAAAGGTTAAATTGGGCTATCCTGAATTCATTTGTGTCAGTTTTGGTGACAACCCCGGTGCCTTTAAATCTGCCGTCTCCCGATTCTCCCCCAAAATGAGCGTCATATTGGATATTAAATTGATCAGTGCCCTGGTCCAGGTATTCCACCAGGATCGTGATATCTGATCCTGCCGGAAGCTGGAACATGACCTCATCATCAATATTGAATTGCAGATATAAATCCGCATTCCGGTCGATACCGCCAGATGTAAGGACCCGGCCGTTTCCAGACCGGACAGCCCTGACATCACCAACGTCAACCCGCTCATAATTCGCATCACCTTCATTACTAATTTCTAATCCGTTAGAAGAGCCGTCCGCGTTATATACAACTTCAACTATATTGGGATCTGCGCTGGTAGGCTCTCCTTTCGGCAGCCCGGTACCAAGCACCTGGGTCAGGATGGCAGCTATTCCTGCCACTACCACCACACCGCCTGCGATATAAGCCCAGAGGGGAATTTTCTTTTTTCCTTTGACATTTTTCGGAGCTGGTTTCTTAATCTCTGCTGCTGGCTTCTTTTCACCAGGTGGTTTTTCCTCTGGTTTTTCTTTCTTCTTAACTTTTTCCATGACCACCGTGGCCTGGTCCAGCTCAGGATCCTGCATGGTTATTGTCGGCGCATCAAGAACCTCATCCGCAGCAGCTTTTTCTTCAGCTGGCAGTTCTGTTTCCAGGGCTTGAAGGGCGACTTTTAATGCCCCTACCAGAGCCTGGGCGGAGTTATATCTGCCTTCGGGGGTTTTTGCCAGAGCCCGGTCCAGAACAGCCTGGGCGGTTTCAGGAACTCCGTCAACTAATTCACTCATGTTGGGTATAGGAGCATTGATTTGTTTATGCACTATGCCAATCGGAGTTTTAGCATCATAAGGAACCTGACCGGTTAGCATTTCAAAGGCCACAATGCCCAAGGAATAAATATCACTTTCTTCGCTCAGATCTTCCCCCATTCCTTGTTCTGGCGACATATAAGCCGGGGTTCCAACCAGCTGTCCAGTGGCGGTGAATTTTTGATCATCAAGAAGTTTGGCAATGCCAAAATCTGTTAAGTAAGCTTTATCATCTTTATCCAACAGGATATTAGAGGGTTTGATATCCCGGTGCAGCATTGCCTTGGAATGGGCGTAATCCAGGGCGCCGGCAATGTCATTGATAATGGATCCGATCAGCTTGATGGGCAGGCGTTCGCCTTTGTTGCCCTCCTCAACCAATCTTGTGTGAAGATTGGTGCCGTCTATGTATTCCATTACCATAAAGATCAGTTCATCCTGGATATCAAAGTCATGGACCTGGACAATATTGGGATGGCGCAAGTTGGCGACAGCTTTGGCTTCCCGTTTAAAACGGGCCACAAAGTCTCCCCCTTCCAGCAGGTGGCTGTGCAGTACTTTTATTGCTACTTTGCGATCGAGAAGGGTGTGGATTCCAAGATAGACTTCGGCCATTCCCCCCCGGCCAATGCGTTCAGTGATGCGGTACTTGCCAATTTCTTTTCCAATTAAGCTAGCCACGGCGTTTCTCCATTGTGAACAACTCTGGATTAGATTACGGGAGATGGCTCCCATTAATTAATCGGGCAATTCTATGAAAAGTCTTGATCTGTGAAAATAAAACTGGTGGTGGGAATTGTGCGGTTTTTCACCGCTGAAATTGATAGTAGCATGGTTGTAATTCTAATTCAAGGAGAATCCACTCAGGCGAGGTTGAAAGCCTTCAAGATGAATCCTTCTTCGATTGCAATAGATGAGATGTGTTCAACGAACAGTTTATTTAATAATGGTAAACCAAGGTCTTTATTCTAGATTTTGAAGCCAGTTTTGAACGAGATTTCTTTCATATTCAATATCAAAATCACCGGCGGTTATTTCCAGAAATTGTTCATAATCCTTCCGGGCAGCGTCGTCATCTCCCATTTTGTCGTAACATAATCCGCGGTTAAAGTATGTCCAGGGATGGTCTGGATATCTTGTCACATATTCTTCATCATAATTTGAGATGCAGAGTTCATATTGTCCGGTTTGTTCATAGATACCTCCCCGAAGATTATAAGGGTGGCTACTTAACTCAGAAGGATTTGCAAAGACGAGAGCCAGATCTTCCAAAGCTCCTTCGACATCACCAAATTCTCCCCAGCGTAGATCTGCCCTCGTAGTTAGAGTGTAGATGTTATCCGGCTGAATCTCCAAAGCCAGATTGAAGAAGGCAAGCGCCTCGTCATACTGACCACTTTCATTGTAGACATTGCCTAGACTTTCCAGGAATGGAAAAGCATCTGGAATCAAGTTATGTCCAATTGTCAGGTCTTCAAGTGCGCCTTCGAGATCGCCAAGTTCAAATTTTACATTACCTCTGGTCCAGAACGACCAGGGAAAACTTGGATCCAGTTCAATGGCTATATCAAGTGGTTCGAACGCAGCCTGGAGTTCTCCCATGTCAAAGTAAGATCTTCCGATTTGATTGTAAACGAATGCGTAATCGTATCCAACAGCTATAGCCTGATAACATAAATCGATGCAATCATAATACAAACCCTGGTCAAAGAATTCAACCGCCTGGTTATATAACTCCTCACCAGAT
>SDBT01005526.1_pt1 | contig 21187 bp, 46 predicted proteins | sample 2277101 | NCBI WGS metagenome assembly SDBT01 (sample SAMN10404973, study PRJNA504765) | marine sediment metagenome | isolation source: marine sediment core GS10_PC15, 103 cmbsf | place: Arctic Ocean: Southern Knipovich Ridge | collected 2010
CCCGAGTTGGTTAGCTCAACGTCAAGGTTGGAGGTGTTGGTGTTATTACCGACCGCATCGGATTCGGTGAGGCTCCCGTCGTCCGCTATCAGCTCATCGAAGTGTGAGCCGTCATTGTCACCAACAGCGGAGTCGTCCCATGAGCCTGCGGCAACGTCTGAGATCGGTCGAGCGAACTGAACCATGTCAGATCATCCTACGAGAAAGGGACCACCCGAAGGTGGCCCCGATCCCTCTCGCTCTGTGGGTAGGGGAGATCTATGCGCCGAGTGAGTCCAGGTTCCAGGTGACCTCAAGGGAGTCACCGGCCTGCTTGTCGATGGTGGAGGCGAAGATGAACCGTGCGACCGAGTTGGCTGCGGCGCCTTGAACATCAGTGATCGGAGTCTCATCCGTGAGGACGACTTCCTCAATATCGGCATCGGTCACATCACCTGCGGCCCAGGTACAGACGTGAGCCTGCCGCCAGCCAAGGTTGGATCCGAGATCCGACCCGACAGCAACAGCGTCGAGAGCTTCCTGTGAACCCGAGATGTAGGTGACGATGAACGATCCGGCACCGGCCTTGGAAGCGGCTGTGGCCGAGTCGTTCCCGAGTCGCATCCCGGTGACAATGTTCTGGGCGTCGAGGGCTATCCGCTCACCAATATGTTCGTCGCCGTGGTCGGTGACAAGGTTGGATCCCCACTCGATCTGCTTGATCCGTCCGTCAGGCCCACGGAGGATCGCAATGACCTCTCCACGCACCGTCGATGACTCCACGACACCCTTGCTGATCTTCACATCAACAGAGTCTTTGATGCCGAGCTTCTCTGGAGCAATCTCGCTCATGACGGGGCATCCCCTTTGTAGACGGTCGCCTTCACCGGGGGAGCTTCCGCTGGCCGTTCATCTTCGGCCTTCCCACAGGTCTGACACTGTGACCAGGAGACGAACTCACGAACGGCCCCGGTGTTCTTGTTGGGCGCCTGGGTTTGGTGAGTCACCGTGGCGAACTCGTGACTGTGCTTTGGGTATCCCATAGTTCCTTTCGTCCTCTACAGCCTAAGCGCTGCGACCGTGACACCGGAGGCGATGTCTTGGGTGAAGTGGAGACGACCCTTATGGGTTCCCGAGATCTCTTCAAAGAGCTTCGTGAACACCACCATCAAGTCGCCTGTGGTCGCCGGGACAGTGAACGTCGGATCTGTGATGGCTTCCCCTTCAATCGTCTTGGAGATGTCCATGATGACTGTGCAGAGACCGCCTGTGTTGAGGAAGTGCAGGAACGTCTTACCCGCCACGTGCGGGACGTAGTAGTCGTCCGACGCGTCGATAGCGGTGTAGCTCGGCGCTACCCCAGCCCTCACCACGTTCTGGACGGTCAGTACAACATCAGCCATTCAGATCTCCTATGACTTAGTGACCTTGGAAACGTTGAGCCCTAGCTCCTTCATCTCCTTGGCCTTCGCTTCGGTGGCGAGACGGACCTTGCCGTTCACCTTGTAGAGCCGCTTGTTCCCCTGCTTGAGGGGCATCTTGTACTCAGCCATTCCAGTCCTTCCTTCCGTGAGCATCAGCGAGGGATCCTGGTTGGGAGATCCCCCACTGAAAGCTCGATTGTCATTGCTTAGGCGGCGGTCGTGATCACCGTGATACCGGCAGGACGGAAGATCGGGAATGCGACCCTCTGCTCCGCTCGGAAGGTGAGCACGTTGGCTGAGAAGGTGGAAGCGTGCGAGTCAGACACCGCAAGGGTGATCTGGTTACGCCGAGTCACCATCGCAGCCTCACGGCTCCAGATAGCAATCGCTTCGTTCGCAGCCGAGTAGGCCGGGAACTTCTCGTTTTGGATGACGGGGAGACCCCAGATCCTTGCCGGTCCCTCTGCACCAGGGCCACCGAGCAGGTAGTTGGAGTTGCCATCCTTCGCCGTCAGGAACACAGCCCAAGTCGCAGCAGCCATCCCGATCGTGGAAGCGTCCAAGAACGCCTCACGGATCGACACGATGCCCGCATGGATCTCGTCTACGCCAACCGTGTTATCGGTGGCGTGAGCGGCGATACCGAAGGAGCCGGCATTGGTGCCAGCCGCAATCAGAATCCCGGTCAGGTTCGGAGGTGTTCCGTCGCCTTCGATCAACTGGAGATCTTCTCGGTTACCGACGAACAACCGGAGTCGCCCTTCGATCCAAGAGCGCATGAAAGCCACGTCCTCGAGCAACTGGTTAGTCGCCTGCAACGTGACAGCGATGTTCTCCACCGGAGTCGATGCCTCAGCGAATGAGATGTCGGCTTCGGCTTTGGTTCCACCCTCCAAGACTTCGATGGCACCCTCTGAGGTGACCGTCTCCACCATGTACGGCACAGCGTTCTGGTCCGTCGTTCCCTGAAGGAAGCTCGGGGCCATGTTCTGGCTCTGGAACAACACCGGCACTTGCACACCGGGGATCCGTATGAACTGCGGGGTGTACTCGTCGTCAACTCCTGCGAGGGAACTGTCGAGTCCTAGCACCTTCTGGCCAGGCTGTCCGAAGAGGGCATCCCAACTCATCTCGACTGAGAAGTTCCGGTTGGATGTCTCCTTCCAATTCTTGTAGCCGTGAGACTCCAAGATCAGATCGGCGGCGTCCTTCCAGTTCACGATCTCTTCCTTCAACTGCGGCTGGACAAGCTGGTTGCGAGGGTCGGGAGCGTTCAGCCAGTCACCGAGCTTGACGAGGTTCTTCTCGCCTGTCTCGATCTCGGCTAGGTCATCGGACCGCTCACCGAGAATGTTGAGCTCCCGGAAGTATGCGGCGGCTTTCGTACCGTCGTCACCTTCCAGAGAGGTCAGCTTCCCCTCCGTCTCCTTCGACTTGCCATCAAGCCACTTGTGACGCTCAGCCATCTCCTCGCGTGTCTTCACTAGCGAGTAGGCGGCTACGTCTTCCTTAATTAGTTCTGGCATAGGCCCTTCCTGTCATTCGTGCTTCGGTCTGAGCCAGCGCAATCGCCGCCTCTTCGTCGGTCGGAAGGCCTGCCACAAGGTTGCGAGTCTCCAAGGAGATCCCAACGAGCTTCTGTTCCGCCATGATGAGAGCCTTTGCGATCTCTGACACACGCTCTGCTGAGTCACGACCCAACGGACGGTGTGTGGAGATCTCTTCGGCCCGCTTCTCGACTGCTCTGATCGCACTAAGTGTGCTGTCTAGCTGGTCTATGAACTTCTGATCCTCCTGCTTCAGATCGAGCAGGTTGTGCATCTCTAGGAGCTGCTTCGCTTCGTCGTCGCCTAGCTCTGCGAGAGCGTCGAGTATGGAGACGGTCTGGCCGAAGCTCTTGACGGAGGTGGTGCGGGTTCCTTCCCCTGCTCCGATCAGTACCGGTGAGGCTTCAAAGACCTGAGATCCGGGTGAGCCATCTTCAAGCGGCTGGAGGAATTGGCCGTTACCGAACTCGTCATGGTCAACGAACGCTTTGGATCCGCCGTCGAGAGTTTCAAAGCCGTAGGACCATTCGATCAGCGGGGGAGGATTGTCCAGGTCGAACTTCAGTCGGGAGTGGATCGCTCGGGCTTCCGCATCGGCTTCATCCAGGTTGAGTTTCCCGTCGATGACCGCCTTGTTCCCCTGCTCAGTCAGCTTGCCCTTCCCGAGCATCACCTGGCCCCATTGGTGAGCGGTAACGATCTTGATGTCCTGCTCGCCGAAGTACCCGGGGAGGGTCACGTCACCGTCTTTGTCCTTGACGTTGAGCGTTGCGATCTCCGCAGATACTTCCCCGGTGGCGCCCATCTCTTTGAGAGCAAAGCGTTTCTGTTGCATATCGCCGCCTGAGGTTAGCCCGTAGACAGACGGAGGTGCGGCCAAGTCACACGGCTGGATAGTTCTACATCAACGGGTGGAGCCACGCCATAGGGAGAATCCTCAGGGCCGCAGGAGAGATCCTGGGGCTTGGACTAGCTCGTAGTCCTCCCAACAGCGACAGTTGATTGTCTCAACTAGAGATCCACGAGAATCGGCGGGCCATTGCAGCGACGCACCGCCTACGTCGAACGGGTCATCGAGCCGCCGTACTTGGCCGTTGGCATCCAGGTGGGTTTCCCGAGTCCGAGAATCGAGTATCGCCTGCCAGATCTTCAGCAGAAGCACAGGGGCTTGGTTCGCTACCTGATGCTGTGTCCAACCTTGTGCCTGGACTACTTCGGTCGCCGCCTGGGTCGCAGCCCGCCCGTCAGTCCACACCCCTTCACCGAGGGCTATCCACTCGGCTTCGGAAACCTCCACGACGCTCAGAGCCTTCTCAGTGACTATCGCGGTGATCCGTTCGATGGTCGCCGCCTCCTCATGGAGCGACTTCACCTCTAGCCCCTCAGCCAGCATCGCCTCTACCTGTTGGCCCCAGCCCTCCGCTACTCCGATCCAGATGGCGAAGAACACAGCGAGCCAGCGATGGTGATGGAACCCGGACCTCCCACGCACCGCCACCTCTGCCCGTTCCTCCCGTTGCGCCCCGAGAATGAGACCGAGGGCCCGACGCTCCCACTCGGCTCTGAAAGCCAGTAGAGCTATGTCGTCAATCATCAGGGTCTAGAACATCTGCGGCATCGGTGAAGATCTCGCTCCACTCGTCATCCCAGATCTCCCCACCACCATCCAAGATGGCGACCGCCTCACGGAGTTTTGCGGCCAGTTCAGCATCAGTCACACAGACTCCGCCACCGGCGCTTCTCGCATCCCCTTCTCAAGCGGCACCTCATCCACGCTGATCGTCCTCAGGTACACCCCGTCGTTAGCGGCAGGCTCTAGCCCGACCATCCGCTTCGCCTCAGACACGGCCAGCCATCCGGTGCGTACCGCTGTGTCGGCCCGAGTCCAGATCTTGTCTTGGTCCTCCTGTAGAGATCTCACGTTGGAGATGTCGAACTCGATTCTGTGTGTCGGGTTCTCATCGAACTCTCGGAGCAGTTGGTTGGTGAGCATCCGAGCGACACGGTTCCAGTCAGGGATCAAGGTCTTCTCAGTGAACAGTTCTATCAGCGCCACGCCCTCGGACTTACCCGACGAGCTAGTGATCCCCGCCCCCATCCCAGCCAGGATCGCAGGCACCCTTAGAGCGGCTGTGATCCGTTCCTCTGGCACCCGTCGCAGCACCTCAAAGTTCATCTGCTCAGGTGAGAACGAAACCACTTTGATGTCAGTCGGGTTATCGAGTACCAACGGCTCGCCTCTACGCCCTCCACCGAACTTATCCTTCCAGAGTTGTTCGACCCCATCGGACCCGTCGAACTGCTCGCCCATCTTCGGGCCGATGATCACTCCGGGGATAGCCATGTTGGACAGCAGCGCCGTGGAGAATTGGGCTGCGGCTTCGTCGGCGACCACCTCGTTGAGTACCGCCTTGATCGGGGCGCGTCCGAGTCGGTGGTTCTTCGGGTCTTGGCCGAGACGCAAGTGGACTATGTCCTCCCTCGGGATCAGCACCTCACGACTGTCCGGGGTGTACTTGTAGAAGTCGATGAACCCTGTTGAGTGAGTCGGTGTGACCGGCTCTGTCAGGTCGGGGCGTAGGGGCCAAAGCTCCACCACTTTCCCCGATGCCGACCGCTGCTTGAACAGATAGGCGTTGCCTTCGACTCGGGTGGACCACATGTAGTAATCCCACAGGAGATCCGAAGTCATAAACGGGTTCGGGTTCTCCAGCAGTTCGATGACAGGATGGCCACGGATGATCTCGCCTTGGCCGTCCGGGGTCTCCTGCGTTACAGACGGGGGAGCTTCCGTGAAACCGTCAGTGAGAACCGACAGGCTGGTGGTCACGATGCTGTTACCGGAGCCGTCACGGACCTGGTTCAGCGTCGGGAGATCTTTCGCAGGACTCCACCACCACAACCCGCCGCTTGTCTGCGGGTGTCCGAGATCCAATTCCTTCAGCCTCAGCCCTCGGTCTCGGCTCGACTCGCTCCAGCTTGGACGGAGGTTCTTGAAGACTTCAGTGGTGCGGCTCAATGGGCTGTCAGCTTCCTTCGTACTCGGTCCTCGACAGCACCGTAGGCTAGAGCATCCACCTGATCATCGTGTGGCCCGTCCGGGAAGAACAGAAGCTCCCGCTCCATCTCCTCGAGCCAGTGAGCACCGGAAAGGAACTGGACGAGTGCCGCCTTCATCTGTGAGATCAGAGGCAGCGCCCGAGTCACTTTGTCCTTGTCTGCTTTGAGCTTCTGAGCGGGATGCCCTGCCCGTCTAGCGAACTGGACTAGAGCCGTCTGGTAGGCGACCGCCTCGTAGCCGACCCACGACGCCCCATGTTTCTTCCGCAGCCGCTCCCCCTCATCGATCACGTCGGGAGCTTCCAGCCGGTCACGCACGATCTCCAGAACGAGCTTCACCCTCGGTAGCGTCCCGATCTTCTCACCGTCGTCGTTGCGGATCGGCTCTTCAGGCACGATCGCAAAGACAGCGAACACAGTGAAGTCAGCCGAGTCCTTCAGACTGATGGCGGGGTCACAGGTGATGAACTTCGATAGCTCATCGATGGCGAAGGTCCGACCGTCTTCCAGGTGGACAAGATCTCCGTCCCTCTCGAAGTAGTGGATCCACGCCGACCTGAACATCGAACCGGTGATCTCCACGATCTCACCGAGCAGCTCCTGCCGTTCCAGCGCCGTCCCCTCATAGACCATGATTGTCTCTACGAAGTTCTTGGAAAGGTTCTCCAGGTTGTCGTAGGTGGAGCCTCTGGTGACCATCACCTTCGGGTCAGCGTCGATGTTGAGGATCAGTTCGTTGTACCGGGGGGTGGAGGTCCCGATCCACTGTGCGAGATCTCCCAGCCGCAGCCCGATCTTGGCGTTGGAGTAGGTGGTCTGGATCCCGTCACCCGCCGCTGCATCCTTCCATGCGGCCAACTCTTCAAACCACAGCCGGTGGAACTGGGGGCCACGCAGACGGTTCGGCTTCTCAGATCCGTACCCTTTGATCCGGCTCTTGTTGGGGAACGTGACCATGTTCCGAGATCGGTTGTAGACGAAGTCCTCATCCTCGATGAACCCCATCCCCAGGTACTGATCGGTCCCTTCGGTGAGTACCTGAATGATCCCGGTCTCCCCCTCGAAGCAAGTCTCGTGAACGTCTCCGAGGGTGGGGGCTACCACACCGATACGCCAGCCCGGATTGTCCAGCGCATGCTCAACCACATCGAAGCTCCCGGTGAGGGTCTTACCGAAGCCTCTACCCGCCTGGATAAGCCATCCGGTCCAGTCGCCGGCGGGAGGGAACTGGCCGGGGTGCATCGACTTCCGCCACAGCATTCGTGCCGCCCACATTCGGGCGTGGCCAGCGTCGGTCTGCTCTACAAGTTGGATCGTTGTCGAAGTCATTTCACTATCGCCAGCAGCAGCTTCCCGTCGCCTCCATGTCCGATGTGATGAGCGCAGCGGGGTCGATCATCGGGGGTCGGTGACGGGCCGGGAACCCAGATCGGGGCTTCACACATGGAGCAGGCGACTCGGGTCCACAGCACAGACGGAAACGTGTCCGCTCTCACACCGGCTCTGATGGTCACGCTCGCTCCTCTTCTACGAACTTCCGCAGCTTGGCCGACTTGATGGTTGGGGCTACCTGCTGAAGCTCCATCCCGTAGTTGTCGGTGCCGTCCGACTCAGCGAGATCTTCCCGCTTGATCAGCTGCGTATCAAACCGCTTCCACTCAAAGGCCACCTTGTGCTGCGGCCGTCCGAAGCGTCGGGTCGTGGTCACCACTCCGGGCCAGCGCCGCTCCAACTCTCGGGCCATCATCAGGCGTCCGTTCTCGCTCAGGTAGTCAAGCTCGGCCGTGTTCCCTCCACCCATGACAAGCGTGGCGATCTTGTCGGCTAGGAAGGCGTTGATCTGGATCGTGCACCAGTCAGTCGATAGAGCTTGGAGACAGAGGTCGGTGTCTTCGTTGCGGCGCCCTCGCCAACGGTGGGGCATGTCGTGGTTGATGAGCAGCGCCGAGTACACATGGGAGTTGAGTCGGAAGGGCGGGAACCGTCTCCGCTCCGGGGCGAACATCGAATAGTTGAAGCCCGAGATCCCGACGTTGGTGTAGCGGGTGGTGAAGTCCTCAGCAACGAGCAGAGCCACACCGGCACGACAGGGGAGACGCTGCCCTCGGTAGTGGCGGTACATGATCCGAATGTTGTCATCGAACTGCCAGTGGTAGGGGTGTCCCTCTGCCTCTGCATGATCTCGGATCCAGTTACGGGCTGGGACCACCGAACCCATATCTGAGAACGGGAGGACCAACACCTCCGCTCCGGGATGGGCGCTGCGGTAGAAGTCGGCTTCCTTCTCCTCAACCACCAGACGGTACGGCACCTTGTCTTTGTCGAACATGGTGGCTGTGAGGCACCGGTCGTAGCGGCCCTTCGTCGGGACGTACATCGGGAACCGAGGGAGCTTCCGGTCTATGAGGCTCATCGGCGTAGACCATCCGACCAGAGGATCGGGGGGCTATCGGTTGAGATCTCCATCTGGTCTTCGTCCCACTGGCCGGGTTCACAGAAGATCCCGACGCAGGACCCGGATCGGAAAGCGGCGGGGAGGATGGGATCACCGGAGCGGTCGAAGTCGATGAAGAGATCCGTACCGACAATTCTCAGAGGGTCAGCCGAGCGTGGGTGTGGCTCCCTCACACTGGCTCCAGCGGCTGATTGAATCTACGCCACACGTGTGACAGATCTTGGTGAACCCGTCCGTTGCGTCGCGTCACCTTCACGATCTCATCCCCCCACTTCGATTGGAGCCACCTCGCCCGCTTGAGTCTCCCGTCGTCGGAGTAGGTGCGGTCGTTCCCGCCCTCCATGCTCCCGGTGGCCGCCTTCTCAATCTGGAACGCTCGGAAGATGATCGTGCAGTCTCCGGTGGCCAGCACCTGAAGCGAGTAGTCGGTGTCCTCAGCGGCGATACCAACCGGGCTGCGGAAGCGGAGCGGGCCGTCCCTCACAAGCATGGCGCAATACACCTGCTGGTTCACTGAGAACGGTTCGGTGATCTGGTGGCCGAATGCTGTACTCATCAGACCGGCGACACCCACGTTGGTGAAGCGGTCGCACAAGATCGAAGCGGATCTCATCGCGCTCGCAGGGTCACAGCGGACTCGGTCGCCTCCGTTCCAGCATCGCACCCCATGAATGTTGTCATCCCATTGCCAGTGACGGTCGTGGCCCTCGGACGCAGCGTGGTCCTTAATCCAGTTCCGAGCGAAGGCGATGCCACGCCCCACGTCGGGCAGGACTAGAAGGTTCTCGGCTCCCCACATATCGGCGTACTCGGACACCTCATGCGACTCGACCACTAGACGATGAGGGATCCCGGCAGCAGCGAACAGTGAGGCGGTTCCGTTGACCAGATGCGGGCGCCCTCGAGATGGCACGTAGATCGGGTAGTCGGTCACCCTTCGATCATGACGGAGCTTCGGTCGGCTCTGCCCTCCACCGGGGGATACGGGGCGCTCCAGACCTTCCCCTCCCGGTTGGTGACATACAGGGCTAGGTCGTCCACCACCCGCTGGCGTTCGTCGGGATCTTCAAAGTGGATGACCAGCCGCAGCGAATCCTCCTGCACCTCGAAGTCGGGCATCCCCGCCGTCTCCCATTCCTCTGTCGGGTCGAACTCGGTGAGCATGTCGGGAGGGCGGATCACCTCTTCGTATGCGACCAGCATCATCTCATCGAATCCAGTACCGAGCAGCGAGTCGAGATCGTCTACCTCTCGGAGTAGTTCGGTGAGCATCCGGTCGTCGTCTTCAGCGAAGTGCGCCAGGTAGTTGTCAGCGGCCAGGATCTTCAGCGCCCGAGTGTCGAGATGGTCGAACGGCATCCGTACCGCAGGCACCTTCTTGAGTCCGAGTTGGCCCGCCGCTTCGACGGCACCGTGACCGCCGAGAATGAAGTGGTCGGAACTGATCACGATGTTCTTGTAGAACCCGTGTTCCTCAATGGAGATCTTGATGTGGTCGATCTGGTCCTGGGGGTGCGCTCGGTAGTTGCGAGGGTGTGCGGTCAGGTCCGCTATCGGGATGGTCTTCGCTTCTGGGATCTCAGCCACTGTTGCCTCCGTTGCGGGCTACTTCCTCAAACTCTTCGACCAGCTCCTTGAGGCTGTGGTCTAGCTCGTCTCTGGCCCAGGTCTCTACCCGCTCCGTTGCGTTGCCCGAGAGCAGTTCGGCCTTGTCGATCATGATGCCGTAGGAGATGGCAAGCGACTGGAGGTTGCGGCCGTCCACTTGGATGTAAGGGACCTCCCGCTTCTCACCCGTCTTCGTGTTGGTGACCGTCCGCATGATGATCTCCCCGCTGGAGTGTCGGACGGGTGTGCCTTCGGCTGCGTTCAAGATCTGACGACGGATAGCCAGAGCCGCTGCACCCGACCCTCTCGCCTCCGCTGTCCGGTAGTCCCGCCACTCCTTCGCTACGTCCTCCGCAGCGCTCGCTCTAGCTGTCGCTGTTTTTTGTCGGCTGGCTTGGGACACCGCTCCGGCCTGACTTGCCCATCGGGTGATTGTTCGGCTGGGGATCCCGAGCTGGCGTGATGCCTCTGATGCGCCTACCTCCCCATAGAGATCTACGGCGTGGGTCTTCTGAGCATCGGTATAGGTCTGTGGCACGCCGATGAGGGTAACGCAGGAAACCCGTACGGAATGGACGGTCCGAGATCTCCCCCGCAAAGTTTCTTGTCGGGTCGCCTGTTTAGCCTGGTAGAGCAACCGAAGAATCCTCCCCCTTGTCTAGACAGTAGATACAATTCAAGATAGATATATACCTAGGCCCGGAACACAACAGCCGCAAGCCCCCGCCCCGGTGAGAGCTAAGTCGCAGCATCCCGCAAAGACCGACACCAAGCGCCCGCAAGGACCCGCCCAGCCCCGTACCGAGATTCCTGCCAAACAGCCGTCATGGACAAAGGCTTGATGCAGCCCCCGATGAGAAGTCGGGTGTCACTACCAACCGAGAGTTAAGGCAACTACGGCAGGTCAGCCAACCGGAATCAGGAGTACCCCGATCGCAAGGTCAGGAAGCCCCGGTCACAGGCTGCCGCCAAGCCAAACACCCTCGGCAAGTTTTACGCAGGGTTCACGTCCTGCGTTGGGCCATCTGGAAGCTCCCCGACAACGAAGCACAGTCTGGGGGGAACGCGACCGGATGGCTCAACGGAGGACGTGACATACACGATCTCTTTGGAAAGGAACCACCATGACAACCACAGCCACCTCGCTCTTCCCCTTCTCAGTCGATGAGCAGAACACAGCCGAAGCCAACTTCGGGCTTGATGCCGAGTACTACGAGCAGGACGGGCAGACGTTCGCTATCCAGTTCACCGAGATGGATTCCGACTACCCCATGTGCGAGGCCTTCGCCATAGCTCGCAGCGGCTCCCGTCTAGTCCCCGTCGAGACTCCGGTCAACGAGTTCGATTGGGAATCAGCCGAGCAGTTCAGAGGCGAGAAGTTTCCAGGCTGAGACCGACTACTACACAGGAGCAACCGATGACCACAGACACATACACCATTGAGAAGATCTACACCGAGCGCGAATGCTTCCACGACCGGATGGACAACTGCGACACCATCGCAGAGATCTTCTGGATGGTCACCGAAGATCGCACCGGTCGGACCATGGACTCATACGACCGCAAGAAGGACGCAGTTGCTCGGGTCGCCAACGAAGGCGGCACCGTCAGCGAGATCATCAGCTGGACCTAGACCTCAGCCCGCAGCCTCTCACCGGGGGCTACGGAGTGGGATCTTCTCACTAGCTCTACAGGAAAGGGAGCACCCCATGACCGACAAAAACACCACCATCGTGATCGACCGCATTAACGCCGCCGTCGAGAACGTCACCGAGTGGATCATCAACAACGAGGACAACGACGACAAGTTCACCCTCCTCCACGCTGTGTCCAACATGAGTTCGGCAGTCGAGAGTTTGGAAGCTCAGCAGCAGGCGATCACCGATAGCGTGGTCGGGTTCCAGTACGACTGGTCCCGTCTCAACAATCTGATCGAAGCCGAGCTACAGGTCCAGTTGTGGAATGACATCGTTGGCTCTAGCACCGACACCCAGGATCTCAGTGACATGACCGTCACCGTCGAAGTCCTCCGAGCCGTTGCCAAGGACAGGGCCAAGAGGCTGCTCAACGACTGGGATCGGGGATCGTCCTCAGACTCCATGAGCAACTCCATCGACTCGATCAAGCGAGCCATCAACGCCCGCTTCGTCCAGTACTTCTCAGGCGACACCCTGACAGTGGCAGAGGCGAAGTAGATGACCAAGATCGCAGACGCACAGGAGCGCATCGAAGCCGCTCAGTCCGATGTGGAAGGCGACTTCGGTCCCGACGCATGGGAGCAGGCAGCCAACGACGTGATCCGAAGCATCGCAGCCGAGTTCGACCGAGCCACACAGAAGGAGATCCTTCGCATGGAGTTGGGTGTGAATCTGGATGCAGAGGAGAAGTCAGATCGGGAGTACTGGGCCGCTCAGCAGCTGCGGTTCGATGCTCCCGAGAAGGAGAAGCGACTGGCCGCAGCCCGAGAGCGCATGGCGGAGATCCGCTACGAGCTAGGCACCAACAGAGGAGACCACCGATGACATACATCAACCCGCACCGCAACGATGGCGTGACCAACGTCCGCAGGATCCGATCAGGCCAGAGCGAGGTGGCTACCGCCGTCGAGCTTCGCTACCGAGAAGTTCTGATCCGCAAGGGACCGGACGCTATCGACTCCACGATCTGCCTCAGCGTGGATGAGGCCAAGCTGATGATCGAATCCCTGGAGAATCAGATCAAGTACATCGACCACCACCGCAAGACACCGACATGCCCCGAATGCCTCGCAGCGTTCGCCACGACATGGCTCTACACCAACCACGTCTGTCCGACACCCCGACACACCACCAGCAGGAGGATCAAATGACCACGCCCATCACACCCGAGATCATCGAGCAAGTCGAAGCCGTCCGAGAGGCCGGTCCGGTCAACATGATGGATCGCAAAGGTGTCCAGTACTACGCCGACCAGGACGGCAGTTTCGCTCTGGTCATCTGGATCGAAGATAACCCCCGCAACTACATGGATCTGCTCATGGCGATGGGGTCCTGATGGCACTCTCAAGAGCCGACTTCGTTGGGCTGGCCGACAGCATCGGCCTGGAGCTCAAGCATGAGGATGACAAGTTCGTGCGAGCGGGCATGTTGAAGGTTGCCCATGCCATCTGCGTCGATCTCAAGAAGAGCAACCGGAGCTTCGATAAGGAACGATTCATCGACCACATACACGACGTGGCGTACCACGGGAAGAGCATCACATCATGACCACAGGCACCAACACACTCCGCAGACTCCGCTTCGCTGAGATCTCCAATCCCGATGAGGACTGGGAGCGGGTCAAGGCGTATCTCCCCGACAACTATCAGGTCACTCGGATCGCGGTCGAAGTTCCCGATGGTGAGGTCATGATTCGGCTGTTGATCATCGGCACCGACGTGGCTGGCTGGACGATGGACGAGTACGTGATCCCCCGGCTGGCATCGGGTTTGATCTTCGCAACGGAGATCTCCTCATGAACTTCCATCACTTCGACTACTCCGACACACGGAGCTTCGATCTTCCGAAGACGTTTTGGAATGATCACCTGGAGCGTGGCTGCCGCTGCTCGGACATCTGCCCGATCCCGTCAGAGCATCTAGACGGTGACGGGACCGTGTACGCCCGCTTCGTTCGGGTGTCTCTGACAGCTATCGACGCCAACGAGCTTCTGTCTGATGCAGACTTCTACTCAACAGAGTGGAGATCCATGGAGCCAGCGTTTGAGTACGCCGGTCTTGGACGGAGCGCCCAGGCCACAGTCAAGCGACTGCTCGGTTGATGACAGCGAGTAGGGAGTCGAACGGTCGGCTCCCCTCTTGGTGTAATCAAGGAAAGGAGCACCACCAATGGATGGGATATTCATCCACGCAGACGGCCGAGTACGCCGTCCGAAAAGCAAGAAGGAGGTCCGAGAGTTGGCCGCCAGCAACCCGCAGGCGATCAGCATCGAAGGGACCTCCATGTTCGACCCGTGGTCAGGCATGGCTACCGAGATCCCCGAGGGAACCCGGATCAGCTTCGTCGGGCCAGACCCGTATACCAAGCGGAACTTCTACGGGACCATCACAAGGGAAGGAAACAAGGTGAAAGTCGTATGACCGACCGGGAACTAATGAACGCAACTCATGGGCATCACGATGGCGTCAGACGCGTCTTCGGTGATGACTGTAAGACCTGCGTCGCAAGAGCAACAGGAGGTCTCGAAGGGCTGTCGCATCTGGACGGCCCGAACCTCCAGGAGCTAGCCACGCTCGCCGCTGAGAAGATGGCGACCCACGGACTGACCAGACCACAGGAGATCGGGGCCAGTTACTCCGACATGAAAGCCGTAGAGACCCTGCGGCTGGCCGGTCGGATCGTGTACCGCTCAGGGCTAGACCCGGACGTGGCCGCATGACCACTGTCCAACAGGCTCACACCATGCAGCAAGAGGTCGAGAAGTACGGGGTCGCAGCCGTCCTCTACCCGACCACCCCCAGGGAGCGTCAGAAGCTCCAGGGGGCCATCCACCGGATCAACAAGCAGTACGGCAACGGCATGAAGATCCGCACCAAGCGGGAGACCATCGACGGGGTGCAGCACCTCGTTGCGTGGAGGGTCGCATGAGCTACCAGAAAGGAGACCGAGTCGAGTTGGTCAACGTCAACGACCCGTACACCCTGCTCGCTCCCGGCACCCTCGGGACCGTCACGTTCGTGGATTCCCTCGGGACTGTTCACGTCAAGTGGGACAACGGCTCTTCCCTCGGGATGGTCGAAGAAGCGGGCGACCGAATCAGAGCCGCATGATGGGCCTGGTTCTTGTCCGATGCCAGCTATGCGAGCAGTTGAGTTTCGACCCTCGCATCGACACATGCATCGAAGACAAATGCGGATGGGCTGGCACCTGTCTGTTCGACGGAACCCCACTCGATAACCCGACCGGAGATCCGTACTGCTCGGACTACTGCCGCCGAGAGGCGATGGAAGAGGAAGCAGCCGGTTTACTCCGTGATGACGGGGGGCTGTAGGAGCCGTCCCACACCGACCCAATGGAAAGGAGTCGTAATACCCCATGACCGACACAAGAACAGCAGAGGCGGGCGTATGAGCACCCGTCAACGCATTGCAAGAGCGGCCGTCTGGACACTCATAGTCCTTATCGGGATGGCCGCCTGGAGTTACGCCGCCGCCTGCGACATGCCGGGGAGTTGCACATGAGCACCAAGACCGGACAGGAGTGGGTCGACGCGACAGTCGAAGGGATGAGAGCAGTAGCCGACGACATCAAGGCAGGCAACGTCTCATCTGACTCGGTCGTTCCGATGGTTCAGGTGACCGCCACGCTCGCAGTAGCGGAAGCTCTACTGGAGATCCGGGATGAGATCGAACGGCTGGCGGGAGGGAAGCTATGACAGACGACCGACGATTCTGGGTTCTGGATCCCGCTGGCCATCGGGCCGATTGGGCTGAAGGTCTGCCAGAGGACGGGGCGGTTGTGGAAGACGGCCCGTTCAAGGGAGCCGAACACATCGTGCTACCCCCACCGGATGACCCCGACGATTGGGTGTGCGACTTCTGCAACACCACGATCCTGACCCGCTGGGGAGCAGAGCCGTTCCCGGTTCCGATGGACGGGAGCTACGCCCTCTGCGCCGACCACTACGAGAAGATCCAGAGCGACCCTGAGGAGGAGTTCGGGGAGATTATCCCCGGCACCCGTAGAGGCCTGTGGCCCGCACAGTTGTGCAGCTGCGGTGCCTGTTTCACCCAAGCCGCTCACTGGTTCCCGATGCTCGACCGAGCATACGGGTTGATGACAGGGAAGGAGGCGATGAACAACTGACAAGCAAGAACTGATAACCAAGTCTGCCGGGTGATTCCGGTGGACATCCACGCCTGCCCGGAGTGCGCGTAATGAACTTCGGGCAGAGCGTGAGATCCATAGAAACCAAACCGGCGGGGGAAGTATCCGCCTTGGGCTGTGGATCTCACGGTCTGTACCTAGACCTACTACAATTCAGACCAGGAAAGGAGTTGAAGAATGAGCCTCAATGAGAAGGCGGAACGGCTAGCCAAGACCGGCGCTGTGACCTCCCTCCTAGTGGACGGAGATCTCCTATCAGCCACCGTTGAAGGCGACACAGACACATGGAAGGTGCATCGAGATCCCGATGGTTGGTCCTGCACCTGTCCAGCTAACACCCTCGGACACAAGATCTGTTCTCACATCGGCGCCGTTGCGCTCTTTGAGAAGTTCGGTCCGCTGTACGAGGCAGAGGCAAGAGCCCGGAAGCGGATCGCTCTTCGGGAAGGAAAGGAGGTCTCACATTGAGGACTCTGGAAGGAAGACCGGTCGTGTTCATTGAGCACCTGGTCGGCATGGGAGACATCGCTACCCGAGTCGGCGTGACACCACATGCGGTCAAGAAGTGGCGGGAGCGGTTCACCGACTTCCCCTCTGAGATCGCAAACGTGGGGTCCGACGGCACCGGAGCAGCGATGGTTTGGGATTGGGTGATGGTCGAGAAGTTCTTGGATGACCACCCGACCCTCGGGGTGATCGGATGACCCCACCAATGACCAAGACGGAAGCTCCCGAAGACATCTGTCCGAACTGCGGGGGAGATCTCATCGTCATCACCGTGACGCAGAAGGGAGACCCCCACGATTCGTGGCTGATCCACTGCAACGCCTGCGGTCTCGAGGAAGCTCGGGAAGATCTCAGCGTGGCCTACGGATTCACCGATGAGGCTGTGGAATGAGCGGCGCTGAGTTCACACCGCTGTCACCAGACAAGTGTGAGACGTGCGGGAAGCTCCGCAGCGGGTGGTACGACGAACGGAACCGTCACATGGCTACCGAGTATCTGGCCGGGGTGGAGATCTACCAGATGGCCGGGGCCTACCACATCGCCAACACGACAGTCCGAGACATCGTGATCAACGAGCTAGGGCTGATGGCCTACACGGCTCAGTCTCGGGTGCAGATGCACAACGCCCTCATGGAAAGGAAGGACGAAGAGGAATGACATTCAAACCCAACGACCCGTATGAGCTAGAGCGAGTCCAGCGGCGGGTCAAATTAGGGACCACGCTGCTCGATGAGCACTACGACCGATGGCACGAAGCCATCGACCTAGCCAAGCTCAACATGGAACTGACCGACCGGTGTGTGATCGGGCAGATCTCGGGCCACCCCGACTTCGGGAGACCAGGCCGGGATTACAACGACCTACTCCCGTTCCTGTTCTCAGATTGGACAGGCGACGAAGCCGAGTCGGCAGCGGCTCATGGTTTCGACATTGCAGGAGGGGAGTACTGGACGGAAGAGTACGCAGCGCTCGGCCACGAATGGTCGGGCATCATCAAGGAAAGGCAGGACAAATGAGAATCGAACTAGATCCAGAGGAGGTGCGTGAGGCGGTCAAAGCCCACGCCCAAAGCCTCGTTGCATTCGACGGCACCGTACTCGCAGGCGGGTTCGCATCAGCCGACCAAGTGGTACTCCACCAGGGAGGCTCAGCCACCGTCACGTTCATCTCCTACCCAGGCGATGAGATCGAAGACATTGACACGTCGGATATGAGCGAGCTCCCGACCGTGAAGGAAGCGGAGACCAAGGCCAAGAAGACAGCAGCGAAAGGGAACGGCTGATGGTTAAGGATCCAGCAGCCAACGAACTGGCAGACCCGCCACCGGACCCGGCGTCCGAATGGCGCGCCCACTCAGACGGGATCTATGCGGCTATCGCTACCGCTGCCGGGGAGATGAAAGCGATTGAGAAGGACCAACAGAACACCGGACAGGGGTTCAAGTTCCGATCTATCGAAACCATCGTCGGCCATGCGAAACCAATCCTGGCGAAGCATGAGATCTCCATCACGCCCAACGGGTTCGAGGTGATCTCTTCGGAAGAGGTCAAGTCGAGCAGCGGGTCGCGTGGTTACCGAGTCGTGGTCTACGGCGGGTGGCAGATCGGCCACTCAGACGGGAGCTTCATCGAAGCAGCGATGCTTGGTGAGGCAATCGACTACGGGGACAAGGCCACCAGCAAGGCGGTCCAGATGGCCTACAAGTACCTGCTGACACAGATGCTCGGCATTGGCTCGGAGGATCCCGATAGTGAGTCTCCCGACGCTGGCGAGGTGGTAAGCCCCGCAGGAGAAATGGAACAGCGCACCAACGCTGTCAAGGCTGCTCTGCTCAAGGAGGCAGACGGCGACAAGGAGGCGGCGGGATCTCTATGGGATGGGATTCTGGATCATCTCGGCTACTCGGAACCGTTGAAGCAATCGCAACTCAAAAAGGTTGAGGCGGCTATTGCGGACCGACCGCCAGTAGAGCCGTCATGACCCTCCCATTCGACACCGGAGACGACAGCCGGCAGAAGCCGACAGCGGATCGGACAACCACCGGACACGACCACCCCGAGACGAGCCACATGGCAGCGGCTCGGGTGTGGCCGAAGACCGGGACGCAACGGGCGAAGATCCTCAAACTGCTCTACGACCTGTGGCCGGGAGGGCAGACCGATGAGGAGATCCAGATCAGACTCGGGATGCCCGCTAACTCGGAGCGGCCCCGCCGCATCGAACTGACCCGCATGGGATGGGTGACAGACACCTTCCACACTCGGGAGACCCTGGGTGGGGACAAGGCGATCATCTGGCAGTACGTCCCGATGAAAGGGGAGAAGGTATGAAGCTCCGTACAGCTACCCGCCTGTGGCATCAGATGGGGAAGATCAACCATCTGGTAGAGGAACACGAACGGGTGCTCATCGACATGTTGGAACGGGAGGTGGCACTGGTTGAGGTGATGGAAGCTCAAGCCAGTCTCGCTAAGAACACCGCCCAGTTCGCAACGGACATGGCGGGACTGTTAGTGGACCTCATGGCCGACGTGAAGGAGCTAGCCGACTTCGTTCGGCACCCCCAGATCGCCAACCGGATCGACGCTAGAGCAGACATTGCGGGAGCGATGTTGAAACTCCAGAGCGAGGCCGACAGTGGTTGATCTAGCCAAGGTTGACTTCACGTGCCGCCCGACCGTCCTCACCGGAGCCGACGATCATGCCAACCGCACTCGGATATGGGTCGAAGTCGTATGTGATTACCACAAGGACCCGTACCTGTGTGGCCACCACCATCGCCAGTGGGGTCCGGTGTCCCGATGCATGGCAAAGCACGTTGCCGAATTCACCGACTGATGAAGATCTCGACGCCGCAGCCTCCGCTCTGATCAAGCGGCTAGCCACTGTCCTCTACATCGAAGAGATGCAGGACATCAAGCAGGTGCGGATAGCGAGATCCCGAACACAGATGAGGCTCGCATGCCGAGCCACTTACAAGCGGTGGATCGACACCGACCGAGTAGACCGACTGATGGAGTGGTAGTGACAACAGCGAACCCCGGTTGGGCCTTAACGGCTTGGCCGGGGTTCTTTGCTGCGGAAAGGAGGACCACCCCAGACGAGGCGATCACACCCAACGGGATACTAAACCAAAGCCAGCCCCCCGAGAGGAGCTGGCTAAAGTCGATCAGCGTGAACAGATTGAGGTCCCAACGGTAACAGACCCCCAGGGACATTCCCGGTGCATCACCGATGACTTCAAACCCGGACCACACCTAGAGGTGGGCGATCTCACCAAGTACCGCGACGGCTCGAAACTTCCCCGCCATCCAGACGACTAGAAGGCACTCCCGGCGAGCGACCTCCCGACTGGACCCTCATCTGAGGAGAGCAGCGTTGATCCACGACACGGATCGGAGATCTCTAGACCCCAAAGGACTAGATGGCATGAGTGTGTACCCGAGGCTCTAAGAGCCAGAGCAGACAATGGGTGGTTAGCCCTGCCCACATAGGAAAGGAAACACCATGAATGTGAGTTACGACTTCCGATTACGGGCCGCAGAGTTCGGCCACGTCCTAGAGATCACGTCGGAGGAGACCGATTGGCTATCGGCTTGCTCCTGCGGATCGTGGAGTTCGACCGACAGGATCCAAGCCCACTCAGACCCGACGATCACCTGGGCGCAGCACGTCATCGACTCAGTCGGACGGAAGTGGATCTTGACCAAGGAAGGAAGGGCCGAGATCAAATGACCCTCAACATTGACGCCGCAACAGAGATCACCAATGAGCTTCGGTTCATCAGAGACCCCGACGATTGGGATGATCGGATCGGAGACATCACCAAGCGGGCGGTAGAGGCTGCGGTAGGGGCCACGCTCCCGATGCAAGCCTCGGGATACTCCGTCAACGATGCCTGGTTCATATCCGATGACACTCAGGAGGACGGACGGCTGATCATCACAAACAAGAACATGATCCCCGAAGGTGTGGGGGTGCCGTCATGACCGATGAACTATTCCCGGAGACCAGGCCCGTACCGCAGCCCCGCACGCCCCGCCCTCGAGACGAAGTGTGGGATGCCCTAGTCGCTGTCTTCGGTGAGCCGACCACCCGCTCCAACCGGAGTCTGAGGAACAAGATCGTGGTCAGTCTTAAGGAGGCGAGAGCCAACTACGCCGAGATCATCGCCCGAGCGACCACATGGCCCGAACACTTCCCGGGGGCGACGTTGACCGAGACAGCCCTAGAACTTCACTGGGACCGTTTGGGTCGCCCTCCCCTGCGGGCTACGGAGCTTCAAGCACGAGAGTATGAGCAAGAGATGGACAGACGCAGGCTGCGAGCCTGGGCTACCGAGAAGGAGATCGATGATGTGGAAGGCGACCGGGGTCGCAATCTGCCTGCTGATGATGATGCAGGGGGTAGCGAACGCCCACACAGAAACAGAGATAGATGAATGGCGAACCGATTGGGTGATGCGTGCAGACGTGAGCCTGAATGGAAGCCTCCTGGCCGAATGGCACGACATGCAGGAAAGGCACCCTTGGTACTGGAGCTCACCGATCGTGGCTGAGCATCCACACCCGACCCAAACACTGTGGACCGGGAGCGTGGAACAGTGGCGAGATCTCGTCGCTGAATACTTCCCTGCGAACCAGATCGACACAGCCATGAGGGTGCTCAACTGTGAGACCGGGGGTACGGGTAACCCGGACTCCTACAACGGGTCGTCTGGAGCTTCGGGACTGTTCCAACACCT
>SDBT01005527.1_pt1 | contig 21186 bp, 35 predicted proteins | sample 2277101 | NCBI WGS metagenome assembly SDBT01 (sample SAMN10404973, study PRJNA504765) | marine sediment metagenome | isolation source: marine sediment core GS10_PC15, 103 cmbsf | place: Arctic Ocean: Southern Knipovich Ridge | collected 2010
TGGTGACCGAATTCACGCTGGACTTCGACAAGCTTAACCGGAGATTGTCCATAGCCTGGACGGTGGACGGGGATCTGGGCCTGGTCAGTGGCAACGAGGAGATAGGGATATGAGCGGAATCACTGCAGCGGGATTCGAGCGCAAGACGCGAGACCAGATAATAGCGAGCATGGATGCTGAGTCTAGGGTGCAGTTTGGCGCGGACGTCGACCTGGGGCCACAGTCTCCCATCACCCACGACCACGGCATCGCCGCAGATGAGCTGGATGAGTTGTGGCAGGTGGCTGAAGATGTCTATTATAGCAATTACATCCACACCGCCGAGGGAGTCACGCTGGACTTGGTGGCCGGCCTGGGCGGGATCGCCCGCAACCCGGCCGTGCAGTCTTCGGTGGAGCTGGAGGTATTTGGAACAGCGACGACGGTAGTGGCGGTAGGAATGATCGCGCAGACAGCAACGGGGGTGCAGTTCATCACCACGGCGTCGGCAACGATCGCGACCGTGGCCGGATACCAGGAAATAGCATCAACGCCGGTTAGCTTCACCGGGGCAACGGTGCCGGCGATCGGGGCACAGACGTATGACCTGGACGTGACGATAGATGGTGGCGGGCTCAATCAGCTCGCGTTCGCGATCACCGTGCTGGACACCTGGGACACGATAATAGCGGCGATCGAAGCGGCGCTGCAGGTAGCAACCGGCAGCACAGAAACCGTGACGATAGAAAGCGGCCGGATAAAGATCACTTCGGCGACTACCGGTGCGGCGTCGTCTGTGCTGATCGCTGCTGGCACGGCGGGGTCCGGCGGCGGGGATCTCCTGGCCTACATCGATGCCAGCGTGTCGAACATGACCACGGCGCTCATCACGGCCGTGGCGGGTAGCGCCGGCAGGGCGGACATACCAGCTCGGGCGATACTGACAGGGCCTGGCGGCAACGTGCCGGCGGACACGATAGTACAGCTGGTGTCTACGCTATCAGGTGTGGACACGGTTAATAACCGGGTGGAGGCTACAGGCGGGGCGGACATCGAGACCGACGCCAGCTTGCGGTCGAGATATCTGCTGCGCGGGACGTCGGGGGGATCGTCGGCCGTGGCGATACAAACGGCGCTGAACGAGCTGGACAGCGTGATCATCGCCACCGTCTTTGAGAACGCAACCGGCGCTGCGGCGGGAGGCCTGCCCGCGCATTCAATCAACCCTGTTATTGATGGCGGCAACCTGGATGAGATATTAGACGTGCTGCTCAACGTCAAGCCGGCCGGGATAGAGAGCTTTGGTGTCGTGAGTGGCGAAGTGGTGGATAACCAGGGCGTGACCAGGACCTTCTTTTGGGACGTGCCAACGCCGGTGGACATATGGGTCAAGGTGGATATCGTTTCCAACTCCCTGTGGGACAGCAGCTTCGAGGCTACGGTGAAAGCCAAGGTGGCGGAGATCCTGGGCGGCACCTCGGCGGGCGTTGCTTACGCCGGCAAGGGCATAGGGGCGGACGCGAAGGCCTGGCAGATCATCGCCAACTTCGACGACATCCTGGGGATGGATGAGGTGGTGGTATTGGTGGGGCTGGCGGCGCCGGCGGCGCTGGATATAGTGGCGATCACCAACGCCCAGCGGGCGCGCACGGATGATGCGAAAATAGATATAACGGTGGTGTGATGCCGGCAATAGACGCGATACAGAAGCTGCCCAACAACATCCTCTCGCGAGAGGTTGGCACGACACAGTACAAGCTGTTCAAGCCGATCGCGGACGAGCTCGATGAGCTGGCGCTGGTGTTTGCTGACCTGCGGACCATCAACGATATCCAGGCGATGGCTGCGCAGAACTTGGATAATCTCGGGCAGAACCTGAACGAGCTGAGGCAGGGTAGGGACGACGAGACCTACCGGGTGTTCCTGGGCGTGGCGATCCAGCAGCTGGCCAGCAGGGGGGACATCAACTCGATCAATTCTATCGCCGAGGCCCTGGGCTTCACCAACATAAACATCCAGGAGCTATACAACTCCGGCCTGAGGTGGGACGGCACCCGGCTGCTGGACGGCAATACCCTGCTGAACGGCCAGGACCGATCGGCGACGTTCGCTTTCTTCCAGGAGCTGAACGTGGACACCGCTGCCGGCGACTTTGCGATCAGCACGAGCATCAACGCCGTGCGTGCGGGCGGGGTAGAGGCGCTGATCAGCTTTACGTTCCTGATGAATGAATCCCAGGGGGTGGACTACACGGATTACAGCTCGCTGTGGGACGGGACGGTGCTGCTGGATGGCGAGACGGCGCTGAACCCTGCCAGCCGAGACTTCACGCCGGACTTCATCGCGGTGGGTGACGGCGCGGCGGGAGAGCCTGGGGCTGGGGACGTGGCGCTGCAGAACGAAGTGCTGAGGAAGGCGGCGGTGAGCTTCACGCAGGGCGGGGAGAAGTTCCACCAGATAACTATCGAGCAGAGCGAGCTGGACGGAATCACCATCAACGAGTTCGCGCTGTTCCGGGGCACGGAAATGATGTGGGCGGACGCCTTTACGGGCAAGCTGAAAGACGACGAGACAATATTCATATTCAGAATGAAGGAGACGAGCTAATGACCTATGACCCGAGCCTAGTAAGAAACTGGGGCTTGACCAGCGATAACGACGGCACCGTTCTTGATGCTGAGTTCGAGCGCCTATACGAGAACATCAGCGAGATGATGCTGGGGATTGCCAAGGCCATCGACTACACGATACTGGCCGCTGACAAGCTCGGCCTGGTGCGGGCGACCAACTCCTTGACCCTGACGGCCGGCCAGGCATTCAGCGCGGCGACGCCTTCGGTGGTTTCTGACCTTGCTCACGGTCTGGTGACCGGGGATGGCATAACAGTTTCCGCATCGGATGCCGAGGATGAGATAGGCAACATTCACTACATCGTCACCAGGATTAACGATGACACTTTTTCCCTGGATGATACGGTCAACGCCGCTGGTGGTGGCGGGACGCTGAGCTGGCGGAAGGACTTGGTCATCACGCTGCCGGCCGCGGCCACCAACTTGGACAACTTCTACACGATAGAGAAGGTGGACGCCGACGAGGGCGCGGTCAATGCCACCGATGGCACGGCCGAGTATTTCCTCGAGCGCCAGGGGGATAAGATCAGGCTGAAGTCTGATGGCACCGACTGGATAGTGGAGGACACATACATCCGGGCGCTGGTCATTCCTAACTTCAAGAAGGTGCGGAGCTATACCGTTGACGATACGGATAACGCGCTTGATATAGATGGGCGTTTTCCGGCCGGAGGTGCAGCGGCGCAAGTATACATTCCTGAACTGCCGCAAAACACAGTCTCAATTACTGCGGTGTTTAAGGGAATTAATGCAGCCGGAACAATCTTTGGAGCTCACTTCAAACCCGTAACGGGATCGGGGAATGTTAAAGATATTGATCTGCGCGTTGTAAACACCGGGGGTACTGGCCAGATATCTGGAACGGTGAAAATAATAACTAGCGGCAACAGCTTCTTTGTAACGATGGATGCGAACTGCGATGTCTCTAACGGATTCAATATACTCAGTTTCGAGGTCGAGGACGAATACTAGGGGCAATAGGAGCGCGACATGGAAAAGCTGATCGGGTTCTTCGTTGACAAGGGCGACACGATACTGGCGGTGCTGCTGGCCGTGGTCGCCTGGTCGTTCCTGCAGGCGGTGATCAAGATGCTGACCGATCTCTTCCTGGTGAAGGTCTTCAAGAAGAAGCTGAATGGCAACGGCAAGAACGGCAAGCGGGATGTGCAGCTGGACGAGCTGATAGAGCTGAGCGCAGCGCGTAACAAGAAGCTGGACTGCCTGCCGAAGTTGGCCGAGCAGATGAAGGATGTGCATGAGATAGTCACGGAAAAGGATGGGGATAATTTCCCGAAGATGCGGGTGATGGAGAAGAAGGTGCGGGAGATTTGGAACAAGGTAATCAGGGGAGAGTGACGATGAATAGAGACAAAGCCAAAGAGCAGCAATTCATCGCGGCGGTAGAGGTCGAGCTGGTTGACTGGGACCCGTTGATACCATACGCGCACGCGGCGCACGAGAGCGCCTGGTTCAAGAAGGTGGTGGGCCTTAATAACTTCTGGGGGCTGCAATATCCCAGGACGCAATGGCGCAGGGACATGATAGACGTAGAGCCGGTGCGTATTCCGACCACGGAATACATCACGGCCAAGCGAGCCGCTGCTAACCCAAAGTGGTTTGCCGGCTGGATGGAATACCACCGGGAAGACATCATCAAGATCAGTTATGACACCAGGCTGGCGCGGTTCAAGTTCGGTGTCTACAAGAAGTTCTGCGACTGGTCCCGGGAGCCCCTGGCGGCGAAGTATTACGGGGCGCATATCAAGAGCCTCTGGCCGGAAGCGCACGCGAACAGGAAGAACGCCCAGGGGTATTTCCCCGGGCTCTTCAATGACCATTACGTGTTCGCCACCGATGACCAGGAGGAGTACTGCAAGAGCTGCATGGCGATCTACAACCAGCTGAAAAGGGCGCTCCCGTGACCACGATGAAAAACACAGCAATTACGTTGCTGATCATTTGCGGGCTTGCCGTGCTGGTGGCCGCGACGCTCGATATGGTGAAGGGTGCCAGGGCGCACCAGGCACAGATCGACATGGCCGACTTGAGCGAAGCCTGCCATAAGCGGTGGAGCAAGAACGGGCGCTACCGGCCGATGCCGATGGAGGTGCGCGGCTGGCTGGAGATGGCGGAGCAGCTGGACGCGGTGATCAACAGCGTGGAATGGTATGCGGCGCTGATGGATCTGGAATCCCTGGGCGATCCAACCACCAACGTCAAGGAGAAAGTTGGCCGGGCCTACGGTCTGAGCAGCATGAAGCCAGGGACCGCTGAGGACATCTGCAAGCGCGAGGCGATCAAGGTGACCAATATACGGTATGCCCTGCTCAATCCCGGCTTCAGCATTCGGATGATGGTACTGCACGTCGAGGGCCTTTACTATAAGTATGACGGGGACCTCCGGCGAGTCCTCCTGGCCTACAATTCCGGGGAGCCCAGGGCAGACAAGCTGATCGCCAGGGAGGAGCGCGGGGAGATGAAGATCGAGTACACGCATCACCGAAACCATAGGGAGAGACTGGACATGATAAAGTCAGCGATATTTCAACAAGGAGGAAGACGATGAGGAATTTAATCGCGGTCGTGCTGGCGGCCGGCCTGTCAATAGCCAGCGGATGGACGGCGCCCCGGAAGGAGGTGGCCAACCAGGATAAATTCAACTACAAGGGCATCATGGTGTCCTACGAGGATCCGATCAGCGGCCGGCTGATCATCCTCAATGCCAGGGGTAACGAAAGCGGCCACATCATCGTGGACGCCGGGCCCAACACCTTCACGGTGGCCGGGCCGCAGCTGGAGGCGATCAAGCTGGAGCTGCAGGCGCAGTCACTTCAGCTGGGCGTTATCGAAGGAAATGGCACAACCGGCACCGCTTCTTTGGCGGCAATAGAGTTGGAGCAGATAGCACAGTCTCTCCAACTCGGAGTTATCGAGGGTAATGGCACGACTGGCACCGCGTCGCTGGCGGCGATAGAATTGGAGCAGTTGGCACAATCTCTCCAGCTGGGTGTGATCGAGGGCAATGGGACAACGCAGAACGTAACAGCATCCGCAATTGATGCGGGAGTGACAGCGATTAACACCGAGCTTGATGGTCAGTCCTTGCAGCTAGGAGTCATTGAAGGTAACGGCACGACCGGCGTGGCGCACCTTCTGGATATCAAGAACGCCGTTGAAGGTACTGGCGCAAGCGCCCAGGAGGTCCAGGGAACTGCGGCGGTTGGAGCGGCGGCAGTTGGCAATCCATTATATGTATTCAGGGACGCTCTGGGGAATGTGAACGCTCCGCTGATAGATGCTAATAGGATAATCGTTGGTGCTTGGAGTTCCAACGGTCTCGATAACGTCGCCAATAATATGTTCGGTTGGACGAAAGACGAAAGCAGCCAAAATGCTTTCTTAGGCGTAGGCCCGATGTGGTATGACCCCGTGGCCGGAACCTGGGATAGAGGAAGGGGAGATGAGACAAACGGGATGTGGGCAAACGTCAAGGCGATGCCCGATATGTCAGGCAACAGCATAGGTGCCCGGGCCGTCGCTAATCCTAACGCGCCTGACTACTTCTTTGACCGTTATGTTGACGTAGCGGTGGCAGAGCAGTTGCTGATCGCCGGGCAAGCCGGGTTGAAACCGCGAGTGCTCGAATGGGAAATCACAGTAATAGATGGCGACGCCTCGGGTACTCTCCACTTCACCGACACCGAAGTGACCGGGGATAGCTCGAACGTTTTTGGTCATTTTGACAGCACCAGCCAGGGCGGAGCGATAAGGCCAGGCGATGACTGGAGCCCGTTGCTGTGGGGCACCGCCAACATCCCCGTCTATATGAATGTGGATGCCAGGAGCAATACGTTCACCACTGTCAAGGCGCGGCTAGTAACCAGGCAGGAGTAACCGATGAAGAAAGCCTTAAGCATTGTGGCGCTTAGTCTGCTTATCGCGTGGGCAAGCGCCCAGGCTTCGCCGGTGTTCAGATCTGCCGACGCGGGTAATATAAGTAGCGGCGAAGGTACGCTTAACGTGGACACCGAAGCGAGTAACGTGGTGGTGTATGCCCTGGCAGCTTTCCCTTGCACCGAAGCGCTGACGGTAACGAGCATCGCGGAAGGCGGGTCGCCGCTGGAAAAGCAAGACGCGGGCGGGTGTCTTGAAGGTATGGCGCGTGCGGAACTGTGGGCCGAGGCCGCAACCACATCTGAAGGTATAGATATTGTCATAACCTTAAGCGAATTGGCGAACGGGGATGGCGTCGCGTTTACGGTATCTGGCGCTCATCAATCTAGCCTACTTGCCGATTTCGGCATATCGGTAGGCCAGGGGACGTCCGATGAAACGGTAGACACGCCCGCCGGGGACGCTACCGTCCTTGTCGTGTTCAGTGATTCGGACACGATAACAGTCGGGACGCCCGCTGGCTTTGTTTCGGAACTGAATGTCGTGTTGGCTTCCGATATCAGAGTGGCGATCTTTTCAGACATGGACAGCAGCGAAGCGACGGCGACGTTGTCTTTCAGCGCGCCGGTCGAATATATAGTTTACGCCCTGGGGATCAACAATGATTAAGAGAACGGCACTAGCGATCGGGTTAATGCTACTGCTTGCCAGCAGCGCCAGCGGCGCTATATCTTTCGATGCTGCGTCCTCTATATCGGGCGCGGCGACGGTCTACAACTGGGCGCACACAAACAACGGCGACTTCCTGCTGGTCAAGATCCACTACCACGATGATTCGTCTGGCTGCGATATTTCGTCAGCCACTTATGATGGCGAAGCGATGACGCAGCTTTTCTGTGTCGAAACTGATTTCCAGTTCGGCGTCGCATACTATTACAAAGTGAATCCAGCAACCGGCACGAACACGATCAGCGTCACGAAGCTTGGAACGCAGAAGGCAACGATGGGCGGGATCTCTCTTTCTGGCGTTCACCAGTCTGATCCCGTTCCGACCTTCAACACCGACCTTGATTCATCTGCCGATACCGGGCCGAGCGATCTTGGCATCACGACGGTGAATGTTGATTCTTGGCTTGTTGGCAGCTGTTCAATACACACCGACGACGAATTCCCTGTTGTCAATAGCGGTCAGACATCCAGATGGAATTCGCAAACGACCGGCAATCCTGATTCGGGGAATGAATCGGTGCGCGGCTCAACCGAATCGGTGACGACGGCGCAGCTATACACGGATAGTTACGACTGGACGACCGCACATCAGCATTCGCACGGAGTGGTAGAAGTCAGGGAAGCGGAACTCTCCCCGACGCCGACAGCAAGCCCTACCGCTACATCTACCTGGACACCAACGCATACACCAACGCACACGAAGACGCACGCCGAAACGGCGACGCCCACGATGACGCTAACCGCGACGCCGACTTGGACGAAGACGATCACCGTGACGGCGACCGAGACGGACACCCCGACATGGACATCAACGTCCACTGAAACCGCGACGCCTACCGCCACGCCCAGCGCGACGCCGACAGTGACGGCTACTCATACGCCTACCCCGAGAGCGAGAGAGAGTTTGCTGGGCGGGAATATTTGGAATAGGTAACTCAAACAAGGAGGAGTGAGATGGAGAAGAAGGATCTGTTAGCGTTGGCGACCAAGTTCCTGTCTCGAAGGATCCTGGCGCTGGCCGTCGTATTGTATGCTGCGCTGCAGGGTGTCGACCTGCCCAGGCTCATCTGCCTGGCGGCCGTGGCAGCGGTCTACATTGTCTGCGTGACGTTCGGGCCCAACAAGGAGAACGGTGGTGTGAAGAAGCTGGCCACTGCGGGCATGTTGCTGTTCGCGTTGCTGCTGGCATCGGCTACCATTGCTGCGCCGAGCGCGGACGCAGAGATTCTACCCTTCATCGACAAGCTGGACATTCAGATCGGGCCCGGCCTGGCGGTAAGTAGTCTCAAGCCGTTCGTGGTGGAGACCGTGCTGCTTGGCACGGCGAAGATCTATCAGCGCTGGGGATTCGAGGCGCGGATAGGCGGCCTGGTTGATGACGATCGGGAAGCGCTGGTGCTGGGAATCAGCCGCGAGCTCAAGGATTTGATCACGCGGGAAGACGACGACGAGGACAAGGTGCTGCTGCCGAGTCTAGGCCTGTGGATGGGCGCCGACCTGGTGAGTAGCCTGAACGAAGAGACGGGAGAGACAGAGCATAAGATCAGCTTCCTTTGGGGAGTCAACGCTGTGCTCGCTGAGTTCTAAGTAGCTTGGTGGGCCTGGTGGCGCACAGGGGCCGGGCACTGATCTCCTCCCCTCTGTAAAGCGCCATTTTGGAGCCAATTAGGGCACCCAAAAGCCAGGCTCGCCTATCTTTTCACCCTGGACGCCCCACGGCCACCGCTGTGGGGCGTTCCGCGTTTTCGGGTGTAACCACCCCACCCACTCTGATTTCGATCACCACAGGCCAACGTCAGCCGATTTTCTCCCGCAGCGGAAAAGCGCAATATATAGTATACCCCCCCTATACCAGCACTATAAAATAAGTATAAAACAATGCTTGACACGGTAACTAGCCGTGTTATACTTGTAGCATAACAAGGAGGGAGACGATGGTTAAGAATCTGACGAGCAAGGAAATGAAACTATTGGGGCGCGTTATTGATAGCGCCCATTGTCAGATTGCAAATGATGACTGGGATTGGGAGTTCGAAAACAGAAGCGGGACATATCGGACAAGGGCGCAGACGGTAAAAGCGCTAAGGAATATCTGGGTTAAGGTCGGCCAGATTGGAGGGACGCGATGAAGAAAACGACGCTTGCATTCGCCTCGTGCTCTTGTGGCGGCGCGGTTGATAGGAATTGGTTGGGCACTAGCTTTTACTGCCGTCAGTGTAACCACGAGTACATTCCTAATCCTGATACCCGTGCGGGATTCAATTGTCGTTGCGGGGGATTCTTCGTTGGGACAAGTACCCGAGGGATGAAGTGTACCAATTGTCGGCGCAGATACTATTTGTATATATCCGGGGCGGGGATGGCAACGCCATAACAGCTAACCTTCTATCGGCCTCTCGCCTACGGGCGGGGTGCTAGTAGATGGTTAAACAAGGGAGGCGAGATGAAAAAAGACGAACTGCGCGAACTGGTGGCCGGGGCCGATGCTTTTATGCTGATGGAGGTAGCCGCCGAGAAGGCGAACGAAGCCAAGGCCAGCGGGGCGCTTACATCTCCGCGCCTTGTCTTTGAGTATGTTGCCGGTGGTCTGGTCGCGAACGAGAACGAAGAGCTGTGGGTGGTCTTGCTCAATACAAAGAATATCCCGATCAAGAAGGTTATGGTTTCTCGTGGCGGCTTGAACTTCGCGGCCGCCCACCCTCGCGAGGTCTTCCGCGAGGCGGTCAAGGAAAACGCAGGGGCGATAATCCTCGCCCACAATCACCCGTCCGGAGACCCCACCCCGTCCGCAAGCGACCGCAAAATCACGCGGGTCTTGGCGCAGGCCGGGAAACTTCTGGGGATAACCCTCCTTGACCATTTGATAGTCGCTGGCGGAACATATATCAGCATGAAGGAAACGAGGCCAGCGGACATCGGCGGATAGGGGCTAACACCTAACACGGGAAGGAGGTAACCTTAATGGCCGACAAGACGAGTGAAGAAAAGGTGGCGCAGTTTCCTATCGTGCTGAACGATGATAAGAGTCCGGCAGCTGGAACGCTGTCCACCAAAGACATCAAGGAGGTAGATGAGTATGCTCGCGTCAACGGTTGGGCGCGCCGGCAAGCTGCCGCTGAGCTAATCAAGCTTGGGCTAAAAAACAAGGAGGGATAGTCATGGCAACAGCGCAGGGGATCGCTAAAGCCAAGAAACGCAAGAAGCGCAAGAAGTCCGGCACCGCCCTGGTGCCGAGGAAGGAAACCGCACCCGCCCCACCACGCCCCGCCAAGGAAACGATGGGTCTTGCCGAGTATGGCCGCAGACAGAGGCAGCTCGCCGAGTTCGTAAAAACCTATCTCAAAAAAGGTAACAACGCGAAGGGTGATTACGGATTCATTGTCACAAAGGAAGGCAAGAAGGTCAGTGACAAGCTGGTGCTCTTCAAGAGCGGCGCGGAGAAGTTGGCCGAGCTCTACCAGCTCGGTGTTAGGATGAAATGCGTCAAGGAAGAGGAGGATTGGGGCAAAGAGACGGTCACCACCCTCTTCATGTCCTATACCTACCGCTGCGATGTATTCAAGGTGGAAAACCCAACCGTTATTATCGCTCAATGCGAGGGTGCGGCTAACAGCACGGAGCCGGGTTGCCGGGACTACGGCAAGCCGCAGCCTGCCAACAGCATTCGGAAGCGCGCCCAGAAGCGCGCCTACGTTGGCGCGGTGATTATGGCGACCCGATCATCTCAGTGGTTCACCCAAGACTTGGAGGATGCAAACCCGGACGTGCCGAACGTGCAGGAGAGCGCCAAACCCAAGAACCGCCTTGATAAAGAACAGCAGCTCCACATGCTGGCCGAGGAGTGCGGCGACACCAAGAAAGAGACAGAGGCATATCTAAAGGAGCGTTTCGGCAGCAAGACGGCCACCAAGCTGAAGCTCATCGAGCTGGAGGCGCTAGTGGATCGGATGAAGATCGCCAGGGATATCGTCGGCATCGCCAAGGGTCACGGCTATATGGTCGAGCAGATCAAGAAAGGAATGACGATGAAGTATGATTTCACCTCCTGGCTTCAGATACCGATGGACACGCTACGCAAGATGTTGGTGGTAGCAAGGGAAGCGGCGGGAGGTGCATCGTGAGCGAGAACACCGAGAAGATAGGGCGAGTATGCGGGAGCGGTTGCCATCTTTGGAACGGTTTTGATGGTAGCTGTATGCACCTATCGGAGCCAAAAGGGCAAACGCACGAAGGATTTAAGAATCCGAATTGTCCACTTATCCAACCAGAGAGCAGCGACAAGGTGGGTCTGGAGGAAGCGGTGGAGGAGATAGACAAGTTGAAGGAAGCGTTTGGAGGTGGACGCACCGAGCCAGCGGAAGGGCTGAGCAAGGAAGAGCATCTAGATTGGCTAACCGATGTGGCGGACAGAATTGAAAAGGTGCGAGCAATCCTCCAACGCCTCCAACCCCAGCCCACGATAGACGTAGATAAGGCGGTGGACGAAGCGTATCAAGCGGTGGACAAATGGGTAGCTAAACCGCAGGCAGAGAAACACGCCAAAGCCGCTTTGCGAGCAATCCTCACCCGCCTGGCCAAGCCAGCCGACACGGTGAAGGTGCTGGAGGGGGCGAGGCAAGAGGTGGCCGAGATGAGAAGGAAGTGTTATACGAGAATGCTGTTATCGGATTGTGATAATTGTTGCGACAAAAAGGATGATTGCGCCGATGCGGCGGTGAAGGCCATCGACAAAGCCATGTCAGAGACGAAGAGGAAGTGATGCCGAAGAAGAAAACTCCCCACACCTGGGTCAGCTGGTCGCAGATTGATATGTGGCACAAGTGTGGGGCGATGTATAAAGCCCATCACTATCTGAAGAAGAAGGCGGATAGGACCTACGACATGCGCCTCGGTTCTGCGGCCCACAAGGGAGCGCAGGCGATTGTCAACGCTACGCTCAAGGGAGTCCAGCTGTCGCCCGATGACGCGAGGGTGATTGCGAGGGCGGCGGTCAAGCAGGAGATGACCGCTATGGAAATCCTGCCGAATGACTGGATGGATTTGGTGCATGGCCTTGGTGCGTGGGCGAGGGAATGCTACTTCAGGAAAGGCGAGCTGCACGGATCGGAAATCGAGTGCAACGTCCCTTACAGCGCGGACCACAATGTTGTCTTCCGGGGCAAGATAGATGCCGCCTTTAATATGGGCAACGGCTTCTGGGAGATACTCGACCTAAAGAACAGCCGCCAGATATGGAGGAAGGATAAGCTGAAGGACTCGCGCCAGCTTCCTGTTTATTGCTGGATGGTGCTTGAGCGCATTCCCGGCATAACGAAACTGCGAGCGGGCCACTGGTATCTCAGGCATCAAAGCTACAACATGGTTGATATCGACCCGGACGAAGTATACTGCGTGAAGGAATGGATCGACCAGGCCCTTGAGGGTATCACCTCCGGCAAGTTCCCCGCTCGCGTAAACCAAGAGTGTGGCCGCTGCAAGCTGCGCGGGTCCTGCAAGGAATACAAGGCGCGATACATCGGCATCAAGGGCGGCCGCCCCAAAAACGGTCAAGATGCTCACGACAAGCTGGACAAGATAGGCAGGACCATCAAGTTGCTGGAGGTGGAGAAGGCCGATCTCCGCGATTACATGAGCGATCAGGCGAACAAGCGGGACCAGATACTGGTTGAGTCCGGGAGCCTGGCCTGGTATCACCGAGTCGAAGAGCGGCGAGTGATGCCGCTACGGAAGATGGTATCTATCTACGCGAAGAAGGGGATCGACTTGTTGGAAAAGCTAACGGCCAAGACAACAGAGATGGACGTTGTTACCAAGCCGCTAATAAGGTCATTGCCGAGCAAGCTGGCCCAGGACAAGTTCTTGGCAGAGGTAGAGAAGGCGCAGATTATAGAGAAGCGCACGAAGCTAGTTCTTGGCAAGCCGTTACCGATACGCAAAAAGCCCACGAAGAAACGGAGAAAGAATGCCAGCAAATAGAGACATGCCGTGGTTCAAACTCTACGGGAAGGATCACATTAATGGAACGACGCGCGCGGAACTAGACCCGGCAGAACGATCGGTGTGGGTAGACCTCCTGGCGCTGGCATCGGTCAGCCACCTCAAGGGAGTTGTCGCTCTCGGTGATGGCGTTCCGTATCCCCGCAAAACTTTGGCTGATGTGCTCAAAGTTCCATTAGGAGTCCTAAACTCCGCTATCAAGAAGATGGTTCACCATAAAAAGATAAGAGTTGAAAACGGCGTAATCTTCATAATCAACTGGCATAAGTACCAAACGTGGAGTGACGCCACTGCCAACTACCCTAGTCAGCGAGGCAGCCGAGGAGTAGGAGAGGATTTAGGAGGACTATTAGTAGAGAAATTAGGAGAGAAAATAGTAGCTCTTACTTCTGTTTCTTCTTTCTTAGGTAATAAGATAAATAAGAAAACACTTGAAGTATACGAGAAGCAGGATGCGGTGTGGATGTATCAAATGTGTTTCAACGGGAGCCCCGGCAGGCTGACTATGGGAGTGCTGGTTAGATTGATAGCTAAGCACGGGAAGGGCAAAGTTAACTGCGCTATGGTCGCTGCGGCAAATAAGCCCTGGCGTTTTGGGATGGTGGAGGAAATACTGGAGCGACGGATAATTGGCCAGGGATCAAGAGGTGAAAAGGAAGGGGGGAAGAAAGTGGACGGAGACATAAGCATTGAGTGTGGCAACTGCCATAAGCAAGCTAAGAAGCGTATGGATGTGGGCGACGTTGAAGTGTTCGAGTGCACGTGCGGGTGGAAGGGCGATCTGCGGGACAAAAAGCTCCTCAAGTCGGGTATGCCTGGTGAGTATGAACGGAGGGGAGCTTAGCGGTGAAAGACCGCAGCACAGAGTTCGACCCGGCGAGACTCGAAGCCGAGCTGACAAGAGAAGAGCTGGCGGCGGAGCGTTGGCTTCCTGTTCTCGGGTGGGAAGGAATCTACGACGTGAGCGATATGGGCCGCGTGCGCTCCTACTGGTCAGGCAATCACAGGAAAGTGATTGAGCGGCACCGAGTGTTATCGTTCAGGATCGCCAGCCACGGATATATCAAGGTTAAGTTGTGCCGGCCGGGGCGGAAGAATGTAGAGCGGTGGGTCCACCGCCTGGTGCTTGATGCCTTTGTCGGGCCATCGGAGGACGATCAGGGCCACCACGACGATACCATTAGGACCAACAACCGACTCGCTAACTTGAAATGGACAACGCCCGGCGAGAATGCCAGGCACAGGACGCTGGGGCAGCGGCTTAGAGCGGAGGGGAATTGAAGATCACCAACAGCCAGCTCAAGAAACTTGATCCGCTCTTCCGGCTGCCGGCCAGCATCCGATACCTCTTCCGCTACCAACGTCCCACGCTGGCCGAACTGGAGAGCGCGGCGGTGATAGTTGCCAAAATGAAACCGAGGGGGAGAAATGAAGCGTTGGCCTAGCAAGAAAGAATCATCGGCAATCAAAAAGGCTTTCAAAATTCAAACCAATGAGGAAGCCCAACTCCGCCTACTGACCAGCCTCAAGCGTTGGGTGAAGAAAAACGGGATGCTTGGTATGGTACGCGGGCAGAAATACGTGCCGTCAGAGGAATTGTTGGACTGGATAGCCACCAAGCAAGCCAAGCTCAAGGAGGATAAGTAGATGAGTATTCTGCACGACAAGCTGAAAGAGATAGCGGAGTTCTTTTTCCCCAAGCCAAAATTTATAGTTAATGAGGATGGAGAATTTGGAGTGAGGGTAAGGGGGAGGAACTTCTACCATTACAAATCATCGCCGTTAGAAGACAACAAATCTAAGTGGCGAGATGCGTTTAAGAGGGAGTTCGGAGAGAGCATTGTGTCGCCGTTTACATTCGAGCCAGACGATAAAGACTTAGTCCACATAGCGCACGAATTCGAGCCTTCTAACAAGTTCTGTCGGAAGTGCGGATATGGTATTTGGGAGCATAAGTTCAAAGGAGGACACAGTGAATTTGGCATTTGACGAGCAACTAGACGAACTACTAAAGGGGGCCAAATGACCAAGCGAGACTTGACGCCGCGAGAGAAATTCGATAGAGAATACCGTCTTGCACCTATTGAGTGTCCCAAGTGCGCCGGGACGCTAAGAGTACCAAGCTCGATGCGTAGAGATTGGGAGCGTTGCTCTTGCGTTAAGCACAGAGAGACAGCCAAGCTAAAGAAGGAGAGCCGATGAAAGACCTACGCACAAAGCTGGTGGAAATTAGGGATGAAGCGAGGGAAGTGCGAGGCGAGAAAGACCCAGACCCAGCTAAGTATAACGGACACAGCTTTTGTGACGGAGCGGTGGTGTCGTTTGAAAGCGCCCTAACCCTTTTAGACGAAGCAACAGCTAGGCTGCGGGATAAGATTGCTCTCGTCAAAATGATTCGCCCAGTAGGTTGTTCTGATTCCGAAAGGGCGATGTGGGACGGGGCGATAGATAAAGTCCTCGCCCTTCTACCCGACAAGCAACCAGACAGCAAGGATGGGTGATGGGATATAGACGCTTGGACAACAAGCATAATCAGTTAGCCGACAAGGCGTTTCCTTGGCTGGCACAAAGAATAACGGGCAAGGGATTGCGAGGCGCAGTAGAGGTGTTCCTTGAAAAGGGATATGTTGTTGACGCTGTATTCGTTGGCGATTATCAAGCGCGGTTCGCGGAAGAGAGCGGGGTATATTCTTCAACGAGCCACATATTCGTATTTGAGGCGAAGGTAAGCTATTCTGACTTCATATCTACCTTTGGCCGCTCGGCAAAGCACGCGAACAGGAGAAATCCAGTCGGTAGTTTTCATTGGGTTGTTATTAGCAAGGGGATGGAATCTGAAATCAAACCTTATCACGTCCCTTACTTTTGGGGGATACTCATTGAATCGGGCAAAGGGTTGAAAGAGATTAAGAAGCCGCTATATTGTGCAGTTAGGGAGGAACGGTATTTGGAAATATGCCACACCTTGCTTTGGAAGGGGGGGGTTGATAAGCGTGATTTATTAGAAGCCGAGCAACCCAAGGAGAGGCAATGAAGATTAGAGATTCCGTAATGAGGTTTGCCGAGGCAATGGAGGCGGAGCTGAAAGAGAATGACCACAAGGGAGGCTGGAAGGAATGCAACATTCACTACCTTATTGGTCGCTTGCGGAATGAGTGCGTAGAATTAGAAGATGTGTTGTGGGGCAGGAGGGAAATGTCTGGCAACAAAGGCATACGGAACGAGGCTGTTGACATAGCCAACTTCGCTATGATGATATTCGATAACCACCAGAAGCCAGCCGAGCAACCCGAGGAGAAAGAGTAATGGGCAACCAAGCAGCGAAGGGCGACAAGCGAGACAAGGAGAAATACCCGCCACAAGAGAAGGAACGGTTAGAGCGAGAGTTGATTTGCATAATTCACAGGGCTGTACCGGAGTTTGATAATCCGACAGAGAGACAGTGCGCTCGTTTCGTTTACGGCCAAGCCATACTTCATCTCGGAACGCTGCGCGGGTTGTGTCTGACTGGAGAGCCAAAGCAAGAGGTTCAGTATTTTGTCAAAGAGCATAAAGGATTGTGGACTTGAAACTCAAGGAGGCAACTAATGGACGCTAAAGCAGCGAAGCGGGAGGCGGTGGAAGCGATAAGGCGCGAGGCTACCTTGATGAAGTGTATGGGTGCAAAATGTACGGAGGACGGGAAGAAAGGGGAGCGATGCCCATATTGGAGCAAATGCCTAGCAACGGTTGCCTACAAAATAGACCCGCTCCTCACCCAATACGAGACAGCTATCCGCCAGAGCATAGCGGAGGAGGTGGGGGAATACAAAGAAAGGTGCGTGACGGGGTGTGTGGCGGCTTGGAAAATCGGAACTAAAGAGAGCAGGAAGCAGACAGAGATAACCGAGGGGATAATACGAACTACTTGTGATGTAGTCCTCAAACTACTACAGGCTAACAAGGGAGGCGAGTGATGAGCGAGATAGAAAAAACGATGCCGAGAGCAAGGGAGATGGCGGCGCAAGCGTGGTGTGCTGACAGCACCAAAGACAAAGTTATGGACACAGAATTAGCGGAAGCGTTTGCCGAAATTTTAGTTAAGGCTTTTTATTCTTCCAACCTTGGCTGCGCTACTACGGGTGAATTGTTAAGCGAGATAAGGGCGAGGATAGAGGTTGACGGCAAAATAGACTACAGGACTATAGACGGATAACCAAGGGAGGCAAGTAATGGCGGCGAAGCAAGTTCCAGACCTACTAACCGAGGGGGGTAAGCGATGAGCGAGAAGCTAAAGCAGAACGAGAAACGCTGCGAGTGTTGCTGTGCCGTCTACGACTTCTACCGATACGGACACGCTTGTCCGATATGCGATAAGGCCTACAGAGCTATGCACAGTGGGATTCCAAGCCGAGCCTATATGAAAGAGAACGAATGCGAGTTTGATTAACCGAGGAGGCCAGCGATGAGCGGACCGAGAAAGGTTGGTGGATATATCGCAACAAGTGGTGCGCCCGAATATCCGCAGGGGGTAGAGACGGACAAGGATAAGCTAAAGCCGTGCCCGTTCTGTTCTAAGCTACCGTACATAAAGCCACACGCCGACGATTCAATCAAAGCGTTGGTATCTTGTGCTGACCCGCTTTGTCCCGCTGGCAACGGATGGGTTAGAGCCGCGAGGTGGAACACCAGAGCAGAGCGCACCGTAGACGTAGATAAGGCGGTGGTCAAGGTGAACAGAGCGTGTTTGGCATTCAACCCGGGAGAAGAACGCTTCGCAGTACTCCGGGCAATCCTACGCAACCTCGCGCCAGCAAAGGAAGGGGCAGAGCCAGCCGACACGGTGAAGGTGCTGGAGGGGGTATTTGACGATATGCGGATGTTGCTTTCCCACCAAGACGATGACACCAACCCTGATTGCAGTTGCCGAGATGGAAGCTGTGAGTGGTGCGGGATATTTTCGAGCATCTTTGAGATAGCAGAACGAGCGCAGGGCAGAGCCGAGAAGGCCCTAGAGAAAGCGAGGGGGAAAGGATGATCGAGTTAGCCGGCACCCTCGAAGAGTTACTGCTGACGCTGGATGAGGAAGCGTGGCGCAGGGAGTTTATGCGGAGGAGAGCAAGCCAAAGACATATATGTGAAGTTTGTCAGCCGGATACACGGATGAGCAAACATCAAGGCTACACCGCTCACGAAATATTCAGGCGGAAGAAGGGACTGTGGATATTTGGCGTGTGGATATGCAAGGCTTGCGACGGCACGGGTTTCTGGCAGAGCCACGGCGTAAACGAGAACGCACTACGCTGGATATACGCAAAGATAATGATCGCGCATAGACCGTATCTCAAGCCGCTGCTGTTGGAGCGGGTGGAAGAGGCGAAACACTGGATAACTTAGAAAGGGGGTGAGGAATAATGCCAAGAGTAGAGTGCGACGATTGCAACAAAGATGCCGATGTGGGATATTGCCGGAAGTGTTACGACAAGATCATCGAGGAGGAGAAGGAGAAATTCTACGATGAAGGGTACGAGGCTGGCAAGAGCGACGCGGAGACCGAAGCGGCCCAGGAGGCGATGGGCATTGCGGAGCAGGAGAACTAACTCATAATTAAGGGGATGCGATATGGCTGACAAACAAATGATGATGAACGTGGCGGAGATCAGGAAGATCAAGCAGCACGGCATAACGGTGTTGCAAACCGCTCAAGCGATGAAGGTAACGAGCCAAGCGACCTTTGACAAAGCGGCTGAGTTTCTGAAGGACATCAAGGCGGCCCAGGATATTCCGAACGCCAAGCTCGGGCCGATCATCAAGTCTCAGTATGACGCGCTGAAACAGCAGCGAGCGCTCTTGAAGGAAATGCTGGAGATACCCAACGAGGCCGAGACCGTTCTCAAGGCAAAGATGTCGGCGTATGCGGCCGAGCGCCGGCGCATCGTCGAAGAGCTGAACCGCAAGCGCGAGGAAGAGGCCCGGAAGAAGGCGGAGGCAAAGCGCCAGCGCCAGATAGCCGAGGCCGAGAAAGAGCGCCGGGCGGCGGAAGCCAAGCACGCCAGGGAGATGGCCGTTATAGAAAAGGCGCGCAAGGCGGAAGAAGCAGAACACGCCGAGAAGCTGGCCGTTGCCAAGAAGAAACACGACAGGGAAGAGGCTCGGCGTTTGGACCAGGAGCGCGAGGCCGAGAAGCGCCGGCTGGCGGCAGAAGAGCAGCGCGCAGAGAAGGCGCGGGAGGTGGCGCGCAAGAGAGCGGAGAAAGAAGCCAAGGCGCTGAAGGAAAAAGAGGTGGTGGTTAAGTTCGACAAGAAGCGCCACGTTGACAAGCACGATGGTGTTGCCACTCGCCAGGCGTGGAGCGCCAGGGTTGTAGATGGGAAAAAGTTTCTCATCTGGGTTCTTGCGGACTGGAATGAACGGTGCCATTTCGTAGTGCCGCACGAAGTCAACCTGAATAAAGAAGCGCGCGAGCACAAGGCCGAGCTTAAAAACCTAATCCCCGGCGTCGAAGGTGTGGCCGAAGAGGTGGTTGGCGCAGAATCTAGGGGGTAACGGGTTATAACACCAAGGAGGCAGAAATGACCGGAGCAGAAAAGGCGGTAACTAGAATATTGGCCACAGTTAAAGTCAAGCGCCACGGGCCCAGGATGATACACATACCCAAGAAGGCGCTACGAGAATTGATGGTAGTTGCTTTCAAGTACGGGGTGGTGGAGGGGATCAAAAAGGCCGGGAAGGCGATGAAGAGGTGAAGCGTGGCAAAAGAAGAAAGGTGTGACAACTGCGGCGAATACGTCAAGCGAAGGTATGGCATTAACTACCACGGCATTTACAAGCAATGCTGTGAGCCGTGCCACATCATCCTGAAAGAAGAAGGCGGAACGGAGGCGAGGAAAGATGGCGAAGGTGGAGATACTGGAGTGCGAGACGTGCGGGACCTCGGTAGTGTCCGTGAAGACATCGAAGGGGAAGACGCTGACCGCGGACGCGGTGGTGACGCGGATAGTGATGATCGACGAGAGCGGGGAGGAGCTGAAGGTCAAGCGGATGCTGACGGGCAACCGGCTACACGACGAGACCTGCCGGAAAGAGGCAGGGGTGAAGCCCGAAGCGAAGACGAAGGAAAAGGAAACAGGGCAGCCCAGGGAAGGGACGGAGGAGCAAGACGAATGCCCCGTGTGCGACTCGACGACATCATATAGAACCTGGAGGGCCGGCGATGGAACCGAGCTTGAGTTCCGGGACTGCCCCGACAAGCACGGGCGCTGGTGGCGGCGGGCGAAAGACGGCGGCGCGGCGCGATGGAAAGGGGCCCGCGAGGAGTGGATGAAAGCCGACGTGGATAAGCGGCAGAAGGCTCAAGGTAAAGAGGGAGGGGATGTCCCGTTCTGAATATGAGCAAAACCAGACTATCGAAATCAGGAATTGAATATGTGGACTGGGCCTGGAATCCCTGCACGGGATGCAAGCACGGATGCGACTACTGCTGGGCGAAGAAGATGGCCGACAGGTACAAGCGGTCATTCGAGCCGGCGTTCCATCCCGATAGATTGGACCAGCCATTCAACACCAAGAAGCCAGGCGTGGTGTTTGTCTGTAACACCGGCGACATCTTTTCTCCTGGCACGCGGAAGGCTTGGCGCGAGAAGATAAAGGCGGCAGCTGACAGAGCGCCTTGGCACACCTACCTGTGGCTGACCAAAAACCCGCAGTATGATGACAGCTGGGTGAGGCCGAACTGGTGGCTGGGCGCAACGATCACGGGCCCGGAAGACGCTTGGAAGCGCGAAGTAATGGAAGGCGAGAACATCTGGTACAGCTTCGAGCCGCTGTTCGGCTTTGTGGAAGATGAGCATCTTTACGATGCCAAGCAAGTAGTCATCGGCAGAGCCACTAACTACAAATCGGGATGGGCGGAAGCCTGGGCGCTGAATGTTAGTCTCTATTACTTAAGCCAGAACGTGCCAATTTTATCGAAATAAAG
>SDBT01005528.1_pt1 | contig 21184 bp, 32 predicted proteins | sample 2277101 | NCBI WGS metagenome assembly SDBT01 (sample SAMN10404973, study PRJNA504765) | marine sediment metagenome | isolation source: marine sediment core GS10_PC15, 103 cmbsf | place: Arctic Ocean: Southern Knipovich Ridge | collected 2010
AGGAAGACTTGAAAGAGGAGAATTAAAGTGTCACTTAACATAGAGATTAATGCATCAAAATGAAACCAAGATATAGATTCAAAGGAAAATTTGGAAATGGAGAAAGAAAGATAGTCATAGAATATCTAGAAAAAGGACAGTTGAAAACTTTAACTTTACCAAAAGCTGGGACGCTCAAAATAGTCCTAAAAGAGAAAGAAATACACCTTGAAGTTAAGGACGTTAAAAATAGTGAACTAAGGGAACCCAAAGTTCACAAGAAGGAGGAGTTGTTTTAAAATGGAAGATGAGTTAATTTTAATAGTAGATGGAAAAGAAAGAGTAGGTATGAGTACAATGGGAATAGAAATTGGAAAATATATTGAGGAGGATTTAAATTAAGATGTGTAGAAAGGGAGTACTTATGTTATTGGTAATGATTGCTGATTTAATGAGTCTAAATGGAATATTAATTATCCTTGTTAAACCAGATTTTCTTTTTTCTCTTATGGTGACTTTAATTTTACTGGTTGTTTATATTCCTGCTTTGGTTAGAGAGTGGAAAGAGGAGGAGCTTTTTTGAGATGGAAAAACGTGGATGGAAAACTTTGGCAATAATCTTAATAATATTTATAGTACTGTGGATGCTTTATGGTGCTTGGTTAGCTTATGAGGAAGATAAAGAGTATAATAAACAATTTGAATGTTGGTATGAAATTTGTGGTGCTTATGAAGAAGTAACTTATGAATCAAATTTATGTACTTGTTATGAATATGATTTTATAGGAAATCTTGTTGTAGCTAAATATGAGGTTATGAATTAATATGAGTGAATTTATATATGGATATATTGGAGGAGTTTTATCTATGATAATTATAATTCCTGTATTTGCTCCAGTGTTTATGAAGTGGTTTTTAAAAAGAAAGGCCAATAAATTTATGAATGATGTAAATTCTTATGTTGGAGGCCTTTCTACAATATTTTTTGGTCAAAATAATCAAAAGGAGGTAAAAAACAATGGAACAAATGAAGAAAATAGTAGCAGATCCTGAAAATATACCAGAAGAACTTCATATTGTCAAGGAATTGCCAGTAGATCCTGTTCACGAGATAGTAGAAAAAGGAACTAGACATAAATTCATGACAATAGAAGAAGGTTTAGTAGATATGAAGGAAAGTCTAGATTATTTAAATGATGGAATGAAAATCTTGCTAGGAAAATAAGATGGGATTAGGATTTAGTAAAACTTTTGTAATAATTTTACTAATTTCAATAGGAATCTCATATTATCTTAGGAATTGGAAGGGGGGATTACCCTTCCTTATTGCTTTTATTGTTTTAAAAATAATATGGAATATAATGACAAAGAAATGAAACCAGTTAAAAAGAGAAGTGGATTACATTTAGCTTTCTTAATTTTGTTAGGTATAGCAATCTTTGCAATTATCTTTGCAATAGTTACTCTATTAAAAAACATTGAGGTTATACAAACAGATCCAGTAAGTTATGCAATAAACAAAACAAGTTTAGTGTCTTGTTCTTGCATAGATGAATCTGGACAAACAGTTTTTTTTGGAGGGGTGCAAACAGGTGATATAAATTGGTCCAGTCCGAGATCATAGAATATCTTGAAAAAAATATAGGAGTTGAATTTAATGCAAGGCAGATAGCTGATGCTGTAGAAAAAAACTTTGAGCAAGTCTGTAAGGCTCTTAATCAATTACTAAAGTATGGTGAAGTAGAAGTAATAGAGTATGATAGAATAAAGGTTGCAGAAATATTAGGATTGGAAAAAGTCACCCGTAGGATGAGGTTCTTCTATATTAAAGTCTTCTGATTCTTTTGGAGGTTCAATAGGCAACCCTTCATTCATTCTAGGTTGTATCCAGAACTTCCAGAAAGCAAAACCAAACACTAAGAATATAGCAACTGGAAAACTCCATTGCGAAATTATTTCTCCAAAGTTCATCTTTATTTTTACCTATACTATATAGGATAGGATCATTTATATACATTTCTAAGGGGCTTCTTTTGAATTTATTACCATTTTTTTCCTTTACTCATGTTTTCTTTGGCAGTAAGCCATTGGAGATTCTCTGGACTCCAAGCTTTCTTTATTTCTATTAAATCAAGAGTTCCATCTCCTTTAACAAAAGTAAAAGAGCAAAGGGGTTTTATATGATCTATATGATAATTGCTTAAGTCCTCTGGAAAAGGTTCAAGAGATTTTATTATCTCTGTCCATATAATTCCATATTTTATTGATTCTTGTTTAATAACTCCTTTAATATGTCTTTGAAAACAATTATGAAATGAGTTTCTTAATCTCATAGTAATTAAAAAGTTTCTATCTTCTTTTCTTCTAGCTTTCATCCTTTCCTTTTTTATAACTTTAACTTCTGGTTTTTGATTGTATCTTTGATAGTATGTTTTTGCTCTAACTTTTACTCCTGGTTTTATATAATATTTCTTATCATATGCTTTCTTTTTTAATTTAGATGTTGGTTTGTTCCTATATTTTTTAACATACTTTCTTCTTAATGTTATCTTTTCTTTTTCAGTTTTCACATTAATTTATTTCCCCTATAGTATATAGGATGGATCTATTAACTACCTTTCTAAGGTGCTTTTCTTTGGTTTAAGTCTGGTTGGGTGATAATAATCATCAACTATAGTAAGTATATACTTTATAACCACGCCTAGGGTGCCTCTGCCTCTTTTTCAATTTTCTTAGCAATATCCATTACTGCTCTTTGACTTAAGCTTATCAAATCTGCTATCCTCTGGTGGTCATAATCTAAATTAATTAATTCTACAACGAGTATATCTCTTTCATTCATGTGTCTCTTCTGTGTTAGAGTAAGTTCCTGTTTTTTTCTAGGACTATCCCACTCCCTTATGGCTTTTTGTTTCTTAGCCTCATAGTCTTCTTTATTGAGGGGAAAGTACTTAGTACATTTACCAATGAAGGTTGGGGGGGTTACATAGCTATAAGTTTTCTTCCCTTGTAGATATAGGTCTTTCTTCTTTTTATAATCGTATGAACCAAAGTGTGCTCTCTTATAGACATGTATTAATCCTGTACTCCTGTGTATCGCAGGATAACGATCAAGTTCAAAAAAAGATGGTATACACAAAATAACAAATAAATTCTTACTCCGCATCTCCGACATAATTTTCACTAACTTTCTATTAAACATAGACATGGTTCCTCTAGAAGAAAGATACCCCATAGTCTCATCAAAAACAACTGCTTGAAATTTATCTGCTTTCTCACAAGTTTCAACGAATTGATCTGCGGTAAAACAACATCTATCTAAACAATATGTTGGATCCAAGTACATAGCAATCTGTCCAGCTATAGTAGATTTTCCAACACCTTCTTTTCCAGTAACAATAATAAAAGAATCATAATCTTTTTTTGTTACAGAATGTATTACATCATCTAAATTAGATTTTAGATAACCATCAAGGTAATAATCATGTTCAGAATTTGGTTGAACTTTAACCATTGTTATTCTTTCCAACTATGTCTAGGATCACTCTTTGGTGGCATGAAATATCCTTGAACTTGAAGAGCTTCTTCAATTTCACAAATGCAATCATCTAATTCCATTTCAACTTTATGATCATAGAGTTCAGTAACATTTTTAGAAGGTGTTACTTCTCTGGATAATTTAATTGAATTGAGGGTGTCCTTAATAGGTTTTTTAGATTCTTTTTTCATAAGAGGAACACTCTGCACATAAAGTTGTCTTACTAATCTATATTTCATGTGTTGAATTGGTCCTGGAGGAAGACTTGTATTAAAGCTACTCATAGAATATTTTGTAATTAATTTTAGAATATCATGTATTCTCATAAGAGAAGCTACAGCCATATTGAAAGGTGCACCAATATCATCGGGTTTTTTATAACTATCTTCTACCATTTTAGAATCCTTAAGTTCATCTCTTTTATAAAACCATATTTTATTTTAAATACATTTGTATGAGAAAATGTATTTAAATATTAAAGTTTTTTATTATCTATGGTAAATATAATTAAGAAAGCCACCATAGATATTTCTAACACTTATGGTAATTCTAAAACCACTAAAAGATTTTTTAAGAAGAAAAAGAAAAGGAGGATAAAATAATGGTTACAATCCAGGAACAAATAGCTCAAGCAGAATCTCAAATAGCCGAAGCAAGAACTTCTCAAGAGGAACAGGAAGCAACATTGGAATTAGAGAGGGCTAGGGCAGGAAGAATAAGAACTCCTCCATTAACTGTTGGTAGACAATTTTCTTTAGCTCAGGCTGTTGGTGCAGGAGGAGTTAGTAGAGAACAAAAACGGCAACAAAGAGTAACTACTAAACAACGAGGACAAAGACTTCAACAACTAGCAGAAGCAGAAACTAGATTACAAACCTTTGGCCAACAAATACAAACTAGAGAACAAGAAGTTGCTAAAACTAAGGCTCAAGTAAAAGCCAGGGCAATAGCTGCAGGAGAAAGAGCAAGAGATATTAGAGCTGTAAATAAAGCCATTGCTAGAGGAGATACTTCCTTTTTAACAAAGAGTCAAAAAAGATTGGCTCGAGAAACAACAGAAGGAAAAACCTTAGCTAGAAAAGAATTAATATTATCTTTTGAAGCAGAAGGCCTAACTCCTGTTTTTGGATCGGCTGGGCAGTTATTTGGTTTTGAAAGTGAAGAATTAAAACAATCAATTCCTGTAGAAAGCCTTCAAAGATTAAGCCCACAAACATTATTAGCTTTAGAAAAAAGAGGAGCAATAACTTTTGAAACTCCAAAACAAACTTTAGCACCTCCTAAAGACTTTATTTCTGAGGGGATTAGTTTGGCGAGGAAAAGTCCAACACCAAAATTAGCTTTTGATCCTAGTGTAGTATCTGATAGGGGAAGAGTAGAACAAACAATAAGACCTCCTACACAAAGAACAAAAGAACCTTTTCTTCAACAAGATCCTCTAGAACAAGTAAGTACTGCCTTTGATTTTGGTGCAAGACAATTTGTAAATGTTGCAGAGTTTATAGAAAAAGATTTAGGTTTAGGAAAAGCTTTAGCTGGAACTCCTTTAGACATTAGAGTTTCTAGAAAAGGAACAGAGGAGTTTATTTCTGAAACTGCAAAATTAACTTTTTTTTCTCCTACTTTTACTTTAACTTCAACATTAGAAAAACAATTAGGAGAGGCTGGAGTTGTTGAATTTTTAGGAACAGCAGCTACTACAGAAGGGGGTTTAATAAGAACTGAAACACTTTTTGATATTACTAGAGCAGGGATAACAAGAAGGGGAGCTGCTAAAGGTATTTCTAAACTTACAATAACAGATGAAGGATTAATTTTTAGAACAGCAGGAGTAGGAGGATCAGCAAGGAGAGGTATACAATTTCCAACTGGTAAAGAAATATTTAAGGATATTGAATTATTTGGAGGAAAAGAATTTGGTTTTATTAAAAGTTTTAAAGAGCCATTTTTTGGTACTGGATCTGTTGGGAAAATTGGGAGAAAATTAAAAGTTAAAAGAGGAAGATTAGTTCCTGGAGAAGTACAAGAAATTGAAAGTTTAGGTTTAGGTGTTGCTGGTGAAAAACTAGCTTTTACTTTTGGACAAACAAAAGCTCCTACTGCAGCCTCTTTTTTTAAAGGATTAACAAAAAGAGTTAGCCCAAGAACAACAGGAATAAAATTTGATCCTACAGGAATTGGTCAAGCTCCTTCAGAACAAATATTAAAACAAGCAGCAGAAACACAACTTAAAGAACTTGTTTCAGCCTCCATAATTTCAAAACCTTTAATCTCTCCAAAACTTATTATTCCTATCACCAGAGTTAAGTCTGATAAACCCTCTCTCCCTAAAGTAGAAAGTGATCTAATAAATATTCCAAGATCTGTTGGGGGTCGAGGGCTAACAGATGAAAAATTAAGAGAAGGTATTGGTTTTTCACAAGATTTCACAATTCCTTTATTACGCCCTCCTAGCCCTAAAGAAAGAACTATTGTAACCCCTTTACAATCTGATTTAACTCTTCAAGCACCTCTTTTGAAACTAGATCAATCAACAAGATTAAGACAAAAACTTAAAGAAGAAACTTTAAGTATTGCAAAACAGATACAAAATATAACTCAAATTCCTGTTCAAAAAGTAACCCAAGTACAGAGACAGCGTCAGAAACTTAGACAAAAACAAATAACTATTCAAGAACAAAAATTACAATCAAGATTTGGATTAGGTTTACCTATTGGGTTTGGAGGAAGACGTAGACCATTTTTACTTCTTCCAGGCTTTGATGTTTCCCCTCCGAAAAGAAGAAAGGCTAAGGGTAAGAGAAAGAGAATACAAATTGCTCCTTCATTTACTGGAGTTGCCTTAGCAGGATTAGGGGATGTTTTTGGTCCTTTGCCAAAGGAAGTTTTTAGTTTAGGAATATTACCAGGACAAACAAGATTTGTTCCAGGATCACCAAGGAAGACTAAGAAGAAAAAAGCAAAGAAAAAATAGAAATGTATTTAATATAATTTGAAGTTAATACAAAGATGGACGAACCCTCTGAACAAAGAATAGCAAATGATATAGCAAGGCAACAAATGGAGAATGACCCAAACTCTATTTACGCCGACACCTTGCGCGAGGACAAGATTAGTAACTTCATTCAACAAATAAATCCAGATAATTTATTAGTTGATATAGAACATAGAATTAGAGGAGAGAAAAAAAATCCTTATACACAACAATGGGAACCAATTAGTGAAGGACAGAAACCAATCTCCGAAGCTCTCATTGTTAATTTTATCTCCTTCCTTGGTTCAATACTTAACCAAAATACTTCTCTTAGTCATTTTACTGCCTTAGAGATTAATAACATAATGGAAGTTGTTATTGAATATATTCGGGATGACTTAACAGATAATGATGAAACATATGATATAGTTGGAAATTATATGGAGATGACTAGGATAGGAAATATATTATGTATTTCTATTTTCGCAACATTAAAACAAGCTCTTAATGGAAATCTTGTTAGAAGAATATTTAGTAGTTTAAAAGTTAATGCTTCTTTAACTGAAGAAAAAAAACATGGAATAAAGGAAGCAATACAGTTTTGGAAATAAAAATGTATTTAAATGAAAGTGAATAATTATCTAAATAAGGTGAACTCATGGCAAGTATAGGAGAAACAATAACTCAAGTTACTGGTGGAAGTAAAGATACTTTAATGACTATGGTTTGGATACTGGTTATTATCTTTGTTGTGGTTATGGTTCTTGTTGCAATTTTTATTTGGTGGTACTTTAAGAAAAGATATAATCTTAAGGTTGAAATAAAACTTACTAGGGAAGATGGACAGATGACTCATGGAGAGTGGGGTAAAGGAAATTATGATACTAAGAAAGGGGTTGTATTTATTAAACGTCCTGGTGTTAGAGGAAGGCCTATACCTATGCCAATTTTTGATGTTAGAAGGTATCTCCAAGGAAAGGATTTATTAACGGTAATTCAAGTAGGCCCAGAAGATTTTAGACCTGTGTTAAATAAAAGTTGGTCTGAACATGAAGTAGAGTATGAAGATCAAACTGATCCAGTTAAGGATGAAAATGGAAACTTTATCTTTGATGAAAAGGGGAAACAAATGTTTAATAAGAAAATAATCAAGGAAGCAATTCTTACAATTAAAACAGAACCAGGGTTAAACAAAGCATGGAAGACTGCATGGGATGCAGCAGCTAAGAAAGCATTTAGCCTTCAAACCTTCTTCCAACAATTTCAAACACCTATTGCTATAGGAATAGTTCTTATATCTTGCTTTGTAGGGTTTGCAATATTATGGTCTAAGATTTAAGAAAATGTATTTAAATATTAAAACCAAATAATTATTATGGTAAATATAATTAAGAAAGTCACAATTTTATTTATTTGTATATTTCTTGTTTCTTTAAATTTTATTGGTGCAGCAGACGCAGAAGAAGAAGTAAGATTTAATGCACCACAATCACAAAATTTAAGTGTGTGTGAAAAATGTAGATTTGAAGGAGCAGTATGTGATACTTCTTATTCTTGTAATATTACCATTCTATTTCCAAATCAAACATTTTTATTAAATCAACAATCAATGATTGTTAATGGATCATATTTTTGTTACAATATAAATGCTTCACAAACTTCAGTTAATGGAGTATATGAAAGTACAATAGATTGTTCTAATGTAACTCTTTCTGGAAGTAATACATTTTTTTATAGAATAACTCCAGAAGGATCTGCACCAGTATCAGATGGACAGGGATTAGTATTACTTGGTTCAATTTTATTAATGTTAGTAGTTTCTGGAGTAATGATGTTCTTAGGATTTAGATCAACCCAGCCTGGAGCTAAATTAGGTTTTATTGGTTTTTCTGTATTATTATTAGTTTTTAGTATAGGTTTTATGTTGAATATTATTAATCTCTTTTTTGGAACATCTCAAGGAGTTACTTCTAATTACTCTGTTTTCTATAGGGTATTTGTAATTATTCTAGCAGCAGGAGCAACAGGACTTATTCTTTACTTAATTAAAGTATCCCTCCAGGCTTTTCATAGGAGTAGAGGAACTATAGATTAAATGCCAGAAGTAAAAATAGTATATGTTGATACAGGAATAGCTAATAGATTTAGTGATGGAACCATAGAAATAAATAAAAATTTAAAAAATTTTCCAGAACTTAAGGCCCAAATTATAAGGCATGAATTGAAACATACAAAGAAGGATAGATTAAATAAAGAGGATTTTGATCATGATCTAACAATTACAGATCAAATAGATAATAAACAATTATTAAAATTTATGATTAAACATCCTGCATCTTTATCTCAGTTTCTTCCTTTATATTATTCTACAAAAAGAGGATGGGTTATGGATATTAATGAAAGTATTAAATGGGGAATAATTATATCTATAATTGCTCTGGGGTTTATTATATTTTAAACATATTTGTTTAAGAAAATGTATTTAAATATTAAAGTTTTTTATTGTTAATGGTTAAGAAGAACAAAGGAGTAATGGTAACACTTGATTGTGATTTCTTTGATAACATGTTTGAACCAGCAAGAAGGAATATGGAAGAACAATTAGGTATGAGAATTGGTCAAAAAAAGTTTACTCATATTCTCTCTAAAAAAAAGATTAATCCTTTTTCTCAAAAGAATTTAAATATATTTAAAAATGTTAAAAAGACTAAAAAAAGATAAGAAAGGTGATGTAACAGATATGGTTATATTGCTCATTACAATCTTTGTAATGGCTGTTGGATTCTTTGTTCTAGCTTTTGTTATACCTTCCATTACTAATGGTTTAGAAGCTACAGCTCTTAATGATTCTATAGAGGGTTCAGATGCAATAAATCAATTAGAGTCCTTTGGTACAGTAGGAATACAGAGAGGATTCTTTTTCTTATTTATAGGTTTAATTATATCAACATTAATAACTTCATTCTTAGTTAGAGTGCACCCCATATTCTTATTTCTCTATATAATATTTTTAATCATAGCTGTCTTCTTAGGAACTTATTTAGGAAATGCTTATGAACAATTATCTCAGAATCCAGCATTTGCTAGTATCCTAGCTAGTCAAACTTTAATTAATGTTGTTATGAATAATATTATTACTATATTAATTGGAGTAGGAGCATTAAGTATGATTATAGTCTTTGCTAAATTCTCTAGTTTTAGTAAGGGTGGTGGAGGGCAATTATGAAAAAATTAGTATTATTATTTATGTTGGTATTAATGTTTGGAATAACTAGTGCTGCCACGTGGGATGATAGGGTTAGTTATAAAGCAATGGAGTACACAATAACAAACGCCTTTGGTTTTGGAGATGAAATAGCTAAGATAAAATTAAAAACCCCACATAATAATGTTGTTGGAGCAGGTTATACTAAAGTAGCAGAGATTGAGATTAAGAATGGTGAGAAAGATTGGGATTCAATCATAGAAGAAATACAATTATTTAATATAGGAGAAGATGGATCCCTGTCTGAATTTGATAGAAAGATAGATATTAAAATGAGATCAGAAGAAATAATAAATATCTATGATTATTCTTGTGCAGAAATTGTTCTTCCAAATGAATCTATATCTCAAGTATGTACAAAAGAATTAGTTGATACTAAGAAGAAGAAAGTGTGGGTTGATTTTAATAATTCCTTAATTAAAAATAAAAAGATTATCCTAGGTTTATTTACTGAAGTCCGTATTGATGACCATGTAGAATGGATTCCTGTAATTTATGGTCATGCTCTAGATAAATGGGCAGTATGGACTGCAGATTTAAATGTTGGATTAATGGCTTACTACGACTTTGATAATAGTACTGCAGCCCAGATTGATTTAATAGATAATACAGGACAAGGAAATGATGGGGCATTAACGAATATGGAAAATTCTGATTGGGTTCCTGGAATATTAGGATTTTCTTTAGACTTTGATGGAACAAATGAATTTGTTAGCTTAGGAAATTTAAGTGATAAACCAAATGAATATAGTCTTTCTTTCTGGGTTAACATGGATGATCACTTGGGAGTACAAGCTCCTCTAGTGAGTGCTAATTCCTCTGGAAGTGATGCTTCTGCATGGGGAGTAAAATTTAGAAATGTAGGAAATAATATTGAAGTATTTGTTTCCAATAATACAAATGGAAATGGGCAGGTAGGAATTGTAGCTGATAATAATGGAGAAAGATCTTGGAATGCAACTAACTATCCTGTAGGAACATGGGTACACTTTGTTACAGTAGTTAATACAACAAACATAACTTATTATCATAATGGAACCTTAATTAATGCTATACCAAGAACTATTTTAGAAAATACTGGAGAAGCTTTTAATATGTCTTTTGGTCAAGCAGGAGAGATTGCTGCTAATCGTTTTGATGGTCAAATAGATGAAGCAGGAATATGGAATAGATCTTTAACTGCTGCAGAAGTTACTCAATTATATAACGGGGGGGCTGCAATTACTTTCCAACTTCCAACAACTCCTTCAGTAACATTAATTTCTCCTGCCAATAATTTTGAAACTACTGATGGCAATATTACATTTCTTTGCTTTGTACAGGCACCAGTTAATATCTCTAATGTTTCTTTTATTTTAGATGGGGTTATTAATCAGACTAATACTACAGGAACTAATGCAACTAATTATTCTTTTAATAAGGCTATAGATTTTGGAGATCATAACTGGACTTGTTCTGCTACAAATAATATAAGTCAAACAACAAATGCAACATTAAGGAATTTTTCAGTAAATCAGTTTGCCATAAGTTCAGAGACATTTGATGCTTTTGTATTTGAAACTTCCCATCAATTTTTTGAATTAAATATATCTACCATAGCCTCCATTCTTTCAGTAGATGCTATGTTAAATTATAATGGTATAAGACATATTGCCACGACCCAATGTACTGCACCAAATTGTCAAATAGATGTCTCAATAGATATTCCTTTAGTTAATTCAACCGAGTCTCAAAATAGATCCTTTTTTTGGGAATTAACAGTTTTTGATGGTTCTACCTCACTTACTCAAAATACTTCAGAGCAAGTTCAAAACACAACTAGAATACACTTAGAACAATGTGGAGGAGCACCATTTACAATCCAGACTGCCAACTTTAGTGCCTTTGATGAAACTACTTTAATACAAATAGATCCTTTCACTTTTGATGGTACATTTCTTCAGTGGTTAGGAACAGGAACATTTAAAAGAAATTCTTCTATTTCAGATAATGCAACTTCTGTAGAACTATGTATTACCCCCACAGAAAGTACTTTCTTTTTAAGTGGACAAATAGATTATGATGAAGGAACTTTTGATAATTATACTGCAAGAAATTATTTCTTTGATAATGACATAATCTCCAATACTTCCCAAAGTATTCCTTTAGGTCTTCTTAAATCAGAAGACGCAACAACTTTTATATTAAGAGTTCAAGATGAAAATCTATTATCTTTAGCAAATGTTTCTATTTTTATTCAAAGGTTTTATCCTGGAGAAGGAATATTCAGAACAGTTCAGGTTGCTAGAACCAACCAAGAAGGACGAACATTAGGTTTCTTTAAGACGGAAACAATAGATTATAGATTTATCCTTAAAAGGCAAGGTGTTACGGAATTAATAACTGAAGCAGGAAAGATTGTTGGAGAGAGTGTTCCATTTACTATTACTTTTACATTAGGAGAATTTGCTGCAAAACCATGGGCAGACTTTGAACAATTAGAAGATCTTAATACTACTTTAACTTTTAATCAAACTTCTGAAATAGTAACTTGGACTTATTTAGATACTTCTGGAAATTTCTCCAATGCAACATTATTAGTTTTAAAACAAAACTTTTCTAGTGCAAATACAATATCTTGTAATTTTAATTCTACACAATCTTCTGCTACAATTACTTGTAATTTATCAGGAAATATTTCAGGGACATACATAGCTACAGGATTTATTACTAGAGATATTACTCAATCTTTGGTTGCTCAAATAGTTTTTGAAATATTGCCTGAGGATACTTTAGCAAATGTGTCTGGTAATCTTGGATTATTTCTAGGATGGTTCTTAATATTAGTCTCTGTTTTTGCTTTTAAATTTAATGAGATAGCAGGAATAATATTAACTAACTTAGCAATTATATTTGTAAATCTAATTCACTTAGTAAATTTCGGAATAACTGCCATCACTGCAATTGCAGCTATTTCCTTGATTATAATAGTGGTACTTGAAAGATGACATTTAAACAACTATGGAAAGATAAACGTGGATTTGAAACCAAAGACTTTGTAATATCTGGGATATTATTTAGTGCAGTAGTAGCTTTCTTTGTTTTAGCTATTACTGGAATTTCTGTCAATTACCCAGATAACCCAGAGATTATTAGTGATACTTTTAGTGATAATTATAATACCCTAGCTACTCAAACAGAGAGAATTAACACAATGCGTGAGACTTCCCTAGGAGAAGAAGGATTAGGATTTAGAGGAACATTTGATGTAGTCTTTGGTTCTTTCTTCACGGTTCTACAATTAGTATTTTCAACACTATCTTTATTAGGAAATATGTGGTCAAATTTTGTGATAGATTTCACATTTATAGACTCAACAGCAGTAGTCATATTATTTACTGTAGGACTAGCAGTCTTAGCTACTATTTTAGTATTCAGATTAATAAATGCTGTAGGGAGGAATAAAGTTTAAGATGCCATTTCCAGTTCCAAATGCAACACAAACTCAAGATATATTTGAGATAGCGAAATTTGTAAACAATGATGCAAGTGGAGGAATCTTCTTTCCAGTAATGCTTTTAACAATATGGTCTATAGCATTTATTGGTTCCTTAGCTGAAGGAAGAGGAGCTTTAAGGGCATGGATATTTGCTAATTTTATAGGATCTATATTGGCAATTATATTAGCTCTATTAGGATTCCTACAATCAACTTTCATATACTTTTTAATTATCTTATTAGCATTTGGAGTCTTTATGGCTAAACTTCAAAATAGGGGAGGAGCATAATGACTGATGAAAAAAATCATAAGGTTATTCCAGTAGGATTAGATATGTTAGATTTAATAAAAATTGTGAAGGAGAAGTTTAAAGAAGAATATGGATTTTATCCCACTATAATTGATGTTACTAATTTGATTGCTAAAAGAGCAAATGATAACAAACTCTTTTAAACTTATTTAAATTCTTTTAAAAAGTTATTTACTAATGTATTTAGGTTTTAATTTTATAGTTCTAGTGATGGTTAATATACTTGAAAGGGGGTTTAGTAATTATGGAATTTAAAAAAGGAATTCAATTAAGTCAAGCCTTCGGGGCTGTACTTACTGTTGTTCTTGTAGCTGTTCTTGTTATTATTGCTATCTTCTTGTTTAATGCACTTGGAGACAGCTTTACTGCAAACTCGGCTGAAGCAAATGCAACAGAAGACATGATCACACAATTCGCTACTTATCCAACTCTTGTTGGACTTGTAGGTACAATAATCTTCTTAGGATTAGTAATTGGTGTTCTTGTAGCATCTTTTGTTTTCGGTGGAAAAGGAAGAGTTTAATTTCACTAAAACAAAATAAATTATTTTTATTGCCCTGATGATTTTTGCAGGGTTCATCTTTTTTCACAAGAAGTGAAAGGGGGTTAAAACATATATTGGAAAAGAAAAAAGGATTACAATTAAGTCAAGCATTTGGAGCAGTTTTAGTAGTTGTACTTGTAGCTATTTTAGTAATAATTGCTTTAGTAATCTTCGGATCTTTAGGAGCTATATCTAGTGAATCTGCAACTAACTTAAATGAAACTGGAGGATTTATTAATGAAACGGGTTATACTTTAGATAATGCCACAGCTTGTAATTTTGCAAATCCTGTAATAAGTAACGCAGGGAATGCAACCACCGCAATAATTCTTTCAGGAAATTGGACAATTAGTGATGCAGGAGTTGTTACTAATGCTTCTATAGATGATTGGGTTAATGTAGTTTTTAATTATACATACGAATGGGGAGGATCTACTTGTGATGCTGCTGAGAGTATGGTTACACAATTCGCTACATACCCCGTATTAGTAGGACTTGTAGGTACAATAATCTTCTTAGGATTAGTAATTGGAGTACTAGTTGCTTCATTTGTATTCGGAGGAAGACGAAGAGTTTAATTTTCATTATTGCTCAATTTATTTTTGAAGAGCAATCATACTCATAGGAGGAACTTTAATGGTTAAAAAGAAAAAAAATAATGATGCACTTGAAGCATTCAAACCAGCTATAGGAGTTGGAGTTATAGGAATTGGTTCTTTTCTAATTGGTGGAGCTTTACAAGGACAACTCCCCGCAGGAGTATCTAATCCTCTTACTGCTATAGGAACTTCTGCAACTAGGTTTGCTGGACCTCTTGGAACCATAGGAGGAACAGGATTAATTATTAAACAACTAAGGAAGTTGAAAGGAGGTAAGAAATAATATGGTAGTAAAAAATGCTAAAAATATGACCACTGCAAAAGCTAGGGCTAAAATGCTTAGAAAGAAAGGTCTTAAGGTGACAATATTTAAAAAGAAAAAAGGAGTAGGATTGAGTGTAACAAGATAAAATGGTAACTTTAGAAAAATTGAAAAGTGATATTGCTAAAGAGAAAACTAGGATAAGTCAAAGAAGATCCTTAATTGCTAGTCAAGCAGATAAAAAAAGACTAGCTAAAGAACTAGATTTATTAAAAAATCCTTCTGCTATGAGAAATAGAGAATTAGCTAAAAGAACTCTTAGGGGATTAAAGATCATTGGAAGAAAAACATTTAAAGTTGTTTCTAAACAAGCTAGATTAATAAGAGATCAACAATTAAGAGATGAAGCTGCTCTAAGAAAACAAGGAACTAAAGCTAGAAGATCAATTAAAAAGAAAGGGAAGAAAACACTCAAAGCAGCAAAGTCTTTTGATCCTTTTGGAAACTTGGATTTTTAAAATGGCAGAAGTTGAGGTTAAATTATCTTTAAAAAAAGCTATGAAACTTAGAAGACAAATCATAAAGAATAATCCAAAACTTAAGGGAAAAGTTATTGTAGAACAAACTATCCCTATAAGAAGAAAGTTATCTAAATTAAGAGGACAAGTTAATACTTTAGTAAATAAAAATTCTTTCACAGGTCCTAGGTTTGATAAACAAGCTGCAAAATTTACTCAACCCTTAAAAAAGCCTACGGACTAATCATAGTTCTCTTTTAGGAGAGTTCATCTTTAGGCCTGGCCTTCGGGCCAGGTTTGTAGGGAAAATGTATTTATATACTAAAATATTATTTTCAATATGAAAAGTGTAATTGTACTAGGGGTAATTATAGTTCTTTTTCTAATAACAATGGTAAGTGCTGTTGTTAATGTTAATGAAGAAAATCTTAGAATTTTTCAAGGAGTAGTTATTGGAGGACCCATTAAATTTAATGATACAAATGCTTCCACTGCTTGTTCTGGAGCAGAATACTTAGCAGGTAATGGTACTTGTTTAAGTGTAGCTGGGGTAGCAGGAGATACAGATACAAACGCTTCTACTGCCTGTTCAGGAACTGAAGTTCTTTTAGGAAATGGTACTTGTGTTGAAGGTTCTATCTTTGATACAAACATAAGTGTAATACCAGATACTAATGCTTCAAATTGTGGAGATGGAGAATATTTAGATGGAGATGGAAGTTGTAATGATTTTAATTTAACAGTAAATAATTTTGTTGGTATGAACTATCTTAATCTAACTGGAACTAACGCAGATCAAAATATAAATATTGGAGTATTTGATTTTTCTGCTAATGATGTTTTTTTTGACGAGATTAATTTTTCTCGTTTGATAAGTAATTTTGGAGGAGTATTAGATGTGGCAGGTGACCCTTGGTTTTTATCTGGAGTTAATCTTCAAATAGATGATAATATTACGTCTTCATTTTTTATTGGAGATGGTTCACAATTAACTAATCTTCCTGGATTAACAGATACTAATGCTTCAAACTGTGCAGGACCTACGGATGTTCTTCTTGGTAATGGTACTTGTTTAGATTTAAATGTTTCATTTTTAAACATAGATGCAACCAATGCAATCTCTAATTTATTCATTGGACCTTTTAATTTCACAACAGATGGAACTATCTTTTCTTTTTTTATAGGAGATTCTGGAACCCACCCTGCAGAGGTTTTCACTGAAAACCTAACAGCTTTTAATCTTATTAAAGGTATTTTTAATTTAACTACCTCTGGAGAATTAAATTCTTCTAAACTTTGTTTGACTGATGATTGTATAAGTGATTGGGATTCTGTTAATTTAACTAATGTTAATAATTCTAACTCCACAGACTTTTGGGATAATTTAGATGATCCCTCAGATATTTTAGGTAACTTAATTCAAAATACTTTAGGGTGGTTAAATCTAACTCAAATATTAGAATCGTTTTGGAACATGACTCAAATAGAAGAAAGGTATCATAATAAAACAGAGATAGATGATTTTGAATTTGTTAATAGTTCTTTTGTAAGTGATAACTATGTTAATGTAACTGGAGATACTATGACTGGAAATTTAATTTTACCCTCATTAAATGCTTCAGGAAACATAACTGTAGGAGATAGATTTATATTAACCCCTGAAGGATCCCACTGGATTAAATTAGGATCAGAAGAGAGATTTAATGGAATATCCACTGAGTCAATGTGGTTTAATCATGAAGAAGAACATCCAGAAGGAACTATAGCTTTTCTTGGAACTGTCATGAACAATACTCTTTTCTTTTATCAATCAGGATTAAATAATTCTTTTGGTGGAGCGGGAAATTCTTGGGGATTAATACCTAATGATTTATGTTTTAGATCTGATACTTTTAATAATGGAACCCACTGTAATATGAGTACCCTTAGTAATTATTTAGAAATATGTGATTGGTATAATATATCTTGCCAATTCTCTGCAGATACTACAGGTAGGGGCGGTCCTTTATTATTTACTACTGGAGACTTAGAAATATTTAGAGAGACAAGATTACATGAAGGAATCTTTAGTACTGGAAGTGCAATTTATGATTTGCAGGGAAATGATTTTGATATGGTTAATGGATCTCTACATTTAAGAACAGAAAGGGAAGAAACTAGAGGTTTTGAAATAGGAGATAATGTTACTATTTTAAATAAAAATTTTGATAATGGAGCTTTAAGTCCTTTTAATGTAGTAAGCTCTGGACTTCCAGGAGACTGGATTATTGTATCTGATGCCGCATGTCACGATGATTTGTGTGCAAGATCTCAGGGAGGAATTGGATCTCCTTTAAGAAGAATGGAAGCAAATATGTCTACAATTAATATTAGTTCAATGAACTTAACTTTTTTCTTAACCACAAATCTTGGAGGAGCAGATAGCTTTGAATTATTTGTAGATAATAATGTTGGTAGTGGAGAAGTATCTTTATTCTCTACAGGAGCAATAATTCTAGATGAATTCCAAAATGTTGCCCTCCCAGCTTCAATGGATAATGAAAGTATAGTAAGTATTATATTTGACCTAACTGCAAATAATATTAATTTTGATGTTACCTATTTGGATAATGTTTTTATATTTGGAAATGCCACAGCCAATACTACAATTAATGTAACTGTTTTTGACACCACAATTTTAGGGGGAACAGGAGATGGTACAATAAGTATAGTCTTTAATGGTACTACAGACACTTGGGTTTTCTCTCCAGGCAATTTTAGTTTCCAAAGTGTAACAGAAATAGATGTAAATGTAACTAATTCTATCACTTTGAGTGGGGAAACCATAACAGATTGGAATAATATAAGTAGTTTTGATGATAATGTAGTTTTAAGAGATGGAACAAGAACTTTAACAGCAAATTGGGCTCAAGGTGTTTTTAATTTTACTAACACAATCTCAAGGTGGTTTGGAACAGTTAACTGGAGTTCTATATTAAATGCTCCTACTTTTGCTCTAGCTTCGGACGTTGTTTCATGGATTGGTGGTAATAGAACGGCAAGTGAAACAAACATGCTAGGAAATATTTCTCAAGTTAATACAACAGCAAACATTGAAAATTTAAATTTCACTCAAGGATCACATACTACAAATTGTAATAGTACAGGAAGTTGTTCTTCTGGAGATGTAGCATATATGAGTCTAAATGCTAACTCTGGAAACTTTAATATTACTGGGAACTTTTCAATAATAAATTCAACAATATTTAATAATGGGACCCACTTAATCTGGGATTGACAAATGAAATGGATTATAATAATATTAATTTTTTTAGGAATGGTATTCTTCGTACTTATTAACCCTTTTGAATTAAAAGTAGTATCAGAATTAAGAGATACAATTCTCCCTGGCTCTATTTCTGCTAGTGCAAACCAACCAGATAATAGAACAGTAAGTTATGAATTTTTAGATTTAGGAAAGGTAGTTCATGTGTGGAATGAATATGATGATTATTATTTTAATAGAACTTCTGGAATTCAATTTTCAAATTATTATGATGAGTACTGGAGTAGAAATATATTCTGTGGAGGATTTAAAATAGATGATGAGTGGGAATATGTTTGTAATGATGAACTTCCTTTTGAATGGAGTATTGAAAGTGATAATGAAACTTATGTAAATATAACTGGATATAGAGATGTAACTAAAATTATTGTAGGAAAAGAATACAAGGTTAGATTTGTAATTAGATACCATCTAGCAAATAATTTTACTGCAATAAGTATAATTCCTTATGCAAAGAACATTGGAACAAGAGACATTCCAGTAGATTTAGGTTTTGCATGGCATGTAAGAGATATTAATATTGGAGCAAATTATTCAGGAAACATGATTAGAATTAATCTAACTGAACACAACATGAGTGATAATTTGGATTTAACTTTCACTAAGAATAATAATATTGACGTCGCTGTTATGCACAGTAATGTAACAGGAAATCACATGGTTTATAGTTGGGATCCTGAATTAAATTTTAAATATACTATTAAGTCAGAAGCTGGACAAATAAATGCTCCAACTACTTTATTGATAAATGCAGGGCCTTTAAGCATAGGTCAAGAAAAACAAACTACTTTAAAGTGGATAGATGATGGAGGTTGTACTTGGACTTGTCAAAGATCTCCAACAACCCAACAAGATATATTTACTGGATCAACATATCAACATGGAGGAAATGTAGTTTATACTGGAGGAAGTTGTACTGGAAATGCTAATATAGAATTTCAATTAGATTTTCCTGCAGTGGGAACAACAATTAATACTACAACTAATTTATCAATGACTGCTGCAAATCCTCAACCATTTCTTCGTTGTACTTTTGGAAATTGTCTTGCTATAACTAGACCAGTAACAGGAGATGAAGAAGGAATTTATAATATTAGGAATAAATGTATTTATTCTTCTCAAACTAAATTTAGTGCAAGTACAATAATAAATGTAACAGAATCTCCAGATATGGAATCTCCTAACATAACTTTATTTGAACCTGCAAATCTTTCTGTTCTTGAAGTTTCTCAATTTAATCTCACTTGCTTTGTTTCTGATGCAACAGGGGTAGATCAAGTTAGATGGTATGGAAATTGGAGTGGAGGATTTCATATTATAGATGTAAATAATACAAATGGAAATGCTTCAAATCATACAATTCTTTATAGTGTGTTTGATGATTTCAGAACTCAAAATAACTTTTCAATTCCCACAGAATCAGGGGTTTCAAACCCATTAGATTTTGATTGGAATGGTACAGACTTCTGGATAACAGATTTAGGTTCAGGAAAAAGAGTTGTTAGGATGAATGCCACTGGAGCAAATATTAGTGAGTTTTCGATTAGTGTAGTTAATCTTCCTTTAGGTTTAGCCAATGATGGAACCCAATTATTAGTTCATGATAGGATAACTCGTGTACTTAGATTTTATTTTTATAACGGAACTGTAAAAGATTCATGTGTAACAGGAGGAGGAGAGATAACAGGTTTAGATGCAAATGGAACAAGTTTTTGGGCTGCAGATGATACATTTGATGTAGTAGTACAATATAATTATTCATGTTTTGAGGAATTTAATTTTTCAATTGATTCAAGTGCTATTGAAGGTGTTACTCAGAATGGAGAATTTATTTGGGTGCCTGATCCTAATGCTGGATTTATAAGAACCTATTTAATGAATGGAACCGAGGTAGTAAATCAACGTTGGGAATTTGTTTCTTATTTAGATAATGCAAATTCAGTAAGTGGAGGAGATGTTTTTACTATGAAAGCGTTAGATACAAGTGATGATGAAATGTTAAATATGACTAGATCTGGAGATGGGGTTTACCAATGGACTTGTGATGCATTAGATACAGTAACTCCTGTGGCAAATAGGGGATTCCCAGAAACAGGAAACTTTACATTTACTATTAGTTCTCCTGCGGCAGATACTTGTACATATACTTCAGGAGATTGGTTTGTAGAATGTTCAGATAATTGTGTAATTACTTCAGACACTTTCCTCCCTTCAAATGATTTGATTCTTAATGGATCTGGAAGTTTTAATATACAGGCCAATATAACTGTAGATAGATTTATTAAAGAATTAATTTGTTCTGTAGTTAATAGATTTGAAGATAACAATGAGCTACGTATTAAGATTTAGGATAATCATTGATTCTTAAAGGCTTAGAATTCTAAAAAGAAGT
>SDBT01005529.1_pt1 | contig 21181 bp, 13 predicted proteins | sample 2277101 | NCBI WGS metagenome assembly SDBT01 (sample SAMN10404973, study PRJNA504765) | marine sediment metagenome | isolation source: marine sediment core GS10_PC15, 103 cmbsf | place: Arctic Ocean: Southern Knipovich Ridge | collected 2010
TTAAGGAACTACTAAAGACGATGGAGGGTTAGATGATTAAGCAAGAAGACTCGGGACTAATAGAGATCGGAAATATAGAGTTTGTCAGCAGGATGCGGAAGGATCTAGGTGATATAGTCCAACTAGCTGAGTCCATAAAGAAGTATGGACTTCTCCATCCTCCTGCAGTGAAGGATCTAGGTGGAGGTAAGTACAAGTTATTAGCTGGAGCCCGAAGGTTGTCGGCTGCTATATATCTTAAATGGAATCGTCTCAAGTGTACAATATACCATAGAGACCTAACCGATCTCGAATTAAGATCAATAGAACTCATCGAAAACATAGACCGTAAGGATCTAACATGGCAAGAGGAAGATGCCCTAGTCCGAGAAATCCATAACCTTCAAATCGAGATCTACGGCGAACATAAAGGTACGGGTATCAGAACAGATTTGGGCGACTCAGGTGACCCAGAGAAAATAGGTTGGTCTCAGGCTAAGACAGCAGAATTGTTATGTAAGGGTAACAAAACTATCAGTGCGGCCCTCGCTCGGGCCAGGGCTGCTGAACTATCACCTCGAATCGCTAGATGTAAAACCAAAGATGATGCTAATAAGCTTCTTCAAGGTGCGCGAGATAAAGTTGACAGGAAACTTAGAGTCGAGGAATATGATAGGAATAAGTCTAACACTCCAGAGGGTATAATCAAGAAGAACCTCATTGATAGTTATATTGTTGCAGATGCTTTTGAGAAAATTAAGAGTGTTAAATCTAATTCTATAGATTGGATTGAACTAGATCCGCCGTATGGGATAGATCTCAAGCAAACTAGAAAGTCTCGTCACATTAAGGATATGGTAGAATATGAAGAGGTTCCAGTTGAGAGCTACAGAGCATTCATGTATCAGATGCTTGAGGAATGCTCTCGCGTCCTAACCTCAGAAGGTTGGCTGATCTGTTGGTTCGGGATAGACTGGTACGATATGATTTACACTGACATTTTAGATGTTGGATTTAAAACTCCCACTCTCCCAGCCATCTGGACCAAAGGTGGCTATCAGGCCCAATCTATGCAACCTTCGATATACTTGGGTAACTCGTATGAAACATTCTTCTATGCCCGTAAGCCTAATGCTCAAATCCAGCGTAAAGGTCACATCAACGAATTCAGATATAAGAATATAACACCTCAATACAAAACCCACCCAGCGGAGCGGCCTATTGAGATGATGGTCGACATTCTATCGACGTTTTGTCAACCTAATTCGACAGGTTTGGTTCCATTTCTAGGCTCTGGTAATACGATACTTGCGGCCAACAATTTGAAGATGCACGCCTATGGGTTTGATTTGAGTGAAGACTATAAGAGGGGCTATATTATTAAGGTTAATGAAGGTAGTGTTGGGCAGTTTAGATCGTATAAGGAGGAATCGGGATGAAGATTTACTACACAGATAAAGCAGGAGGAGAGTGGATAGAATATCGCTATGGTGAGGGTGCAGACCTCCCAGGTGAGATAGCTAAAGTCCAAAGCATACTCTCAAATTATATCCGCTGGGAGGGGGAGGGTGAAAATACTAGGATTAGACTAGACGCCGGTACATTTGCATACTCAATACTATTCCCGAATGATACTAGATTTGACCCATTTACAGGCTGGTCTGAGGTTCCGGGGACTTATGCACGACGAGAGAAGGAAGACGAAGATAAGAAGAAAGAAGAGGATAGTCAACCATGGAATTTAGACCCTGGACAGGTTTGGCATGACAAAGATCATAAATGGGATGATGGTGCAGTAAACCTAGTTGGATTCTATATACTATTATCCAAGGACTTAGACTATGCTAATCCAAAGGATAGAACCCGATACTGGGAGACTGCTATATTCTTCCGATGCTCTGATAGTTTCATGGGAGCCAGGATCAGGAAGTTCACCGAAGAAGAAATCCGAGTAATGTACTACGTTGATAATCTCGATGCTATAGTAGGAGATATAGAATGATAATCTACTTAGATATGGATGGTGTCTGTTGTGATTTCATTGGAGGAGTTTCTAGACTATTCAAGTTCGAGTCGCTGTATGAGGCTTGGCCAGTCGGGGTCTGGGACGTATCACAGAGAATGGGGATACCTAAACAAAAGTTCCATGATAAAGTAGAAGAAGCCGGTGCAGATTTTTGGGCAAACCTAGAAGAGTATGAACACTTCAAAGCTCTCAACAGTATGCTAGCTGGATACGGTCGAGTTGTATTTCTAACCAGTCCTGGAGATTGGATAGGCGCACCCTCCGGGAAACTTATATGGCTCCAAGATAGGTTCGGTAAACTATTCTCGGATTGGATATTTACTCAACATAAGGATCTAGTCCATAAGAGTGACGCTATACTAATAGACGACAGCTCTGATAACTGTGCGTTGTTCCCGAATAGTGTATTATTCCCTCAGCCTTGGAATTCTAACCTTTGGCGTAGGATGGATAGGGTTGAGTATGTTAAAGAAGAGGTCGAGAGGCTTCTTAATGATGCAGATAAGGAGTGTTATTAGCATGAAAATTGGCATACATCTTCCAAACGTTAAACCTGAGCATGGGGGTTGTTACTCTTTTGTGCATGAGATACTAAGTGCGATAGAACAGTATAAATGCAACCATGACTTTGTTGTCGTTCGTTCAGATACACCAGAGAAGCGAGGATTGTTGTCTCGCTTTAGGCGTTCACGTTCTATCTATGACAACCACTTAAACAGGGCGATGATAAAGCAAGGCATAGATGTTGCTTGGTTTTTGAGCCCTACACCTCAACCAGTGGAGGTTCCCTATATTCTTACGGTCTGGGATGTGGCTCATCGTGTATGCCCTTACTTTCCCGAAGTTCTCTGGGGCGGATGGAGTTGGGAAAAACGCGAAGAGTATTATTCGCGCGTGATTCCCAAAGCGGCCCGAGTGATAACTGGTACGGAGGTTGGCAAGTGCCAGATTCAGGAATTTTACAGAGTCCCAAGAGAACGAATTTCTGTTGTGCCGTTTCCTGCCCCTTATTTCAATCTTAATAAACCAATTCCTGAGCTTACAGCGTCCGAGACCTACGCTATAAGAAGAGACTATCTATTGTATCCTGCACAGTTCTGGGCACACAAGAATCATATTGTAATACTAGAGGCACTAAAAATTTTGAGGGATGATTATGATTTACACTTCGACGCTGTTTTTACAGGCTCGGACCAAGGCAACCTGCACCATGTTCAGGAGCGGACTAGAAGGCTGGGGCTGGAGAAGTCTGTATATTTCCCTGGCTTTGTGTCAAGGGATGAGTTGTTAAATCTTTATGACGGTGCGTTTGCTTTAGTCTACCCCTCATTATTTGGCCCCGATAATTTACCACCCCTAGAGGCTTTCTCGCGGGGGTGTCCAGTAATTGCATCAAAGATTCCTGGCGCAGTGGAACAGTTAGGTGACGCAGCGTTGCTCTTTAACCCTACTGATGAGAATGAATTAGCTCGAGAGATTAAGCATCTTTATATCTTACAAACATTAAGGCCAACGTTAAGCCTTAGAGGATTAAATCGAGTGAGAAGATTCACAACCCATGATTATCTGGACAGAATTATAGAGATACTGGATGGCCTAGTCCAGATGCGTCGGTGTTGGGCGCAGGGAAAGGGGAAATGATGCGAATACTTCTAATGGTTAATAACAAACTTGGCTGGCAAGTGACGAGTTGGTTGAAGGGACAAAGCGAAAACATCGTTGGCCTTGTTGTGCATCCGTTAGAGAAGGCGAAGTATCGGGATGAGATATTAAGGGCAGCAAAACCCTTTCCATATAATGTATTTTATGGGACAGAGCTATGTTGGACAGAAAGACTGGAAGAGATCAAAGACCTAAAGCCCGACATCGGCATATCCGCAGGCTTCGGCTACATTCTGAAGCAGGAGTTCTTGGATATATTTCCGCAAGGTTGCATTAATCTTCATCCGTCCTACCTGCCCTTCAATCGAGGGGCTTATCCGAATGTCTGGAGTATTATTGATAGTACTTCAGCAGGGGCGACGATTCATTACATCGACAAGGGCGTTGATACTGGAGATATTATTGCCCAAGAGGAAATAAGAGTTGAACCCGTTGATACTGGTGAAACGCTTTACGGGACATCGGAGAATTGCGCCTTCACGCTTTTCATGAAGACATGGCCATTGATTCGTGAGGGGAAAAATCAAAGGATTCCTCAATCCGGCGAAGATACGCATCATTTTGTCAGGGACGTGGACAAGATTGACTATGTTGACCTGAATAAAGAATACAAGGCTGGAGACTTAATCAATCTCATTCGAGCGAGAACACATAGCCAGTATCCAGGCGTATACTTTATTGACGAGAATGGTGGCAGGATATATTTGAGGTTGCAGTTTGAATATGAGAATCTTTGAATCGGAGAACCTAAAATGCCTAAACAAGTATTCGGTGAAGGTCCGAAGGACGCTAAGATCGCTTTAGTAGGTGAGGCTCTAGGTGAAGATGAGGTCCGGCTCGGACGGCCATTCGTAGGGCCTACAGGTCAACTCTTAGATGTATTACTCCGATCTATCGGTACGACTCGCGCAAGTTACTATATAACCAATGTAGTTAAGGAGCGCCCACCTGGTAATAAAATCTCCCACTTCATCCAATTCGATAATAGGGGTAGATATCAAGGCCATACTAAAGAGTACGAAGAATACGAAGATATATTATATGAAGAGCTTAAGAATCTAGGGGCTAATGTGATAGTTCCATTAGGTGGCGTACCTCTATATGCTCTAACTAGAAAGATCGGCATCACTAAATGGAGAGGTTCCATTATCTATAGTGATGTGATAGGTAAGAAAGTAATTCCTACTTTTCATCCGTCCTCAGCACTACCTTTTAGGAATTACTTAAACCAAAGAATCATAATGATGGATCTTTTGAGGGTTAAGAAGGAGAGTCTAACACCTGAAGTTAGCCTCCTAGAAAGAATGCTAATCACAAAGCCTCCCTACTGTGTCTGTACTGAGGTTCTAAAGGATACTATAAAGTATGAAACTCCTATAGCTTTTGATATTGAAGTGGTAGGGAATGAAGTATCCTGCATAAGCTTCGCACACACTAGATGTGCATCTATAAGCATACCACTCACAAAAGGTGGTAGTGACTATTTTACCCTAGATCAAGAGCGTGAGATATGGAACCTGATAGCGATTGTAATGAAAAATCCTAATATCAAAAAGATAGCCCAAAACGCAATCTTCGATTTAAGTTTTCTCTATCGTAAGTATGGAATAGTAGCTAACAACGTCGAAGACACCATGATCGCTCAAGGTATCCTTGCGCCCGATTATCCTAAGAGCCTAGCCTTCCTGACCTCTATGTATACAAAGGAACCATACTATAAAGATTCCGGCAAAGATGAGATTAAAATCCGAGGTCGTGGTGCCAAAGGCGTCGATGATGATTTCTGGCGATACAACGCTAAAGATAGCGCCGTAACCTACGAGATCCATCCGAAGATTCAAAAGGATCTAGAAAAACAAGGCAATCTTAAAACCTACCAGGATCAGGTGGCGTTGATAAATCCTCTTATCGCAATGCAGGATAGAGGTATACTAGTTAATACTATAGCATTAACCAACGCCAGAGAGAAAGCCGAGAGGGCCATAAAACTATTGAATGACCAACTTATCCAGACCGTAGGATATGAGATAAACTCTGGAAGCCCTAAACAACTTATGAAGTATTTCTATAGTGAACTTGGCATTAAGCCTTATATAAAAAGCGTAGTCGTGAATGGAGTCCGTGTATCTAGACCAACCGTAGATGAGACGGCCTTAAAGAGGCTATCCAGACGAGGCTATGAGGCTGCATCAATATTACTACAGACAAGAAGTATCTCGACTATGCTCAGTAAATATTACAAGGTTAGATTGACAGAGGATAATAGACTCACAGGTGCTTATCGACCTGTCGGTACGGAATCTGGAAGGCTATCATCCAGCGCAGATATATTTGGGTATGGTACTAATAATCAAAATCTCCCATCCAGTTTTAAGACTTTCATGATCTCTGATCCAGGTTATATAATGTATTCTGTTGACCTCGGCCAAGCAGAGAATCGAACAGTAGCCTACATCGCACCCGAGCCTATAATGCAAGAAGCCTTCGAGAAGGGAATAGATGTACACGCTAGAACTGCTAGTATGATCTTTAATATTCCTGAGGAGGATGTAAGTGGTGAGAAAGGCTCAGCGCCTAATATAGGATCAGGTAGAATGAGCCAAAGGTTTTGGGGTAAGAAAGCTAACCACGCATTTAACTATGGCCAGGGCGCGGATTCGTTCTCACTACAATGTGAGATTCCACGTGACCAAGGAACTAGAATAAGAAACGCTTATATGAGATTGTATCCTGGAGTGGTTCGGTATTGGGAGTGGATCAAAAGCCAACTGCAAGCTGATCGAACCTTGATAGCGTGTTCGGGCAGACGGAGGAAATTCTTAGGTTTGTGGAACGACGATCTATTTAGACAAGCCTATTCGTTTATACCTCAAGCGACTGTGGCCGATAAACTAAACCAGAGTGGCCTTAGATTTATGTACGAAGATCCTCTCTTCTATAAATGCCGTCTGATGATATGTATCCATGATAGTGTAGGGTTCCAAATACCTTTGTCCGAACCCATCTCTTACCATGCCCGATGCTTATCATCCTTAAAAAGCTCCCTAGAATTACCTATCTACTGGCGCACCCGACAATTTAGTATCCCAGCCGATATATCTGTAGGCTGGAACTTAGGTAGTGGCATGACCGAGATCAATGTTCCTAGAGACTCCGTACCACAAGAATCTATAACCTACAGCCTAGAGAGATTCCTAAATGAGCGAGCGTGAGTTAGATGATTGGCTGAGTGGATATATGGATTTCACTGAGTTGACAGAACCCCCTATTCTATATCGTAAGTGGGCAGCCGTAAGCACTATTGCGGCGTGTTTACAGAGGAAGTGCTTCTTCGAGTGGCATAGGTTGGTGTATCCTAATATGTATATCGTTTTAGTAGGTGCATCTGGAAAGTGTCGTAAGAACGAAGCTCTCTATCCTAGTGAAGCTATGCTGAGAAAACTATCAGGAATTAAGCTAGCCGCAAACGCTACAACTAAAGAGTCCCTCGTTATAGAGCTTAAAGAGTCTAAAAACAGTACTTTAGATCCCGTATCAGGGGTCATGGTAGATCACTGTTCTCTAACTATATTCAGCAAAGAACTGACGGTATTCTTAGGATACAATAATCCTGATCTGATGGCTTGGTTAGTAGATTGGTATGACTGTGATGATGAATGGGAGTACAAAACCAAAAATAAGGGTAAGGAATACATAAGAGGTTTGTGGGTTAATCTTATAGGTGGTACAACTCCCCAGTTAATCCAGACGACACTGCCAAGAGATGCCATAGGTGGTGGCCTGACAAGTAGAATGATATTTGTCTTTGAAAGTAAGAAAGGGAAGATAGTCCACTATCCTATTCCAAACAAATCTACAAGGGTATTAGGTGCTAAAGTATTAAGAGATCTGGAAAGGATATATGCTCTACAAGGACAGTTCAAACCTAGTAAAGGCTTTATGGACTTCTGGGGTCCGTGGTATGAGAGTAACGAAACCAACCCCCCTTTCCAGGAAGAATCTTTCGATGGTTATGTTTCTCGGAGACCCACCCACCTATTAAAATTAGGTATGATTATGAGTGCTTCTCGGGGTGATGATATGATTATATCTAAAGAAGATATAGAGAATGCCAGAGATTTAATAGTCGATACTGAAAAGAAGATGCATCATACCTTCAAAGGTATGGGTAAGAGTAAATACGCCGACGTGATGGTAGCGATACAATATAGAATAGCTAAAGCCAAGAAGATTAGATTTGCGGAACTACTAGGGCATTTCAGCCAAGATGTTGACAAGCGGGAGATGTTACAGATACTTTACACGCTAGAGGCTATGGATAAAGTAAAGGTTTCTAGTGAGGGTACAGATATAATCATTAGGTATTTAGGCCCTGACGTGGATATATTATGATTACTTCGTGTACAATTGACACGAAGTAAATTTAAATGGATGGTAAGATAATGATTAAACTATTTAACCTACCTGGTAGTTGGATGGATAACATATCTCCAGACTTGCTAATGAGGTTCTGGGAAAAGAAGGGAATGCCGGATACTCTATTAGTCTACAGATATGGAGTTAGATTTTACTTTACTAATACACCTTATGGGGTAATTATATACTTGGGATCGCCCTGGAGAGAAGACCAATATCTACCGGCTCTGTTCCCTCTGATCAAAGATCCTATTACCTTCCCTAATACCTCTTCGATAAGCCTCACGAACGGATCTGAGATACAACCTATCAACCTCTCGGATTTGATTAAATTCTAGATCAGTAAGCCTCCCTCGGAATTCTCTCATGTTTCGTTTCTTCACAGCGCCTAAGGGAGATCGCCGCTTTAAGGCCGACAGGATGCCCTGTCTAACATCTTTCCGATCTTTAGGATCTGCATTGGTATACATCTCGGTTATCATACTAGCGGCCCGAGCGATGTCTTTATCCTCACCATAGGATATTGCCTCAGCAGCCCTTCGTATGAGATAGGTTCTCTCTGTGAACGGGAATTTAGTATGGGCTGGTGCTAAGGCTCGAGCCGCAAACTGACCTATATCATCCATCAGATCGTCTTCAACATCTTCGTCGATCTCGGCTGATAGATTACGGGCCTTTTTATATGCAACATAATTACCCTCCGGCCCCTTACCTATACCCTTAAGGCTAAATCTTATCATGCCCTCAATCTGCCTAATAGCTGGCACCTCACTCCGAGCTGCGTCCATTAGGATTCCCGCTCGAGCTGGTCCAGGAGTATAACCTAATTCAACTAGAGTATCAAGAGCGTTTACACTCGTGCTTCCAATTGGACCTAATAGAAAATTCCCGGACCCATAGACTATGTCAGCAAATATCCCTACCACCCCACCATCTAAGAGATTATTCATAATCCTAGTGCCAATTCTTCTATTCTCAGTGCTCTGAGCCATAAGCACCCCAACGGTCAGAGACTCCTCTTTGTCATAGATTAGATCCCTCGCTAGATTATATAACTCCCCGACTATAACCCCACCCATAAGAAACCAGAACGCTGGTAAAGGATTCCCCTTACGGGCCTCAGATATCACATCTCTATAAATAACCCCAGTCTGTTCAACACCGAACATCTTAAATTTGGTAAGTAGTCTCAGGCCAGTGTTCTTCCTCCACCATAATCTTTCGGTCGTTAATGTCAGTGGGAAGTTGGTATCCCTATTATATAGAAACGCTGCACCCTTAACATCATCTACCGTGAGGTTCTCACCACTATTAAGCTTATCTCTTAATTGTAGAATATCGTCATCCGATAGCTCAACCTTCTCCATCCTACGTTCTATAGTCTCTAATCCAAGCTTACTAAAAAATCCTAGGACTGGGGCCTTATCTTCTAACACTCCCATCTTCATCAGTTTATTAACGTCTCTTTGAATACCATAAGTAGCAACCAACGCCGCTACATATTGGTTCCTGATCTCGGCTATAACAAAAGGAGAGATAATCCACTCGACCAGGGTTCTATGAGGAGTCTCAACAGCGGTAAGAGCCGTTCTTGCAGACACAGCCCCACTAGCTAGAATCTCCCTACGGGCCTTTCTACTAGCCTCAGTCCATCTATTCTTGAATGGTAGATGATGGACGAGTGGGAACAGTACGATGTTGGCCTTTGCTACCTGGACAGGCCCATACCTAGCAATGCCACTAACAAAAGGTTGCATAGAGTTACGTAGAGGTCCAAGGACACCAGCCAATTTAGATGCAGTCTCAAAATTACTCAGGTTCTGCATAACCTTAGCTGACTGGATATCTCTAGCACCCTCGCCATGAAAGATATGGGCGATGAAGTCTTCCATTTTATTACCTATAGTCGGACCGACCTCTTGTTTTACCCTCTCCACTTCTCTAACTAGATTAAACTGATTTATACCTCGACCATCGAATTTAATACCCCATCTTTTAAGGGCCGAAAGGAAGATGTTATTAGTCAAGAGTGTCCGCTCGGCTATAACACTCGCATGGAGTTCTCGATATTTTTTAGGTAATTGATATGTCCTCTCACGCTCAAAATAAGGAAAGACTCCCCTAAGTTGAGACTCGGCATACTTCCTTATCATAGCCAAGGCATCTACATCATCTTCGGCTTTACCTTCATCAACCAACCTTTTAATCTCAGCCGCGACCCTCGGAGTTAATTGCCCATCTTTGATAGCCTCATTTAGAAATGCAACACCTTCCTTGTTTGCTAATTGAGGTATAGGATGCCCACCCTTAGTTATAGGAACTCTTCTATTGCCTGATATGAGTCTCAACCCTACATATCCATCATCTCCTGGCTTCAGACCATAAGGCTCATTCTCAAGTCTCTCGGCCGTTTGAGCGGTTAGAAGTTCATTATCGTATACAGATATCATAGCGTTAGCAAGAGCGATCTGGTCAGGAGATAGTTTGGCTATCTCCTCTGGAGTAGCCTGACCATCGGCAAACCATACTGCATCCTCATCCTCACCTTTCTTGAGTTTAATTAGAGCGTCATGGATGATAGCGGCCTCGCTACCCCTATTTATATGAGATTCCTTATCGATGTCTGTGAGGTCTCGAACGAACCTAGGAGAGACCTTCTTAAGAACTGTACTACCACGCATCACCAGTTGTTTCATCATGCCTGGCTCGGCCACCTGTGAGTCGTCAGCCAGCTTACCTAACTCTCGATCCTCCGAGGGTGAGAACCGCACAGGTGAGGCGGCCTGCACGGCTCCCACGTTGAAAGGAGGACCGGTCGCCGGAGCGGTGCCAGCGACTAATCGGTCAAAGAACGCCTGGACATCAGCGTTCACACTAAATCTTTGCTTCTTGCCTCCTGTAGATCCTACGATATTAGAGAGTCTATTCCATATAGTCTTGAACCATGCTCGCATCTTCTCGAATATAGGTCTGAAGCGAGGATTAGGAGTGGAGCCATTAGCAAGGTATTTTAACCACGCCTTTGCGAGTTTCTCAGAGGGAGCATTATTATTAACTGTCCAATCCCATTCACCTTTAACCTCCTGTGCACCAGACCACTTAGCCACAGGATTAAAAGTTTTCGGAAACAATAGTTGGTATGCGTGAAACATCTCCTCGACCATAGTACTCACGTCCGGAGATTTAAGAGCTCTAACTATAACCCTACCAGAATTAAGTATCTCTGCAGAGCCTTTAGCTTCGCCAGTCTCTGGGTCTTGCTGGAATAACTCAGCACCATCGAGAGATTCTTGGCGGATTGATTTGTTTAGGTTAAGGAGAGGAGCTTTAGTATCATCTAAAGAAACTGTTTCGCCCTTCACATCCTTTAGAGAACTTAAATCATCCCTAGAAACTCTGAACTCTCCAACCTCCGTCTTATGCCGCTTAGCGAACTTCGCAATGAACTTAGGTATCTGCTGACCGTAGAGGATGTCGAATTTCTCACCTGAGCCTCCAACTTGTATGTCTGTATCAAACGTAGTAAATGCGTCGATGCCTGGCACAGCCGTAGTCCCATGACCGGAAACTATCTGATCTACAATACTACCAGGGAGAAACTCTAGTAACGCTCCCTTACTAAATACACCGTGATGCAGTATAGTACTATCAGACCCTCTGGTTATTATGGAGTACTCACTATCCCCCAATAGTCTATACTCTATTTTCTTTATTCTATCACCTGAGACTCCCCATCTATTCTTCTGCACCGCTGGCGAAGTAAATGATATAGCATCATAACCGTTCTCAGTAGCAAATCTAATGGCATACTTCATAACGGGTTCGTACCACTTGTCACCGAAAGGATTAGGGAGAATAGGTGCACTCTCTATATCTGTCCTAAGTACTGTTGCTTCCCTCTCTAGCCTCTGCATCTCTACGATAGCACCCCTCTCAATCTCAGCCGTAAGCTCAGGTCCAGAGATGGTAAGGCCTAACTCCTCTTGTCTTGCAAGGTTGGTGGCCAGCTCTGCTCTACCTTTTTCTCCTTTGATCCCCACCCGCCTCTCAGCAGCATACCAGTCTTCTTGTATCTCCTCTAAATATAAGACCTTCTTCCCATCTTCAGTAAATCTAGTCTTAGACCTAAACCATCCAGCTATATTATTCTCAGGAAAGTGGGCCTCGATACCTTCAAACCCAGGCTCGCCTTCCAATGTCACATCAGGCGTAACCAGACGGACCTCGGTATAATCTTCGCCGCCTGGGAGAGTAAGGTTTATATGACGTATCCCCTCCCGATCACCTAGATTAAGTTGGTGCTCGTGAGTTAGACTCATGGTCTCTGCATCAGCCCCAGCAGCAATAAGCTGATTGTTGCTGCTAAGGAAGATATTATCTATAGACACGCCTGGAAGAGGTCGGTCGCTCAATATACTGGTAACTCGATCTACTATTTCTCTATTCCTACTTATGATAGCCTTTTCAGCATCTGAATCATCACGGACGCTCTCAACTCTAACCAAATTCTCCTGAACGTGCCGAATGAGATCATCTCTCCCAATAAACTCATTCTCATCCATCATATCCTGGAGGCCAGTGGCCCTCATTTCTTGGGCCTTAACGCCACGTTTCAACAATAGATTCTTAAGTTCAGCAGAAGGTATTCTCTTACCTATTTGTAATTCATTGACTACCTTTTCTAGTTTAGAATAATACCAGGGCTGAGAACCTTGTTGATATAATCTAAGAACCGGAGCCTCACCTTCGCCACCTTGCTCTATAGATATTCTCTCTGCGATCTCATTAGGTGACAACCCCTCATTACGGGCAACCATACTTACGATGAACGTAACAGCTTCTAAGGTCTCATCTTGATGCTCAGGAAATGCTTTCTTACCTTGCTCAATCAAAGTGTTGAGGGCAGACCCAGGGGTTTGGGCCATATGTATTAGTTCACCACGCCGGAACTTCTCGGCTACTGCCCCCGGGCCTACCTCATCCACTAGCCGCTCATCGCTTAAACCAATATAGTCGGCGCTAGTATCGGACGTGCGAAGAGTAGCCTTTTCACCTGTAGTGAAAGTAACCCTAACGGAAGCTCCTTCGGACATGACCTTATCTACCCTAGCGGTGTCGATCTTATTAGTAGAAGGATCTGTTGCGGCCACAAACATCCCTTCGCGTAATGCAAAAGGATCACCTTTAGGCTCCCTTGGGTGGATCGTAAAACCTCCAGGAGCCTGACCTCGGAGAGACTCTACACTAATAGACCCAACGGCAAGTGGGCCTAACAAACCACCTCCTATAGCTCCGAGGCCTATAGCCTGAGGGATACCTGTGAAGGGCGTTGTTCCTTCTTGAGCGGTACGTGTAGCGATATCTATCACGTTACCTCCAAATTGCTCTAGCCCTTCCTCGATACCCTCAACCGTGGCGGTCACACCTATACCCGCCAACAAAGCTTTTCCAATCTTAGCAGCTTCTTTCCGACCTCCTTTACCAGTTGTTATTAAAGTTCCCAGGGCCGCGAGAGCCTTATCATCCAAAGCATTTACAGCCGCAGGAACCCTCTTGCCGATTTGTTCTAGGCCTATAAACTCAACAGCATATACTAGACCCGCTCGGCCTAAAGCTGAAGTATGCCTTCGGACACCAGAGATATCTTCGCCTGTCTCTATTTCTTGTTGGGTTATCTCGGCTTCCCGGAGACCTCCGGCCTTAAGACCTTGGAAGGCAAATACTCCCTGACGGACAAGGGTAGTAAGTCTCTTAGCTTTAGATGCTAGAATAGCTGTACCTGCAACCGTAGATCCAGGCTCAGCACCTAATAGGGTAGTACCAACTATCGCCCCAGCCGTAGGTAAGATCTCACCAACTATCCTACCAAGTACATTAGAAGCTCCTCGACTGGGATATTTAATCTCAGCTTCGCGCCTTAATCTAGCCGCAGCATCCTCAGCACCTTGACTAGCAATACCAGCAAGACCCGCGAAAGCAGCACCAGTCTCAGTGACCAAACCTTTATAGAGGGCGTTCTTAAAACTTGTAAACGCTCCCACATCCTGACGACCAGCATAACCAGGGATTTCATCCCTAAGGAACGAGTCCATAACCTGCTCCTGGTTCGGTTTAGATCGAGCATAGAAACTGGCCCTAGCGTTCTTAAGGAAGTAGTTTACAGCGACCGTAGATTGAGTATCCAGGTCCTGTTGCCTAAAGCTAGGATCATATATAGTATCTAGTAGAGTCATTTAAGATCCTGTTGCCAGTTTCTTTTACCTTCGACAGTGGCAGCAGTAGCACTCTCATTCGATGTTAGTATAGCCTTAACAATCTCCGGGGGATACTTGATTAGTAGTATTTGCTGGAGCGCCTCGTTATATGCGACAGCCTTCTCAGGCCCGAAAGCCATACTATCGGTCTTAGCTGCAGCCTCAGTATGAGCACCTCTAATAGCCGCCAAGTAAAAATTAGAGAGTGCGTCTTCGGTCTTTCTAACCGCCGCTTCCTGAGAAAGCTTTAGTCTTTCTTCATCCCTTACAGCAGCCGCTTCGGCCCTCTTCTCAGTCTTAGTAAATCTCCTATCACTAGTAGCCTGACGCTGTTCCCTATCTAGTCGAGCAGACCCAAGTTCCCTTTCTCTTATATCAAGACTCTTATCCCTAAATCCCTCCAGACCTTCTTGTTGGCCCCTAGTAATTTCCTCGGCTATCCTACTCCTGGCCGAATCAGAGACAGCCGCACCTAGAGGGCTGCCCAGAGCCGAACCTAGATTTCCCATCAACAGCTGGAATTGAGGATCAGTTATTAGTTTAGCGAAACTCTCAGAGAATCCACCACCCTGGGCCAGTGGCTCCTGTAGATTTGCGGCGTTCCCAAAGCCGAAGGCCTCACTAGGATCGTGAGGAGGGGCAGGAGCCGCAAATTTATTAGTATCAATCCCAAAAGATTGAGCGATCTGATTACTGGACTGATTAGTCGTAGCTTGGTTAGGAGCCTGTGGTTGGTCACTCTCTATTTGCTTTTTTACATCGCTAACTCCCTTCTTATTGATGGCCAGGAAGTCTTCCTCATCTATAGGAGAATTAGGATCCTGGGATAGGCCAAACATAACCTTATCCTTATCTGCCTCCTTTTGGAGAAGCTTATCCATACCAGATATCTTACCTTCGTTAATTCTCACTGGCCCTAACGTAATATCAGTGTTTCTAATTCTATCTACGATCCCCTCACCTACGGCCTGCGCACCCCTGCGGAGTGTACCTAAAGGGTTAAGTATAGCATCCAAGACTCCTGGGGCAGATGTCTGAACAGGCTGAGATACACTAGCAGCACCACCAGCAGCACCACCAGTGATAGCACCTGACACATCTCTACTCACACCAAAATCGCTCGTCAGTATATTTCGAGCCTGTAGGTTCCTCTGTATAAAACCAGAATCAAAAACGTTGGTAGGGTTCTTTTTCCTTGCCATCTTAATCCTCCATATAATTACTTCGTGTTAATTATACACGAAGTAAATTTAATCGAAAATCCCTCCACCTGATATACCACCTGCGATAGCAGATAAGCCTAAGATGGCCCAACCTGTAGGACCCATCGCCGCAGCAACCGCAGGAGCTGTAGCAGTAGCAGCGGTGCCAGCGGTCATTCCTACACTTGTCATACCCATTAGACCTGCCCCAGCCCCTATCCCCGCAATCGCTCCACCTATAGCAGATCCTGTAGTTCCCTTACCAGACTCCATACCAGCAGGAGTCTGGACCGTACCACCACCTATAGCAGCCATCAGGTTACCTATAGGCGCGAACACATCTAGATCCCAAGTAGCATCTTTCACCGCATAAGCTTGAGTTTTATCATCAAACTCGGTTTCGGCGGCCATAGCCACTCGATTGATCTCAGCTTGGGTTAGAGCAGCATTGCGAGCAGACTCGGCCTTGAATTGTAAGGAGCTCATCATGATCTGAGCACTTTGAGACATTAAGTTTAGCCTTAGAGTTCTCTTATCCATTTCAGAACCAAAATTCATTTCTTCAGCCTTAAGAGTCATTTGAGATCTAAAGTCTCCAACCTGACGAGAGTGCCCTCTTTCGAGTTGGCCCACCGCTACAGGATATTGAGAACTGTTGATCGCTCCTCCCATAGCCATACCTGCCGCTAGACGGCTAACACTCTTCAGATGAACCTCTTTTTGTCGGGCCTCATAAGTATCCACGACACTATCTATCTCGGTCGAATCAAAGGTTACATCAGATATATAACCAGAAGTATCTAATCTATCTTTAGCAGCCTCGATATAGGTTTCCCAATCGGTTTGAGGGGCTAGGGCCGTTACGATAGCCCCGTAGAGATTATATTTATCCTGTGTAGCATCTAAGAGGCTATCGTCTACATAGGTATATGCAGCGTTAGGGTCGAAGATGCTTATCGCTGTAGGGTCATAGGGAGAGGTAGCAAGCTGATAGACTCCGACGTGCTCTATAGTTCCAGTAAACGCAGACGCTGCTTTACCAGTCAACTTTAGAATGGGGGCAGTCGAAGTAGTTACAATAGTATTACCTATCACACCAATAGCGCTAACGTCATCAGTACCTTTTACATCACCAAAGTATATCTCTAAATCGCCACTTGTATAAGCTCCACATGATACTTCTACATAGTAAGTCCCAGCCGATGTACCTATAAATGAGGCAGCCTGAAGTAGGTCCTTAGTACCAGTATCATCTATAGCAGTACCAGTAACATAAGGATCACCAAAGGACCAACCACTCCCATATGTCCATCCATAGTCTTCAGTAAAGGTCCCACTTATCTTATCAAATCTAGGATTAGTAATCATATTAGTGCTAAGAAAGGTAGTGGCACTATCGACCGCTACTTCCATAGACTCCAACCATCTAGCGTGATGATCCTTCAAGTACGCAGGATAATCAACTGACCCCGACCCAGCACCTCCGCCGCCTTTATTAAACCTAGCAGCGGCCGCTATATGATTCATCAGCATTAGATCTATCATAATTAAACCTCCAATGATACAAATGTAAAATCTGCACTACCACCTAAACTCTTAGTCAAATCAATCAACCTATCTACCGCCGTAAAAGAGATTATCCGATGACAACTATTGGCCTTGGCAAACTTCCGTAAACCCTGATAGTTCTTAGCCCAAGTCTCATCATCAATAAACGTAAGTCCGTAAACCGAATAGATCATCAAATTCTTAACTCCACTACAACTATCCTTAGTTATAGTGGTAGTAGCGACTCCTTGAATCTTCTGAGTTCCGTTCATCATAACCCAGCATTGCATCTCACCCGTAAGTAAACTCTTGAGCATATTATTAAGAGTATTCTGCGAACCATAGGTTATAGGCGGAACACTCTCTTGGATACCGAACTTAATAACATCCCAATGCTCAGTAACCTGATCGGGCGATAGTTTAATTATCATAACCCTGTCAATCCACTAACCGCTCGTTTAACCGTAGCCCTCCAACGAATCCTGGTATAATCAATCCTTGCAGCAGAACCCGCGTGACCTCTTATGATAATCCTAAACTCAGTACCACTAATAATAGGAGTAACAATACCCTCGTCATTTGCAGCATAATAAGTATCCGTCGTAAATGTAGTAGAGTTAGTATACTTATATTGGACCGCAACCTCGATATCACTAATGTCTGTAGCCCCGATCTCAATCGAGTGGATAGTCTTGATATCCTTAAATCCAAAGTCAAAACTATCTGAAGTAATCTGAAAGAAGGAATCTTGCTGGTCCTTATCAGCCACACCCTTGAGGATGCCATTATAGAATATAAGAGATGTAGGTACCTGGTTAATCTCGCTCAACGCACCGTTACTTAGTATATAGCCTGAACCGTCCTGGCAGATGTAAAACTCATCTCTCTGAGCATCATAGGATATAACCAAATCGCTGTTTATATTAGGGGAGATGAACTCTCGATACTCCAGTTTCTGAAGCTGTAAGTCCGCTCCGATCATCCAGGCATCACCTAGATTATCTACAAACAGATGATGTCGGTCATCTCCACCTACAGCGGCCCTATTAGAAACACCAACTCGCATTAGATCGACCACAGTAAAGCCATCGTTACTAGGCACGACTGCTGAGACTCCTCCAGCGCCATATACTATAACCGCATCACCTAAACCCTTCATAGCATGTATAGCACCTTGCCAAGGCATCTCCAAGAATCCGATATCTCCATTCTTTATATCGGCTCTAATGTGAGGTAATAGGGTCGTCTGGATTGCGGCAGTAGGAATCTGAAACATAGCCATCTCCATTACGAAAGGTATATCATAGTCCCCTCCAGATGGCGTAGACCACATAATCCAGTTAGTCCCTATAGCAGTACTTTCATCAGTATACACTTCTTGGGAGGTATTCTGTTTCCAGAGGGTGAAGATATTAGTCCACGCAGTACTGGCAAAGTATGTGGCTCCGGAAAAGCCACCAAAGAATAGCCTATTACGCAACTGAGCCATAGCCGTAAATTTAGTGTCTATACTAGCATCGCCTCCAGTTACCATAACATTATTAGAGTCGTTGCTAGGTATCTTAAACACGACATTATTATTGCTTATCAAGAACCAACTCTGTTGCATATCCACAAACTGCCAAGGCTCAGCACCTGAGGTGAGTGCATTATCTGTTATAGGTGTAGACTGATCATGTGCATCATAAAGTGTTATCAGAGTCAAGACTTCAGTAGCTAGATCAGCAGTATAGATGTACTGCTCATCCGCTAGGATATCGGCCTTATCACCGTGGAATATCTGTGGAAACGGCCATGACAGTGTAGGATTTATGATCTTAAGGATCACATTGTCTAACGATGCTGTAGAATCACTAGAGGCTGTGAATATAAGCTTACCATCTCCAGGAGTATCAGTAACAATTATGTCCCGTGAGTAGAAACCAGTGCCAGTCTGCCCAGCAGCAATCGCTGATGCACTCACACCGTCCAGTTTAGGAGTAATCGTCCCAGGCTCAGCCTCATCTGAAACATAGACGGTGAGCCGGTAAACCCTTGCTTGAACCAGATTGGCAATATCTTGATCTAGATCACTCTGAGAACCAGCAGCATGAGCAGCCTCATTAGAATCTCCAGCATCTACAGTCCAGCCAGCACCCTTATTCCATCCGGTGTCGGTAGTGAAACCACCATTAGTCACCCAATCCACCGTATCTTGGGCCATCTTAGTTAGACTAACAACGTCAATACTACCATCGAAATCAGTTGTAGGCGTAAACGATAGAGAGACACCAAAACCACTCGAGTTGATGTACTGAGTCTGGATGGCATTAGTTATAACGGCCACGCCACTAGCAGCACCAACCTTAGGCGTCACCGACCCAGCCGATCTTCCGGAAGTAGTAAAGGTGACCTTATGTAGTCCCGTAACTAGAGTCGCTCCAGACTGAGATAGAGTAGCGGTCCCAGAAGTATGAGTCACCTTACCACTATCATAGGCCCACCCAGATCCTAGGGTCCAGACACTAGCAGCATTAGTAAAGTCTCCATTTTGTACAAGCTCCCCATAAGCAAATAGATTTATGATAGGAGAGTGTCTAGCCAGACCAAACCTCGTTGCTCGAAGATTATTACACCCTACAAGTTGCTCGACATTCCTACCAACCTCATCAGTAGACCGTAGACCCCTTTTAAATACGTCTTGAAGTTCCGTTATTTGATCTGGCATTATTTCTCTCCTAGCACACCCAAATACCGCTAAAGCGATACCAAGGCAGATAAGTTTCGTTTTAATTTTCCTGCGTTCCATCTTACTTTCACCGTATCAATCTCCACATCCAAAGCAGGATAAGCTCTAACAGCCACTTTGAATTCTGTCCCACTCTGCACAAAGGTAGCCAACCCATCTGTATCAGTCGTCACCCAGGAGGTCCTTTCAAATAGTCTAGTTGTATCGAATCTATATAAAAGGCTAACCTCCACAGCGCCAGCCGAAGACATACCAACCTCAATAGAGTGTATGGTCTTAACACCTATACTTCCCATATCAAAGATATCGGTCTCAACCTCAAAGGTCGCAGTACCAGTATTATACGCTGTCCCAACAAGACTACCCATATTAAAATAAGACGTGGGAGCCTGCGTAGCTTTACCAAGTCCAGTTTCAGTAAGTATAAAGCTCAGAGTGGGCGTAGCGATATAGAATTCTTTCTCTCTATCATCATAAGTAATATTGATATCTCCTACGAGATCCTCCATATACTCAGAATAATCCAATCTGGTTATACGAAGATCAGCCCCTAAAGACCAAAGATATCTACCGTTATCCAAGAATAGGTGTGTGAACTGGTCCCCGCCTATAGCAGATCGACTCAGAACGCCCATACGTCCTAAAGACTGATAACTAAAAGTGGCTATGCCTCCAACAGAAGTAGGCGACAACACACCTACGCCATCTGTAGTATATAAGGCTATCCTATCCCCAAGCCTAGCCACTTTTAAGACTGTACCCTGAAAACCTGTAGGCATATAACCCATCTCATTACGTTCTACATAATCTAGATAGAGGGGCTCGGTTGTATCATGACCATCAGGAGTAAATCCGTAATATCCTAAATGAGGCCGAAATAAGAACAAAGAATCCTCCCCACCGAAGGAACTAAAATATACCATATTCTCGACAGGAGTAAAATCTACCAGATACTGTCGATCCCCAGATTCACTGTTCCAATAACCCTTCCACTCCGAGTCCCAATAATCAGTAGAATCAAACCCAGCAAGTATGACCCTCGACTGGAACTCACAGCAGGTCTGAGGGGTTAGGTCCGTCGAAACCAAAGCTTTATTAGTCCCTCCTCGAACCCCAAACTCGTTGCTCATTATGATAGTAGACGAGCCATTCACAAGTACCCAACAATCAAACAGGTCGGCAAAATGCCAAGTACCACCAGCGACAATAGCTTTCGTGGATGCGGGATCATCTATATCATACGTAACCACTTGAGTTTTGTTCCAAGGCCTGGTGGTATCATCTATAGTATATATAGAAGTAGAATAACACGCAAGGGTAGTAGTCTTACCCCTGAATATTTGAGGAAAAGGCCATTCCAGTCCAC
>SDBT01005530.1_pt1 | contig 21180 bp, 19 predicted proteins | sample 2277101 | NCBI WGS metagenome assembly SDBT01 (sample SAMN10404973, study PRJNA504765) | marine sediment metagenome | isolation source: marine sediment core GS10_PC15, 103 cmbsf | place: Arctic Ocean: Southern Knipovich Ridge | collected 2010
CATCTCGGCGTAGCCAATGTTCAGGATCTCACACATCTGGATCAGCCGCCCCTTGCGGGGGAAGGTGATGCCCCGCTCGTAGGCGCTCACCTGCTGGTACTGGATGCCCAGGCGTTGGGCCAGATCCTGCTGGGTCAGGCCGGCCTGCTCGCGGTGGAAGGCTAATTGGTCACCGAAGGTCAATTGTTTCTGTTCAGAGGTTTCCACTTCTTAACAACTAGTGTCTATTAATTGAACGCCACGATAACACTAATAATGGCAATACCTAATCCCACTATTCCAATCAGGGCTGGAATGGCCCACTTTAGAGTTCCGACCTCTGTTGCCAGAGTGGATATGTCCTTCGTTAGTTCTCCGACGTTATGACTAAGAGCACGCAACGTGGTCAGTACCTCGGAAAGAGCCATTCCTTCGCTTTCTGTAATCATCTCAATTTCCTCGGGGCGAAGTTCGGTAATATCTTGGAATGGCCCGTCATAAGGTTTGCTTGCTGGTTCTTCGAGCCGGTGAAACTCAACCGATAAAAAATCATCTTTATATGGTAGAGTTATCGACTTGGGGGTTAGATTGATTAAACCGATTATAAGGCGTCCATGATATCCTGGATCAATCTGAGGTCCAGTAGTGGCGATCAACCCTTTTCTGGCGAATTTCGATCGCAATCCAAATCGAGCAGCATATTGGGAACCTATCCTGATTTCTTCCAGAGCCATCACTACAGCAAAATCCCCCGGCTGCAGTGAGATATAGCCTGTTTCTTTGATACTTACCCTTCGTTTTGTACTAGTTGTTGCTCCTTGATCTCCTACTCTTAGATCGTAAGTGGCAGCTTGTACCTGTTTCGCATCAAATGGCTCAATAACAATATCACCTTTTTCACAAGCCTCTTGGATTTGTCGATCTGTTAGGATCATCGTGGTTCTCCCAGTTATTGAACGGTGTTATCGGAATTTAAAGGCCAAAATAACGATTTCAAAAGAATTATATATTTAGTTTCGCACGGGGAATACTGTTAAGCCAGCGCCGCGCGGTGCGTCCGCAGCTTCTCCAACTGCTCCCGGTGGGCGGTCTGCTTCTCCCGTTCCCGGGCCACCACCGCCTCGGGGGCTAGCTGAACAAAATTCGGGTTATCCAGCTTCTGCTCCACGGCTGCCAGGCGGCCCTGCGCCTCGCGAATGCGCTTGGAAAGCCGCTCGCGCTCCACCTCCAGGTCGATGAGCCCCTCCAGTGGGATGAACAGCTCCATATTTTCCACCACCGCCGTGGCGCAGTGGGGCGGTTTATCTAAATCTTCGCCCACCGTCAAGGTGGCCACTTTTCCCAACCGCTGCAGGTAAGGCCGGCCCCACTCCAGGACAGCGGTCTCGGCGATTGGTCCCCTAACCAGCAGGTCGGCCCGTTTGCCCGGGTCAACCTCCATGTCCGAGCGGGCGCTGCGCACAGCCGAAATCACCGTTTTCAGCAGTGGCACGTTGGTTTCCTCCCCGTCAATTGCCTCCTGGATCTCCGGCCAGGGTGCCACTATCAGGTCCGGCTCGTCCCCGGCCTTGACCCGCTGCCAGAGCTCTTCGGTGATAAAGGGCGCAAAGGGGTGCAGCAGGGCCAGGATTTGCCGCAGCGCATGCACGGCCACCGCCAGGGCCGTCTCCTTTTCCCCGGGATCGTCGCCCTGCAAGCGGGTCTTTATGAACTCCAGGTACCAGTCGCAGTAGTCGCCCCACACGAAATCGTAAGTGGCCCGGGCCACCTCGTTGATCCGGTAGCGCTTATAGGCCTGCTCCACCGCCAGGATGGTCCGCTGCAGGCGCCCCAGGATCCAGCGATCGGTGGGATCCAGCCGTTCCGGGGGCAAGTCCTCCAGGGCCGGCGGCAGCTGCCCGCCCAGGTTGAGCAGCACGAAGCGGGCGGCGTTCCAGACCTTGTTCATGTAGTTGCGGCCTACTTCAATATCCTCCTCCGAAAAGAGAATGTCTTGTCCCTGGGGCGCGATCAGCATGATACCGGTACGCAGGGCGTCGGCGCCGTAGCGATCGATGAGCTCCAGCGGATCGGGGGAATTTCCCAGGCTTTTGCTCATCTTGCGGCCCTGCCGGTCCCGCACCATACCGGTGAAATAGACCGTGTCAAAGGGGATATCGCCCTGGAAGCGCAGGCCGGACATTATCATCCGGGCCACCCAGAAGAAAATGATGTCCGGGCCGGTCACCAGTGTCTGGGTGGGATAGAACCGTTGCAGGTCTCGGCTGTCCTTTTCCGGCCAACCCAGGGTGGAAAGGGGCCACAGCCAGGAGCTGAACCAGGTGTCCAGTACGTCCTCGTCCTGGCGCAGCTCCACTTCGTCGCCGTAATGCCGGCGAGCGTTATCCTGAGCTTCTTCCTCAGTGCGGGCCACGAAAATCTGGTCGTCGGGACCATACCAGGCCGGTATGCGATGGCCCCACCACAGCTGCCGGGAGATGCACCAGTCGTGGATCTGCTCCAGCCAGTGATCATACACCTTCACCCACCGGCCGGGATAGAAGGAAATCCGTCCATCGTCCACCGCCTCGCGGGCCGGCCGGGCCAGATCTTCCATTGACAGGAACCACTGCCGTGACAGGTACGGCTCCACCATGGCGTTGGTGCGTTCGGAGTAGCCTACGTTGTGCAGGTAGTTCTCCACTTTCACCAGAAGACCCTGTTCTTCCATGGCCGTCACCACCGCCTTGCGGGCCTCGAACCGTTCCAGGCCCCGGAACTGCTCCGGTACGTTTTCGTTCAGGCAGGCGTCGGGGTGGAAAATATTGACTACCTCCAGGTCGTGGCGCTGTCCCATTTCGTAATCGTTGGGGTCATGGGCCGGTGTGACCTTCACCACGCCGGTGCCGAACTTAGGGTCTACAAATTCGTCGGCGAAAATGGGCAGCTCCCGCCCCACCAACGGCAGCACCGCCGCCCGGCCGATCAGGCCTGAGTAGCGCTCATCCTTTGGATTGACCGCCACACCCGTATCACCCAGCATGGTCTCGGGGCGGGTGGTGGCCACGGTCAGGTGATCGGAACCGTCTTTGATCGGATAGCGGAAATACCACAGGTTACCCTCGGTTTCCTTATGGATAACCTCTTCATCTGAAAGGGCAGTCTGGCCCACCGGGTCCCAGTTGATCAGCCGCTTGCCGCGATAAATCAAGCCATCTTCATAGAGACGAACGAAAACTTCCATGACACCGCGGTAATAACCTTGGTCCATGGTGAAGACGGTCCGGCTCCAGTCGCAGGAGCAGCCCAATCGCTTGAGCTGCTCGATGATCAGGCCACCATAGTTGTTGGCCCAATCCCAGGCCGCCTCCAGGAACTTTTCCCGGCCCACGGAAAGCTTGCTCTGCCCCTGCTCCCGGAATTGCCGGACGATTTTGGCTTCGGTGGCTATGGAAGCGTGGTCGGTGCCCGGCAACCACAGTGTACTATGGCCCTGCATCCGTGCCCGGCGCACCAGGATGTCCTGGATGGTATTGTTCAGCACGTGGCCGATGGTGAGGATACCGGTTACATTGGGCGGAGGAATGACTATAGTGTATGTCGGGCGGACGGTATCATCAGAGGGACGGAAATGGCCCTGGTCTTCCCACCGGCGGTACCACCTGGACTCCGCCTGCCGGGGATCGTATACCTTCCCCAGTGTGTCTCGTGACACGGCTGTCTATTTCTCCAGGACCAGGCTTAGGGCAGTGGTGAGCTTCAGGACGTTTCGGTTGGCGGCCACCAGACGCTGGCAAACGATTCTGGTTAGATTGAGCATAATCTTATATCCAATCTCATGATTGCTCACCAACATATTGTAGAAATCTTTTTCATCCAATAGGCCCATTTTGCAATCGCTCAGAGCCGTGACAGTGGCGCTACGTTTGCCTTCCTCACCAAATACCGAGACTTCACCGAACACCGGCCCCTCATCACCCGATAGCCGGACAATCGACTTGTCCCGGGAATCGTAACTGGCCGATTTGGTCATGGATAGTGTGAGCGCCTGGCTGATCTCCACTTCACCGGAAATCAGAAAATAGATCACCCCCCCCTTATCGCCTTCCTTAAAAATCACCTTGCCACTGGGGAAATGCCGCGGCTTCAGATACTCGGCCATCACTGCCCGCTCACTCTCAGAGAGTCCCTGGAGCAAAGTAGTCTTGGCGATTTCGCTGGCTAAGATGGCACTCATGGGATGACAACCGCTCCTTCACCCTCCTGAATGACATGGTCGTCCGGTGGATTCACCATCACCGCAAGGCTCTGGCCCTCGCCAACCCCCTTGCCGGCCTCACGCAACTTGCGCTCAATGAACGCATCCAGTTGTGAGGTATCGGCGGATAGAAAACCGGAAAAGTCCGCCTGCTCTTCCTCGGTGAACAGGCCTACGGTGATCCAGCCGTGTGCCTTTCGGTAGTGGCTGTATAGCTCGCTGAAGGTGCGCCCCACGTACTCGGCGTCGATAGCCACCCGTTTGAAATGGTGCGGCGATTGGGAATCCAGCAGTTCGTTGGCGGTCTGGGGAATCCCGGGGTGCATCACGTGCGATACGACCATGAAGGAGCCGAAGTTATCCGCCAGCACCACGCTGTCGGCCTGGGCACGTTTCAAGGGGGAGATGGCCGCCTGCTCGTTCACGTAGGCGATCACCTTGATGTCCGGCTTCATGTTCTTGATGGTCAGGGTGGCCAGAATAGTCTTTTCGTCACTCTCACCGCCCGTGGGCAGTTCGGTGGGCAGCACGATCACCGCCCGGGCATGCTCCAGATTGGCCTGTTTGAGGATGTTTTCCCGGGTGAACTCGCCCCGGATGTACTTGAGGCGGGTATAGCCGTATTGGTTCTTCAAAGCCTGCATACGGTCTTCGGTTTCCTCGTTGATCAGGACGAATTGGGATTCGTCGTCCTCAATGGCGAAGAAGGCATTCAACAGGCTTTCAATCTTATGGTGCCAGCCGCAAATGATGATGTGGTTTTTAACTTTAATCGGTAACAATCCTTGATTGGCCCTCATTCTTCGAGAGACGATTACGGAAGCGATGGTCCCGGTGAGAAAGGAGGTTAGTAAGATTCCCACGAACATGATCAACACCGCCAGTACCCGGCTGGAACCGCCGGCGGGGGTGTAATCTCCATAACCCACCGTGGTCATGGTGACAATCGCCCACCACAAGGCCTCCGGCACGCTGTGAATTTCGTGGGCTTCTCCGATCCGGTTTTCCAGAAATAATACGCCTAGGCCGCCCACCATGGCCGCCATCAGAATATAGGCAAATATCCGCAACAACGGGTTGCGATACAGCCTGCGGATGAGAGAAAAGCCGGTGACCATCTAATATTCTCGTAAAAGACACCCGATATCGCACCGGGACGATCCGGTGATTGTACAGTCAAGTGGGCAATAAGTCAACAGGTTTCGGATGCCAACTGGATTCCCAACACCGGGCAGCTTTCATTCCTTGATCCGGTAGCCCCGAGAAAACAGGATCGCACCCGCCAGAGTAAAGATCACCGCTGCCCCGGCCGACACCAGGAAAGACCCAACCGGCGAAGTATCCGCCACATCCAACACCGCGTAACGCAACCCGTTGATCATGTAGTACAACGGGTTGAACAGGGAGACATTCCGCCATAGGGGAGGCAGCATATCGATACTGTAGAATATACCGCCCAGGAACACCAGCGGGGTGAGGAAAAAATTTACCAGCAGCTGAATGTTGTCGAAGGTCTTGGCGAAGATGCCCACCAGCAGCCCCACTGCCCCGAAGGCCCAACCCACCACCAGCAGTTCCGTCACGATCAGCAGCGGGTGGGCGAAGTGGATATCGGTGAGCAGCAGCCCTACCAGCAGCACCAGGACGCCGTTGATGAACCCCCGTACCGCACCCCCGGTGATATACCCCAGGGAGATTTCCAGCCCGCTCAACGGTGTGATCAGTATATCGTCCAGGAACTGCATTATCTTGGCCTGGAACAGGCTGGAGGCGCTGTTGGAATAAGCGTTGGTGATCACGTTCATCATCGCCAGGCCCGGGATGATGAAATCCATGTAGGAGTGCCCCTTGATATCGCCGATGCGGTCCCCCAGGGACTTGCCGAACACCACGATGTATAACACTGTGGTGAGCAGTCCGGGCACCAGGGTCTGGTTATACAGCGACAGGAACCGTTTCAGTTCCCGGGTCACGAAGGTGTAAAAACCGGTGCTAATCATCGATACGGCGCCCCGTCAGTTCAATGAAGACATCCTCCAATGAAGCGTGGTCGATGGTCACGTCGTGCACTACCGCCCCAGTCGCGGCGATCCGGGTCACGATCTCCGCCAGCCGGCGCTCCGGCCGGATCACCTTGACCCGCAGGCGGTCGTCCTGGAAAGTATAGTCATAGCCGTCCAGGCCGGCGGCCGCCTTATCGCTCCATCCTTCAACAGTGATGCTCAGGCCGTCCCGGTTAATGCCCGCCATCAGTTGCTTAGGGGAACCTTCGGCGATAATCCGGCCATTGTCGATAATTGCCACCCGCTCGCACAGCAGTTCCGCCTCCTCGATGTAATGGGTCGTCAGGATGATCGTCCGGCCTTCCTTATTGAGCCGCCGCAGATAATCCCACAGCATGTGGCGCAACTCCACATCCACCCCGGCGGTCGGTTCGTCCAGGATCACCAGTTGCGGGTCGTGCACCAGCGACCGGGCGATCTGGAACCGGCGCTTCATACCGCCGCTCAGGGCCCGGACTTTAACATCCCGTTTGGCGCTCAGACCGAATTCTTCCAGCAGGCGTCCGGCATTCTCCCGGGCGATCCTGGCGGGCACTCCGTAATACCCGGCCTGGAGGATCATCAGGTCCCAGATGCTGAAGAACCAATCGAAGTTGAGCTCCTGGGCAGCCAACCCGGTCCGGCGGCGGGCCTGGCGGAACTGGCTGACCACGTCGTAACCCATCACCTTCACCGACCCCTCGGTGATCCTCACCAGTCCGGTTGTGATCCCGATAGTGGTGGTCTTGCCGGCGCCGTTGGGGCCCAGCAGGCCGAAAAACTCCCCCTGCTTGACCACCAGGTCGATCCCCTTGAGAGCCTCGACCCCACCGGCATAGCGCTTATACAAACTTTTGATCTCTACCGCCGGGGTCATGAGCCCTTCTCCAGGAGGCAAATATTCTCGATGTGCGGTGTGTGGGGGAACATATCAACCGGCTGGGCCCATTTCAGCTGGTAGCCCTGCTGGATCAGCAGGCGCACGTCCCGCACCTGGGTAGCCGGGTTGCAGGAAACATATACCACCCGGCCCGGTCCCAATTGCCCGATCTCCGGAATCATCCGCGGATGCACACCGGCTCGGGGTGGGTCCAACACTACCACGTCCGGCGAGAGCACCTGCTGTTTTAGCCGTTTAGCGTGGATCGAGAAATACTTGGTGTTTAAGTCCGCCGCGAAAAAGCGGGTGTTGAAAACATCATTGGCCAGCGCATTACGGGAGGCGTCGTCCACCGCCGACTGGTTCATCTCGAATCCCGCCACTTCCTTGGCCCGCTCCGCCAGTACAATGCCGATGGTGCCGGTGCCGCAGTACAGGTCGTACACCACTTCCTCACCGGTCAGGCCGCAGGCGGCGACGATCTGCTCATAGAGTGCTTCCGCCTGGGCGCTGTTGGTCTGGAAAAATGAATTGGCGGAGATATCGAAACTGCGGCCCAGCAACTGCTCGGTGATGGTAGGTTTGCCATGCAACACTACCTCCCACTCGCCAAAGGCCACCGCCGCCTTGCGGGTGTTGATATTGTTCACCACGCCGGCAATTTCGGGGTAGGCCGCCACCAGGTCGTCGGCCAGCGGTTTCAAGCGCCTCGGTTCCTCCCGGCTGGTCACCAGGTTTACCATCACCTGGGGGCTGCCGGTATGGACCTGGGTCACCCGGATAACCAGGTGGCGCAGGAAGCCGGTGTGGGCCTTCACGTCCCACGGCTCCAACCCCAGCTCCTTGGCTCGGGCCTTGGCCAGCTTCAGGATACCGTTGGCTGCGGGGTGCTGTAGGTGGCACTCCCCGATATCCAATACCTTATCGTAACGGCCCGGCACGTGCAGCCCCAGCACCCACTCCGGGGCCTTGTCCAGGTCGGCCTTGTCTGCCACCCAGCCGCGGTTCGAGCAGGTGAATTCCATCTTGTTACGGTAATTGAAAGTATCCCGGCAGCCGATGATGGGCCGTACTTCCAGGCCGCTAAAGCCCCCCAGGCGGGCGAAAAGGTCGGCCACCTGGGCCTGTTTCTGGCGCAGCTGCTCCTCGTAGTTCAGGTCCTGGGTGGCGCAACCGCCGCAAACGCCGAAGTGTACGCATGGAGCCTCCACCGCCTGCCGGGATTCATTCAATACTTCCAGCACCCGGGCCTCGGCGAAGCCTTTACGCCGTTTGGTGATCAGCGCCCGCACCCGCGAGCCCGGCAAGGCCCCTTTTTCGATAAAAACTACAAATCCGTCGTGCCGGGCCACCCCCTGGCCGCCGTAGGCCAAGCTATCTACGGTGAGCTCGAGCTCCTCGCCCTTTTTGGGGAGGGAATCGGCCTTTTCTCTTTGTGGTGGTGGGGCGGTTGTCATAAGGCGTTGAATTTATCAAGAGAAATGAGAAGAAAACGATCCTTACTATAATGACCCGCCGAGAATTAACTTATTTGTCAGTTTATGCACTGTCGTTTTTACTAGAGGTCTATGCGCCATGATCAGATATTTTATCGCCTTGTCCATTCTCACCCTTTGTCTGACCTGTGAGGATGTGTATACACCCGAAACCACCGGCACATTATCCGGTTCAGTCTATCCCCCGGAGTCCGGGGCGCTAGTCCGCCTGTATCAGGAAGAGCTGATCGACAGCGTGCAGGTCAACGGCGACGGCACTTTCCGCCTCGAGGAAGTACCCGCCGGGAATTATTGGGCGGACATCACGGCCGATGGCTACGGCAAATGGCTGAACAAAAATGTGGCGGTGGCAGCGGGCGAGGTGACCTACCTAGGCCAAATTCACCTGTGGTCCACCCCCTGGCCGATTTATTCTTTTACTCCGACCCACAACGAAATTGTCTCACCGGGTCGGATCTATATCAGAATTCAAAGCCGTGAGACCTTCAGTACCTCGACAATTCTTCCGGCACTCTCGCTCATGCCGGAGCCAATGAATATGGAAATGCAGATATCGCAATTGAGCCCCGGGACACGGATAATGATTGTAGGTGATTTCATGGTGGGAACAACCTATAACTACACGCTGGACAGCACGGTCATAACGGTCTTCGATGAGCCCCTGGAATTTCCTCTTAGTGTCACCTTCCGGACTGAACTCTTCCGGATCACCAACGTTGCCCTGCCCGTCACGGGCCTGTATTCCCTGGATCTGGGCTTCAACGCCCCGCTGGATCCGGATACCGCCAAGTCATTCATTACCATCTCACCGGAGACACCCTTCTACTTTGGAACTGCTAGTCGCAGACGCACCAGGAAAGCCATATCAAGTTCCGTGACATATCACATACAACCGCTACCGGCCTGGCGGCCCGGTGTGACTACCACGGTAACCATATCAGATGACCTGCCGGCAGTAGGAGGCGCCACGCTGGATCAAGATACCACCTTCACCTTCCGGACCGACAGCCTGGAAGTCATCCAAACCCGGCCGTTAGATGGGGAGACGTTTGTACGCGGCGATACGAGGATAACCGTGACATTCAATACGGTTGTTATCGATACCACGTTGCCCGATGCGGTATCGTTCTTGCCCGCCACTGGCAGCACCCTATCGTTGAGCAAAACCTATGATGGCTATGCTATCGGTTTCTCCCTCTCGCCGGACAGTTCCTGGGCGGAGAAAACCACTTATACGGTGACGATAGATACGACCTTGAGAGACTGGTATAGCGGCCGGATGGCGGAGCCGTACGTATTCAGCTTTACGACGCAGTAGAGGAGACCGCAGCAGGTGGTTGTTAAAGTCGCATCAGGTTCTATCGAGGCGGGAATTTGTGACGGGGTGAGTAGTATTTAGCGCGCGAAGTGTAATTATTAAGGGTTGCTAGTGCTTTTCAATTATCGTAAGATACTAGCAACATGTGATGTCCCTTGTCAGGACCATTGAAAATCACCCATACTCAAATAACAGTGCTATTCTCGTGGGGAAACAATTCCCGCTTGGTAGTAGTATAAACGTTCGCTTGAGGATTCCATGAGCCCAAAGGTACAACACCTAAAAAATGCGCCGATAAAGGAAGCAATCGTAGATATCCAGGTGGAGCTCCCTTCAGACGCGCTAAAAGGCCTTGAAAAACTAAAAAAATCATATTCAAGAGAATATCCAGTCACAAAGGATTTATTGGGCTTGGAGGTTAGGATAAAAAGCACCGCAGAAACAAGAGGATCGTCTCACGAGATGAATCGGATGGGTATAAGATTTGAAACAGGGAATAATGACCGGGTGGTTCTTGCTCGATTGGACCGAATGGTATTTAGTAGGGTGAATAAATACTATGATTGGGACGATCTTATCGAAAACGCAAAAAAGGCATGGGGAAAGTACCGGCGCGCAATGAAGCCTGTTAGAATAAAGCGGTTGGCGGTCCGTTACATAAATCAGGTTCAGTTAGAATGGCCTATCGAAGATATCGTTAAGGCGCAACCATCAATTCCAACCGGTGTTGACTACAAAATGAATGGCTTCACATCACAAACCCTGCTAACCGATAATGGAGTGAGTATTCTTGTTACCCTTGCCAAGAAGGATCGATCCGAACCTGTTTTGATAGATATTGATGTCTTTAAAGATGTCGACCTGCTGCCAAAGCAGTTTATCTCAGTTTGGAAGCAAATCAGCAAATTCCGTGAAATTAAGAATAACGTATTTTTTAATTATTCAACACAGAAACTGATAAAGGAATTGGCATGAGCGAACATTGGGCTTCATATACAAATGACTTTCCTGGAAGTAGTGATGCGGACGGCAATGAGAGCCGCAAATATACACGGTATGTAAATCGCTCTGAAGCCGTAAGATTTGAACAGAATCGGGATCAGCATTTAAAAGAGCTCGAGGAGGTTTTCAAAGAGTGCATTGACGCTGATTGGGATGGAGAAGGCGCACCATCAATAAGTATAGGGGCGTTCACAGATGCTCAAAATTTTATTCGTAGAATCCCGTCCGATTTTTCACTCCCAAATATATTGCCCGAGCCTGATGGTACAATTGGGCTCGAATGGAGTATATCTGAAGATGATTATATTATTATTAATTTTGTCGGCACAGGATATTTCAATGCCGTTGGTAGAACAAGCGGTAGAAAAGAGAAGAATACCGAAATTCCTCTGTCTGATGGGATTAGCTATGGGAATTTGCGATCCCGTATCAGTCGCTTCTCTGAATAACCTCATTTGAATCAGACTAGGAAAACGTAAATTTCTCTCGCTCGATTTATTTATTCCTCGAAATGGTATTCTGTAAAAAAGAACAAAGTGAAATATCCGGCTTTTATGCCTAATAAAGCCGATAATAAACTTTCCATGTTTAAGATAATGGGTCGGTTATCTGAGGAGGAAATCTGGGCAATAAATGAGAGGTGGGGCAGGCCTGACAGAAGAATTCATGGGCGGGCTCAGGTACAAACTAATATAATTCTTGGAATGCCCCTGCAAATCGAGGAGGATGGAGAGTGGGATGGGCTTCATCAAAACATCTCTGGATGGCCCAAAGATAAACTTGACCAAATAGACATCGCCAAGCGAATTGCTGAACAAGCAATCTTGTTTTTAAAGGATCACACAGCCTAATCGTTTCGCTCTGTCAATTCCAAAAACTCCCCCTCGCTAATCACCTGCACCCCCAGCTCCTTCGCCTTGGCCCGCTTGGACCCGGCACCCGGTCCTGCCACTACGTAGTCGGTCTTGGGACTGATCGACGTAACCGCCCGGCCGCCCCGCGATTCTACCAGTTCCCGGGCCTCGCGGCGGGACATCTTTTCAAGCGTGCCGGTGAAAACGAAGGTCTTGCCGGTGAGGTCAGCACCTACCACCGGCGCTTGAGGTGCTTTAAACTGCACGCCCAGCGCCAGCAGGTCCCGGATCACCGCCCGGTTGGACTGATCCCCGGTGAAGCGTACTAGTCCTTCGGCCACGATGGCCCCCACCTCGTGGATGGCTTCCAGCTCCTCGGCGTCGGCGGCCAGCAGCCGCTCCAGGTCGCCCCGGTAGGCCCGCTCCAGCACCCGCGACAGGTGCTCCCCCACGTTGCGGATGCCCAGGGCGTAAATAAACCGGGCAAATGTCGTCTGCCGGGAGGCGTCGATGGCAGCCAGCAGCTTGGTGGCCACCTTGTCCCCCAAGGGCACCATCTTCTTGGATTGGCCGGCTTCGGCCTCAATCCGCCCCACCGTTCGCTCGATCTCCAGGGCGGCCAGGTCGTCGAAGGTCAGACGATACAGGTCCGCCACGGTTTTGATCTTCCCGCTGGCGATCAGGCGCTCCACGATCTTTTCACCCAGGCCGTCGATGTTCATGGCCCCCTTGGAGATGAAGTGTTCGAAGCGCCCCCGCACCTGGGCCGGGCAGGCCAGGTTCAGGCAGCGGGCCACCACCTCGTCCGGCGGGCGATAGACTTCATGGCCGCAAATGGGACAGGTACCCGGCAGGATGTACGGTTTGGCGTGTGGAGGGCGTTTTTCGGTGATCACCTTCACCACTTCGGGGATCACCTCACCGGCCCGCTGCACCAACACCGTGTCTCCCACCCGCACGTCCTTGCGCTCGATCTCGTCCTGGTTGTGCAGGGTGGCCCGGCTGACGGTCACCCCGCCCACATTCACCGGCCGCAAGTGGGCCACCGGCGTCAGTGCCCCGGTGCGGCCCACACCGGCTTGGATATCCTCCACTACCGTGGTGGCTTGCTGGGCCTGGAACTTACCGGCGATGGCCCAGCGCGGTGAACGGCTGCGTTGACCCAGGCGGGTTTGGTGCCCTGTGTCGTTCACTTTGACTACCAGTCCATCGATGTCGTATGGCAGCCGATCCCGGCGAGTCTCCAGGCTCTGGTAGAATTGTATTGCCTCGTCGATTCCGCGGCACAACCGGTACTCGGGATTCACCGGCAGGCCCCACTGGGGCAGAGTCTTTAGAAATTGCTGCTGGGTGGTGAAGGCCGGGCCTTCCACCAGCCCGTAACCATAGCAGTAAATCCGTAGCGGCCGGCCGGCGGTGACCTTGGGGTCCAGCTGGCGTACACTGCCGGCGGCTGAGTTGCGGGGATTGGCAAACAGCGGCTGGCCGGCTTCCGCCCGCTGGCGATTGAGGTGGGCAAAACCTTTCCTGGTCATGAACACCTCGCCCCGTAACTCCAGCAGGGCCGGTGGCGCTATTTCCCCGGTCAGCGCCAGTGGGATAGCCCGGATGGTGCGCAGGTTGGCAGTGATGTCCTCGCCGGTGGTCCCGTCGCCGCGGGTGGAGCCTTGAACCAAGCGGCCCTGCTGGTAAACCAGTTCCACCGCCAGGCCATCCAGCTTGGGCTCACACAGGTACTCGACCGGCCCTTCAATGTCCAGCTCCTTCCTTACCCGCCCGTCAAAAGCCCGCAACTCGCCGTCGTCCATGGCGTTGGCCAGGCTGAGCATCGGCACCCGGTGGGCCACGGTCGCCAACTCCGACTGCGGCTCGGCCCCCACCCGCTGCGTAGGCGAATCGGGGGTCACCAGTTCCGGATGGCGGACCTCGAGGGCCTCCAGCTCCCGTAGCAGCTGATCGTATTCGGTATCGGTTATGGTGGGATCGTCGTGGACGTAATAGCGGACGTTGGCCTGGTCGATCTGGGCCCGCAGTTGGGCGACACGACAGTCGGCCGAATCATTCACGGCGGCGGCCCTGGAAAAATTCCAGGGTGGGCTCAACCACCTGTACCTGGAAGGGCTGGATGCCCGCCCCCTGGTCCCGGGGATAGCCTACCAGGCCGTAGTCCCGGCGGCTCAGCAGGAAGAAATAGGCCACCAGGCTGTCACCCAGTTGCTCTTCGGTAAGGATATACCGGTAACGGCCGTACTGGCCCCGCAAGGTGAACTCCTGGAAGGATCGAGTAGTATCGGTGCGCACGAACAGGTGCACCTCCTCGATCTCGGCCGGTTCCAGGCTGACAAACAGGTCGATCACGTAGGGCCGGTTGTTGGGTATGGCCCGGGGCGCGTTGTGGAACATGGCCGGCGGAGGTGGCGCGGTAACAGTATCAGCTAGACTGGTATCGATTTGGGCGCTATCCGCTTCCTGATAGCCCAACAGCGGTCCAGCGGCCAACAGCCCACCCAGCAGGATCAAGGTAACAAAAGCTGGTTGTGCCTGCGGTAGCAACTTATTCACCATCACCTCGCAGGGCCTCGGTAACCAGGTCCGGGATCGAAAAGTGCTCCTCCGGCTGGAAAGTGAACGATTGGTGATGGTATTCCAGGTCGTCGCCCAGTTTATATAGCGCTTGATACTCCGCCTGCTTGGCGATGATATCCCGCAGGGCCGTCGCCAGGGCATCCACATCGGCGGTAGTGTTGTACAGCCCGAAGCTGGCCCGCACCATACCTGGTTTGGGCAGGCAAGCCGCAGCCAGCTGATCATCGGTCATCGCCAGGTAATCGGTGGCCTGGTCGGGGATCATCTCAATGACGTAGGGGTGGGCGCAGAAGCACTCGTTGCGGACGGCAATGTTATGGTAATCGTTCAGCACCCCCGCCACCAGCGAATGGGGCAGCCCCTCCACGTTGAAGGAAATGGAGGCCGCCCGAGGACAATGGCCGATGTCGGTGGTGCCGTAAATGGTAACGTCGGGAATCTCCTCCAAAGCCTGGAGAGCATAGCCGATAAGTTCCGTTTCCTCGGCCAGCAAATAGTCCATCCCCAAGCGATCCAGCACCTCTAAAGCGGTGGCCAGTCCGATGGCGCCGGGTATGTTGGGAGTGCCCGCTTCCTCCCGTTCGGGGAAGTGGGGGCTGACGGTATAGCGCTCGGTAAAGACCCGGTCCACCATGCCGCCACCCACTTCGACCGGCTCGATGCGGGCCAGATGGTCCTTACGGGCGACCACCACCCCCGGCGAACCGGGCACGTAGGTTTTGTGGCCCGAAAACACCAGTGCGTCAATGTCCTCCAAGGGGTCTTCATGGCCGGAAACCTGCACCGGTACATGGGCCACCATCTGGGCGCCGTCTACCAGCACCAGGGCGTCGTGCTGATGGGCCAGGCGGGCCACCGCCCGGATCGGGTTGATGATGCCGGTGACATTGCTGACACCGGTAATGGCAATATAATTGATCCGGCCCTTTTCCTGGACCAGCAATCGCTCCATGGCCTTTAAATCCACGGCCCCCATACCAGCCTCGCCGATGGCAACCGGCAGGTGGATCACCCGGCCGATGTGCTTGCGGTGGGGCAGGTCGTTGGAGTGATGCTCCATGATGGAGACCAGCACCGTATCGCGGTCGGACCGCAGTTGGTGATAAATCCGGGCCAAGCGGTTAATCCCGCCGGTCGTGCCGCTGCCGGTGAAGAAGCAGGTATAGCGCTCAGGGTCGGCGCCCACAAAGCTCAACACCCGCTGGTGGGCCCAGTTGTAGGCGCCGGTGGCTAACCGGGCGCTGTTGTGCATCAGGCTGTGGGTGTTGGCGTAGTGCTCAAGGAACCTGGCCACCGTGCGGTAAGCGGCCCCCATCATCAGGGTGGAGGCGGTGGAGTCCAGGTATACCCGGCGGGTAACCTCTCCTGTCGCTACCTGGTAAGTAGTGCTCAACCCGACGAAGTCCGCGGCGATCCGTTTCAGCAACTGTTTCCCTGAAGCGGGTGTCGCTGCAAGCGGTTTTGGCGCAGCAACCATGAGGGTAAATCTACAGCCGTCGGCCCGGTTTTAAAATACGGAGTTTTTTCCCGAATTGGGACGGCCGCGAATCAAACCAAGACCTTTCGACCGGCTGGCAAAATTAATTTAGACCCTTAAAAGTGGAGAGGCACGGTTGTCGAAAATTATAGGGGAATTGAGGTCCGACGCCCACCGGAGGCGTTTCATCCGGCGCATGTTCGGTGAGATTGCCGGCCGTTACGACCTTTTGAACCGGCTGCTCACCGTCGGGCGGGATCGTTATTGGCGTCGGCGATTGGTCCGGTTGGTGGATCCCCGGCCCGGCGAGCTGGCACTGGACCTGGCCTGCGGCACCGGTGACCTGGCGGCTACCTTGGTGCGGGCCCAGCCGGACTGCCTGGCCGTCGGTGCCGACCCGGTACACCGGATGCTGAGTGCAGCCCGGCGCAAAGCACCCGAGTTACGGCCGGTCTGTTGCGAAGCCGAGGCGTTGCCGTTTCCCGCCGACTGCTTCCACCTGATCACTATTGCCTTCGGGGTGCGCAATTTCACCTTACTTGAGGTGGGTCTTGAGGAGCTGCATCGTGTGCTGGCCCCGGGTGGGCGACTGGGAGTGCTGGAATTCGCCGTGCCTCGCAACGGCCTGCTGGCACCTCTGTATCGCTGGTACCTGACAGGGATACTTCCTCGGGTGGGGAGCCTGCTCAGCAGCGGTTATGCCTACCGCTACCTGGCAGAGTCCATCCAGCAGTTTCCCGACCCGGATCGATTTATCAGGTTGCTGGAGTCGATTGGCTTCTCCGGGATCACCACCCGGAAATTTCTAGGCGGTACGGTCTGGATCTATAAGGGGATCAAGAAGAGGGAGGACTGAAAGCTGCTCTTTTTCGGGTGGGTCCACCATCAAGATCGGTGGCTGCATCCACGGCCACTACTTTTCCGCCGGGCCCTCCACCAGAATTAACCAGGCGATAAAATAGGTTATCACCAGCGGTAGAACATGAGTAATCAGCGCCAGGAAAACGAATGCGATGCGGATCAGGTTGGAATCCAGTTCATAGATTTCCCCCAGGCCGCCACAGATACCGGCGATTTTCTGATCGGTCTGTGATCGATAAAGTTTTTTCATCACTGCTCCCACTATATGACTACCGGCCGACTTTCAGGAATCACCCGGCTCCAAGGCCTTCAAGTTTAACGCCGCCTGCTCTCTAAATCCACTTGCAGCAGCACGAATTCCGTGCCGTCCAGGGCCTCTATCGACCGTCCGCCCCGGGCCGGGAAGTTGTTGTCGTTGCATACAATCAGGGTGCGATCATCGACCGGGTGGACCGCTTCAATGGTCACATACGGCATAGTGAATCTGCCCGTGGTGTCCGCCAGGTGATGCGGGTCCCGGATGTCCATCAGGTCGGCCAGCTCCCATTTGACGGCGTTACCCACTTCCGGCTGCCAGGCGAACACCTTTTTAAAGACCGCGCCGGGCCCATGGCCCCAATCCCGCTCCACCACCAGGAAGCAGTTCCCCTGCGGCCACCAGGTCAGTTCCCCGATGGAATGGTCGGCCGCGTCCAACGGGTAGCGCCAGGATGTGGCCCGCATATGAGGTAATCCCGGGGAATATTCGAAAATGCGCAGCCGGTCAGCCGGCTCGCCACGTAGGTTGCCTTCCAGCAACAGGAAGAATTTCACTTGGCCCGGATGCCAGGTCAGTCCCTCGAAGCCGCGGCTATGGTGCAGGTCGGCCCTGAACCAGGCGGACCGGCCGGGCGACTTGATCAGTCGGATGCGATCCTCCTGCTCGACGGCGGCTGGGATGGGGGCCGCCAGGAGCTCCCCCTCTTTGGAAAACAGTAGCAACCAGGGGCCGAATTCGTCACCGATCCAGAAGTTGCCGTCAGGTCCGATCTCCAGTGATTCGGGGTCAAAATCCGAGCCGGTGAGCCGTCTCTGGCGATCCCATTCCCGGGTGATGGCAAACCCGGCCTTTTCCCGGGGGTCTTTGAGCTCCACGACCTCCAGCAGCTCCACCGTGCCCGGCCCGCCGTCAGCAGTTCGCCAGTCGATGCGCAGCCGGTATATACACAGCAAGTAGGTGGCCGAGTTGGCCCGGGCGCCGAAGCCGTTGTCGCTCAAGGCCCAGAAGGTGCCGCCGGGCGCCGGCCGCAGGCTGGAGATACCCTGCACCGGTTGGCTGTCCCACCGCGAGGATGGCGGGCGATACCAGCGCACCGGCGCATTGGTGACTGGCGGGCCATCGCGGAAAGTGTCGGCCGGTAGCCGGGCGTAGCCCACCAGCTGGGTCTGCGCCGGGAGCGGTTGAGCCACCGGGACAAACCATAACCACCAGCACAACCCCGACCGGCTGGAGAAAATCTTTAATATGTGACGCGCCAGGACCATAGCATGACCGAATGTAAGTGCCGGTTAGGATGATTGCGATAAAATAATCCCGTGCGTAGATTCGGGCTGTGCGAATGCCCGAAAAAATAGCTGCCCTGAGACACCGGATGGTAGGGGATCAAATCGTGGCCCGGGGTATTCGCGATCCCCGAATAGTGCGGGCCATGGAAATTATCCCCCGGCACAAGTTTGTCCCCTACACCAAGGCGCTGGATGCCTACGTGGATGGTCCTCTGCCCATCGGCCAGGGGCAGACCATCTCCCAGCCCTACATCACGGCCTACATGACCGAATTGCTGCACCTGCGTCCCACCGACCGGGTGCTGGAGGTGGGCACCGGCTCGGGCTACCAGGCGGCCTTGCTATCCTGCCTGTGTACGGAAGTTTTTTCTATGGAGATCATCGCCGCCCACTCGGTCCGGGCCCGTAAGGTGCTGGAGGAGCTGCAGTACACCAACATCCATCTGCGGCTGGGTGACGGCCGCGAGGGCTGGGTGGAAACCGCCCCCTTCGACCGCATCATTGTCACCGCCGCCGCCCGGGACCGGGTCCCACCAGCCCTACTGGAGCAGCTGGGAGCAGACGGCCGGCTGGTGATTCCCCTGGGAAAAACGGTGCACAGCCAGAGGCTGTTGGTCTACAGCCGGCGTAAGGATCAGCTTATTGAAGAGGAAGATTTGCCGGTGCGGTTTGTGCCGCTGGTGGAGGGTGGCGACGGACACCTGAGCCGGAAGGGCGGTGCCCCTTAAGCGATTCCCCCTGAACCGGAGAACTGCGAAATCTCTATGCCGAACCGGCGTGCGGCCTCCTGCCATTTGGCGTGGTCCGGCTTCTCGAATATGAACGCGGGATCGGCGGGCACTACCAGCCAGTCGCCGTTGGCGATCTCCTGATCGAGCTGGCTGGCCCCCCAGCCGGCATAACCCAGTGTGAACCGGAACCGGTCCGGCCCCCGGCCCGTTTGGATATCCTTGAAGATCCCCACATTGGTGGACAGGGAAATCCGGGAAGAAATCCGCTCGGTGTCGTCGATAGCGTATTCGGAGGAGTGCAGCACGAACCCCAAGGCCGGTTGCACCGGTCCCCCAAAGTAGACATCCATCACCTTCAGACCGCCGGTGGGGGCCAGGCCCAGCGATTCCATCACCACCGCCACCTTCCCAGAGGCCAGCGGCCTGTTGATTACCATCCCCATGGCTCCTTGAGGTCCGTGATCGCAGATATAGATCACCGTTTTCTCAAAGAAGGTCTCCGAGAGGTGCGGCATAGCGATCAGAAAGGTATCCTTGAAATTGTCCATCAATCAGAGATCCTGGCTCCACCCGGCCGCATCGAAACCTTGCCGGGCCCACACAGTTGGCCCGACATAAATACGGGGCGTAAAACTTAGTACTTTTCCCGCCTTTCTACAGTAAAAATGTTGCTGCTGCGGAGTCCCGCTGCCGGCCAGCGGCCGCTACTAATACAGAAAACGCTGGAAGCTGTACGGCGAGATTTTGATTCCTTGACGGCCCACTTCCCAATCCAGCCGGGTCTTCCAGCGGCGGATTTCATCGTGCATCGCAGTGGGTGAAAGCGGCCTGATTTCCTCCGCTGCGGCTATGGACAGATAGGGCGCCTGGGGGGTGGGATCGAACCGGGATAGGTAGATAATGTCCCCTTTGGTAAGGGGCAGTGACCGCATCAGGGAAACAGTATCTGTCAGGTGCTCCTGGCTGAAGCGTTGCCCTCCCAGGCCGACCATCAAGATCACAACCACCGCCAACCGGGCTGCTTTCAAGTTAGAGACCACCTGGAGGATATCTTCCCTGGTACCGGGTTTTTGCACGAATTCCAACAGGGCCTCACAGCCGCTTTCCACCCCCAGGGACACCCGTCGCAGGCCCAGCTCCTTAAGGGCTCGGTACTGGGCAGCGTTTTTGTGGGCGCCGGTGTAAATGTCCAGGAAGGCATGCAGGCCGCCGGCATCCAGCAGGGGCCTGACGCCGGCGGTGGCCCGCACTATTTCCAGCAATTCAATCAGTCGTTCCTGGGAGATGGCCAAGGCGTTGGCGTCGCCCAGAAAGACCGAGTTACGGTAGGAAAGTCCGGCGCCCATAAAGGACACCACCCGGTCGATGTGCCGGCGGAATTCGTCCGGGGCGCGAACCGTAAAAGACTTATCGCGATAAAGTGTGCAGAAGGTGCAGCGGTTATAGGTGCAGCCATCGGTAGCCTGGAGCACCAGGGCCCGGTATTGATCAGGTGGCAGAATTGGCACGTGACCGTAGATCTGGTGAAACTCGGCGGCGCTGGCTTGCAACCGTTCATAGGTATAACCCACGATCCGGCGGAAAACGATCGCCGTATCCGGGTAGCGCTCCAGATTGGCCTGATCCTCCAGCAGCAGCGCCACCTGTGAGCAATACTGCTCCACCAATTCCCGGGATTGCTCAGGGGTGAGAAGCTGCTGTTGCCGGTTAACCCCCAGGTGGGTTTCAGTCCGCCAGAGCTTTTGGAAAGAATTGTCCAGGCCGCGGCGCAGGTTGGTGCCGTCCTGATACATCCCGAAAAGCCGGCCCTCCAGGTCATAGGTGACCAACTCCTGCCGGGTAAATGAGATAGTCACCGCAATGGGCTTGTGGCTCACCACCACCCGCCGTTTTCGAAGTTTCCAACGCGATAGCGCCATGTGTGAAATATAGGGTGGCGGCTCAGCTCATGTGGCAGTATTTTTCTACTCTGAATCCGCCAGATTGGGAGTCCGGATTGCTGACGCTTGAAAATCTATTGACCGGCGAACAAGTCATTCTGCTCGATGGGGCCCTGGGCACCGAGTTGCTCCGCCACCGGGTGGAGTTATCGCTGCCCCTCTGGTCCGCCGCCGCCCTGGACAGCGCACCCGAGGTTGTCAGTGAAATCCACCGCGATTACCGGGAGGCCGG
>SDBT01005531.1_pt1 | contig 21179 bp, 21 predicted proteins | sample 2277101 | NCBI WGS metagenome assembly SDBT01 (sample SAMN10404973, study PRJNA504765) | marine sediment metagenome | isolation source: marine sediment core GS10_PC15, 103 cmbsf | place: Arctic Ocean: Southern Knipovich Ridge | collected 2010
TGATTTTTAATTAAATAAGCGGCCAACCCTCTCATCATTATTGAATGAGCGCAACCGCAAGCTGCTTCCCCGTCCTCTCGAACTAACGTTTTTACTCCACAACAATATTCGCAGGCAGTCTGAGAACCAATTTTTATATACCTTTCCAGGTCAGCACCGGTTAAAATTATCTTTTTTCCTTCTTCGCCATAAGTGGGACCGAATACTCTGACTTTATTAATAGCATCTTGAACTTCATCAAAGGAAATATTCAGTTCTTTACCATAAACTTTTGGAATTCCAGATGGGATAAAAGATGATTTTATTTCTTTAAATTTCAAATAAGCACTGGCAGCAGCTAAATCACGATCCTCCTGAGAAAGATTGATGTCGCAAGACTCTAAATCGTCGGCCTCTTGGGATAATTTTTCAGGCCTCTCTGAATTATAATAGCTATAAACTATTGCTCCCCCTATAACGGCGCCTATTAGAACTGAGACTAAGGGAATGTAAATATTTTTTGTTTTTTGCATAATCTAAATTAAATTATTTATTAAATAATATAGTGACCTTTAAAATTTTTGTATTATTTTTCAGAGTTTTTAAAAATCTCTAAAAGTTCTTTAATTTTCTTCTTTTGTTCTTTTTTGTTTTTACTTTTAATTGCTTCGGCCACACAAGTATTCAAATGGTTCTCTAAAATAATCTGGTTTGCTTTTCTAATTGCCGCAATTACCGCCTCATTTTGTTTAATAATATCAATGCAATATTTATCACCTTTAATCATTTTTTTAATCCCTTCTAAATGCCCCGAGATATAGCTCATCCTATTGATAATTTGTTTTTTTGCAGATTTTTTCATTTTTTTATCAACCCCCCATAAGGGGGTACAATATTTAAGTTTAGCAAACAACGAAGTTTTGTCAAATCTTCTTAGAGATTGAGTATTATTCCTCCTCCTAAAACTTCCTGGCCTTTATAAAAAACTACTGACTGACCGGGAGTAATTGCTCGCTGAGGTTTTGAAAAAATCACTTTAATTTTACCACTTTTCTGCTTTGTAATTATGGCCGAAGCTGACTTATGCCTGTACCTTATTTTTGCCATTACTCTTAAAGGAAACCTTACATCAGAAATCCAATTTATATTTTTTACAAACAATTCTTTTTTATACAAATCCCTTTGGTTTTTCGTCACAATTAAAAGATTTCTTTTTATATCTTTATCTAAAACATAAAAAGGACCGCCAGGAAGCTTTATCCCGACTTTGTCGAGGATCCTCGATCGCGAAACAATCGGGATTCCTTTTCTTTGACCAATTGTATAAAAATGTAATCCTTGGTGTCTGCCGATTATTTTTCCTTTGGGGTCTATAATTGAACCGGGTTTTGCTTTAAGATGTTTTTTCAGGAAATCATTTATAGTAGTTTCAATAAAACAAATTTCCTGAGATTCAGGGATGTCTAAAACCGGCAATTTAAATCTCCTTGCTAATTTTCTAACCTCAGTTTTTGTATAATTACCAACTGGAAACAAAATCTTTTTCAGTATCTTTTGATTTATCTGCCACAAAAAATACGACTGATCTTTTTCTTTGTCTATTCCTTTTAATAATTTTTTATCTTTTTTCCTTGCATAGTGTCCAGTGGCTATATAATCTGCCTCCAAAGCCATAACTTTTTTCAATAAAAGTTTAAACTTTATTTCCTTATTGCAAACCACGCAAGGATTAGGCGTTAGCCCTAATTTATAATTTTTTAAAAAATAATCAACTACTTTCTTTTTAAATTCTTTTTCAAAATTAAAAACATAAAAAGGAATATCAAGTTTAGCTGCCACTGCCCGAGCTCTTTTTTCGCTCTCGGGCGTGCAACATCTATTTTGGACATAAACTAAACCATCTTTATCTCGCTCTGCCCAAAACTTCATAAAAACTCCGATAACATCAACCCTTCGACCTGGCTCATGGCAAAAACCAGCTTCTTTTAGCAAAGCTGCCGCAACACTTGAATCAATACCGCCGGACATTGCTATTATTACTTTCATGCCCCGTACCGAACTTCTTCTGGTTCGGGGTTTGTTTTTTGATTTTATTTTTTTCATTTAGCTAAAGATTTTCGGTAATCTCTAATTAAAAATCTCCATTTTCTTTTGGACCAATAGTGACTGGCGTAATCGATACCAACCCTACCTGTTGCTAAAATCTGTGATGGTTTTATTTTCTCGCCTCTATCCTCTACCCAAATTCTCTTGTTTTTAGATAAATCTTCTCCATAAAAAGATTTATCTAATTTTAAATAGCGACAAAGCTTGCCCGGTCCATTTGTTAATTTTAAATTTTGCTGGACGCGAAGCGGACTCCCCGGAGGGTTGCTTTTGAATTTTGAATCAATTTTTAATTTTGAATTATCTAAAACCGGTTCAAGCGCTCTAATTAAAACGCACTCCGGTTCTCCTTTGCCGGCAGTAGTGATATTTAACTGCCAGTACATTCCGTAAACCAAATAAATATAAATGTGGCCGCCAATTAAATATTCAATTTTATTTCGAAGAGTTATCTTCCCTTTATAAGAATGCGCCGCCCTGTCTTGAGGGCCAACATAAGCTTCGGTTTCTATAATTTTCCCCACCAATTCTCTCTTTCCAACCTTTCTAACAATATATTTACCCAAAAGCTCTTTGGCCACTTTCAAAGTAGGACCTGTATAAAAATTTCTATTTAACTTTTTTTTCATTTAGCCTGCCAGCCAACCCCCATCTATTACTATAGTGGAGCCAGTCATATAAGAGGATTCATCAGATACCAAAAATAAAACTAAATTAGAAACCTCCTGGGGCTTCCCCACTCGACGCATCGGAACCCTGGATAGCGTTGCTTCTTTTTGTTTTGGATCTTGCATTACTGGATCAATCATTGGAGTCTCAATCATTCCCGGCGCGATAACATTAACTCTAATATTATATACTGCTAATTCTATAGCCATAGCTTCGGCCATCCCGACAATCCCTCCTTTTGAAGCGCAGTAATGGGCAATGTTTGGAAAGCCAATTCCCTGCTGTCCCATAGCTACAGAAGCAATATTAACAATTACTCCTGACTTCTTCTTTGCCATTTCTTTTGCTGCTGCCTGAGCGCATAAAAAATATCCTTTGAGATTTATACTCAAAGTTCTGTCCCATTCTTCCTCGGTTAGCTCTAAAAAGGGTTTAAACTCAGCTATGCCAGCATTATTAACCAAAATATCTATTTTGTTCCATTCCTCAATTGTCTCCTTTATCATTCTGTCTACATCTTGTTTTTTCGAAACATCGCACTTTATTGCTATTGCTTCCCCGCCATCCTTTTTAATTTCCTTTGCTACTTTCTCACAATCTTCCAAAGAAATATCGGAAACAACTACCTTTGCTCCGGCTTTAGCTAAGGTCAAAGCATGGGTCTTTCCCATTCCCTGACGAGCTCCTGTAACAATAGCTACTTTATTTTTTAAACTAAGCATTTCGTTATTTTATTATTTTATTATTTTTAATAACTCGACCTTTTTACCTATTTCATCCACTTTTTGTATCTCTTTTCTATTTCTTTCTTTTCTTTTTCTATTCTCTGATGTCTTTTTTGAAGTTTCTCCGGAATTGATTTTTTATTTTTTGACAAATAGTCGTAAATTGCTTCAGACAAAGCGTCAATGCCAAGCAATGAGCAATGGTGCTTTATAGGAGGCAGACCCCCTAATGATTTAACAACTTTATTACTTTCAATCTCTATTGCTTCTTCTAAAGTTTTTTCTTTTGCTAAATCAGTAACAACGCTGCTCGCGCTAATTGCGGCAACACAACCAAAAGTTTCAAAAGAAATGTCTTTAATTATCTCTTTCCCTTTTTTATCTTTTTCAACTTTAATATAAAGCCAGAGAACATCGCCACAAATAATATTGCCCACTTTTCCGATGCCATCGGGATTTTTTATCTTTCCATAGTTGTGAGGATTTTTGAAATGCTCAATAACTTTTTTTGAGTAAGTATCATTAGCCATATTTTTTAAATGGAGAAATTTCTCTTAATTTTCTAACTATCCCGGGCAAAACTTTAACTAAATAATCTATATCTTTTTCTTTTGTCCATCTGCCCAAAGTAATCCTCAGAGAACCATGAGCTTCCTGAGGCTTCAATCCCGTTGCCAAAAGTACGTGGCTTGGTTCTAATTTTGCAGAAGAGCAAGCTGAACCAGTTGAAACAGCAATCCCTAAAAGATCAAGCCTAATGACCAAAGACTCTCCCTCAATAAAAGAAAACCAAAAATTAGCATTATTTGGCAATCTTTTTTTTGGGTGACCTGCCTCGCGGCAAGGCGGGCCGCTTAAATGAGAATCCTCTATTTTAAGAATGCCTTTTATCAGTTTATCTCTTAGTTTAATTAACCTTTGGCTTTCTATTTTCATTTCTTTTTTACAAATCTCACAGGCTTTAGCAAAACCTACAATAGCTGGCACATTTACTGTTGAACCTCGCAGTCCCATCTCTTGGCCACCACCGTGTAAAAGCGGTTCGATTTTAGTTCTTTCTCTTACAAATAAACAGGCTGCTCCTTTTGGTCCATACATTTTATGAGAGCTAGCTGTTAACAAATCAATATTCATTTTGTTTACATCTATGGGAATTTTGCCAAAGCTTTGGACGCAATCTGTATGAAAACAAATTCCTTTTGCTTGGCAGATTTTTCCAATTTTTTCAATTGGCTGGATAGTGCCAATTTCATTTGAAGCGTGAATTATTGAAACTAAAATAGTATCTTTCTTTACTGCCCTTTTAACATCTAAAGGATTAACTGAGCCATATCTATCAACCGCTAATCTGGTTATTTCAAACCCTTGTTTTTCCAGCCAGTTTGCTGCTTCTATAATACAAGGATGCTCAATTTGAGAAATAATAATGTGCCTGCCCTTTTTCCTGTTTGCAAAAGCTATTCCTTTTAAGGCAAAGTTGTTGCTTTCAGTAGCAGAGCTAGTAAAAACTATCTCATTTGGCTTAGCACCCATTAAATCTGCCACAACCTCCCTGCTCTTTTCCAAAGCCAACTTTGCTTCCTGGCCAAAAAAATGAAGAGACATTGTGTTCCCAAACTTTTTACTAAAAAAAGGCTCCATTGCTTTGGATGCCCGGAGATCAACCGGCGTAGTGGCAGCATGATCAAAGTAAATTTTTTTCATAAGATTATTTTTTGTGTAAAAAAAGCAAATTAGCGATTAATCAAATCTTTAAGGGTCATAGAATTTAAAGTAGAATCTACAGAGTCCTGAACTTTATCCCAGACATTTTTTGTTGAACATATTCTTGCCATTTGACAGCCAGCGCAATTAACCGGCACTGTACTTTCTAAAACTCTGACAATCTCTCCGGCTGTAATTTTTTCTGGCCCTTCTGCTAAAAAATATCCTCCATGAACGCCCTTTTTTGCTTTTACTAAATCTGCCTTTTCCAATTCTGAAACTATTTTTTCCAAGTAATCAAAAGGTATATTCTCTTTTTTAGAGATTTCTTTTATAGAACATACTTCTTTTTCAGAAGAATGCTTTGCCAAATAAACCATTGCCCGAAGTCCGTATTGTGATTTTTTTGATATTTTCATTGTTGATTATTGTGACGAGAACCGTTCTCGTCACATATTCGCATACTTAAAAGCCGACAATATTTGTCGGTTTTAGTTTATCAAAAGCAAAACATCGTGTCAAGAACTTTATTACTCCCCTCCTCTTTTCTTAATAAGCATCACTATGCTGCCCACTGCGCCGATTAAGAAACCAACAGGACAAGCAAAAATTGCAATAAGGAAAAAGATTACGCCAACAGCCTCTACCAAATATTTTAATACAGTTATATCGCTGGTAACTACACCCAAAGCATAAAAAACATTATGCAAAAGAACAAAAACAAAAAATCCTGCAGCAGAAGCTCCTGTTAATATTAAAAACTTTTTAAGCATTCCTTTTACACTCCCCTTTATAGCCAGAAATAGTAACACCGAGCCTAACAAAAAGAAAACGGCAAGTGGCGCCAAAAAAAGAATAGAACCCCTGAATAAATCTCTAACCGCTGGAATAAAAAATTCAGCTAATACCACGAGGAAAACCCCTATTAATACCCAAAATGTTGTTACAATAAATTTATTCATGGTTCTTTTCTGACTTTTTTCATAATTTTTATATTATTTAATTTCTACCAGTTTATTTCCTGAAATTTTATATCTCACAATTTTTTCAAGAGTAGGACAGCACAAAGCATCATCTGGGCCTTGAATAACTATATCAAGAATGATCTCGCTAGATTCTATAGTTATAGAATTTATTATTATCCTATCTCCTAATATCTCAGAGTCCAGATATAAAGGATTTCCTTTATCATTAATCATCACGGCTAACTCCACAAAAACACCGCTGCCACCAAAATTACTTACTAAAATAACCACTGCGTCCTCTTCGCCATCACTATTTAAATCGCCGTACACTACTATATCCTCAGCAATCCAAGTCTCCCGTATAAATAGCATGCCTGATTCTTCTCTTTCTTCTGAATAGTACCCGCCTTGAAGTTTGACCCACCCCATGCAGGCTTCGCAATAATACTCGGCATTCTTTAGAACTTCCAGCGTTAACTTATATTCTTCCTCCTCCTCTCTTTCTTTTCGGCTCTTTTTCTCACACACAGCTCCAACTAAAACCAAACTTATTAATAATAGAACCGTAATAAGTAGAGTTGTTTTTTTCATAATTAATTTATCTTTTTTATTATATCATAACAAAAAACCCGAGGGTATGGTTCGACACGGCTCACCACAAGTAACCTCGGGAATGGTTCGATAAACTCACCACAAGTAACCTCGGGAAATTAGCTCGGGGGGTGGAACGTAATTCGAACTTGGTTCTGGGAGAATTTTCCAGCGGTTGCATAAAAAATCTTTTGAAAAGAAAAAAGCACCTACTAATTTTCGGTGCTTGGTAAAAAGGGGCTGGAAAATAGAGTTGATCCCATTTTTCAAATTATTTATAAGTCACAAACATCCCAAAGACGGATTACAGCTAGTGCGCCAATAAGTCCCGCTGCCACTCCCACTACTACAGTTGCCATGCAGGCTACCACTACATAAAATATAACATCATTTTCTGGCACAAATAGGGCAAAGCCAAGCGACTTCAATCCTATAAATATAACGAGAGCGCAATAGACTAAAACAAGCATAACAGTTCCTAAATATCCCAGGATCCTTAGCGCAACCATTCTTAAATATTCTAGGGTCATCAATAAAAAAGTTTTCATTTTTTCTCCTTTCTAACGTGTCTATCTATTATTTTTAATTTCAAAAAACTGTTTTCATCATACACCCGTTATTTAAATCTGTCAACAAAAAACCCGAGGGAATGGTTCGATAAACTCACCACAAGTAACCTCGGGAAATTAGCTCCCCGGGCAGGACGCACTTAGAACTTTTGATTGGAAGACAATGAGGGAAGAATTGGATAATTTGAGTTTTGTGTAGAAAAAAAACCCCTTGATGTTATCGCGAGGTTTATTAAGTATTTATGGTAAATTTAGTCTACTATTTCAACTTCTTTTCCTTACGGGTTTGTTTCGCTGAATAATCGTCTCGACTTCTGCTATTTTTTCTTTATTGGGCTCTATTCCTGCTTTTGAACAAAAAATCTTATATGTAATCAATCCATGCCTAGTTGAGTCCATATGACGATATAAGGCTCTTGATAAAGCTAACTCAATAACAGAACGTGCCCCCCTGGCATATATTTCTTTCAGTTTCTCGCTAATATCCACGCCTTTTTCCCTAGCATCCCATTTTGCCTTAATCAAATGTTCTTCCATCATCTCAGCAAAACCCGGCCTACTAGCATACCATTCGGCTTTTTTTAATTCTTTCTTATATGAAGAAGAGCTAATTCCCTTTGGCATATTTTGCTGTACCGGATTAAAAACTATTTTAGTTATGTTTGGTATAAGCCCCCAAACTATTAATACAAACACTAAAATACCCAAAATTATTAAGATACAATTTCCTTTTTTACTTTCCATAACATTTTTCCTTTCTAATTTTAAAAGATCAATTTTTTGTTAGCTTCTACAATTTTCTAATGTAGCATAAACTTAATTTATTGTCAAAAAAACACGCGACTCGGTCTCTCGAACCGAGCACTAGCCTGCTCCCCGAGCAAGACTCCCTTCGGTAAACTCAGGGTAAACTTCTCATCCTGTCACCAGAATATCCGAAAACAAAAACGCCCCTTTCGGGACGTTTTATTTTCGGAGCTCCCCGGGCAGGACTCGAACCCCAGTAGTACCCCGCCAAGGCGGGGACTACGGGGCATGCTTTTAACCTTTATTCATACCTTAAAGCGTCAACTGGGTTGAGCTTTGAGGCGCTTCTAGCTGGCAAATATCCTGCGATACAACCAATTAAGAAAGAAAAAGTTAAACCGAAAAGAATAAGCTGAGGAGTTATTGAAGCTTTTAACATAAAGAAGTATTGGCTTTGGGCATAAATTTCCACTATTTTAGCTAATCCCAATCCTAAAACTATTCCCCCCAATCCGCCTGCTAATCCAAATATCCCGGATTCAATCAAAAAGATAGCGATAATAGTTTTTCTTTTCGCTCCAACAGCTTTCATAATTCCGATTTCTTTAATCCTATCGTGAACTGAAGTATACATAGTATTCATTATTCCTATTCCTCCAACAATAATAGCTATTGATGCAAATCCAAAAATTGCTACTTGTATCAAACCCATTATATTGCCAACTATATCGGTCATTTTTTCACTGCTAAGAACTGTATAGGGCGGCGAATCTTCTCCTTTTATTCTTTTTCTATTTTCCTCTAAGCTTTCTTTTATATTCTCCACTACCTCGTCCGCTGAATATCCTGGTTTAACTTTAGCCATAACCATTTTAGCCCCTTCTCTCTCGCCGGTAATTTCTCGATAGATATCTAAATCCATATAAACCTGGGAGTCGTCTTGTTTACTCCCTACAGATTTTAATACTCCGACAACCTCAAACTGCTTTCCTTTGAGAGTAATTTGAGTTCCTGTTTTCATTCCAGGGAACACTTCCTTGGGCACTAAAAAGCCAACAAAAATTTCTCTTTTGCCAGGAATTGGCCAACGCCCTTCTACTAATTCAAAACCCATATCAGTTCTTAATATATCCAAACCTTTCTCTATAGGGACTCCAGCCACTAAAACTATTTTTTTCTCTCCTTGATATCTCATCATTATTCCCTTATAGGTCATAGGAATAACAGCCTCTACCCCTTCAGCTTTTTCTATTGCTTTAATATCATCATCAGTTAGTTCTAATCCTCCAACCATCATAGTTGCTATATCAGTAATCTCTCCAGGCATTATCATAATTAAATCTTTTCCCATCATTTTCAGTTGTGATAAGACCGCTGTTTTTACTCCCTCACTTAAAGAAAGCAAAGACATAATCAAAAAAACACCAATAACAACACCGATCATGGTCAACCAGCTCCTTAAACGCCTTTTTCTTAAATTTCTTACAGCAATTTTAATATATTCTTTTATCGTTTTTCCCATAGAACTTTTTCTTTTACTAAGTGATTAGAAACTATCTGGCCATCCATAATATTAATCACTTCCTCTGTATACTCTGCGATATGAGGATCGTGAGTCACAACAATAATGGTCTTTTTTTCTTTTTTGTGAAGGTCAATTAAAATCTTCATAATCATCTTTCCAGTAGTAGAATCTAAGTTTCCGGTTGGTTCATCAGCAACTATAATCTCAGGGTCATTAGACAGGGCTCTGGCAATAGCAACTCTTTGCCGTTCTCCTCCAGAAAGCTCAGATGGTCTGTGAAAAATTCTCTTCCCCAAACCCAAAGAACTAAGAAGTTTCTTTGCCCTTTCTATTCTTTTATTTTCAGGAACGCCTTGAAAAACCATCGGAAGCATTACATTTTCAAGAGCATTAAGGCTATGAAGCAAATTAAACTGCTGAAAAACAAATCCAATTCTCTGGCCCCTAATCTCGGCCAGGTCATCTTCAGAAAGTTCCATAATATCCTGTTTCTCCAAAAAAACCTTTCCTTTGGTGGGGACATCTAAACAACCGACAAGGTGCATAAGGGTTGACTTTCCAGAACCCGATGGCCCCATTATAGTAACAAAAGCACCTGGATGTATCTCCAGGCTTATTCCTCTTAAAACCGTAAGTTCTACCTTCCCTAATTGATAAATCTTCCAAACATTTTCTAATTTTATTAATGGTTCAGCTTTCATAATTTTTCACCAACAACTACTTCCTCGCCTTCTTCTAAGCCGGAAATAACCTCAACAAAATCATCACCCTCCAGACCAATTTCTATTTCTCGTTCTTCAACCTCGCCATCTTTAAAAACCTGAACTATGTTTTTGCCGTTTATTTTCTCTGCTGTCCCTTTTGAAATAACCAACACATTTTCTTTCTTTGCGCTTTCAATAATAATGTCAGCGGTCATGCCGGGTTTAATCCCCTCTTTCTCTTCTTCAAAACTAATAGCCACTTCATAATAAACCACTCCTCCGATAAGTTTCTCTGCCGGATCAATTGAAACTACTTTACCTTCTAAAATCTCATCAGGGAAAGCAGGAATAGTAATCTTTACCGGATTTGAAACTTTGACATCAACGATATCCTCTTCATAAATATCCACCTCTACTTGAAAGGGAGCTGTCGGAAGAAAAGAAATTACGGAATCAGTTGTCTGAGTCATTTCTCCTTCTCTTTTGTTTACTTTTGTTATCTGCCCATCTGTGTGGCTTTTCAGAACAGCATCCTGAATCTTGCTTTGCAAAAGAGAAACTTTAGCTTGGGCTTGCTTTATTTTAGCTAAATACAAATCAATGTTCTCTTGAGTAGGACCTGCTTCTTTTAGAGCGAGTTCGTCTTGAGCTTTCTGTAATTTAACCTCAGCTGTAGCAATATCAGCTTCAGCGCTATTAATATTTGTTTCGTTGGTAACTTTAGTTGTTGAGATGGTTTGCTGAGCGCCAACAGTATTAGTATGGGCAGTATTAATATATGTTTTTTGATTATCTAAGGAGGTTTTATCGACGCTTGAAACAACATTGCGATAAGATATTGTCTCCGTCATATTCCGAATCACCTCTAAAGCCTCCTGGATATCTTCTAAGGCCTGTTCGGTTTCTGCAAGGGCTGTATCAATTTTTTCATTCTGAGAATCAGCTTTAGCATCATTAATGTAAGATTTTGCTTCATCCATGGCATTTTTAATTTTATCTTTGTTTTCTTTAACGTTTAGGGATTCTTGATCAGAGGCAGTAAAATAATCACGCTGGATATCATTTGCTATGTTATAAGTATTGTAAATTTTCAAATAAGAATCGTCTAAAGTATTAAGGGCATCTTCATACGCATTATCTAAATCTTCCTCGGCATCGGCTTTTACATCTTCTAAACTTTGGTTTTTGTTCTCAAGAGTAACCTGAGTATTCAAAACTTCGGTTTCAGCAACTTTAATTTCTTCGGAAGAAGAGCCAGCTAAAAGTTTATTGTAATCTGCCTGAGTTACTTCAAGAGCAGCCTGAGCTTCAGTTAATTCAATATAAAACTGGTTGGTATCAAGTTTAGCTAATTCCTGCCCGGCTTCAACTATATCCCCCACCTCAACATATATTTTCTCAATTCTGCCTGCGTTTTTGAAACCAAGCTCTGTTCCTGCTGAAATTTTAACAGTGCCAGTCTCTGAAATCTCTTTTACAACAACGCCTATGGTTGCTTTTTCTAAAATAAACTCTGTCCCGTCTTCTTTAATGAAAAACCAGTAAATAATAAAACCTAAAATAATAATGCTAATAACCGTTATGATAATTATTTTTTTGCTCATAATTTAGAGAACAGTAAACAGAGAACAAAGAACAGAAAAATTGTTCATTGTCCCGACCTTGTCGGGGATCCTCGATGGCTTTGCCATCGGGATTTATTGTTCATTGTTCATTAATTTATTTCTTTATTTCATTTTATATTCTTTTAATTAAAAAGGCAAACAAATTATTTTAGAATAAAAAGATTGACAAAAGGAATAAAATATTCTAATTTTCAATATTAAGCATGTGAAAAGCCTGAACCTGTTTCGCAGGTTTTATACGAAAAGGCACATGCGAATAACAGTACTTTGACAAAATTAATAATGAATGAAAGGAGAATAAAATGTTACAGTTTTTCAGAAAACCTGCCTTGAGTGAATCGGCAGTAAAACAGATTCAGATTAACACAGAAAAGAATTTGGGAATTGAAATTGGCGGAATAATAACAGAATGGTGTTTCTATATCCAAACAAGTGAAGCTCTTAACGAAAAAGAATTAGAGATTCTTCAATGGCTTTTGACTGAAACATTTGAACCAGCCAATTTTAGCAGAAAGTCATTTCTTGGGCAGTACGCGCCAACCAAACTTGAAGTCGGGCCCCGACTCAATTTTGAAACAGCCTGGTCCACAACAGCAGTTTCTATTTGTCACGCTTGCGGTCTATTTAAAATAGCGCGGATAGAACGTTCACTGCGACTTGGCTTGTCAAATGTATTAACCCAAGACCAAAAGACGGCTTTTCTTGCTCCACTTCATGACCGGATGACTCAAACGTATTATCCCCAGCCCTTAAAAAGTTTTGATTCAGGATTAAAACCAGAACCCGTTCAGATTGTTCCCGTAATTGAGCAAGGGATGCCTGCCTTAGAAGCTATCAACGCTAAGCTGGGATTAGCTATGGATAAGCAAGATCTTCAGATGTTTCACAAGTTAGTTATTGAAAAGCTAAAACGCAATCCTACAAATGTAGAAGTTGCCGATTCTGCTACCTGCAATAACGAACACAGCCGTCATGGTTTTTTCAAAGGCAATCTAATAATTGATGGAAAAACTATGGAGAGGACCCTTATGGAGATTATCAAAACTCCTTGGCAAAAAAATCCTGGAAACTCTTTGATCGCTTTTTACGACGATAGTTCAGCAATCCAAGGTCAAGAAATTGTTACTTTAATTCCAAGAAAACCCGGTGAGTGCAGTGCTTTTGATCTTGCCAAAGTTCTCTACCATCTTACTTTGACAGCTGAAACCCATAATTTTCCTTCGGGGGTAGCACCTTTTCCCGGAGCTGAAACTGGTACTGGCGGACGCATCCGGGATAATCAAGTAGTAGGAAGGGGTGGATTGGTTATTGCTGCTGGAGCCGCCTATTGTGTAGATAATCTTCACATTCCAAGATATGAACTTCCTTGGGAAGATGAGTGGCTTCATCCCTCTAGTTTAGCTCCGCCTTTGGAAATCCTGATTCAAGCCAGTAATGGCGCTTCAGATTATGGCAATAAGTTTGGTGAGCCGGTTATCTGTGGCTTTGCCCGATCCTGTGGCATAGAACTACCAGATGGCCGCAGAGGCTGGTTTAAGCCAATCATGTACACCGTAGGCGCTGGTCAAATTGATGGCCGACACATTAAAAAAGGTGATCCTAAAAAGGGTATGCTGATGATTCAGGTCGGTGGACCTGCCTACCGAATTGGCGTGGGTGGTGGTCCGGCAAGCTCTATGATTCAAGGAGAAAATACTGAGGAGTTGGACTTTAATGCTGTTCAGCGGGGCGATGCCCAAATGGAACAAAAGGTGAACCGTTTATTCCGGACTTGCGTTGAACTTGGTGATGACAATCCTTTTGTCTCCCCCCATGATTTAGGAGCTGGCGGCGACTGTAATGCCCTGACCGAACTTGCTGGCACTGCCGGTGCTCATATTGAGTTGCGAGATATTCCCCTGGGAGATAAGAGTTTATCAGTTGTAGAATACTGGCGCAATGAATCTCAAGAGAGAAACGTTTTTCTGATTTGGCCAGATCGTTTTAACCAAATCAAAAGAATCTGTGAGCGCGAAGGAATACCTTATGCTAATGTTGGAACAATTACCGATGACGGCTGGCTTACTCTTTATGACAAAAGTGATGATTCTACTTCGGTAAGATTACCTTTAGAAGATATTCTGAAAGCTCCTCAAAAAACCTTTGAGTTGAAACGCATTCCGCCAAAACGGATGCCGCTTATGCTTCCGGAAAGTATAACATTTAAAGAAGCTCTGGAAAGAGTTTTGCGCTTGGTCTCGGTCGGCTCTAAAAGATTTTTAACCAACAAAGTTGATCGTAGCGTTACTGGTTTAGTTGCTCAACAGCAATGTGTCGGACCCAACCAAATAACTCTTTGCGATTACGCAGTGATCGCCCAAAGCCATTTTGGTTTAAGCGGAGTAGCTTTGGCTCTCGGAGAACAACCTATTAAGGGATTGATTTCTCCAAATGCGATGGCCCGTTTAGCAATCGCTGAAGCCCTGTTGAATATAGTAGGAGCTAATATTACTAAACTTGAAGATATTAAGTTTTCTGCCAACTGGATGTTAGCTGCCAAGCTGCCTGGTGAAGGTGTCTGGCTCTACGATGCAGCCCTCGCTTTAGAGCATATTTGCAAAAAACTTGGCATTGCTCCAGATGGCGGCAAAGACAGCTTATCAATGGCTGCCAAAACTCAAGCTCCTGATGGAACCGGTCAGATTGTTAAGGGTCCTGGACAATTGGTTATTAGCGCCTATGCTCCAATGAATGATATCACCTGTAAGGTTACTCCCGATTTAAAAAAGCCAGGAAGCACCCTGGTATTCATCGATTTGGCATTGGGGAAAAATCGTCTCGGTGGTTCAGCCTTAGCTCAAGTTTTCAAGCAAGTAGGAAATGACTGTCCAGATGTTGAAGATGTTAATTTGTTTGCCAATGTTTTCAGAGCAATTCAAGAACTGGTAGAAAAAGGTCTAATTCTCTCAGTTCATGACCGTAGCGACGGCGGATTGATTGTCACTTTACTTGAAATGGCTTTTGCTGGTAACGTTGGTTTAAGGGTTGACTTGCAAACATATACTAATCCAATTGCAGCTTTCTTTAATGAAGAACCGGGTTTGGTGATTGAATGTGAAAAACTTGACCAAGTCAGAGAAATTTTTAGAGCGCAGGGAATTGGTTTTCAGACCATTGGCAAAGTTGCTCCTCAGGATAATCTGGAAATAGCAATTCAGTGCAACGGCAAAGAAGTGCTCAATAACTATATGCCTTATCTCCGAAAAATCTGGGAGGAAACCAGCAGCCAAATTGACCGACTCCAAGCTAATCCTGAATGCGTCGCCGAAGAAAGTGAAGTGAATGCTCTATTGGTTACTCCTCCGCCTTACAGGTTAAGATTTGAGCCAGAACCTACGCCCGAAAACCTGCTTACCGCCGCCAATAAGCCAAAGGTGGCAATTTTGCGGACCGAAGGAAGTAATGGTGACCGAGAAATGACTTCTGCTTTCTATCTGGCTGGATTTGATGTCTGGGATGTAACTATAAGTGATTTACTTTCCGGAAAAGCAAGTTTAGATGACTTCCGGGGAATAGCTTTTGTCGGCGGTTTCACTTATGCTGATGTTTTGGACGCTGCTAAGGGCTGGGCCGGTGTAATCCGGTTCAACAAGAAGCTCGTGGAACAGTTTCAGTATTTCTATGAACGTCCTGACACTTTTTCGCTGGGCGTCTGCAACGGCTGTCAGTTTATGGCTCTTCTCGGTTGGGTGCCCTGGTCTGGATTATCAGGCAAAGAGCAGCCCCGATTTATTAAAAACACTTCTGAACGTTTTGAATCACGGTTTGCTGCTGTTACAGTTATGCCTAATCCAGCGATTATGCTGAAAGGTATGGAAGGTTCAACTCTAGGTATCTGGATAGCTCATGGTGAAGGACATTGTTTCTTCCCTGATAATCTTGTTCAGATTAAAGTGATAGAAGAAGACTTAGCACCTCTTCGCTTTGTCGGTCCTGATGGATATTGTGCTTTAAAATATCCTTTCAACCCTAATGGCTCCTTAGCCGGCATCACAGCTTTGTGTTCGCCTAACGGACGGCATTTGGCAATGATGCCCCATCCTGAGAGAACTTTTCTGAAATGGCAGTGGCCCTGGATGCCGGAAGATTGGCAAGATAATTTAAAAGCCAGTCCCTGGTTGAAACTTTTTCAAAACGCCAGAGAATGGTGTGAAAAAAATTAATAATTAAATAAGCCCCGCGACAAACACGGGGCTTTTTTATTTGACAAATCCATCGTAATGGTTAAAATAAGCTATTGGGAAAATTTGCACATTAAAAATTGAAAATTGAAAAAGAAAGGAATAAAAATGGCAAAGAAAAAAACTGGTGGAGCTTATACAAAAGCTGGCGTAGATATTGGCGCTGCGTCAGAGGCGGTGGATTTAATAAAAAAACACGTCAAATCAACTTATAACCTGCATGTCTTATCAGAAATCGGCGCTTTCGGAGGACTGATTGACGCTTCTGTTATTAAAAGTATGAGAAACCCTGTTCTGGTTCAAAGCATTGACGGCGTCGGTACCAAGCTAATAGTTGCCGAGATGATGAACCAATGGACAATCGGTCAAGATATTGTTAACCATTGCGTTAATGATATTCTTACTCTGGGAGCTGATCCCCTTACTTTTTTAAATTATGTAGGGGCAGCTAATCTTAAACCAAAAATAATAGAAAAAATTGTAGAAAATATGGCAATAGCTTGCAAGGAGGTTGGAGTTCCTCTTCTTAGCGGCGAAACAGCTGAAATGCCCGGCGTTTATCAGGAAGGTCGGCATGACGTTGTAGGTTGTATTACCGGCGTTGTTGAAAGATGTAAAATTATTTATGGTAAAAAGATAGCTGGAGGAGACGTTTTAATCGGACTGCTCTCAAACGGCCTTCATACCAATGGTTATTCTTTAGCCAGAAAGGTCTTTTTTGAAAAATTGGGATTGGATGTAAACACCCATATACCAAGGTTGGACTGTACGGTTGGAGAAGAATTACTTAAGGTCCACAAATGCTATTTTGGGGCGGTATATCCCCTTTTAGGAATATCAATCATTGAGATTCATGGCATTGCTCACATTACCGGCGGCGGACTAATTGACAATATTGCCCGACTTTTGCCAAAAGGACTTTGCGCTGAAATTTCTTACCAATGGAAAATACCAACTGTCTTCAAAATTATTCAGGAAACAGAAGAGGTTTCTGATGAAGAAATGCGTGGGGTTTTCAATCTCGGCATTGGCATGGTGTTGATTGCGCCATTTGAGCATTTTGCAACTATAAGGAATGCTTTAAAAGAATATGGAGAGCCGGAATGTATTCTTCTCGGTGAAATCAAAAAAACTCGTTCCAAAAGAGAAAAAAGAGTATTTTTTACTCCCTAATCACAAAGTCCCGCGTCTGACGCGGGACTATTTTTTTTAAACAAATTTCTTAACTCAAATAGAAGCTAATTTTGTTTCGGTTACGCTAAATCTTTTTCTAACCCACACTGTTGCTATTTCATAGGCTCCAAAAAAAACAGTTACATAAAACAGATTTCCCAAGAGAGTATTCCTAAAAAAGGGAATAGCCATTATATAACATTGAATTATTCCAGAAAGGGTCTTGGCATACCAAGGAGTAAAAGCCCAAACTGCAAAGTTAGTAATGAGGAAAAATAAGACAGCAGATAAAATTGCGATTCCTCCAACAGTATACCACTTCTTGTGTTTCTTCAACCAAAATCCTAAAACTACAGATAAAAGAAAAGTTCCGTAAACTGCAATCATCAAAACAATCCCATAATAACCAATAAATATATCTGAAATCGCTATTGCAAAAATAGGTAAAACAAAAGCTATCTTTCTGGAAAGATAAACTCCGCCAAATAAGGCAATGGCTAAAATTGGAGCGAAATTCGGTGGATGAGGGAGAAGGCGCAAACTAACTCCTATTAGAACAAAAAGCAAAGCAATAAAGAATTCTAAGGTTTTTCCTTTTTTGGTTAATTTTGACATATAATAATTCGCATGTGCGTATTCGCATGTGCTGAGGCCGAAGCTGCGCTATTCGCATACGTTAAAATGTTGATTTTTCAAATTTAAATTCTACTTTATCGTCGGGTTTTAATTCGCGCTTATCGGCTGAAACCATCGGCATTTCATTATTAATATAATATAACCAATATTTCCCATCCTGCCCATTTTCTTTATCTCCAATTGCCTCAATTAATATGCCGATGTCATAAGTTTTTGTTTTTAAAGTTAAACCCGATTCTTCGGTTTTCTCTTTTAACAAATCAAAAGCAGTCATTCCTTTCTTAAAATTACCTTGAAAGCTATCTGTATTTCCGTCCCCATAATCAATAATCAAACTTACCTCTAATTTAATTCCTTGTTGAAAAATTCCAGTTTCTTCCTGAAAACCAGATGGAATAATTTTATCTAAAGATATTAAATAGCCAGTACCTATCAAAATTGCCAATCCTCCTATTAATATAAAAATATTTAAATTTTTCATTTTAAGATTAACCTCATTAATAACATTAATATTATACCAAGCAAAAATACAAGAAAATAGATTATTGATTTTTTAAAATTTTCCTTATGTTTAATTTCGGGAATTAAATCCGAAGAGGCAATATAAATAAAATTTCCTGCTGCAAAAGGTAAAAGAAAAATTACTGACTGATCTATTTTCTCAGAAAGTAAAAATCCAATAACTCCGCCAAGGATTACAGCAATAGCCGATAAAAAGTTTAAAAACAAAGCTTTAGTTTTTTTAAATCCTCCATAAATCAAAACTCCGAAATCACCAATTTCCTGGGGAATTTCGTGAAGGGCTACTGCCAAAGCAGTAACTATTCCCATTGGTATGGCAACCGCAAAGGAAGCTGCAATAATCAAACCGTCAATAAAATTATGAATTGCGTCGGAAATTAAAATTAGATAGGAAAATGGCGCAATCTCTGGATGCCTGGTCGCGTGATGATGATGCCATCTAATAAACTGCTCTAAAATAAAAAAGGTGCAAAAACCCAGAAGCAAATATAAAAATACTTTCAAAAGTTGGTCCTCTTCTGTTCCGACTTTAACAATTGTTTCTGGAATTAGATGCAAGAATGCGCCTCCGATTAAAGCGCCTGCGGAAAAAGCAACCAAAACTAAAAGAATTTTATCAAGCAGTTTCTCTTTCAAAAATAAAGTGAATGCTCCAATAAAAGCAATTAGGCTGATTAAAAATGTACTGAGTAGAATATAAAATAAATTGCTCATTTTAATTAAATTTCTTTAAAACTTGAAAATCCTCTTTAAGCGTTTCTTTCATGTTCGGATTGTAGATTGCCACTGCTGGATGGTAAAGAGAAATAATTTTTAGATTTTGGGAAATGGTTTTTACTTCAAAGGTTTTTCCGTGAATTTTGCTAATTGGCTCAACCTTATCCTCCAAACCAAATTTCTCCATTAAAAATTTCATTGAATATCTGCCTAAAGGGCAGACAACTTCTGGCTTGATAATCTCAATCTGTCTTTCCAAATAAGGAACGCAAGCTTCAATTTCTTCCTTCTGGGGGTCGCGATTGGCAGGTGGCCGACATTTTAAAATATTACATATATAAACTTCTTCCCTTCTGATTCCTACTGAGTTTAAAAGTTCGTCTAAAATTTTACCAGCAGCCCCGCAAAAAGGACGGCCGGTTTTATCTTCTTTGGCCCCGGGGGCTTCTCCGCAGAAAATTATTTTTGCCTGGTGGCTCCCCTCTCCGATTACAGGATAAGTCCTTGTTTTATATAAAAGACACTTTTTACAATCTACAACCTCGTCTTTAATTTTTTTTAGTTTTTGGTCTACATTCGTCATATACCGAAAAGATAATAAAACCCAAGCATAAAAAGAATTATTGATTCCGCTAGTATAATCCAGGTAATAACTTTACTGGAAGCAAGCCAAACCTTCATTGTGAAAAAAGCTATCAAGAAAATAATAATTTCATCAAGCATATAAAAAAGAATGAAAAGAGCAATATACAAAAGAAAGAAAAATGTAGAAAGCTGAGATTGAGCTAAAATGCCGGCGAAAATTACCGGGACCACGGCTGAACAAGGAAATTCTACAATAGTAATTATACCAGCAAACATAAGTACGCTTACCAAAAGTAATAAAATATTTCCCGATCCTTTAAGGGATCTCTGGAATTTTGAAGAAAACCTTGATATTATCCCCTTTCCTGTACCTACTTCGCAGGTAGGTCCGTATTTTCTAAATCTGATGAACTGTCTTAAAAAATAAATTCCTCCTCCTATGCCTAAAATACCTATTAAAATTTCCATTATTCTTAAATAGGGAATGAAAAAGGAGAAAATTTTATACCAAATAACTATTAAAAATCCATAAACAACAGCAGTAGTTAAAATGAAAAGCCCGCCAAAAATTAAAGTTTTTTTTCTTGAGCGCAAAGCTAAAACCAAACCTAAAATTAAAACCAATGCCCCAAGTGAACAAACATTAAAACCATCTAAGGCGCCTAAAAGAACAGCTAAGACGGGCAGAGAATATTTTTCTATATCTATTTCGCCAATAATCGGCAGAGTAATCTTTCTTTCGGACTCACACGATTCTTGAGAACCTCCTTTAATTAATTTCACAATGCAATCTTCGATATCTTCACCAATCTCTTTATTAAATTCAAGAAAATATCTATCTCCAATAAAAGTAATAGGAACATAGCCTTGCTCTCTTGGCGGAACTTTATAATCTTGATAAAATTCTTTTATTAAATTAATATTTTCAGAAAAAGCAAATCTATTAACTTTAATTTCCGGATACTTTTTTTCTAATTCACTTAAAAACTTTTCTTCTTTGGCGCAATAAGGACAAGTGCTACTATAGAAAAAATTAATTTCTACTTCTTTTTCCTGAGCCAAAGCAAAACCAGCAATTGCCAACATTAGTCCTAAAATTAAAACAACAAGAGTAAATTTCTTCATATTATTTTACGAATAAGCTACAACAACAATGATCATCCTTTTCAATCTCTTCTTTATGCCAATGACAAGGACAAATTTTTCCTCGGTCTTCCTCTGGGTTTCCAGTAATTCTCCGACAGGGACAATATTTGACTCCATATTTCTTTTCATTTGCCAACAATCCCATCACTAATCTTTCTACTACTTTTCTATCTGGATTTAACCTAAATCCATTTTTCTCCGCATGTTCTTGATAATTTTTAATTATCTCATTAACTTTTTCCATTACTTTATTAATAATTTCTTGACTTTT
>SDBT01005532.1_pt1 | contig 21178 bp, 17 predicted proteins | sample 2277101 | NCBI WGS metagenome assembly SDBT01 (sample SAMN10404973, study PRJNA504765) | marine sediment metagenome | isolation source: marine sediment core GS10_PC15, 103 cmbsf | place: Arctic Ocean: Southern Knipovich Ridge | collected 2010
TTCTTAACTGGATGAAGTTTGTCTCGAGAAATATCAATGATATCATTGAAAAAATAAATTGCTGAAGTGAGAATGGTAAAAATAATGACGCATTTAATTGTCAGCCAAAAGTCAGTTGCTGATAACAATCTGCCGGAAAAAACCAAAGGAGCGACTAAAGCAAGGTTTTTGAGTGTTTGCCTCGGCCGGATCGATTTAAAAAGGTTGACAAAAAATTGAACCATAAAAACAGCCCTCCGATAATAACTGCTAGCATGATTATTGTATAAAACTTGCCTTGGCTGTTCAAGTTTAAAGCAAGGAAGCTTAAGATAAGGGTGATTCCCCAATAGAAAACAGCCGTTCGCCTTTTTCCCCAATGCCATTCATCAAGAAGTTTGTGATGAAGATGACCGCGATCACCCCAAACAGGTGAACGACCGGCTAAAACGCGGCGGGTAATGGAATAAAAAGCATCGATCACTGGTATTCCCAAAACAACAATGGCGGTGCCGACTTTGGTTGTCGAGAGAATAGCTAAAACAGCCAGCATAAAACCTGCTAAAGTTCCTCCGCCGTAACCCGGCATGATTCTCTGGGGATAGAAGTTAAACAGCAAGAAACCCAGATAAGCTCCAGCTATGATTGAAGCTAAGATAGCCACTGGCCATTGGGTAATATCCGCTGAAAATCTCATTGCTAAAAGGGCAATAGTTAAACCAGCAATAACCACAATTCCAGGCAATTGGCCATCAAAGCCCTTGGCCCAATTAACAATATTGCTTAAACCGACAATCCAGAGAAGAGCGAGAAAGTCGGAAACAATCCAAATGCTTCTTGTTTCGCCTAGGAGTTGAAAATGAATTTGAGGCTGGTCAAGACGAATAATGCCATTGAAGGGATTGGTAATAAAGGCAATGCCCACCCCTGCGCCAACTACAGCCCCAGCCGCCAAAAGACCAAGAACTAAACGGAGATAAGGATTAAGATCGAAGCGGTCGTCAAGAACGCCGGTAATGGTCATGATTACTATTCCAAGAAGAATTCCTTTTAGATGTTTATCCAGAGGAAGAAAAACAAGAGCGCTAATCAATAAAGAAAAAAAGATGGGAATTCCTCCGCCTCGGGGAACTGGCTGGTGATGAGTGTTTTGTTTTCGCTTTTTCTTTTTCGGATCATCAACCCAGCCCAAGCGGCGATAAACAAAGATAGTTAAAGGAGTTATTAACAAGGAAATAAAAAAGGCGGTTAGAAAAGGAGCCCCAATTAGGTTTTTAAATAAAGTATTCATCTAAAGAACAAGCCGGATAATTTGGATTAGACTGACTAAGATTAAAAAAGAAAAGGTCAAGCTGGCAATGGCCAGCATTTGCTTAATCAGATTTTCTTCTTTAGCGACTATCTTAGCAATAACAAAATTAATTAAAAGAACCGCTAAACAAAGGACAATAAGAATAATAATACCGGTGTAACTACTTAGCTGTTCTTTTCCCCAAGGCCGACTGTAAAAAAGGGGGATTTCTGGGGGAAGAAGCCGCCAGAAAGGAATAATAATCAAAATCTGGAGGGCCAATAAAATTAAATTGATTTGAAAAGCAATTTTGCTTAATTTTTCTTTCACTGGTTTTTATTTTGAGCTTGCGATAAACAAGCTTGTCTTATTTCGAATATCAATGAGAAACAAAGTACTCCTTATTTTAACATGAGATACCTAGAGAAGGCGGTGGTAAATTTGGAAATCTCCTATTTGCTTTTCAAGGGCATATTCCCATTCAAGCAAATTAAAGAAACTTGGAAAGGGGCGTTTTTCATCTGGATCAACAATTAAGTAACGTGGCTTTTGTTCTTGAAGAAGATCCATTGTTTCCTGATAACCGTTAAAGTCAATGATATGATAGGAAGCAGCATAGCGGCCAATTGGCAGGCGCTGGGTTAAGGCATAAATAAAAGGATCACTTCCCCAAATGAAGATTTTTTCGTTAGGAAGAGTGCGGACGATAAGATGTTCGCTGACTTGATAAATATCGTTTGCCCGCGGATCAAAATCAGCAAAATATGTCTGCTTGTTTTTCATTCCCAGGAGATATTGATAAAAATTGGCATAGTAAGGAAGATTTACGTAGTACCAGAATCTGAAAACAAAAAAAGTGGCAATAAGAATGACTGTGAGAACCGCCGGAATTAATTTTTCCTGACGATATTTTTTTTGCTTAACCAGAAACAAGCCAAAAGAAAGAGCTAGAGCCGGCAGGATTTGAATAAGGTAGTGAGGATAAGGTCTTGAGGAAAGCAGGGCCGCAAACCAGGAAAAACCAAACCAAACAAGAATTACTTTAGCAGCTGAAGAAACTTTCTTTTTAAAAACAAAAAGAAAAAGAACTAATAGGAAAACTGCCAGGCTTCGAATTAATAACGGTAAAGGCAAACCGCCCGATTGAGATTGACCACCTACCCACGACGAAAGATAGGGAATATTTTGGGAAAAAGCGGCGATTAAATATTGGCTAAAAGCATTTTGAGAAGCGTAGTAAGCAAAGCTCAAAAGAATCGGGAAAAGGAAACCGAAAACAGCTAGTAGGGAATTTTGGATAAAAGAGGAAAGAGATTTTTTGTCCGAAAAAAAGAAGAGCAAGACGATTAAGGCGACGAAATCAAAAGCGGCTGGAACCTTAAAAAGAGTGGCCATTCCTAAAAGGAAGCCGATTAAGAGCCAGATTTTTTTATCGGTCTTTTTCTTTAGGAAAAGATAAAAGGCGAGAAGAGTTGGTAAAAGCATAAAATTTTCTGCGTTGGCGACATTGCCTTCAAAAGAATGAAGACTGATTAAAACAGCGAAAGCAGTGGTGGAAACAATAACCGCTGATTTATTTCGAGCTTGCGAGAAAGAAAGTTTTTGCAAAGAAAGCTTCTTATTCTTTAAAAAAAGTATTTTGCTTAATCGATAGAAAACAAAAATAGTGATGAAGCTCCAGAAAAAGTGAATTAAGCGATAAGCAGAGAAATTGCCAGCGAAAGCGGCGATAAGATAAAGCATTGGTGGCTTATTATCATGAATATCACGGTAGAAAACCAAACCTTTTCTGGCGGCTTGGCCCAGGGTAAGATAAATACCTTCATCGCCATAAGTGAAAGGCTCGAATAAAGAAGGCAGACGCAGAAAAAAGACCAAGATAAAAAGAAAGACAAACCAATATTTTTTTAGTTTCTTTTTAACCATAGAAAGTAAAGACTATCAAATTGTTTAATTGTTTTAATTTCGTAGCCGGGTAGGCTTACTTCTTCAGGTTGGGCACTAGTGATTAAGCCAATTTCTTCTTTGTCAGGGAGCTGATAGATAACATCTTTTTCTTCCATCAGGGCGGTTCCTGTATAAAAAGGCAACGGTGTTGGGGTGTAAATAGGTGCTTCAAGGCCGTAATATTTGGATTCCCAAAGATGGTGGGCGGCAGCATTATAATTAATTAGGGTTAAACCTGGGGCTTCAGCTTTAACATAATCGGCTAAATCTCTGAACGGCCTTTTGGTGGGATGAAGAAAAAAATGATAATTGACCGTTGCCAGTAAAAAAATAGTTACCAGAATGAAGACGAAAGAAAATTTCCTTCTTAATGAAGCGATTAAAAGCGAACCAGCAGGAATAGCCATAAGCATATAGCGGTCAAAGAAAATTGATTGAAAGAATTGAGAAATAATATAGGTAAGAATTAGGGGAGTAAAAAACCAGCCCAAAAGGAAAAGAGATTCTTTTTTACCTTTTAGCCATTTTCTTAAAAGAAGAATAATAATGGCTAAATACCCAGCCAGCAAACGATTGGTTTCTTGACCAGGACCGATAACAAGTTTTTTAACTGTTTCTATAAAAATTAATAAAGTTGGCTTGCCAAGCCAAAAACCACTGCCTACTAAAGAGGTTTGATAATATAAAGGATAAAGCCAAGGAAGATAAAGCAGGCCTATCAGGAGAAAATCAGAAAGGTCTTTGAAGATTTTTTTTATTGGCTGTTGCCGAGATTCGATTAATCGCCAGATTCCAAGAAAAAAGATAATAAAAAGAGAAAAGTGATGGCTGTAAAGAGCAGCTGCACCGGCAAGAATGAAGCCTAAGCGGTTCTTTTTCAGAAAAAAGTAAACTGATAAAGCTGAAGTCAGGGCCAAAAGAGCATACATTCTGCCTTCAAAGGCGTAATCAAAAAGAAAAGGATTGGCAAGGACTAATAAAGCTGCCAAAAGACCGGTTTTTTTATCCCAAAGATGTTTACCAATCAGGTAAACGATAAAGGCTGTGATTAGAAAAAAAAGGAAAGAAAGACTGCGGATAGCTATTTCTGAAGTACCAAAAATTTTTAGCCAAGAATGAAGGCAAAGATAATAGAGCGGTGGCGAAGTGTCTCGGGCCACAAGCTGGATAATTTTTAGGATAGGCTTAATCGCTAGAGTAGCAGCCCAGCCTTCATCGCCCCAGAGACTGACAGAGAATTGAGTCATTATTTAAAAGTATAGCAGACTAATGAAGAAAATTGCAGGAGCTATTGCTGAAGATTATCTACACTTTTTCCGTGACTTTGTATTCCAGTCTTTTTCCAAGCATCAATCGAGTGTGAGAATGAAGAGCTGGAAGCACAGACATTAGCAAAGCTGCGACCGGCATTAAAATCCATTGAAAATACTCCAAGGCAGAACGCCAGCGAGGAATTCCCTTTGGTCTTTTAGGCCGAAGAGATAAATCAAGGCCAATGATAACAAAAAGAAACAAAAGACAGGTGGTAAGGATGATTCGGGAAATTCGGGGAAGATTGTAGCCTAAAGCAGTTTGTCTGAAAACAGGATTAATTAAAGTAGGAGCCCAAGCTCCTAGGGTGAGAATAAACCAATTGGTTGACCAGATGATATGGGTTTTAATGAGCTTGTAAACCCTGAAAAATCTGGCTCCAAGAGGAATTTCAGTTCGTTTAAAAGCTTGTTTAACTGCATAAGGAATGTCGGTAGCTCCCCAAGCGTGACGCTTGCATTGTTCATAGCGGTTTTTCAGAGAGCCGAAATAAGTGCTTCCTTCGGGGGCGTCAATACTGGTAGGTAGAAAGATAGGCTCTACCTCAACTTTGCCTCCTTTATGAAAGAAACATTGAAGAAAGATATGCCAGTCTTCAGGGATAATGTCTGTATGCCAGTAGCCGACATCATCAAGCATTTTTAAGGAAGCAGAATAGGTTGAATAATTAAAAAATAAACCGTCCGGTTCTTGGAGATTGGCAACATGGATAATGTCGCCCAAAGTTCCCACCATTCTGATAAAAGCAGGCACTCGCCAGAAATTATTGTGCCAAAAGATAGGTGATTGCCAGAAGCGGACATAGCGGTTTTTGTTAAAGATAAAAGCATAAGTTAAAGCAGAAAAATATTTGGGATGAACGCAGGCGTCAGCATCGCAACTGGTAATGGTGACTTTTTTGATATCATGACCTTCCTGGTCAATGAGAATCTTTTTCACTTTTTTGGCGGCCCAAGCTTCATTGGAAGCTTTACCGCGCACTTCACCTTTAATCCCATCAGGATGGAAAATAGCCATTAGTTTGCCAAATCTATTTTCGAATTTTTTGATTAACTCGTTAGCTCTTTTCTTTGAACCGGTAGCTCTTTCTTCCATGGCCAGAACAACAACAAGTTGATCTTGATCAATGTTTTTTTGTTTGGCCAAGCACTCTAGAGTAAGAGAGAGTTTTTCGACTGATTCATTGTAATTGGGAATGATAATCAGATGCTTTATCTCTTCCCAAGAAAGAGAGTTTTTGTTTCGATGTTTTCTGTATTGCTGGTGCCAATTAATTTCTTTCCATTTTTTGATTATGAAATAACCCTTTAAACCAAGGAAGGCGCCTAAAAAAGAACGATAAAACCAGTAAATTAAAAAACCAATAGTGAAATAAGCAACTATTCGAGGAATGAAAAAAGCCCCCCATAAGGGGAAAAGAATAACTGTCCAAGCCAAACCTCCCGGTAAAATTTCCAAGAGTCTTTGAACCTGAGGATCATATTTCTCAATAATTCGATTCATCGAGGCTGATTATAACATAAATTAGACTATTTTTAGTCGAATATGGACTTATCAATGTGAGTTTATATTTTGAAGAGTTTCTGGACATTTTCTGTTGTTGCTTTGGCTACTTTTTCTAAATCAACGTTTTTTATCTTTGCCAAGCATTTGGCGATGATTCTAGTATGAGCGGGTTCACTACGGGAGCCTCGAAAAGGTTCTGGAGCAAGAAAGGGACAATCAGTTTCTAAAAAGATTTTTTCCAAAGGGATTTCTTTAAAGATATTTTGCAAGCCTTGGTCATAAGTCAGATTGCCGTCAACACCAAAAAAGAAGCCTAATTGATTGACCCTGTCAACACCCTTTTTTCCAGCTGAATAGCAATGGAAAACGCCTTTTAAACCAGGGCTAAATTGGTTGAGAGTTTCAACTGTATCTGGAAAAGCTTTTCGGGAATGAACAAGAACCGGTAGTTTCAATTTCCTGGCTAATTTGAGTTGTTCTTTGAAGAGAAAGAGTTGTTCTTCTTTAGGACGGTCTTTTTCTCCTGGCGGGGCTGGTGAATAATCCAAACCGCATTCGCCAATAGCAATGATTTCTTTGTTTTTGGTCAATTTCTTTAAGGCTTTGATTTGCTTTTGTGGAGAAAGGGTTATTTCGGGATCGGTTTGCTGGGGATGAATACCGACAGCAGGAAAGATCACTTCAGGATACTTTTGGCTAATTTCAATTGCTTTTTTCGAATCGTCTACATTGCTGCTAACACAAATGATTTTAGCAACGCCGCTTTTCAAAGACCGTCTAATGGTTTGATCAAGGTCTTTTTGATAATCAGAGAAATTAAGATGGGCGTGAGTATCAATTAGCATTACTTTATTCTGGGGAAAAGAGGCTTTCCGGATTTAATTTTTGGACCCTTGAATTGTTTTTCAATTTCCTCTGCGGTTTCGGGGAGAAAGGGCTGAAGATTAAAACTAACTTGGCGAATTTCTCTGACTAATTTTTCCAAGATTGTTTTCAGTTTATCTCCTGAAAGTTGCCATGGTTTTTTACTATCAATTAATTTATCGCAACTAGCAATTTTTCCTTGCCAGATAAAATTAAGAGCCTTATCAAATTGGAACTTGTCAAGTGACTTCTTGACCTGGGAATAGAGTTTTTTATTTTTTGATGCTTCAAAACTGAAATCTGATTTTTCGCATAACTTAGCTACTCGAGAGACTAAATTACCCAAACCATTAGCTAAATCAGCATTATATTTTGTATCAAACTTGGAATAACCAACGTCGCCGTCTGAGGAAGTGGGGAAACTTGAGAGAATTAAGTATCTTGCTCCATCTGCGTCGTAACGCTTGACTAAATCGTTGACATCAATAACATTACCAATTGATTTAGACATTTTTTGATTGTCAATGGTGTAATAACTGTGAACAAAAACTTGCTTTGGTAATTTGACTCTGGCTGATATAAGTAATGCCTGCCAGATAATGCAATGAAACCAAAGAATGTCTTTGGCAACAATGTGAATATCAGGCGGCCAAGCCCATTGATTATTAGTGATTTCTAAGGCAGTGTAGTAATTCAAAAGAGCATCGACCCAAACATAGATGGTTTGTTTTTTGTCCCAAGGCAAAGGGATACCCCATTCAACTTTAGCCCGAGAGATACTGATATCTTCAATTCCTCTTTTAAGCGTGCTAATAACTTCATTGTATCTTTCAGGGGGATAGATTTTGTAGTGATTAGGATCGTTTTTATTTTCCAGGGCCTTGATAAGGATTTTTTGGTATTTTTTAAGTTTAAAAAAATAATTTTCTTCCTTTTGTTTTTCTGGCTTTCGGTTTGGATGAAGAGGGCATTTGCCATTAACCAAGTCTGATTCAGTTAGAAATTTCTCACAACCAACACAATAGAGGCCTTCGTATTTTCCTTTGTAAATATCGCCTTTTTTGTAGATTTTGGCAATAAATTCTTGGACTAACTTTTCGTGTTTGGGATTAGTGGTGCGGATGAAATAGTCATATTCAATATTTAATTTTGGCCAAGCTTGTTGATATTTTTTCGTTATCTCATCAACAAATTTTTTTGGGGGTTTTCCCGCTTTTTCAGCTGCTTCCGCTACGGTTGAACCATGCTCGTCGGTTCCGGTAAGAAAAAAGGTTTTTTCCCCAAGAAGTTTATGGTAGCGATTCAAAGCGTCAGTAGCAACAGTGGTTGAAGCATGGCCAAGATGAGGAAAAAAATTAACGTAATAAATTGGCGTGGTAATATAAAACTTCTTGGTCATAGTATTTGAATTTTACTAAATTTAGCTTTGAACTGAAAGAGGAAATTAAAAAAGGCTTTTAAATCCTTTGTTAATCTTTTTTGCCCATCGGCTTGCCCATTCATCAGCCCTTATTTTTTTAAGAACGATTCCAAAACCCTTTCCTTTTCTCATCTGTTCGGCAACAGTAGAAATAGTGGCGCTAGAGAGATGAAGGTTGGTTTTAATATTTGAATAACTTCGGCCCTTGTCAAGATAATAAGCAGTCCCCAAGCGTTTAACAAAAATCTCTAACTCATTTTCAGTTAAAATTTCTTCAAGAAAGATTTTTGCTTCTTTTGCAGAGCGGATATCAGCAACGACTTGATAAACTAATCTATAAAGCTGGTTCTTTAAATTGGGATTAATTTGTTTTTTAGAAACTTGCATGCTTTTAAAGCAAGCTACCCACTTTAAATCAGTAAAGTGGGCAGACAGATACTTTTGCTATTTAAAGTAATAACAAAACTGGTTCTGAAAGTCAAATTTAGCGCTTGGTAAAGTAGGCTTCCAGAGCAGCAAAAATTGTTAGCAGTAAAAATAAATTGAGCAGGTTGCCAATTTGATAGTAGCGGAAAAGAAGAACAAAAATAATAAATAAACTGACAAGGAAACCCCTTCTGGAGTGGGCCAGAATTAAGGCGGTGGTTAAGAAAACAGCTAAAAATAAAAACAAATAGAAAAAGAAAAGCGCCGCAAAAGAAACTGGTGGTACTTTAAAGAGAATAAAAATCCATCCAAGCCAAAATAAAATTGCCAAAAGAAAGGTGGGAAAAAAGTTTTTTCTCCGCCTGATCATAATTTAATTATAGCCTAGTTTATGCTAAAATTGAAGCTATGCCTAACGAATTTTATCTTCTGACTGCTTTAATTATTGTCAGTATTGCCATAGCTGTTTTTTTGGTTAACAAACGAATTGGCAAAATTCCTGAGGAAGCTAAGGATGAAACCTTGGTTGAGTGGCTTAAAAGCCAGCAAACCGCTAGTCAGGAAACTTCAAAAGCAATTAATGAACGGCTTGATCGAGCGGCTCGGGTGATTGCCGGTGTTCAAAAAAGCATTGGCGAAATGTCCGAGATTGGCAGGGGAATGAGAGATTTGCAGGAATTGCTTCGCAGCCCGAAGCTTCGCGGTAATATCAGCGAACAGGTTTTAAAGGAACTTTTAGGTCAAATGCTGCCTAAGCAAACCTTTAATCTTCAGTATTCTTTTAAGTCAGGAGCCAGGGTTGACGCAGCCATTAAAACCGGAGGGGGAATTATCCCCATTGATGCTAAATTTCCTATGGAAAATTTTCGGAAAATGACAACCGCAAAAACAGACGCAGAGAAAAGGACAGCGAAAAAAGAATTTGTTAAAAATGTTAAAAAACATATTAATGATATTTCTTCCAAGTATATTCTTACTGAAGAAGGAACAATTGATTATGCTTTAATGTACCTACCCAGTGAAGCAATTTATTATGAAGTAGTTAATATCAATGAATTATTTGATTATTCTAACAAGAAAAGAGTTTTACCGGTTTCGCCGATGACTTTTTATGCTTATCTGCGAGCCATCTTAATGTCTTTTGAAGGTCAGAAAATCGAGGTTAAGGCAAGGCAAATTTTTTCTTCTTTAAGAGCGATTCAAAAAGATTATGACAAAGTGGAAGACAATCTTTCGGTTTTAGGCAAACACATTCAGAATGCTTATAATCAAATGTCCAATGTTTTTTCTGGTTTCACTTTATTGGGCCAAAAATTATCTTCTACTCAAGCAGTTAGCGAAGGGGCGAAAGAAGAAATAAAGAAAATAGGAGCCAAAGAAAAATAGGCTTTCCTAAATGATAAACTCCGAAGAAAAAAAACTGAATAAACAACAGCTCGAAGCAATAAGACATGGCGAGGGACCTCTATTGATTATTGCTGGAGCGGGAACTGGCAAGACAACTGTTATCACCGAACGGATTAAATGGTTGGTTGCTTCTGAAAAAGCTAAACCCTCAGAAATTTTGGCTCTTACCTTCACCAATAAAGCTGCTCGGGAAATGGAAGAACGAGTTGATTTGGCTATGCCTTATGGTTATACGGACATGTGGATCTCGACTTTTCATTCTTTTTGCGACCGGATTCTTCGTCAAGAAGCGCTTCAGATCGGCCTTGATCCGGACTACAAACTGATGGCTCAAGCGGAAACAACTCAATTTCTGATTGACAATCTTTTTAAATTTAAACTGAAGTATTTTCGTCCTTTAGGCAATCCTACTAAATTTGTTAATGGCATGCTTCAGCATTTCTTTCGGTTAAAAGATGAGAATATTAATCCTGAAGAGTATTTACGGTATGCTCGGAAATTAAAGCAAAAAGCAAAATCGGAAGAAGAAAAAGACGAAGCAGTAAAAACTTTGGAATTAGCTGATGCCTATCGAAAGTATGAAGAACTTAAAGTTAAAGAAGGGATGATGGATTTTGCTGATTTAATTTCTAAAACGATTAAACTTTTCCGAACCAGGAAAAATATTCTTAAGCAATATCAAAAGCAATTTAAATACATTCTGGTGGATGAATTTCAAGATACTAATTATGGTCAATATATTCTTCTCAAAATATTGGCTTCTTCAGGAAAAAAGCCTAATTTGACTGTAGTTGGTGATGATTCTCAATCAATTTATAAGTTTAGAGGAGCAGCGATTTCCAATATCTTGCAGTTTATGCAGGAGTATAAGGGGGCTAAACAGGTAGTTTTAATAAAGAATTATCGTTCCACTCAGACAATTCTGGATTATGCTTATAAAGTAATAAAGAACAATGATCCGGATACTTTAGAGGTTAAACTGGGAATCAGCAAGGACTTAAAGGCGGTTCGTCGGATTAAAGAGAAGCCAATTAAATTTATTCGGGCTGATCGAGTGGAAAACGAAGCAGAAGCAGTGGCAAAGACAATCAAAAATCTAACTGACGGTTCAGTTAATAGCTACGAATACAAAGACATTGCTATCTTGGTCCGGGCCAACAACCACGCTGAGCCTTTTGTTCGGGCCTTGGCTCGAACAGGCATTCCCTATCAGTTTTTGGGACCTGGTCAACTTTTTCGTCAAGCAGAAGTTAAGGATTTAATTGCCTATCTAAAAGTCCTTTACAATTTCGAAGATGATATTGCCTTATATCGAGTGCTTTCTTTGGATTTATTTGATATTAATGCTCGTGATTTAGCGGCGATCGGTAATTATGGAAAAAGGAAAAACTTGTCTTTATTTGAAGTTTGTGAGCAAGTTAAAAAACTTAGAATAACCAGCAAAACAAAAAAACAAATAAGCAAATTTGTTAAAATGGTTCATCGTCATTTAAAGCTTCTTTCCAAAGAAACCGCAGGCCAGATTCTCTATTTTTTCTTAGAAGACGCAGGTTTATTGAAAAAGCTAACTGATTACAAAACGCCTAGCGAAGAAAAAAAAGCCCAGAATATTGCTAAATTCTTTGATCGGTTGAAAACTTATGAGGTTGATCATGAAGACGCTTCGGTTCAAGCAGTAGTTGACTGGCTCAATCTCTCTATGGCTTTAGGAGAGTCACCCCTAGCCAGCAATCTTGATTGGACTGAAGAGAATAGAGTTAATCTTTTAACCATTCATTCCGCTAAGGGGCTAGAATTTCCAGTAGTTTTTCTTGTTAATTTAGTTGCCGCTCGTTTTCCAACCCGTCGAAGGCGTGAACAGATTCCTCTTGCAGAGGCTTTAATTAAAGAGATTTTGCCTACTGGTGATTATCACTTGCAGGAAGAAAGAAGACTGTTTTATGTTGGCATGACTAGGGCTTGTGATCGGTTATTTTTAACGGCGGCTGATTATTATGGTCAAGCCAAAAGAGAAAAAAAGATTTCTCTCTTTGTGATTGAAGCTTTGGGTGAAGAAGCAATAAAGAAGCAGCCAGCAAAAGTTGGTGATCAGCTGACTATTTTTGACTTTAAACCTTTTCCTGAAGTAAAAGTTTCAGTAGTAAGACCGCCAATTACTTACTTATCGTTCTCTCAAATTGATACCTTTAATACCTGTCCCTTAAAATATCGCTACCGTTATCTTCAGAAGATTCCCACTCCTCCAGTTGCGGCTGCGGTTTTTGGAGAAACAATTCATAAAACTTTAAAGGGTTTTTATCAAGAAGCGCTTAAGAACAAAAAACCAACAAAAAAAGATTTATTAACAATTCTGGAAAAAAATTGGCTTGATGAAGGTTATACTTCTAAAGCTCACGAGAAGCGGATGAAAAAAGTGGCTCTCAGAATGCTTAATGATTTTTATGACAAGGGTTATAATCCGGACAGATTACCTAAATATTTAGAACAGGCGTTTACAGTTAAGGCAAAAGAAGGCTTAAAAATCGGAGGTCGAATTGACCGGGTTGATGAAACCAAATCAGGAATAGAGGTTATTGACTATAAGACTGGTAAGGTGGTAGAGCAAAAGAAAGTGGATCAATCTTTGCAGATGAGTATTTATGCTTTAGCGGCCACTGATCCGGGCGTTTTAGCTCATAATCCCGAAGATGTAGTTCTTTCCTTTTATTTTCTAGATAAAGGAGAAAAAAGATCAACCCAGCGAACCAAAGAAGAGTTAGTTAAAGCAAGGAAAGAGATTATTGAAAAAGCTGAAGAAATAGAAAAAAGCAAGTTTACACCCACTCCGGGAATCTGGTGTGATTTTTGTGATTTTAAATTGATCTGCGAAGCCTGGTCTTAGTAAAAGAACTGGGATATTCAATTTCTTTTCCGCCAAAGCTTTTTTTGAAATGGCTGAAGCCTTGCCAGGATTTAACAGGAAATCTTGGATCAAATATCCCCTCAAAATCAAAGATTTGACAACCATGTTTTTTTGCTAATTTAATCGCCTGCCAAACCAAAAGATATTGAACTAATTTTCTTCGGCCTTTTTTTGAGGTAAAAGCATAATAATAGTAAGCGGTTTTGTTAGTCATTAGAAGAACTATTCCTCCGAAGGGAGGAGCGAAAAGAAAAATTGCTTTTTTGGCAAAGGCTTTTTTGAGTTGTTTTAATTTTTTTAAGGAGGGAACATATTTCCGCCAGCTAACTGATTTTTTCCAAACCTGACGGAATCTTTCTAAATTTTGCGCTTCAATTATTTGAATTGTTTCTTTTTCTTTTTTTGCTTTTCTAATAGCATAGCGAGCATCTTTTTTCGTTTGTTTAAGAATTTTTTCTTCTGATAAAGTTAAATCAATTTGAAGAGTTTTGGTAACATGGCCGCTTCCTTTGTTTAATTTATAATCATACTTTTTGAAACCTGGCTCCATTTTTAAAGGTTGAATTTGGATTTGAAAAGGTTTGTGCTTTTTGGCTAGTTTTTTAATTTTTTCAAAAGGAATTGGTGATTGAGGATATTGGACTTTCATGATTAGGGGAGGTAAAAGAGGAAGCTTTCTCAGATAAACGTAGCAATTGTCGATTTTTTCCACTTTCCACCCGGAAAGTTTCATGTATTGAGCGAATTCTTTTGTTTGGCGTAAATCCATTCAGAAAGGCAACTTGGCTTTCAAACGAAGCAGTTTCCAGCGCAGATTATTAGCCAGATTGTAAAAGGGATAGAGTTGGGGGTTAATAACAAGGTCGTAGGTGCCGACAGACTCAACTAATTGGGCGCCGAAGCCTATTTTAAACCGATGAAAACCGAACCAGGGATCTTTTGGGTTAGGATTTTGTCCTGGAGTACCCCATAAATCGAATAATTGACAGTCTTGTTCTTTGCCAAATTTAATTGCCTGCCACATCATGGCATAGGAAGCCATTACTTCTCGATGTTCTCGGGTGGACCAGCCGTAAGGATAATAAAGGACTTTATTGAAGCTAAAGAGCATCCAGGTTGCCAGGGGTTTTTTCTTGTACCTGGCAACAAGTAAATGAACCATTCCGGTTGGTTTAAGAGCTTGCCACATTTTTCGGTGATAACTAGGATCATGGGCATAAAAACTTTGTCTTTTGGTGGTTTCCGCCATTAGTTTAAGATAGATTTCAAAAGCTTCTTGAGAATTATCCTCAACAACCTCAACTCCGTGCCGTTGAGAAAGACGGAGATTATAACGGGTTTTAGATTTCATTGCCTTTAAAAGTTCATCTTCGCTTTTAGTTAAATCTAGATGGAAAGTATGTTTGGTGAAAAGAGGCTCGCCTGGTTGAAGATTCAGGTTTTGCCAGACTTTGAGCTGAGAGTTTTTTTCGTTGACAAGAACATTGGGCTCTAATTTAACCAAAATTGCCTTCTCTTCTTGTCCCAGCTTGCTCAAAGCTTTAATCATAGTTTTATCAGGCATCGGTCCTTTAGGAAAATAGATAATGTTATAAGGGATTTTAGGCAGCGAGTGGACAGTAAGTTGGTAGCCAGCTTTAAGTTTTTGGTTATCAAAAAGTCCGAGGCGGATTACTTTTCGGCCTGTTTTCTGACGAAATTCTCCCCATTGCCAAGATTGAAGAGGATGATGAACAGCGGCGTTAAATTGTTTTTTTTCTTTGGCAAGAATGGGACGGATAATCATAAGCTAATTCTACCAGATTAAGGGGTTTTGATTAAATCTTCGGGAATATCAGCCAAGAAACGAGAGGAAGGATTTATTGAACGTTGGCCAAAATAGAGTCGTTGGCGAGCGTGAATTAGGTGAAGTTTCTTTTTGGCTCGAGTCATACCTACATAGCAAAGCCGCCGCTCTTCTTCCAGCTGTTCTTTGTCAAGCATGCTTCTGGAGTGAGGAAAAAGGCCTTCTTCCATGCCGACCATAAAAACAATTGGAAATTCAGTTCCTTTAGCCGCATGAGTGGTCATTAAAGTAACCGCGTTTTTTTGGTGATTCTTCATTGAATTTTTAGGTAAATATTCTTCCTGAACAAGAGCCACATTCTCTAAAAAACTGGTTAATTCAGGAAATTCTGTGGCTACTGAGCGCAGTTCTTTGATGTTTTCCAATCGGGTTAAGTCTTTCTCGTCCTTTTTGCCATACAAGTCTAAATAACCAGCAGCTTCAAGAACTTTGTCCAGAATTTCAAGAGTAGTTAATTCGCTTTGGTTATCTGATTCATCGAAATCATCAGCAAATTTAAGGAATTTTTTCAATCGCCTTTTGCCTAATTTTTGAATTCTTTTGTAAGAAGCCATATCTTTAGGATTAGCTAAAAGTCTTAGGTAAGCTAAACAGTCCTTGATTTCCTTTCTTTCGTAAAATCGAGTACCGCCAACAAGAATATATGGTAAGCCGGCATGAAGAAAAGCCTCTTCAATTGTTCTTGATTGGGCGTTGGTGCGGTAAAGAACAGTATAGTCAGAATAATCGTAGTTTTGAGCCACGATTGAGCTAATAATGAACTGGGCTTCTTCAAGTTCATTACCAGCTTCAAAGATGACTATTTTCTCCCCGAGTTTATTTTTAGTCCAAAGTTTAAGAATCGGGTGATGGGTGTTTTTTTTGATTACTTCATTAGCGGCTTGGAGAATTGTTTGGGTCGAACGATAGTTTTGTTCAAGATTAATGACTTTTAAATCCGGAAAATCTTTTTTGAGATTCGTTAAATTGCGATAGTTAGCGCCGCGAAAACCATAAATTGCTTGGCTAGCGTCACCCACAACACAAAGATTGCGCCATTTGTTTGCCAAAAGTTTGGTTAAGATGTATTGAGCTTGATTGGTATCTTGATATTCGTCAACCAAGACGTATTGAAAACGATGCTGATATTTTTCAAGAATTGATTTTTCTTTTTGAAAAAGTTTGACGGTTTCAAAAAGAAGATCATCAAAATCCAAAGCTTGATAATTTTTAAGGAGATTTTGATAGGCTAGATAGACTCGGGCTACATTTTCCTGCCAATGCCCTTGGGCATATTGAGGATATTCCAGAGCAGAAATAAGTTCGTTTTTGGCTTGGGAAATGGTTTTCAAAACAGGAGCAGGTTTAAAGTCTTTAGGGGAAAGGTCAACTTTAATTATTGCCAGTTTAATTGTTGTTAACTGATCAGCCTGGTCATAAATTGTATAACCAGGAGGAATTCCTAAAGCCTGGCCATCAATTCTTAAAAGACGAGCACAGAAAGAATGAAAGGTGCCGGCAAAAGGCGGTTTGCTAACTGAAAGTTGTTTCAACCTTTCTTTCATTTCGCTAGCCGCTTTATTGGTAAAAGTGAGGAGAAGAATGTTTTCCGGAGGAGTCTTTTTTTCTTGAATCAGATAGGCGGCCCGATGAGTTAAAGCTCTAGTTTTGCCGCTTCCTGCTCCAGCAAGAATGAGCAGTGGTCCTTGGCTAAAAGAGACCGCTTCTTGCTGAGAAGGATTAAGTTGAGTTAGAATAGACTTCGACACTAGAGGAATTTTAGCATGTTGACCGAGAAAAAGATAAGAACCTCGCTTCGTGAGAAACTTGTTCCTCGCAAGCCTGGAGTAAAGATTAATCTTGCCAAATTAAGAAGATTAGCGGCTCGTTATCTTCCTCAAATCCGGATTGGCTTGATAGTTGTAGCCCTTTTTTTATTAATTCTGCTTTTCAAGGCCCTTTTACCAAGATTGGTTTCTTTTGGACAGTTGGCTGGCGGGGTAATTTCTAGTGGTATTTCCTTAATTAGTCAATCTGCTGATGATCTTCAGGGAGAAAATGGGCGAGTCAATCTCTTGCTGTTGGGAGTTGGTGGAGACGAACGGAGTGGAGCTGACTTGACTGATACCATTATCTTCGTTTCCGTTGATCCTCAAACAGGCAATGCTTTAATGCTGTCTTTGCCGCGAGATATTTGGCTGGCTTCAATGAGGGCCAAATTAAATACGGCTTATCATTACGGCAATGAGAAAAAACCTGGCGGAGGATTGGTTTTGGCTAAAGCGGCTGTTGCAGAAATCTTAGACCAGCCGGTTGATTATGGTATTGTGCTTGATTTTGCTGGTTTTGAAGAAATAATCGACATTCTCGGTGGAGTAGTTGTTGAAATAGAGAACAGTTTTGATGACTATCGCTATCCCATTCCCGGTAAAGAGAATGATGAATGTGATGGTGATCCGGAATATGGCTGTCGTTACGAACATCTTTATTTTGAGGCTGGAGAGGAAAGAATGAATGGCAATCGGGCTTTAAAGTATGTCCGCAGTCGTTATGCCGAAGGTGATGAAGGCTCAGATTATGCCCGAAGCGAGCGCCAGCAACAACTCTTGACGGGAATAAAAAAAGAACTTCTTTCTTTCAAGTTTTTACTTAATCCTGGTAAAGTAGCTCAATTGATTGAGGTGCTTAAGAAAAACATTGAAACTGACATTCCGGAAAAGAACTTTGGCGGTATGGTTAAACTTCTAATGAAGATGCAAAAAGGGAATTTAAAATCAGAAATTTTGAATGGTGGTGCCGAAGGGAAAGAGGGTTTTTTAATCAATCCTCCACCCAATTCAGGGAAATATGATAATCATTGGGTTTTAGTTCCTCAAATGGGAGATTGGGGAGAAATTCAAAAATATGTTAAGTTGCTGCTGGAAAAGGAGTGATCTTTAAAAGAGGGGCGATTTTAAAGATAGTATAACCGTGTTTGTTTAAAAAGATTGGGAAATGAGAATGGAAAAATTCTTGGTTGATTCCGATCTCCTTGCTTAATTCTTTGGGTCCAATAACCACATAGTTAACCTGATATTTTTTTAATAAGCTAAGGGCATTTTTTTCTCCCTGCAACATTTTAAAAACATCTATCTCCCTTTTTTCGTAACTAATTCCATAAGTCCAAAGCCAGCCCCTAAAACCCAAAAGGATTTTTCTTCCGGTTAGGACCGGAACCAAATGGTCATGGCTTGGAGCAACCAGAAAAATAGCTTCTGGAGGAGTCTTTTCTCTGATAATCGAGGCGATTTCCAACTGTTGATTAGTAAAAAATCTAATTTTATTATGGTTGTAGTTAGCAAGATGAAGGACGTCTAAAGAACCACTCAAAATTGTTAAAGCAAAAAGGCAAATGGCAACGATCTTTTTAAAAGTATTTTTTTGTTGCCAGAGGTGGTTCAAGGCAAGAGCAGCTAAAAAAGAAGAGAGAATGTACCAATAAGTGAAGATTTTAGTGTTATCCCATTCCCAAGGTTGGAAAAGAAAGATGTTGGCCAATACAAAAAGAACTAGAAAGGGAAGATAAAAGATTTTGAGTTTTTTCTTGGCAAGGATAAAGCCCCAAATAATAAGAGGAAACGAGAGCCCTAGGTTTTTAAACCAAAACCAAATGATATTATCCTTGTTTTTGTAAGCCATCCAGCCCAGTTTTATTTCTAAGAATGATCTGCTTCCCAAATGAGGATAAAAATAAAAAATTTGAGGCAGAGAAAAAATTAAAATGGGCAAAACAAAAAAAGACCAATCAACAAGATGTTTAGGCTTTCTAATTTTAAGAAGAGCTAAAAATCCACTTAAAAAAAGAATAACCGCGAAGGAATGAGCGTGAATTAAGGGCAGTCCTGAGGTAATTAAACCGGCTAAAAACAAAAACTTTTGCTGAGGTTTTTGATAGATAAGCCAAAGAAGATAAAGGACGATTAAACCAAGGGAAACGCCAAGAAGAAATCCTCTTTGGGGAATAAATTCGGAAGTGATGATATTAATCCATTCTAACCCCCAGTCCTCGATATGGGTGTATTCTTGCGAATATTGGCCCAAAGTTTGCCAAAGGCCATTTTGCCGGAGGTTTTTAAAGAAAAGAATGAAACCAAGACCGCCATTTAACAAAATTAGTGAAGTGGCGACAATAGCCGGAAAGACTTTTTTTAATAATTGCCTAGCTAGGACGAAAAGATTGACTAGCAGAACGAATGAAAACAAGAAAGAAGAGAGAATTAAGGCAGCGAACATATTGAAGCCTGATTTGGTTAAGATAGCGGCCAAAAAATCGGCTAAAAAGGGATAGCTAAACGGCTCTCCGGCTAAAAGAGGATTTTGAGGCGGAAAGTTATTTCCAAAAGCAAATGAATTGCTATAGCTAAGATGAGCGGCCCAGTCTCCCCAGATGCTAATCCAGCCAGCATAAAGACCGTCTTTTTCGCTAACCAGCATTTGTGACCAGATTTTAGTAAAGATAAGAAGCCAGAGGAAAAGGAAGAGAAAAAGGATGACTTTCTCCTTTTTCTTAAAACTCCTAGTTAAAAGAACCGCTTTTATTTTTGGAAAAAGATTTTGTTGCCGACAAAACCAAATAGAGAAAAGCAAAGCCAAAATGATTGAGAGGAAAATAGTTAAGCGGTTAAATCCCGACAAGAAAGAGGAGCAAAAAATTATGAAAGTGAGCAAAAAAGTTCCTATAGTTAAACCAAAACTGAATAAAGCCAGACGATTGATTTTCGGAATAAAAAAGATTGTTAAGCAAATGCCCAAAAAAGTGGCAACAATGAAGAAGAAAATTGATAATGCCATAAAAACATTATAAATTAGAACTAATGATTAAACCAATTATTAGACCAATTAAGAAAAAGAACTTAGTTTTGGCAGCAATTTTGCTTATTTCTTTGTTAACCAGACTTTGGCGGCTTGAGTATCCTGAAAGATTTATGTTTGATGAAGTCTATCATGCTTTTACGGCCCAGGCTTACGCCCAAAACGACCCTCGGGGTTATGAATGGTGGAATCCATCTCCGATTGAAGGAACGGCTTATGAATGGCTTCATCCTCCTTTGTCAAAACTGTTGATGGCAGCCGGGATTGTTATTTTTGGCGACAATTCTTTTGGCTGGCGAGTCTTTAGCGCTCTTTTTGGCACGGCTTGTGTTTTGCTGATTTATCTAATTGGCAGAGAATTGTTTAAAAAAGAAAATGTAGGTCTGTTAGCTGCTTTTGTTTTTGCCATGGATGGTTTAGCTCTTGTTGAATCACGAATTGCGATGAATGACATTTTTCTTACTTGCTTTAGCTTGGCTGCCTTTTATTTCTTAATCAAATTTAGGGCTGATAAAAAAGTTAGGATTGGCAATTTAGTGGCCGCCGGTTTTTTTATTGGTCTGGCTATATCAACCAAATGGACAGGCGTTTATAATTTATTAATTGTTGGCTTCATGTTTTTAACTAAAGGCTGGAAATGGTTTAAGAGATTCTTGTTTCAACCAAAGAATTGGATAATTGTTTTTTCAATTTTTATTATTCTGCCAATATCAATTTACTTACTTTCCTACGGACAATTTTGGCTTCAGAAGCATAGTTGGCAACAATTTGTGATGCTTCATAAGCAGATTTGGTGGTATCAAACCGGGTTAACAGCAACCCATCCCTATCAATCTTCAGCTTTGTCTTGGCCTTTATTGATTCGGCCGGTTTATTTTTATGTTAATCGCCAAGCAGACTCAATAGCTAATATTTATGCTATGGGCAATCCTTTTGTTTGGTGGGGCGGCTTAATCAGTTTGCCATTAGTTATCTGGCAGACAATCAAAAAACGCTATTGGCAATTAGGTTTAATAATTTTTGCTTACTTTATCTTTTTTCTGCCCTGGGCATTTTCACCAAGAATAATGTTTATTTATCATTATTTGCCTTCGGTTGCTTTTCTGTGTTTGTTTTTAGGTTGGACTTTGAACTGGTTAAAAGAAAAAAAGAAATTGTCATTGGTTATTGCTTATCTATGTTTAATTGCAGTTTCTTTTCTCTTTTTCTATCCCCATTGGACAGGAATTCATGTCCCCAAACGGTTGGACAACCTCTTTTATTGGTTTTCTTCTTGGAGATAGACTAGAGAAGAAGGCCGACTAAGATAAGAAGGATTCCCCCTAGAGTAGCTAAGATAGTTGGTGAAATAATACCTGCTTCAGGCAATTCAGGCGTTGGTGTTGGACTAGCCCCGACAACTGGAGTTGGGCTGGCTCCGGGCGTTGGACTAGCTCCAATTGTTGGAGT